>Ga0137407_10001868_pt1 | contig 13783 bp, 11 predicted proteins | sample CZOMad2_2_16fung_FD_108410 | JGI IMG/M metagenome (GOLD analysis project Ga0137407, IMG submission 108410) | Vadose zone soil fungal communities from Angelo Coast Range Reserve, California, USA - CZOMad2_2_16fungal (Illumina Assembly) | ecosystem: Environmental > Terrestrial > Soil > Vadose...
TACTACTTTGGTATAGTCGCGGGCCTACTATCGGGGGCGTGAGTGATACCCGGATCCTCGTCGTCGAGGACGACGAGGCGATTGGCGACGAGCTCGTCCAGGCCCTCACTAGCCACGGGTATCGTGCCATGCTCGCCCGCGACGGGCTGGCGGGCATGGCCGCGGCGACGGCCGGGCCACCGGACCTGGTGCTTCTCGACCTCGGCCTGCCGGATGTCGACGGAGTCGCGTTGTGCCGCAGCCTGCGCGCGGCGGCACCGGACGCGGTGATCGTCGTGCTGACCGCGCGGACCGGGGAACTGGACGTGGTTGTCGCCCTGGACGCCGGCGCCGACGACTACCTGACCAAGCCATTCCGGCTGACGGAGTTGCTGGCCCGGCTGCGCGCGCACCTGCGGCGCCGGCCAGCATCGGGGGAGCGGACGTCCATCGAGGCGGGCATCCTGCGACTGGACCTGCTGGCGCGGCGCGCCTACCTGGGGCCGTCCGAGATGGTGCTGCGGCCCAAGGAGTTCGACTTGCTCGCGGTGCTGACCGCCAGCGCCGGCCAGGTCATCTCCCGGGATGAGCTGATGACGAGCGTGTGGGACGAGCGCTGGTACGGGTCGACTAAGACGCTGGACGTGCACATCTCGGCGCTGCGGCGCAAGCTGATGTTCAAGGGTGAGCCCATCGCGCACATCAATACGATCCGCGGGCTTGGCTATCGCTTCGAGCTCGCGGGGGATGACCGCTGAGTCGTCGCGACCGAGCCCGCCGCGACCGGGAAAGTCACGGTGAAGACCGGCCAGGGCGCCGCGTGGCCCAGCACCAGGCTGCCGCCCGCGGCAGCGGCGAGCGACCTGGCCAGCGGAAGCCCGCGGCCATGCCCGTCATCGGCCGCGACGTCAGGAGCCAGGTCACCGTCGGCCGCGACCCGGCCCGCAGGAGAGTCCGGGTGCCCCGCGAGCTCCGCCGGCTCGTCGGGCATGCCCGGCCCCTCGTCCGCCACGTCGATCGCGATGCTCCCGTCCGCCTGCCGGGCAGTCAGTGTGACCGTGCCCTCGCCGTGCCACAGCGCATTGCTGAGCAGCACGTCCAGGATCTGCCGCAGCGCCGCGGGCGGCGCCGCGCATCGGGGCAACTGCGGCTCGATTACCCGGACGAGGTGCCGGCCGCGCGCGTCCAAGGGCCCCCGCCAGCGCTCGCTGGCCTCGGCGAGCAGGGCGCCCGCGTCAACCGGGACGAGCGTGAAGCCCGGCTGGCGGACCAGGCTGACGAGGTCCTCGACGATGTCGGATAGGTGCTCGCTGCGGGCCAGGGCATCCTTCAGCGCCGTCCGCACGTCGGCTTCCGGCCGGGTCACCGCCGACTCCAGGCCGACCCGCAGTGCTGTCAGGGGCGTACGCAGCTGATGAGAGACGTCGGAGCTGAATGCCCGCTCCCGGTCTAGGAGCCGGCCAAGGTGGACGGCAGTGTCCTCAAGCGCCTGGCTCGCGCTGTCGGCCTCCCGCAGCCCTGATCGCTGAGCCCGGACGGAGAAGTCGCCGTCGCCGAGTGCCCGCGCGGCCTGGGTTAGCTGTTCCAGTGGCGCGGCGAGCCGTAGCGCCTGGCGGCGGGCGATCACCGCGGCCAGCCCGATCGCGATCGCCGCGAACAACGCCATCGCCGCCCATGCCCGGTACACCCGGTAGGTGACAGTGCTGTAGGGGATGGCCACCCGGACCGTTCCGGCCACCGTCTGATCAGATGCGATCGGGGCGATCGCCGCGAGGTCGCCACCTTCGACGCCAACACGAGCCGGGGATACCCCGTGCCCGGCGGCCAGCGCCGACCTGTCTGGGCCGACGCCAGCCACCTTGCGGCCGGCTATGTCATAGACTCCGACGCCCGATAGCGACGGCGTCTCGGGGAGCGTCTGTCCCGGCGCCGTTGGCAGGCTGTCTGGCACCACGACGGCCGCCCGCGCCGCCTTCTCCTGCAGCGTGGCGATGGCCTCTGACCGGTAAAGTCGCTGCACCGCCACGGCAAGGGGCAACGCGAACAGCACCACCGCGAGCGTGGTTACCGTGAGAATTGATATCAGCACCCTGTGTCGCAACGGCGTCCCGGCGTGTCTTCCCTGCTCGCGGTGCTTTCTCGGCCCGCCGGGCTCTCCAGCCATAGGTAAAGGTTCTTTCACCTTGTGTAGCGACAGCGCTTACCGGCCACCTTATAGCGTCCGTGCCATGGAGAACCCCTTCACGTCGCGCCCAGCCATCCGGCTTGCCCTGCTCGCCGCGACTGGAGTCATCGCCGCCGCTTGCAGTTCCAGCCCGCAAAGTCCGAGCGGGACCATCCTGGCAACTCCGGCAGCTAGCCAGCCGGCGAGTGCGCCGCCGGCCGCGGCGGCCACGGAGTCGGCGGCGCCAGGGAACATCCCGGACAACACCGCCTTCGTCCCCTACCAGTTCACAGCGGGCAGCCTGGAGGTGAAGGTGCCCGAGGGCTGGGCTCGCACGGAGACGGCCGGGACGGTCTCCTTCACCGACAAGCTCAACACCATCACCTTGACCACGGTCAAGGCAGCGGCCCCGACGCCAACCTCGGCCCAGGCGACCGAAGTGCCGCGACTGCGCGGCTCGCTGCGCAACTTCGTGCTCACCAGCGTCAGCCCGGTGACCCGGCCGGCGGGCACGGGCGTCTTGATCAAGTACGACGCCGCCAGCCAGCCTGACCCCGTGACCGGGAAGGTATACACCGACGAGGTCGAGCAGTACGAATTCTACCGGGGCGGCGTGGTGGCGATCGTCACGCTGTCCGGCCCGCAAGGGGCAGACAACGTCGATCCCTGGCGCACCGTCACCGACTCGTTCCGGTGGCTGCCCTGAGCGCGGTCACGGGCGCGGCGAGGGACGCGGACGCGGCGGAGCCGTTGCTTCGCGCGCGTGAGCTATACCGCTTCTACCGGGCCGGAGACGAGGAGACCCTCGCGCTGCGCGGAGTGTCCCTGGAGGCGCTGGCCGGGCAGGTGCTCGTCATCTCCGGTCCGTCCGGGTCTGGCAAGTCAACGCTCCTGGCCTGCCTGGCTGGGCTCGATGAGCCCGACGGGGGCAGCGTCTACCTGCGCCAGTCCAGGATCAGCCATCGCCCGGAAGCCGAGCGGTCGGCGCTGCGCGCCCGGCATATCGGCACCCTGTTCCAGTCCGCGAACCTGCTGGAGCACCTCACCGTCCGCCGCAACATAGAGCTCGCCCAGCGGATCGCCGGGCATCGTGACCGCGACCGGGCCAGCGCCCTGCTGGAGGCGGTCGAGTTGAGCCGCCGCGCCGATGCTCGTCCCGGGGAGCTGTCCGGAGGCGAGATCGTCCGCGCCGGGCTCGCGGTGGCGCTCGCCAACAACCCTGACGCGCTCATCGCCGACGAGCCCACCGGGGAGCTTGACGGCACGACTGAGGCTGCCGTGTTGCGGCTCATCAGGAACCAGGCCGACCAGGGCACCGCCATCATCATCGCCTCGCACTCGGCAGCCGTGACAGCGCAGGCGGATCGGACGATCAAGATCAAGGATGGGCGGGTCCAGGCATGACAGCGCACGCCAACGCCGCGGAGCTGATCCGATGCGCCGGCCTCAGCCGAACCCATGGCTCCGGCGCCGCAGCAGTCACTGCGGTCCGAGACGTAACCGGCACGCTGCGCCCCGGCATGATGGTGGCGCTGACCGGGCCCTCAGGCTCGGGAAAGTCCACTCTGCTGCACCTGCTGGCCGGCCTTGACGAGCCGACCAGCGGGACGATCACCTGGCCGGGCCTGGGCGGCAGTCCGTTCGGCCGGCCAGGCATAGTCGGCATGGTGCTCCAGGGGCCGAGCCTGTTGCCACCGCTTGACGTCGCCGAGAACGTTGCCCTTCCCCTGCTCCTGGCCGGGCATGGCGAGAAGGAAGCCCGTGAGCGGGCCGGGGCCGCACTGGCCGAGGCAGGCCTGGATGACCTCGCCGCGCGGCTGCCCGAGGAGCTATCCGGCGGGCAGTCCCAGCGGGTCGCCGTCGCCCGGGCGCTGGCTACCCGGCCTCGGCTCATCCTCGCCGACGAGCCGACCGGGCAACTTGACTCCGCGCACGCCGCCGTCGTCGGGACGCTGCTCTTGGACGCGACGGCCAGGCTCGGGGCGGCGCTCGTGCTCTGCACGCACGACGAGGCGCTCGCCAGCCGGCTTCCGGTCCGCTGGCAGATGGCCGACGGCCGCCTCATCGCGCACGAGGTCGCGGCCGGGGCGGCAGCGGATGCCGTCACGCGCCAAGGAAGCATTGTCGTGGAAGGGGAGCTGTCGTGCTGACCCTGATGTGGCTACGCGGGCTGGTCGGCCGTCGCGGCGGGCGGCTGGCCGGCGCCGCTGCCGGGATAGCCTTCGCCGTCGCGCTGCTCGCGGCGCTGGGCAGCTTCCTCGGTGCCTCTAAGGCCACCATGACACAGCGCGCCATCCAGCAGGTGGCGGTGGACTGGCAAGTCGAGGCGCAGCCGGGCGCGAGTGCGCCAGCCGTACTGGCCGCGCTGCAGGCTGGCCCGGCAGTGGTGAAGGCGCTCCCGGTCGGATACGCCACGGTGCCCGGCTTCACCGCCAGCCAGGGCGGGACCACGCTCACCACCGGGTCAGGGGTGGTGCTCGGCCTGCCGCCGGGCTATTGGCGGGCCTTCCCGGGGGAACTGCGCCAGCTCGCCGGGGCCACCGGCGGGGTCCTCATCGCCCAGCAGACCGCCGCCAACCTGCACGCCGCCGTCGGCGACACGATCAGCATCAGCCTTCCGGGCCTGCCGCCCGCCCAGGTCCGCGTCAGCGGCATTGTGGACCTGCCGCAGGCCGACTCCCTCTTCCAGAGGGTGGGCGCCCCGGCGGGCAGTCAGCCGAGCGCCCCGCCGGACAACGTGCTCCTGCTGCCGGCCAGCCAGTGGCACCAGACGTTCGATCAGCTGGCCGCCCGGCAGGCCGGGCTGGTAAAGACGCAGTTCCACGTCCAGCTCCGGCACAACCTCGCTGCCGATCCCGCCGCTGCGTACGCCGCCGTGCTCGGGCAGGCTAGCAATGCCGAAGCGCGGATGGCCGGCGCGGGCCTAGTGGGGGACAACCTGGGAGCGGCCCTCGGCGCCGCTCGCGAGGACGCGCTGTACGCGCAGGTCCTGTTCCTGTTCCTCGGCGTGCCCGGCGCGCTGCTCGCAGGCGCGCTGACGGTCATGATCGCCGGCAGCGGCGGGATTCGCCGCCGCCGAGAACAAGCCCTGCTGCGCGCGCGGGGGGCGACCAGCCGCACGCTGCTGCGGCTAGCGGCGGTCGAGGCGCTGGTCGCGGGGATCGCTGGCGGCCTGGCGGGCCTCGGGCTGGCTGCCGTCATCGGGCAAGCCGAGTTCGGCTCGGCCAGGTTCGGCGCGTCCGTGGGCACCGCGGCCGGATGGGCGGCAGGTGCCCTAGTGGCCGGCCTGATGATCGCGACGCTGGCGGTGCTGGTACCGGCGTGGCGCGACCAGCGAGCCACTACCGTGGCCGGCGCGCGCCGCGCGGTGGGGCGGCCCAGGCGGGCCTGGTGGCTGCGCTCCGGCATGGACGGATGGCTACTGCTCGGCGCCGGCGTCATCTTCTGGATCACCACCCGCGACGGCTACCAGCTGGTTCTCGTCCCCGAGGGCCTGCCGACGCTCTCGGTCAGCTACTGGGCCTTCGCCGGCCCAGCGCTATTTTGGGTCGGCGCGGCGCTGCTGTCGGTCCGGGTGACTGACCTGCTTGTCGGGCGCGGCCGGGGGCTGCTCGCCCGCCTCAGCAGGCCGCTCACGGGAAGCCTGTCCGGCACCGTGGCCGCCAGCATGTCCCGGGACCGCCGGATGATCACCAGGACCGTAAGCCTCCTGGCGATGGCCACCGTCTTTGCGGTGTCCACCTCGGTGTTCGACGCGACCTACCGGCAGCAAGCTCATGCGGACGCGCTGCTGACCAATGGCGCGGACGTGACGGTCAGTGAGTCCGCCAGTGCGCACGTGCCGGCCGCCACCGGGGCCACAATCGCCAGGGTGCCGGGTGTCGCGTCGGTGGAGCCGCTGCAGCATCGTTATGCCTACGTGGGATCTGACCTGCAAGACCTCTACGGCGTCCGGCCGCAGACGATCATCGGCGCCACCGCGCTGCAGGACGCCTACTTCACCGGCGGCACGGCCCGCCAGCTCATCGGCAGCCTGGCCGCGCGGCCAGACGCGATCTTGGTCAGCGCCGAGACCGTGCATGACTTCCAGCTCAGCCTCGGTGACCTGCTGCGCCTGAGGTTGCGAGATGGCCGCACCGGCCAGCTCGTGATCGTGCCCTTCCACTATGCGGGCATCGTCAACGAGTTCCCGACCGCGCCGCGAGACAGCTTCTTCGTGGCGAACGCGAGTTACGTCGCGGCGCGCACCGCGGATGCCTCGGTCGGGGAGTTCCTGGTCACGACCAACGGGACGCCGCCGCAGGTGGCCAGCAGGCTGCGCGCCGCGCTCGGGCCGACCGCCGCGGTCAGCGACATCATGACCACCCGCCAGGTCATCGCGTCCACGCTGACCGCCGTGGACCTCTCCGGGCTGACGAAGGTCGAGCTGTCGTTCGCGCTCGCGCTCGCGCTCGCCGCGACCGGGCTGCTGCTGATGCTCGGGTTCACCGAACGCCGCAGGACATTCGCGCTGGCGCGGGTGCTCGGCGCGCACCCGCGCCAGCTGGGCGGGTTCGTCTGGTCCGAGGTCCTGGTCATCGGGGTGGCCGGTTCGACGCTCGGCGCGCTGGCGGGCTGGTTCCTGTCGCAGATGCTGGTGAAGGTGCTCACCGGTGTCTTCGACCCGCCGCCATCGCACTTGGCTGTGCCGTGGGCCTACCTTGGCGTGGTCGCCGCGCTTGCGGTAGCCGGGCTGGCCCTCGCCGCGCTCACCACGATAAGGGCCGCCCGTCGCCCGCCGCTCACGGTCTTGCGCGACTTCTAGAGTCCCGAAAGGGACGCGGCATCTGCCAGCGACGAGGCTCGGGGCGAACCCGCGTCGCAACGGGAATACCTGGCGCGCTGGACTGTTACATGCAAACGCATATATTGGCGGACCGCGCTAGGAGGCGAAGGTCATGCAGTTCGGAATCTTCTCGGTGAGTGACATCACCCGCGACCCGGTGTCGGGGCAGACGCCGAGCGAGGCCGAGCGGATCGACGCGATCGTGAAGATCGCGCAGAAGACCGAAGAGGTCGGGATGGACGTGTTCGCGATCGGCGAGCACCACAACCCGCCGTTCTTCAGCTCGGCGCCCACCACGCTGCTGTCGTACATCGCGGCGATCACCAAGCGGCTGATCGTCACCACGTCGACGACGCTGATCACCACCAACGACCCGGTGCGCATCGCGGAGGAGTACGCGATGCTGCAGCACCTGTCCAAGGGCCGCATGGACCTGATGCTGGGGCGGGGGAACACCGCGCCTGTGTACCCGTGGTTCGGCCAGGACATCCGGCAGGGGCTGCCGCTGGCGCTGGAGAACTACAACCTGCTGCACCGGCTGTGGCGGGAGGACGTCGTGGACTGGGAGGGCAAGTTCCGCGGCCCGCTGCAGGGCTTCACCTCCACGCCGCGGCCGCTCGATGACGTCCCGCCGTTCGTGTGGCACGGCTCGATCAGGTCCCCGGAGATCGCCGAGCAGGCCGCGTTCTACGGCGACGGGTTCTTCGCCAACAACATCTTCTGGCCTAAGGAGCACTACCAGCGGCTGATCGCCTTCTACCGCAAGCGCTTCGCGCACTACGGCCACGGCACGCCCGAGCAGGCGATCGTCGGCCTCGGCGGACAGGCGTACCTCGCGCGCAAGTCCCAGGACGCTATAAGTGAGTTCCGGCCGTACTTCAACGAGGCCCCCGTCTACGGGCACGGGCCGACGATGGAGGACTTCATGGAGATGACGCCGCTGTCGGTCGGCAGCCCCCAGGAGGTCATCGACAAAACCTTGGGGTTCCGGGAGTCGTTCGGCGACTACCAGCGTCAGCTGTGGCTGATGGACCACGCCGGCCTGCCGGTCGGCAAGGTCTTGGACCAGCTGGAGCTGCTCGGCGGCGAGGTCGTGCCCGTACTGCGCAGGGAGCTCCGCGTCCGCCGCGCTGACGGAGTGGCGCTCGCCCCGACGCACGAGTCGCTGGTGCGCGCCAAGTACGGCGACGCGGAGCCGCGCCAGCCGCGCCCGAACGCGAACCGGGGCGACAACGTGACCGGTTCGTCCCCCTACCAGGACAGCGACCAGGTGGCCGCGAGCGCCCCGGGCGCGGCGACCACAGCGAACGCCGCCGCCAGCGCGTCGAGCCAGGCCGAGTAATGACCGGCGCGGAAGTCCTCTTGGGCGTACCCGAGGACGGACCGGGGGGGCTTGTCTCCCCCGGAGGGGCATCGGGGGAACTGGTTCTCCCGGGCGAGAAGTCCCCGAGGGGATACCCCGTTCGTCCCCCGGGGGCAAGCAGGGCCAACGACGCGTGGGAAGCGCTACTCGCCGCTCACGCGACCCTGCTCAAGGAGCTCGGCGATCGCCGCGACCTCTGGGCGGACATCTCCATGAAGGAGTACGACGTCCTCTACACCCTCTCCAAGTGCCAGGTGCCGATCAGCCTCACCGAGCTGAACCGGCACGTCCTGCTCAGCCAGCCCGCCATGTCCCGGATGGTGGACCGGCTGGCCGGGCGGGGCCTAATCTGCCGGGAGGCCGATCCGGAAGACCGGCGCGGCGTGCGCCTGTCGCTCAGGCCGGCCGGGCGCGCGCTCCAGCGCCGCGTCGGGCGCCAGCACGCCAGGGACGTGGCCCGCGCCATGCGCGGGGTGCTGGACGCCGGCGAGATCCGCCAGCTGGAAGCGATCGGCCGCAAGCTGGCGGCCCGCCACGCCCGGTGACCCGCTCCAGGCCCGCGATCATGAAAATCAACCCAGCGATGTGCCGATAACAGCAAGAGGATGATAGGCATCATGACCACCTTCCCGCAGGAACGGTACGACGGCCTGGCCCGCCGCGACGGCCAGCAGCGGCCGCAGGCGTTCCGGCTCGTCGTTGTCAGCGCCGGGACCAGTGACCCGTCGTCGTCCCGGCTGCTCGCCGACCGGGTCGCGGCGCGCGTCGAGACGCTGGCCGGGCAAGACGGCCACACGGTAGCGACCACGGTCATCGAGCTGCGCGAGCTGGCGACCGAGATCGTCACCGCGATGACATCCCGGCTCACCGGGTCCCGGCTGCAACGGGCGATCGACGCCCTGTCCGCCGCCGACGGCCTCATCGTGAGCACTCCCGTGTACAAGGCTGGCCCCTCCGGCTTGTTCACCTCGTTCTTCGACGTGCTGGACAACGACCTGCTCATCGGCAAGCCGGTCGTGCTCGCCGCCACCGCGGGGACACAGCGGCACGCCCTGGTCGCCGACGACCAGATGCGCCCGCTGTTCGCCTACCTGCGCACGCTGGCCGTGCCAACCTCCCTGTTCGCCGCGCCGGAGGACTGGGGCGACGCCGCCCTCAACAAGCGCGTCCACCGCGCCGCGACCGAACTGGTCCTGCTCATGGAAAGCGGGTTCGCCCGCAAGGTCCGCGAGGAGTCCTGGGGTAACTACCAGCACGAGTTCGGCAGCGCCAACGGGACCGAGACCGACATCGACCTGGACACCGAAATGATGCGCCTGGCCACCGGCGGCACTGCCCTTGGCTGACAGTGCCCTTGGCCAGCACTGCCCTTGGCCAGCAGTGCCCCTTGGCCAGCAGTGCCCTTGGCCAGCACTGCCCTTGGCCAGCAGTGCCCTTGGCCAGCACTGCCCTTGACTGACCCGCCGCGCTTCGCCTGGTTGCGCGTTGATCACGAAGACGGCATCTCCTGGCGAAACCGCGATATAAAGCGCTTCGTGAGCGATGAGCGGCTATCACCGGCGCAGGCGTGGACTCGACTGGAGGCCGGTAACAGGCACTGGGCCTCCGGGCGGCTGGAGCATCCTGACCAGGACGCGGCCCGCCGCGGTGCCGTGGCCGCCCGGCAGGACCCGTTCGCCACCATAGTGTCGTGCATCGACTCCCGGCTGCCCCCGGAGACGGTCTTCGACCAGGGCATCGGTGACCTGTTCGCGGTCCGCACCGGCGCGCAGACCGTCGATGGCCTAGTCACCGCGTCGATCGAGTACGGCTCCCTGGAGAACGGCACCCCGCTCATCGTCGTGATGGGCCACGAGCGCTGCGGCGCGGTGACCGCCGCCGTGCACGCCATCCAGTCCGGCGCGCACCTCCCTGGCCACCTGGACGCCATCGTGCAGCGCCTGCGCCCTGCCTACCACAAGGCCACCGGCACCAGCCTCACCACGGAGTCCTCGGTAGCAACAGCTGACGAGGCCGCGACGGCGGCCCTCATCGACCGGGTGATCCGTGCCCAGGTCCTGCGCGTGGTGTCCGCGCTGGCACATGACGGCCCGCTCGCGGCCCTGGTCGCGGCGGGCGCCCTCGGCATCATCGGCGCGTACTACGACCTGGACACCGGAGCCGTCACCAGGCTGCACGCCGTAGGCGTCTAGCCTTCACGTCGCCGACGGTGCCTTGCGGCCGACGCCAGCCAGGAACGAGGCCGGCCGGCGCTCCAGGAACGGTGGTTCGTCATCGCCTGTCCAGCCTTGGGCGGGCACCACCCCGGGCGGGACGAGCTCAAGGCCGGCGAAGCTGACGAATTCCTCCAGCGAGTAGATCCGCAGGTTCGCCGCCTCATACGCGGCAACGAAATCACTGGACAGGTCCTCGTCACCGACCCCAACAAACGACAGGAGCCGGGAAAATGATTGACCGGTTAAGTGCCGCGCGGTTCGTGCTACCCGCTAGGAGGGGCCTGCGCCGGAGTAGGTCTGGTGGTCCAGGGACGCGAAGTCCCAGGCGCCCGCCCCGCCGGAAGGGCGGACCGTGGAGACGATCGCGGAGCCGCCGTCGGCCGAGACGGTCTCACCGGTCATGTACGACGACTCCTCGGACAGCAGGAACGCCACGACCGAGGCGATCTCATCAGCTGTCCCGGCTCGGCGCAACGGCGAGGTAGCCGCCCGGCGGATCATGTCATCCCGCCCGCCCGCGGCGAACAAGTCTGTCGGAACGATCCCCGGGGCGACGGCGTTTACCCGGATCCCCAGCGGCCCGCCGTACACCGCCGCGCCGTGCAGCAGGCCAAGGACCGCGTGCTTGGACGTCTGGTAGGCGATCAGGTCGGCGCTGCCGCGCAGGCTCGCGATCGACGCGGTCAGCACCACGTTCCCGGCCGAGCCGGCCGAGCGGTACAACCGGAACGCCCCGCGCAGCCCGAGGAAGATCCCGCGCACGTTGACCGCCATGACCCGGTCGAACCCGCCGGCCTCCAGGTCCGGCAGCGCGCCGGGCGAGCCGGGTATGCCGGCGTTCAGGTGATGCAGGTCCACCCGGCCGAACGCCGCGGCCGCCTCGTGAAGGTAGCGCTCAACGTCGGCCTCCACCGCCACGTCGGCCCGGATCCCGATGGCCTCGCCGGGCAGCGACTCGGCCACCTTCGAGGCGGCGTCGCCGTCGATGTCGACCACGGCCACGCGGCACCCTTCAGCCGACAGCCGGCGGGCGCTCGCGGACCCGAGCCCGCCCGCGCCGCCGGTCACGACGGCGACCTTGCCGGCCAGCCCGTTCACTTCGCCTCCCTCTCGGCCTGCTTGCCGATGCGCAGACGGCCGGCTGCCTCGTAGTGCTCCTCGGACAGGGCCAGGTGCTGCCGGGCGGCCAGGACGTTGCGCAGGTGCCGCTGCATCGGGTTGGACAGCGCCAGCACCCGGCCGCCGCCGTACCGGAACAGGTCGACGACGATCTCGGTGCACGTCTCGACGGCGAAGACGGACGCGGTCGTCACCGCGATCTGCAGTTCCTCCGACGGGACGATCCCGGATACGGCCGCAGTCCAGCACGCGGACATGGCGTCGCGGTGCAGCAGTCGCGCGGCGTTCAGCTTCACCTCGGCCCGGCCGAGCTCCTTGTGGAACACGGCGCGGTCGCTGACCACCGGCCCGCCCGGGAACCGCGCGGTCCGCGTGGCCAGCGCGGTCAGGTCATCCATGGCCCGTCGCGCCAGGCCGATGGCTAGCGGCGGCACCTCGTTCGACACGAACGCCGGCATCCCGAGCCGGAACAGGTCCCCGCCGCGCACCGCGGGAATCCCCAGCTCGTAGCACCGCGAGGCCGGGATGAACTGGTCGCTGACCGTCCAGTCCAGGCTGCCGGTGCCCTGCAGGCCCGCGACGTGCCAGTTGTCGATGACCTCGGCGCCGGCCTTGGGAACGGTGAAGACCACCATGCGCCCGAAGCCGGTGCCCGCCGCCCCCGAATCCGCCGCCCCCGAATCCGCGGCACCTGGAGCATCCGCGGCCGGATCGGGCGGGGCGGGCACGGAGAACGCCCCGATTAGCCACTCCGCGTGCAAGATCCCGCTGGAGAACCCCCAGCGGCCGCTGACCCGGTACCCGCCATCGACGGGCACCCCGGTGCCGCGCGGGACGAGCTGCCCGGCGACCACCGGCAGCGGCCGCTCGGCCGGGAACATCTCCCGCGCTCCCGCCCCGGGCAGCCAGCCGCTGGCCAGGCCGCAGCACCCGGCCCCGATCATGGCCGCCCACGCCACCGACACGTCAAGGTAGGCCAGCTCCTCGATCACCTGGCAGAACGCAACCGGGTTCAGCGGGGTCCCGCCCAGCTCAGCCGGGGTCTTGAGCCAGAACAGCCCAAGTCCCCGCAGGGTTTCAACGGTGTCTTGCGGAAGGGTGCGCAAGCCCTCAGCCGCGTCCCCCGCCGCCTCGAACTCCGCCCGGTGCCGCCCGATCGCGGCGATCAGCTCAGCAGCGGCCGACTCCTCCGCAAGGTCATCGTTCATGAGCTAGCCGTCCTCTGCAGTCCAGTCACCGCTGCTCCCTCCAGCTCGCTCATAGGTGCCGCAGCGCCGGCATTACCTCGGAGGCGAACAGCTCGGTCGAGCGCCGGGTCTGCTCGCGGGTCGCCGGGCCGATCGCGAACAGGCCGATGAGCTGCCCGTAGCCGCCGAGCTGCTCGTGCATCGCCGCGAGCCGCGCGGCCACGGTGGTCGGGTTGCCGACCACCGCGTACCCGTCGGCCAGCAACTCGGCGTAAGACAGCGCGGAGAACGGCTTGCGGTCGATGGACAGCATCCCGCGCAGGGATCCAGGCGACACGTAGCCGGGGGGATTGACCATCTCGGCGGTCTGCTTGAGGCCCTGCCGGAACAGCCACGTCAAGGCGGGCTCGGCCTCGCGGTGCGCCTTCTCGTCGGTGTCGGCGACGTAGACCGGGACTGACAGCGCGATCTTCTCCGGGTCGGGCACGTAGCCGAGGTCGGCCGCCGCGCGCCGGTAGCCGTCGAACCACAGCCGCACGACGCGGGTGGGCGCGTACACGGACATGAACGTGTAGCGGTGCAGCGCGCAGAACTTCATCGTCTCGGTCGAGCCGGCCCCGGGGATGTAGACGGGCGGATGCGGCTGCTGCACCGGGCGCGGCCACAGGTTGACGTACCGGTACTCGTAGTTCTCGCCGTACCACTCGAACATCTCATCAGAGGTCCACGCCTTGATGATCAGGTCGTGCGCCTCGTTGAACCGGGACCGGGACTTGGTCGGGTTGATCGAGTGCGCGAAGTACTCCCAGCCGATGCCGCGCACGAACCCGGAGTCCACCCGCCCGTCGGACAGCAGGTCGAGCATCGCGATCTCCTCGGCGACCCGCAGCGGGTTGCCCCGGATGCCGATGGCGTTGCCCAAGACCATGA
>Ga0137407_10001869_pt1 | contig 13783 bp, 10 predicted proteins | sample CZOMad2_2_16fung_FD_108410 | JGI IMG/M metagenome (GOLD analysis project Ga0137407, IMG submission 108410) | Vadose zone soil fungal communities from Angelo Coast Range Reserve, California, USA - CZOMad2_2_16fungal (Illumina Assembly) | ecosystem: Environmental > Terrestrial > Soil > Vadose...
GTGCGGATTCATCTGACCGGTCATAACGATGACCAGCGATTCCTCCGCTGAGTTCAAGCGCCTGCATGCGATCGAACGACCCGCTGACCGCGGCCGCGGAAATTTCCTGCTCGCTCGCGGGGATCTCGAGGAAGACGCACACCGCCCGCAGTGCCGTCGGCGCGTCAGCGTGAAGATCCTCGTACGTCGTTACCAGCGTACGCTTGGCCAGCGTCGCATCCGCCCAGGATCCCTGGTAGCTGAGAAGAAAATGGATACCGTACTTCTCGTGCCTGATGAAGCTGCTCAGATCACCGCTGAACCGCTTGAATTGACGCGGCTGGTGCAGCCAGAACGAGACGAGGACGTCGCGGGGATCGCGGAGCAGGGACACGACCGGCCGGCCCCCGCGAATTTCCTGGTCATAGGCTCCATGGCTCGCGGCCACGCAGGGGATCTCGTTCCCGAAGCGGTAGGCCGGCCATCCCCGCTCCGGATGACCCTCGTCGTTGTACGGGCAGGCCGTAATGCGAAACCAGGATATGGGAGAGCATGAACCGGAGCCAGGTAAGGCCAGACTTCGGAAATGAGCACATGTAAGCTGCGGCGCCGGGCCGTGAAAGGCGGTCGAATTTCATCGTGCATTATCTCTGGGCAGGCGGGAGGGGCATCATCGTAAACATCGGCCGAGGTATCGGTCAAGCCCCGGCCGGCCGCGGGTAGTACGCACGGCCGACGGCCGCGGGCCCGTCCTGGCCGGGCCCGCTGATGACGACAGGGCGGGCCCTCGGTCCGGCCCATTCAGGCATGCGTATCAACTGCTGAGAAAATACTTACCGAATACGTAAAACGCGAGGTCGGCGCCCTGCGTATTCGATTCCGGCATGCGTATCGCCTTTTGGTCCCGGCGCAAGTAACCTATAGCGTGACGTACCGAATTATTTTGATCTCCCCCAAATAACTCACCGTGAGGACCCGATCATGAGCACACCCACACGGCAGACGCCCGATGCGCTGCGCGCACGGCTGGCGGACGGCTCGCTGGCCGGCGACTGGACACTGGACCCGGCGCAGTCGACGGCCGCGTTGCGGAGTAAGAGCATGTGGGGCCTGGCCTCGGTCAAGGGCGTGTTCCGCGAGCTCGAGGGCAGCGGGACGATCTCGCCGGTCGGCGAGATCACCGGCGATATCGTGCTGCGGACCGGGGCGCTGGACACCAAGAACTCCACGCGGGACACCCATCTCCGCTCCGCTGACTTCTTCCTGAGTGAGAAGTACCCCGCGATTACCTTTAGCGTCGGCACGATCGTGCCCTCGGACGAGGGCGTGGCGGTTTCCGGAACCCTGACGGTCCGCGACATCAGCCGCCCCCTCTCGTTCCCGGCGGTCGTGGCGCTCGTCGGCGACAACGAGCTGGTCCTCGACGCGACCGTCCAGGTAGACCGATCAGAGTTCGGGCTCACCTGGAACAAGATGGGCATGGTCTCGATGAACAACGTCATCACCGTGCACGCCGTCTTCACCAGGAGCTGACGAGGATCCACCGCAGCCCGGGTCCGGTTACGTCGCCTCATCCGGCTCGGCCGCGATGACCCGGGGTTCAGCCGCGGCGCCCGGTGTGAAAGGAACCCGCCTACGTCGGCCTGCGCAGGCAACCGGGCCGGGCCGGAGGACGCATCCTGCCCGTCGCTATGTACCCGGCCCGGCCCGGCGGGCTTGACTGCGTACCGGATCGAGGCAATGCGTGTCCCGCTCCGCCCGCTACCTATCCGCATACCTATACAGAAGCAGTGAATTCCAGGGCATCCGCTACGCCTTTCTCCATCTCACGAAAGGCGTCTCTGGCATTCCAGGTTAAGTATGGAATTTCCGCTCCGGTGATGTGACTCTGGATCTAGTCACCACATGCCACTCGCTGGCTTGATCCCGGAGGGAAAGCATATGCCACTGGACCCGCAGCAGCGCTCGGAATTCGTCGACGCCTACACGCGCCTGCTGATCACGACATGGTCGAGCGAGGAATTCTCAGCTCGCATCGACACCGACCTGCACGGCGCACTGGCGGAGGTCGGACTTTCCGTCCCGCAGAGTGCGACGGTAGAAAGGATCCGCGAAGTCCCGGAAGCAACGCAGCCGGGCGGCCTCAATGTCCAGATCGAGGCATGGGAGCGCGGTCTGGAGACCAATCACTTCTACTTCTACATCCCCGACACCCCGCAGATCGACGTGGCCGAGCTGAGCGAGGGCGACCTCGAGGGCGTGGCCGCGAGCACCTACGTCTGCTGCTGCTGCTGCCCGTGCTGTAGCTGCTGACCTGCCAGATTACTGGTCACCTACGCAATGGTAGCCCGGTGGCGCAGTCCGGCCGAGCTGAGGGTTTCACCGACGCGCCGCGTTGCGTGACTAAGCATGCAGGAGATTTCCGATGACGATGAGCCTCAGTGAACGTGCCGAGTTCGTCAACGGCTATACCCGCATCTTGATCAGCACCTGGTCCGACGACGAGTTCGCGCAGCGGCTGGACGCTGATCCAGCCGCTGCGCTGCGAGAGTGCGGAATCCAGCTACCCGCAGAATCGGTTCTCGAGCTGGTGCGTACTGTCCCTGAGGGCGAAGAGGAAGGCAATCTCGACGCCCAGATCGAGGCATGGGAGCGCGGCATCGCTACCGGCCACTATCGCCTGTACGTCCCTTACGTACCGCAAATAGATACGGTGGAAATCACCGAGGCCGATCTCGACAGCATCGTGGCCGGCATGTTCGCGTGCTGCTGCTGCTGTCCGTGCTGCTGCGGCGCATGACAGTCCGCATCAGCCGGGGAACTACGGCGCGGGACCGCCTCGTTCCGGGGTGGTCGCAAGGCCTGGTGAAGGGATAGCAAAATGACCGAGCTGGCACTTCCGCCGCGGCTGGCGCATCCGTTCTCGCCAAGCGGGCGGATAGATCCCCATCCGGCTTACAGATGGTTCCAGCAAAACAGCCCGGTGCATTTCGACAAGATGAGCCGCTTCTGGTTGGTCACCGGCCACGCTGAATGCGCCGCGGCGTTGTCCGACAGCCGTTTCTCCGCGTCGCTCGGACAGCGGGAAAGAATGCGCGACGACGAGCTGCCCGCCTCGATGCTCACGTCCGACCCGCCCGATCATCGCCACCTTCGCGCGCCTGGTGCGTTGCTTCTCGGCCCGGCCGCGCTGCGCCAGCAGGACCGCGGCCTCGACGAGGCCGTGAACCGCGTGCTCGGCGGCCTCGCCGGCCGCAGCGAGGTGGACGCGGCCGCCGACGTCGGCGAGCCGTTCGCGGCCGAGGTGCTGGCCAGCCTGTTTACGCTCCCCTCGGAGCTGAAACCCGCCTTCACCGGCCTGGCCAGGAAAGTCTCGGTCAACCTTGATCCGCTTGCCGGTCCTGCGGCCGGGGCGGCCGGCCGGGCGGCGGTCGATGAGTTCGCCACGTTCATGGACCGGCATATCCGGGCACTGCAAGCGTCGGGAGAAAACTGCCCGCTGACCCGGCTCGCGGCTGACCGCCGTCTGACCCGCGGCGAGATGCTCGGCATCATCAGCCTTTCCGTCATCGGCGGATTTCTTCCGCTGGCTGATCTGGTCGGCCACGCCGCGTACTGGATTACGGCCAGCGGAAGTACCTTTACGTCGCTAGCTGACGGAATTCCGGCCGGCCGGAGTCCGGCCGACCCGGTCCGGGCCGAGATGACCAGCCCCGTCATCGACGAGCTGATGCGGCTGGCGACGCCGATTCCGTTTACCGCCCGGGTGACCACGGATACGGCCGAGCTCGGCGGCGTGCTGCTGCCCCCGGGTTCGCGGGTGCTGTTTATCATCGCGGCCGCGAACAGGGACCCGTCGGTGTTCGAGAATCCCGGCCGCTACGAGCCGCTCCGCTGGCCTAATCCGCATCTCGCCTTCGGCGCGGGTCCGCATCTGTGCCTGGGCGCCCCGCTGGTCCGGTGGGCGGGCGGGGTACTGCTCCGTGAGCTCGCGGCCCGCTTTCCCGGAGCGCGCCAGATAGGAACGGCCGAATGGGATAAGCCCCTGGTCCCGCGCCGCTTGCGCAATCAGCGGATCGCGCTGCGCCGGTGACGAGGGGCGATTGGCTGGATGGAGATGTCGGGTGCGATATGACGTAGTGATCGTTGGCGCGGGGATTAGTGGCCTGGCGTGTGCGGCTGAATTGTCGCGACATGGCATTCGGCCGGTGATTCTCGAGGCGCGTGATGTCATTGGCGGCCGCATCCGCACGTACCGGCCGCCCGACGGCGGCCCGGTGCTCGAACTCGGCGCCCAGGTGATTCACGGAGACCGTAATCCGCTGCGCGATCTCGCCCGTCACGGAATTCCGGCCGCGCCGTCACCGCCCTCGCAGCCTCTCCCTCGCCGCATCGCCGCCTGGACGGTGCTGCACGGCCGGGTGTCGCCGCTGGGCGCGCTCGCGTCGGGCGGGATGCCGCCGTGGGAAGCCGAGCGCAGGCTGACGGCGGATGGCGCCGGCCAGGCTGACCGCGGGACGGACGGCTACCGGGGGGACGGCCACCCGAGGAACGGCCAGTCGGGGGACGGCCACTGGGGGGACGGCCAGTCGGGGGATGGCGTGGCCGGCGCCGGACCTGACGATCACGGCGATGTCCCGGTGGCCTCGTGGCTGGAGGCGCAGCGGATCACGGGCGATCACATGCTGGCCGCGGCCGAGTGGTTCCGGCAGAACTGGGCGGCCGAGCCGGCCGCCCTGAGTGCCCGCGGGGTCGCGTGCGCGCGCCGCCATGACACCACCGGTGACGGCGAGTACGCGTTCGACGGTGGCTACCTGTCGCTGGCCGACCTGCTCGCGGCGGCCGCCGACATCCGGCTGCGGACGCCGGTGCGGGCGCTGACCTGGGCACCGGGGCGGGTGGAAGTCGCGGCCGGCGGGGCGCGGGTCACCGCGGCCGCGGCCGTCATCACCGCGCCGCCGCCGGTGGTGGCGGGCGAACGGCTGGCGATCGCGGCGCTGCCGCCCGAGAAGGCGGCGGCCGCGGCCGCGCTGCCATCCGGCGACGGGCTCTGCGCGGTCGCCACCCTGTCCCGGCCGGCGCCGGAATCGGCCGTGGTCTTTGACGCCGACGGGCAGGGGGGGTTCGTGCGCTGTACGGCCGGCCGTCCCGAGGTGCTGATCGTCGCCAAGGCGCGAGCGGCCGCGGCGGTCCGCGCGGCCAGCCTGGCCGGCCTCGTCAGCCGGGTGTTCCCCCGGTGGACCGGGCTGCCCGTCACCGGCGTGCGGCTCGCCGACTGGGGCCGCGACCCGTGGTCGGCGGGTGTGTTCAGCTACCCGGGCGTGGGCGCCGGATGGGCGAGCCGCGCCTGGGCCGCGCCGGTGGAGCGGACTTTGTTCTTCGCCGGAGAGGCGACAACGGCGGGATCGCTCCCGCCCACCGTGCACGGCGCGCTGGGCAGCGGGCTGCGCGCGGCCGGCCAGATAGTGGAGGCATGGGGACGATGAGTTCACCGAGCGACCGCGGACCAGCCCTGAACCCGCCCGGCTGGCACCTGCTCGCGCTGGCCAGTGAGGTCACCAAGCCCGTGACCGGCCTGGCGCTTGGGTCACGGGCGCTGGTCGCCATCCGCGACCGCGACAGCGGCAAGGTCCGCGTCTTCGACGGAACCTGTCCGCACCGCGGCGCGCACCTCGGCTACGGCGGACGGGTCACCGGCCGGCAGAGCATCGTCTGCCCGTTTCACGGCAAGCGGATCGGCCTCGGCGAAGGAACCGGGCGGCTCTGCGTCCGCGAGCACGAGACGATCGACTGCGGTGGTGCGATCTTCGTCAGGCTCAGCGACGTCCCCGCGCCTGACCGCGGTTTCCAGCGGGTGATCGGGGACATCCTGTCCACCTGCGAACTCGTGGAGGCCGTGATCGGCGAGGCCAAGGTGCCGCCCGAGCTCATCATCGAGAACGCGTTCGACTTCAGTCACTTTCCCGCCGTTCACCTGATCCCGCGGATTTCCGCCCCGAAGGTATGGCTCGGCCGCGACGGCGAGCTGAACATCACCACCGCCTTCCACACGCAGGCGCCGGACTGGGAGACGGCGCGGGGCACCTTCACCAGCCACTTCCATGCCCGGGCGTTCAGCCCTTACCTGGTTGTCTCCGAGCTCGGATCGGGCGAGACCAGCCGGTTCGTGATCACCGGAGCGGCGCCCGGGTCCGCCGGATGCGTGGCCCGCATCGCGATCGCGGTCCGCCCGGGAGAGTCGGCGGAGACGGTCAAGGCCTTGGTCGAAGGCTCGAAGATAGCCTTCACGCAGGATCTTCTCGTCTGGGATCACCTTGACCTCGGCGCCCCGACCCGGCTCGACGGCTGCGATACGCCGGTCGTGGCGTTCCGCGCCTACTGTGCCACGTTCACGGCCAGGCGCGCCGAACCGGAAGCGGGAAAGGACCCCCAGCCCCCGGCCAGGGAACTCGCGGTGCCTGGCCGTGACCGCCGTTAGCGGTAGCTACCAAGGGAGCAGCGTGGATATTCACGTCGAGACGGCAGGACGCGGGCCGGCGGTCCTGTGGATCCACGGCTACACGATGGATTCGACATTGTGGCATCCGCTCTGGGACCTGCTGCCCGGATTCCGGCACCTCGGCATCGACCTGCCCGGACACGGCGGGTCCGGGGCGCCGAGCCGGGATGACACGCTTCCGGCCCTGGCCGGGCGCATCGCGGAGATCGCCCGGGCCGAGCAGGCGAGCCGCGTGGTCGCGCTCTCCTTCGGGTCTTGCGTGGCGCTGCAATTCGCGGCCGCGTGCCCTGGCCTGGTCAGCCAGCTCGTGGTGGGCGCCCCGACGATCGCCGGCGCGCCGCCCGCGGCGGGCGTCGCGGACCGGGAGATGCAGCTCGCGCTGCTGTACCGGATGGCTGGCCGGGGTCCGCACATGACGAAACTGTGGATGACATCACCCCCCGATATCTTCCGCGGCACCGAGCAGCGGCCAGAGTTGCGGGAACAATTGTGCCAGGTCATCGACCGGCACAGCTGGGCGCCGCTGGAAAGCGGGGTAATGCGCTCGCTGGCCGCGCACACGCATACCGATGAGGCCCTCGGCCGTATCGGCGCGGCCACGCTGGTATGCACGGGCGATCAGGACATGCCCGTCTTCACCGCGAACGCGTCCAGGCTCGCCGCCGTCATTCCTTACTGCACGCGGCTGACCGTGCCGCAGGCCGGTCACCTGTGCCTGCTCGAGCGCCCGGATGTGGTAGCCGGCCCGCTGCGGGCCCATCTCGGTGCGGGCTGAGGCGGACCGTCAGGTGAGCTGCTGGCTCGCCAGCGAAGCGAACAAGCCGTCTTCGTCCTCGAGAAGTTCCTGGTAGCCGCCCTGCTGGACGATCCGGCCGTTGTCGAGGACGATCACGCGGTCCGCCTCCGCTACGGTGGTCAACCGGTGCGCGATGATGACCCGGGTCGCGTTGAGCTGGCGCATGCTTTCCGCGATAACTTGCTGGGTCGGATTGTCTAGTGCGCTGGTCGCCTCGTCGAACAGGATGATACGGGGCCGCGAGACCAGCGCCCGGGCGATCATGATCCGCTGGCGCTGCCCGCCCGACAGCGTCGCCGCGCCCTCGGACAGGACCGTGTTCATGCCCATGGGCATGGCCGCGATCTGCTCGTCGACGCCGGCCATCCGGGCCGCCGCCCAGGCGTCGTCGAGGGTGTAGCTCGAGCTGCCGATGATGTTGCTCTTGATGTCGCCCGCGAACAGCTGGCCGTTCTGCAGCACCACGCCGCACTGACGGCGGACGGCGCCGACCTCCAGCTGGGCAATGTCCTGGCCGTCGAAGAGCACCGCCCCCGCGGTGGGGGCATCGAATCCGAGCAGCAGGCGCAGCAGCGACGACTTGCCGGAACCGGTCGGGCCGACGATGGCGAGGAACTCGCCCGGATCCACGTTGAAGCTGACGTCATCGAGGACCGGGGGAGAGTCCTCGCCGTAGCGGAAACAGACATGGCTGAGCGTGATCTGGCCCGACAGGTCACCAGGGTCGGCCCCGCCGCTCGCCGCTTCCGGTTCCTCCTTGAGGATCGGCTCGATCCGTTCCAGCATCGGAACCACGTTGAGCGTGGTGATCACGACTCCGGTGAACTGCAGCGTGGCGGTGAGCAGCAAGATGAAGGCCGCGTTGAACGACAGGAACGCGGCGACCGAAATCTGCCCGTGCAGCGGCCCGCCCACGATGCCGAAGAAGGCGATCGAGCACGTCAGCGGGAACACCACGTTGAACGTGGTCAGCAGGTTCTGGACCCGGCGCGCCCGGGTGGCGATGCCGCGGGCGCTGGTGAAGGTCGCGGACCATTTCACGAACGCCCGGTCTTCCGCGGCGGCGATACGGAGCTTGGTCAAGCCGGTCAGGATCTGGAACTCCTGGGACGAGAGAAGTCTCTGCTCGTCGTAGAGGCGGCGTTGCCAGTGCACCTCGCGGTAACCGAGGACGGCGCATACGCCGGTACAGGCCACCAGGAGACCGACCGCGATGAGCGCGAGGCGCAGATCGTAGAAGAACACCAAGATCAGGTTCACCGAGCCCGTCAGCAGCCCGAGCGCCGCCGTCGTGGCCACGCCGGACAGCGTTTCCTGGACCGCGTTGACGCCGAGCGCCGACATCCCGAGCTCGCCGGTCGAGTAGCGGCTGAAGAAGCTAGTCGGCAGCGAGAGCAGCCGGGACCAGAGAGCGGACTGGACCAGCGACACCGAGCGCCCTTCCAGCCGCAGCGCGGCGATGTTCAGCACCGTGGATATGGCCGCGGCGACGAGCGCCCCGGCGATCACCAGGACCGAACCCTCGATGATCAGGCTGTGCTGAGCCTCCGGGACGAACTGGCCGAGCACCTTTCCCGTCATGATCGGGGCCAGCAATCCGATGACCGCCACGATCATGGCGGTGGTCAGGATCCGCCGCAGGTCCTTGCGGGCGCCGGACAGGGCGAAGGGCAGCAGCCCGCCCAGCCGCTTCAACCCGGAGGGCATCGGCCGGTACAGCACGGTCCCGTGCGCATCGAACGTGGCCGCGGTGGCCTTCGTGACTCGGGTCGCCCGGTTCGTCAGCGGATCCACGGCCACATAGGTCCGCTTGGCCGGCAGCAGCGCCAGCGCCTGCCCGTCCGACCGGCGGCGCCCGAGCAGAGGACCGATGTCCCTTCTCCACCACGAGCCATCGAGCAGGATCTCGCGGGTCCGGACACCGTTCGCCTGCGCGATCCGCCGCACCGCGTCCATCTTGCGCCCGGCGCTGTCAGGACCGCCCGGAGCGCTGATCGTAAAACCCAGGTGCGATGCGATCAGGCGCATCGCACCGAGTTCGGCCGGATCGGCGGTCACGTCGCTGAGGCGGACGTGACAGGCGCTGCTGCGGATTACCTCATCGAACGACCTGGCCACGCCCTGGACCGCCAGGGACTCACTCGCCGCCCGGGCTCTGATGGCGTAGCGTTCGCCGCTCTCGTGCCGCTCCACGGCCCGGTCCACCGCATAGAGCAGCCGGACCGCATGGGTGATGAGCCGGGCCCACAGCGTGCCGTCGGCTAGCAGGTCGCTGGTATGGCGGGCGGTCAGCCGGGTCGGACCTTCGGTGACCAGCCAGTCGCGTTCGGTCAGGCAGAACTGGCCGCCGACCGTCATCCGTCCGGTGAGAACACTCTGGCGGGCGAACCCTTGCGAGATCTCGACCCACTGCACTCCGTCGATCGAGCGCGCCGCGGCCTCATCCGTCAGCGTCGTGATCCCCCGGGGGGCAAGCGGCACGAACTTGCGCGGCGGCAGCTCCCGGGGCAGGGCGTCATCAAGAGCCGCGATCCCCGCGTCGATGCCCTGGACGAGCTGGCGCACCGCGACGACGTACTCCGTCGGTGACAAGGCACGGATCGCCCGTGCGGTCGGGCGGTCGTGGACCGCGTACCGCGCGGAGAGCCCGGAGAGCAGCCCGATGGGCAGGAAGGACAGCACGGCGCCGGGGACGGCTCGTCCGACGATGCTGTGCCGCGGGCCCCGCGGGGCACCGATGAGGGCCGTGCCGGCCGACACCCGGCACAGCGGCATCCACCGGCCGGCCGGGCGCCCGTTCTTCAGGCGGACCGCGAACAGGTCGACCTGGCCGTACTCGACGAGCAGGACGCGCCCCAGATCGTCGAGGACGATCAGCCGGTCGTCGCGAAGGTCGATCCGCTGAGCCGCCTCCGTGAAGAAACGGGTGAAGGCCGATCGGATCGGCATCGTGCTCACGCCCCTACCCCCGCCTTCTTGCTCTGCACGAGCTTGGCGTACTCTCCGTCACGGTCGAGCAGGTCAAGGTGCCTGCCGCGCTCCACCGGCACCCCATCGCGCAGGACGATGATCTCGTCGGCTTCCCGTACGGTGGACAGCCGGTGAGCGAGGATCAGGCAGGCGCAACCTCGGCGCCGCAGGCCGTCGATGACCCAGCGTTCGGTGTCGGAGTCGAGGGCGCTGGTGGCCTCGTCGAGTATCACCAGCGTCGGTCGCGAAGCCAGGGCCCGCGCGAGTTCCAGCCGCTGGCGCTGGCCGCCGCTGAAGTTCCTGCCGTTCTCCTCGACCATGCTGTAGATGCCGCCGGGACGCACGCTGATCACGTCGTACAGGGCGGCGTCGCGCAGCGCCTCGATCACCGCGTCGTCGGTGATCGAGTCGTCCCACAACGCCAGGTTGTTCCGCACGGTGTCCTCGAACAGGCAGATTTCCTGATCTACGTAGGAGACCGACGACGCGATCACCTCCCGGGGGATGTCCTCGCGCGGAATGCCGTCCAACAGAATCTGCCCCGACCGGGGCAGGTAGAGCCCGGCGGCCAGCTTCCCGAGGGTCGACTTGCCGCCGCCCGAGGCGCCGACGAGCGCGACGCGGCGGCCGGGACTGACCGTGAACGAGATGTCCCTGACAACCGGCTCGGCCAGCGGGCTGTAGCCGAAGCTCACGTCCCTGAACTCCAGCGACCCGGTCAGCCGGGAGCAGATCTCCCGGTGGGGCAGGCTGAAGGACCGGTCCACCGGGTATTTCTCCGCATCAGCCAGCCGGGTCAGATCCGCCGCGATGTCCTGCACGCGCTCGCCGAGGTTGGTGAGCTGGGCGACAGGACCGTTGAGCGATCCGAGCAGGCTCTGGAATGCCACCAGCAGGCCGAGGCTCAGCGCGCCGCCGGCCACCCGCAGCCCTCCGACGAGCAGCAGGAGTCCCGTATTGGCCATGGTTATCAGCGGCGGCACGACGGTGACGATGGCGGTCGGAATGCCCAGTTGCTGGCGGGTGGTGACGACCTTGGCGAGGAAGCCGGCCCAGCGCGCGAAGGCATCACCTTCGGCCCCGCTGGCCTTGATGCTCTCGATCAGCCTGATCGTATTGAAGGTCGTCCCGCCCAGCCGGCCGCGGTCGGCGCGCAAGGCCTGGACGGCGTCGGTCCGAGCCCGCGCCACCCAGCGCAGTACCGCCACGTTGAGCAGGGCCATGGTCACGCCGATCGCGGCGAGCAGCACGTCGTAGCTGAACAGCAGCCACGCGTAGAAGACGATGAGCATCAGGTTGACGATGGTGAGAGCCAGGTCCCTCGACAGGATCTCCGCCACGCTGTCATTGGAGGCGACCCTGCTCGCCACCTCGGCCGGCTGGCGGTTCAGCAGGAACTCGACGGGCAGCCGCAGCAGATGGCGGAAGAAGCGCGCGCCGGAGGTCAGGGCCATGCGTGTTTCGATGCGCAGCATGTAATTCCGCTGCACCGCGGTAAGCCCGAAGATCAGCGCCGCGGTCGCGAACATCGCTAGCTGCAGCGGGATGAGGTAATCGGGGAACGCTCCGGTGAGGACGTCATCGATGAAGACCTTGCTGAAGGCGGGGATGAGCAGCCCGGGCACGACGAGCAGCAAGCTGGCGAGGAGAACGAGAGGCAGCGCCCGGCCACTGGGCTGGCGGCGTGCCAGCAGGGCTTCGGTCACCCCGGTCCGGTGGCCGCCGGCCCGGAACCGCGGCCCGGGCGTGAACGTCAGCACGATGCCGGTGAAGCCGGCGTCGAATTCGGCCCAGTCGATCTTGCGAGGTCCGGTGCCGGGGTCGTTGACCGCCACCCTGGTCTTGCCGAACCGCCGGCTGAATCCCTCCACGACCATGAAGTGCTGGAAGGCCCAGTAGATGATCACCGGCTTGGCCACCTTGGCCAGCGCTTCCGCCTCCATCTGGAAGCCCTTGGCGATCAGCCCGTAGCGGCGGGCCGCCGCGACCACACTCGACGCCTTGGCGCCGTCGCGCGAAACCCCCAGCGCCGTGCGCAACTCCTCGAGCGGAACGAACCGGCCGTAATAGCCGAGGACCATGGCCAGCGCCGCCGCACCGCACTCGACGGCCTCCATCTGGATGACGGTGGGCGTGGAGCGCCGGTGCCGCCTCATTCGCGGCTGCGTCGGCGGGGAAGTCGCGGCTGTCATCGGTGGAAGAGCAACGTCACGGGCGACAGCGTGCCGAGCGTGATCGTGCCGCTCGCCGTCGTCAGGGCACGTAGCGGATGCGGCGGCCCCGCCACGGTGGTCCAGGCGTAGCCGGACACGGTGCTGCTGTCTTTGCGCAGTCCCACTGTCACCAGGATCTTCCCTCCGTAAGAAGCGAGCGTGTCGGTCGGGATGACCCCGCCGAACAAGGCGTCGACTTCCGGCCCGGTCAGCGGGAACTGGCCGACCGAGGTCACCTGCCCGCGGAGCAGCCCGAACGCCGCGGCGGGGGCGGACCCGACCGAGAGCCCGACCTTCTCGCCGACGAAGATGCTCGCGGCCTTGCGGGCCGAGACGAACAGCACGGCGACGAGCGGCTGGTCAGGCGACGTGCGTTCGATGACGGCGATCGTGCTGCCGGCCCCGATCACCTCGCCCTCGGATACGTCGACGCTGATCACCTGGCCGGCGAAGAGGCTGGCGATCTCATGGCTGGTTCCTCGCGCGTCCCGCACGACCGCCAGGTCCTGCCCGGCGCTGACCTGGCTGCCGTCGCTCACCTCCATCCGGAGCACGACGCCGGCGTACTGGCTCTGTATCTGGGCCGCGCCATCCGGGGGAGTGAGGAAGCCGGTCGCGCCGACCGTCAGCGTCAGCCGTCCGATCAGCACCCAGGTGAGCACCGCGCCGGTGACCGCCGCGAGCGCGAGGATCGTCACCCACCCACGGGCCGAGGTCAGTACGGTCGGCGCGTCAAGCTCGTCGGGCTCGCGCTGCTTGGCCAGTGCCTTGAACCTGAATTGCATCGGCGGCCTCAGGATTCCCCGGCGGGCGTGCCGATTACCAGCTCGCCCACGCTTCCCTCGGCGTGGTACTCAAGGCCCGATGCCGCGGCGAAGTCGGACGCGTCCCCGCCGCCGAGCCCGCATACCGCCAGGCCCATCGCGGTCGCGACGAGGTAGATCGTCTGGTACAGCACGCCGACGTGCTTGAGTATCAGCGAGTAGGCGATCGCGTGATACTTGTACATGACACGGCCGAACCGGGCCGTGACGATGAGCACCACCTGCGGGTTGGCGGTCATGACACCCGCGGCGCGAGCCGCGCCCACGAGCGCGTTCGTGGCCGGGCTGGGATCGGCCACGTGCTCGAGCTTGTGATCGGCCGCGGCGTAATGCCACAGGCCGGGCGGCGCCCCCTCGCACTGGGTGATCAGCGGGTAGATCTCCAGCTCGTGCAGCGCGCCCCCGGCCGGGTACGGGCGGTCGGCCACCTCCTGGCCGTGGTCGCTGGCGTACACCCGCCGTACCCGGGCCGACCGGTACAGCAGCTCGCCGAGCTGCGCGA
>Ga0137407_10001871_pt1 | contig 13782 bp, 11 predicted proteins | sample CZOMad2_2_16fung_FD_108410 | JGI IMG/M metagenome (GOLD analysis project Ga0137407, IMG submission 108410) | Vadose zone soil fungal communities from Angelo Coast Range Reserve, California, USA - CZOMad2_2_16fungal (Illumina Assembly) | ecosystem: Environmental > Terrestrial > Soil > Vadose...
ATGCCGATGAAGCCGATGAGCGTGGAGCAGTGCGTATCCGAGGGCCTTAACGCGCTGCGGGAAAACCGGTCCAGAATAGTTCCGGGCCGACTGAATCGCTTCACGGACGCATTTGTGCCAGCTTTCGTGAAACGGACGTTTACAGCGACGATGTTGGGTAAAGCGCTCGCGAGCACGTCCGCATCTGCAAGCTCTCGCGGGGAGGCCTGATAACGGATAAGCGCTGTATCGGTTTCGCCTATTGAAAATTATGCGAGCGCAAATTGACAAGCGAAGGTTCGGTCCATGGGCCGTCATTACTGGTGCGTCATCCGGCATCGGCAAGGAGTTCGCGCGCCAGATAGCGGCGTCAGGAGTTCATGTGCGGAACGCGTGCGCCAGTTGGGCTTGTGTGAGGTCGGGGTCCTTCCAGCGTGCCCTCAGTTCCACGGCCTTCTTAGCAGTGACGGCGTCGAACTTGAGCGGGCGACATAGCGCTCGCTGCTCGTCCCAGATCTGGACGAGGGCCTGCTCCGCGGGTGACCGCTTGGGAATGGGGGCGAGTGCCTCTTGGCTCGGTTGGGCGCTGCTGTTGTGGCGCGCGGGGTCGGTCATGGGCCTAGCCTTTCATTGAGCGTCGTCGCGGCCATCGTCGGAGCTCACGACATCGGGCACAGTTTGGGCACAAGGCGAGCGCGGGCCTTGCCCGGCCGGGACTTACACACGGGCAAAGGCTTGGCAATCCACTGAGCGGCGCTCGCCCGGTCGGGTGTCGGGCCGATCTCTGCCATGCTGCGCCGCGGGGCCGAGAGGTCCCTGAGAGTACTCAGTCAGCCATATCCCAGCCCCTGCCCCGACGTTTCGCCAGGACACCAGTCCGGGCAGGCGGCGCCAGCCCGACCCCCCAGGTGGGCCTTCGCGGTAGCGACGTAAGGGCCTTTCGGAATGGATACTAGGAAACTCGAAAACCGGACCTTCGGACGGCCTCATTCCTCGGAGAGCTGGGTTACTCAATCCATCGCGCCCCCTTCTCAGAGGGATCCCTGGATGAGGCTCCAGGCGGGCACGCATAACTGAACTGGCGATCAATGAGCTCCAATCGTTCGATAGCCTCCCAGACTGCATCCACAAGCGACCGCGGTGGCCCCGTAAAAGCGGCGTCTAGCGCAAGAATTTCAAGTCGTTGGGTCAGCCCGTAGTCGCGCAAGCAAGTCGGATTCGTTCATACGCTCACAATACATTAGGCTGTCAACGAGGTCTCTGCGGGGCTGACCGTCCTCTGAAAGCTGTCCTCCGAGCATCCTGCTTTCCGCTTGCGCCCAGTCTGTCGCAAGGAGGCGCGATTCCGTACGCAATACGGCCAGGAGGCATCAATAACGCCGCATAAGTGCCAACGTCGCGCCAAACTGCGCCAACCGCGGAGGTGCAGGCTCCGCGCCCTGCCTCCCTTGCCCTCCTCTGGCGAGGTCCTGCACCGGGCGGTAGCATAGCAATTCGAGCCAGCGGGTGGAGGTGGAGCCGTGAGGCTGACAGAAGTCGCGGGTATTAGCCTTGGCGCCGCCGCGATTGCCTTTGCAATCTTCGGCCTAACCCGTCCGCCGATGCGTCCGGCCAGCGAGCCCGCATCGGCGGCGAAGGATTCGATCTCCACCGCAGTTCGGCGTCTCGGTCCGCAGCACGATAGCAGTGCCAACGCACGCGCTGCCTTCCTCCAGCTTCACCAGGATGAAATCCGGAATACGTATGCCGTCGCTGACGTCATTTCGGGCGACAGCCTCGCGGTTGCACTGGTCCGCTATTCTATCGGCGGGTCGGTGTTCCACGACGTTCGCTGGCTGCGCCGAGTCGGCGGGCTGTGGTATACGTCCGATCCCCCACCTGCCGACTCCGCCGTCCAGGCCAGCGACACGGGGCTAGCGACCCAGCGCGAGCGAGGCGTCCGCTGGCTTAGGGAGGGTGCCCCGCGCTGGTGGTGAGCGCGTGGCCAGAGCCATGCTCTATTACTCTCTCGCTCTCGCTCTCGGCGTCGCTGCTGTCGTGGTAGCCGGATGGCGGCTCCGGCCCCGGCGATCCTCCCTTCGTGAGCTCCCTGGTTTCCGGCGGCTCACCGCACTCGGGGGCGACAATGAGCGCTCCACGCCGGGTGAGCTAGGGTTTGTCGGCCGGCAGGCGGAGCTGGACACCCTCTTCGAGACCGCGCGCAAGCTGCAGCAGGGGCCGGCGCTGGTGCTCGTGAGCGGGCCGCCCGGCAGTGGGAAGCGCAGTCTGCTGGAGGAGTTCAAGCGCCGCGCTCCCACGTCCGCCTCTCACGTCCGGACGGGCCCCCTCATAAACCTCGCCCCCCGGCGCGAGCTCGACGAAGTGCTTTCCGAAATCGTGACTGCATTCGAATACCAGAATACGGCCAGGTTCGACCAATTCCGCCGGAACCTCGATAAGTACCGCGCCAAGCGCGCCGGCCACGAGACGGCCACCGAGCGCCGACTCGCGCGGGCCGCCGAGGTGGTCAAGGCAGTGGTGCAGGCGGCGCCTCTCGGCAGCCTGGCGGGATCGGTCGCGGAACCCATGTTGCAAGAGGGTAGGGAGCTATTGGCCGGCCGTCTGGTCGGATTGGGCGATCTCCAGTCCGTGGTTCGTGCCTTTGCCGAGGACCTTCGGGGCGCGTCCCGTCCCTGGCCTGACGCCATACCCGCTAGTCAGCCGAGGGCCGCATCGCCCATCGTGCCCGTGCTGATGTTGGAGAACTTCGACGCCCGCCCAGGCGACGAGGATGTCCGCCTCCTGCTCGCCGAGCTTCTCCCGAACTTGCGGCCGGCTCCCGTTCTCATATTGGCGACGATAAGGGCTACGGAGGCCGAGGCGTTGCAGTGGCTCGGCCCGATGCCCGAGCATCCTGTGTCGGTTACCCTCGGGCAATTCACCGAGGCGGAGACCCGCGAGTTCGCCGAGCAGCAGCTCGGCGTGACTCGCGCCGATCTCGCCCAGCAGATCTGGAGAGCCACAGAGGGTTCGCCTCAGCGGCTTGCGATCCTCCACGGCTACTATCGGCAGAACCCGGAGGAGCGCACCCGCCCGAAACTCTCTGAGGCAGCGGAACGACTTGTGGCGACCGGCGAGGCCACAGACCTCGTGTCGTCGGTCGAGAGCGAATCCCAACAGGACCTGCTCCGAGCCCTCTCGGCGCTCCGGGTGGTCAATGCCGAGCTGCTCCAGGAGGTTGCAGCAGCACTCGATATCAAGCCCGCGAGCGGCGAACCGCCACCGGTGGCCGTGCTTACCCGTCCAGGGCGTGGGCCCCGCTGGTTCTCCCGCGGCTCTCGCGGCTGGAGCTTCGACCGGCCCGCGTGGCGGGAGTCGATCCTACAGGAGTTCCGCGACGCTAATCCCGACCGTTACCGCAAGACGCACCTCGTCGCCGCACGCTACCATCGCCGGGGGCTGGCCCGTCGGGAATCAACGGATGCGTCCCCGCCGCTGCCCGCCGGTGAGATGGACTGGCTGCTAACCTATCGATCCGCCATACCTGCCAGCCGCAGGTTTGCCGACGACGACTACGTCAGCCACCTTGCCGAGTGGCTGTATCACACCATCGCCATCGAGCCCGAGCGCGGATTCGAGCTTCTCCAGGACCAGATTGCCGAGGCGCTGTTCGCCGCGGCGCGCCAGGTGGTGAGCGAGCTGACGCGCCTCGGCCGGGAGGCACCTATCACCCCGCCGCAGCGGGCCCGGCTCCGGCGACTGGAGGAGCTGGCCGGACACTTCTCCGAACAACAGTTCGACCAGGCTGCGGCTGCACTGCGCCAACTCGACCAGCTCGGCGGCGCTACCCCGCTGCTCCGTGGTTTGGAGGCCTGGTACCTCGGCATCTGCCAGTCGAAGCGCGAGCGGCCTGCGGAAGCGTTCGTCTGCTTCGATTTGGCGCGGGCCAGGTTCGACGGCCTCGAGGCCGCTGGCACCCGTGAGATTCTCATGAGCTGCTACAACGCCACGTGGCAGGCTGCTAGCGTTTCTACCCTAGAGCGGACCAGCGAGAACGCGGTGAAGATCCTGCAGAACAAGATCGACGCGCTTCCTAAAACCCACACAGACCCGCGCACCGCCGGCATTCTGAAGGCGATCCACGCCGAGCTCTTGCGTGCTCGCGCGATCATCGAGCAGGAGTGGGGGGCCGACCAAGCGGCGGCGGAGAAGAGTTACCAGGAGGCGCTTAAGGTGCTGGACGAAGCCGACGAGCCCCAGGACCGTGCTGGAGTGCACATGGCCCTGGGAGGCTTCTACGCACGGAACCGGCGTCATGAAGAGGCCGACAAGCAGTTGGAGGAGGCTGAGGCTGCATACCGGCTGCTCGGCCTGAATGATGAGGTGGCCCAGGTCCGCATCGAGCGGCTCGGGCTCCACCTCGATCAGGACCGCTTGGTTGAGGCGGGACATGACCTTGAGGCGATTCCCCTTCAGGCCGAAAGTCCGGCGATCAACGCCGAGATCGGCCGGGTGTACTCGGATGCCGAACGCTGGAGCGAAGCTGCGGCGGCATTCGAGCGCGCGGAGAAGCTCCAGCCTGACAACCCCGCCTACAGTCAGAGCCTCGCTAACTCGCTTGCCCGGCTCGATAAGTGGGACGGCGCGCTCGAGGCGCTGGCCCGCGCTGCCAAAGCCACGCCTGAGCCCATCGACGTCGAGGACTGGCTGGATAAGGGCGTTCCACAAGACGAGCCACCAGAGCGCGTTGCCGTCATCACCGCCACCGCCGCCCAGAACTTTCCGGATCGCCCGCGGGTCCGGCTCATCCATGCGCTAGCCCGGTGGAGGCTGGGAGAGCGAGAGGCGGCCGAGGAGCAGTTCCGCGCACTGCGCGACGGCCTTCCGGACGGCACGACGGTGGAGGAGTACGCCCACCGCTACGCGCTCGACTCCCTCGATCAGGACGAGCGGATCACTCTGCTCAGGTTCCTGGTCGGCGTGTTCGACGCGCGCCCCGCGCTCCATTTCCTTCTGTTCGAACAGCTCTGGCAGGCCGCCGCGCCCGTGGTAGCCGGAAATGACCTCGTGGAGTCGCCACTGCGCGAGCACCGCTGGGCATCCGGCGAGGGGGCGAGCAGCACGGCGAGCCCGGCATCGGCGGGTGAGCCTGTGGAGCCGGCGCCGGTGTCGTTCGCGGAGCTCGAACGGTACAGGCTTCGCGCGTGGCCGGAGAGCGGCGACGCCGAGGCGTTCGGCACGGCGCCCGGCCAGCCTGGCCCGCGCGACACCCGCGAGCGGCAGGTGCTGCGCCACGAGGCGCGACAGCATCTGGAGTCCGCTTGCCGGCTCGCGCACGGGGAGCTCGAATGGAGGCTCCGACTCACCGAGGTGCTGATCGAGATGAAGGACTGGGAGAAGGCCGACGAGCAGGCCGCTGCCGTGCTCGCGGAATGGCCAGGCAACGAGCGCGCCCGTCAGCTTCAGAACCGGGCACGCTTTCGACGCTCGTGGGATCGGGTGGGCGTCTGGGATCCGGCCCTGCCCATTGTGGTGGAGGTTGCCGAGAGCCTCGAGTACTGGGTAGGCGAGACCCAGTTGGGCCGTGAGCTCATCCGCCGGATGCTCCCGGCGCTTCGCCGAGAGTTGCGTACGCGGCTCGGGTTCCGCATTCCCGGCGTCCGCGTCCGCGTCAACGTCGGACTTCCGCCAGGGTTGTTCGTTATCCTGCTTCATGAGGTACCGCGCTTCATAGGATCGATGGATGGCGACTATCTCACCGATCGACCACCCGGCGACCTTCCCGCCGGGGTGGCGGGGCGTGCGGCCACCCTCACGTGGGATCCCGCTCGGGCCGGCTCCTGGCTCAGCGCGGTCGAGGCGACTTCCGCCCGCCTGGCCGGGCTGCGCCTATGGGATCCGCGCGGGGTCATCCTCTCCTGTTTGGGGCGAGTGCTGGAACAGCACGCCGCCGAGGTCCTAGGCGTCGAGGATGTCGGCATGCTAGTCGATGACCCCGCGATCCCGTCGGGCCTGTCGGTCGACCATCTGCGCCTCACCGCCGTTCTCCGCGCGCTCCTCCGCGAGCGCGTACCAATTGCCGACCTCCCAACGATCATTGATGTCCTGGCGGCGGCCGATGCCGACGTCGCCCTCGTCGATGTCGTGGAGCGGGTGCGCGAGCGGTTGGCCCCGCGCTTTCTCGAGCCACTTCTGGACCGCGATGGAAAGCTTCCTGCGCTCGACCTGCCGCCGGACGGGCCGGCCCGAGTCCTCCTGGGCGCAGGACGTGTAAACACTCGCGGCCACTGGCACTATCTCACCCTGTCCGATGACGCCGCCGAGGCCTTCCGCTCCGAGATTCGCGAGGCGCTGATCCGCCGCGATGCGCGCGCGTTCGTGGTCGGCGCTCCGGGGCTCCGACCAGACGTTCGGGCGGTGACCGAGTCTGAGTTCGCCGACCTCGCGATCATCTCAGCGAACGAGCTCGACGGCACGGTACTCGCATGAGCCCTGCCCCCGATCGGCAGGCCGCGACGGCTGGGCACCGGCACTCCGAGCTCGCCCGTGTCTTCACCACGGACCAGTGGCGCCTAGCGCCGTCCGCCGGTGTGTCACTCGACGTGCTCCTCCGCCCGGAAGACCAAGGAGAGGTCGAGGCCCTACTAGGCAAGCTCACGCAGGGGATCCTCCGCTCCTGGGCCGACGCGCTCGGGCACAACCCTCCCGAGTTCCGGGTTCGCGGTGACCGCGGGATTCCCCCGGGCACATTCGAGGTGCGTGCCGGGGGGGCCGTGCGGGTCGCGGCTTCCCTCGATGTGCCGTTGCTCGAGTGGTGGACAGCGCACCCGGTGAGCGGTTGCGACGGCCGGACCGGAATGGCTCCGGGCGGCACCGTGGGCGAGTGGTCGCCCGCGCGGCTGATCGCCCGCGCGGTGGAGGAGACGCTGTGGGACAATCCGGATCTGTTCTGGTCCGACGCTGCGGCAGCGCCTTTGAGCGGAGAATCGGACGAGGGGGCGGGTGCCGAGGAGCCAACCGACCAGGCCGTACTGATGCACTCGCTGGCTTCCCGGAGGGTACCGATCGTCGACCGGACCAAACTCCACCAGGCCCTCGCCCGACTCGATCCCGACATGGAGACTCCTTCACGGGCCGAGCGTCTCGCATGCGAACTTCTGCCGGCAGATGTAGTGGTCGAGGCTGGGACAAAGCTGATGGAGGAGATCCCGACAAACCGGTTTGAGGAGCTGGCGTCGCGCGTGTTGGAACACCTGACCTACGAGCTCGGTATCACCTTCCCCGGCGTGCGCCAGGAGCTCGCGCCAGACCTGCCGCCCCGGGGCTATCGGATCGTGATCAACCGCTTGCCGAGGGGCACGGCCCAGCTTCCCGCGGGCCATAGGCTGGTGGAATTTCCCCCCTTTGAGCCCACTCGCGCTGAGTCGGTCCCCTGGATCAATCCGGTCACGGGCCGGTTCCAGTCCTGGCTGCTCGAAGGTCGCCTGGAGGCCCCCGACGTGGCTCGAACGACGGAAACGGATGCGGCCGAGGCCCTCGGGCTCCACTTGGCGGGATGCTTGCGCGAGGCCTCGGGCGACTTTTGCGATCTCGCCTGGGCGCAGCAGACGCTCGACCGCGTGAAGGAAGGGTTCCCGCGCCTGGTCGACCTGGCGCGGCAACGCCATTCCGACGAGCGGCTCACAGCGATCCTGCGCGGCCTGGTATCGGAGGGCATCTCCCTCCGACCCCTCGTGCCGATTCTTGGCCGATTGCTCGAGTTCGAGCACGTACCGCCGATGGCGTTGGTCCAGGATGAGGCAGAGATGTCCGGCGGCCTGAGCTGGACCGAAGACGACCCGGCGAGTCTCGTGGCCTACCTGCGTACGGGACTCAAGCCATACATCACCCATCAGCTGACCAGCGGATCCGGCATACTGACAGCTTGGGCCCTGTCCGATCCTGCCCAGCGGGCCATTCGAGAACTAGCCCGGACTGGTGGCCTGGACGGGGCTGCCTACGCCTGTCCGGCGGCTGCCAATATCCTCCGGCAGCTCAGTAGAATCCTTGCAGCCTGGCCCGGTCAGCCGCCTCCCACGATCCTCGCACCTATCGACCTTCGGGGCGCGGTGCGGCGGCTGGTGGCCGCCCAGGCGCCTAGGGTCCCGGTCGTGGCGCGTCCGGAGCTTATGCCCGGGACTGGCTGCATGATCCTCGGCCAGCTCGGCGAGTAGTGCCCTTAGCCGATTGCGGGTTGGGGGAGGTGCCACACCTTTCGCTCGACTTGTGCCCGAATTGTGCCTGAACCAGAGGGGACAACGGAGCCCAGAGGCAAAAAGCCACGATCCTAACTTCGGGAATCGTGGCCGTGTATGCGTTGTCTTGGTCTGGTGTCTAGGGGCGGATCGGTACTGAAAATCCGCGTGTCGGCGGTTCGATTCCGCCTCTAGCCATCGCGGTTCCTCCCAGTTCTAAGTGCTCCCTTCTGCATTCTTTAGAGGGCTCTTCTGGCGGTGCCCGCGGTCGCGGTCGTGACCCACGTTAAGGCGGGGTTCTTCGACGAGCGCGATCACTGGGCCGGCACGTCTCACGTCCTCGAGCACATGTTCTTCAAGGGCACCGCCCGCCGCGGGGTGGGTGCCATCGCGCGGGAAACCAAGGCCGCCGGCGGCTACCTGAACGCTCTGCGACGTCTTCGACGATGAGCTGAACCGCATCGCTCTAGAGGTCGGCTCGCGCGCTAAGGCGTTGAAGCTCGTGGAGAAGGATCGCAAGCTCGTCCGCTTCTACCTGCCGCCGGGCCCCTGACAGTCCTTTGGCTTGAGCCAGTTCACCCAGTGTTCACAACGTGTTGAGTCGCGAGCTCCTCGTCGTGAAGGAGACGATCGCCGCTCGCTGATCCCGCGCCCGACTTGCCGCCACAGGCCATCGCCGAACGTGGCGTTGGCCTGAGGGAGCGGGTGTGCGGCACCAGCTGCCCTTAGCGTCACGGGCCAGGAACCGGCGAGATTTCGATACGGCGGTTGATGGCTCGGCCGACGGCGCTGGTGTCGCCGGTCAGCGGTTGGGTTGCACCGTACAGCTTCCGCAACAACCGTTGCGAGCCGATGCCCTTTGCAATGAGGTACGCACGGACGGCCTTGACTCGCAACATCGCGAACCGCCGCGAGTCGGTCTCCGCATGCGATCCAGCGGTGTGCACCCCGATTTCGACCCGCAGCGCTGAATTGGCCGCGAGAGTGGCGACCACCGAATCGAGCAGGGCATGCGCCGCCAGGCGCAGGCGGGCGGTGCCGGGCGCAAACGCATTGCCCCGCAGCACTACCACATTCGGCCGGGACCTCGGCGCGGGGACGGGGGCGGGTGGCTGCGGCGGGCGGGCAGCGGGTTGCCGCATCCGCTCGCGGCGCTGATCCGCGGAGCAACCGACTTCATCCACCGGAGTCCCCGGCGGTGTGTTGGGGCACTGGTCGATCCCATCGAGCACACCGTCGCCGTCGCTGTCGCTCGGGCAACCGAGCGCATCGACCGTGGCGCCCTTCGGCGTGTCGGGGCACCGGTCCAGGCCGTCGGGTACTCCATCGCCGTCGCTGTCGATGGGACATCCGTTGGGGTCCACCGCGGCGCCACGCGGTGTATCGGGACACTTGTCGAGGCCATCGGGCACGCCGTCGCCGTCGCTGTCTTTGGGGCAGCCAAGGGAGTCAACGGTTGCGCCATGCGGGGTTCGCGGGCACCGGTCGATCCCGTCGGGCACGCCGTCGCCATCGCTGTCGATTGGACACCCATGCTTGTCCACGATGGCGCCGTGTGGCGTGCCCGGGCAGTTGTCGTCTACGTCCGGCACCCCGTCACCATCACTGTCGAGGGTGCTCTTACTTGCCAGCATGAAGCTCAGGCCGAGGTTGCCGCCGAAGTTGGAAAACTTGACGCCGGTGCCGATGTCCCGGTCAACCTCGCCTTCAACCCGCACCATGACAGTCGGCCCGATCCCGATCCGGAAGCCTCCACCGCCAAGCCACATCGTTCCCGTCCCACAGATGATGCCAGACGTAGGGCAGTTGCTTCCGTAGGTAATCGAGCCGACGCCGGTCTTGAGGTAAACCGAGTTGTCCCGTCCGATAATGACGTTGTACAGGAGGGACCCCGAAAAAGCCTGCACGTTGACGCCGACCGAGGCGCTCCTGGTCTTGGGCTTGAGCAGCGAGCCCTCGCCCTCGAGGGAGAACCTCATTGGCAACCACAACCCCAGGCGGAGGAGCCCCCCGGGTCCGGCGCGGAGATCGGTGGAGTCGCTGAACGACATGACCGAGCCGGCAGCGCCGAACTCGAAGAGATATCTGCGCTGTGCGAGCCCCGAATGCGGCATAGCCAGACAGGCAATCAGGGCAAAGGTCGCGCCCCGAACCACATTCATAAAGAGAAATAGGTGCTTCCGGGGGGAGTCGCTGACCGTCGGTTGGCCAACCCGCCGGCATGCTTGCGACCGCCCGGCTGCTACTCTGAGAGCCGTTTCGGTCCGTTGGCCTCCGAGGGCGGCGGTGCGGCCGCGGAGGCGTCCAGCACGCGGGATGGGTGCTCCTGGCTGTCCGGCGCCGCGGACAGTTCATCCTGGGTGTCGGAGAGGCTGCGCTCGAACTCGCGAATGCCCTTGCCGAGCGATGCGCCGACCTCCGGCAGTCGCTTCGCCCCGAAGAGGAGCAGCGCGACTACGATGATCAGCACCAGTTTGTCGAACCCGATCTCTCCCATAGGTACCTCTCGACAGTGACGTCGGGGCTATGCTCCCGCGCGCCCCGCGAGGATTTGCGGCGGCCGCGCCCACCGCAGGCAACGAGGAGAAGAAGGAAGGCGGGACTGGCTAGGCGCAGCGGAACGGTCGCGCTGGCATGGTATCGCTTCTGAGCCACCTTGGCCTGTCGTCGGTAGCCGGATTGGCCCAAAAGGCCGAACCACTCTTTGGTGCGGCTACGCGGAAGTCGTTTCTGGATTGGCGGTAACGACTCTAGACGGCCCTCCATGAATTGGTCCGCTTGCGCAATCCGCGTACCGGCTGCGGTCTGGCAGGCCGGCTCAGGATTGCCGACATTAGAACGCTCCAGTCAGGATACCAGATCGCTGACGAGGAATCGTCCGTGCGGACTCACACTGCCCAGTGGGACGGGTTCACCTTCCACTATCGGAACGAGGACGAATTCAAGCTCCTCTCCCGGGAGATCGAGGAAGGCGAATACTGGTTCGCCTCCGACAAGAGCGATCCCACCATCCTGGACTGCGGAAGCCATATCGGCCTTTCGGTCGCCTGGTTCCACCGGCGCTTCCCGAAGGCTCGAATCGTCGCCTTCGAGCCGGATCCCGAGAACTTTCGGCTCCTTCAGACCAATGTCGCAATCAATGGATTCGAAGGAGTCGAGCTGCTGAACCTGGCTGTCTCGTCCCGGAGGGGCACGGCTCGGTTATTTGGCGACTTCGGAGCTGCCGCTCCCATGGCCTCGGCCCACTCGCTGCGGCAGGAATGGGGCACCCAGAGATCCGAACAATGGATCCTCGTGAACACAGTCCCTTTGGCCGACTACATCACCGGACCGATCGACTATCTCAAGCTCGACATCGAGGGAATGGAGACGGAAGTGATGAAGTCGATCAACCAGCAGTTGCATTTTATCAGGGCGGTTGGTCTCGAGTTTCACGGGACCGGCGGCCAGGCCTGCGCAGACGAGGAGGATCTAATACGATTGCTGTGCGAGAGCGGGTTTCAGGTTTCGATCACCCATAAGTCGAGATCCATCTTCCCCTCAGACATCGACGCCTGGGTGAAACGGGTTCAGCCTTACATCTCGATGATCACGGCGACCCGCACGTAGCGACGGCCTAGGTTCACCGGCTACCGCCGGCGGTGGACTTGAGGAGCAATCGTACCATTTACCGACCCAGGCCACGGCTATGTCACGATCGAGCCGACTGACCCCCGCAAGTACTTCGTGGGCTCGCTCGGGGCTGAGGGCACTATCGATGGCGCAAATCGAAATATCGAATCAACTTTACTCAATAGAAGGTGCGATTATGCAGCAGCGGACGACCAGAGTTAATCCTTCGGAAGAGACCATCACGATTGGTCCGCTAGGAATCCGGTTTCTCCTCACGGGCGACGATTCTGGCGGCAGCGTGTCAGTGTTCGAGGTCTTCGTCCCCGTCGGGCAGAAGCTGGCGGCGCCGGCCCACAAGAACGACGCCTACGAGGAGGTCCTTTACGGTGTCAAGGGCGTCCTTACCTGGACGGTTGACGGCACACCGATCGAGGTTGGTCCCGGGCAGGCCCTATGCATCCCCCGAGGCGCCGTACATCGCTTCGACAACCTCGGCAGCGAGGATGTGAAACAACTCGCCGTCATAACCCCTGCGATAATGGGCCCCGTGTACTTCCGCGAGGCGGCCGAAGTAATCGGTACCGCTGGCGGCGGCCCGCCCGACCGCGCGAAGATGATGGACGTCTTCCGGCGTCATGGCATGACGTTGGCGCCGCCCCCGCCTGCTAAGTAACCGGCAGCCGGCGCTGTTTCGCCCTGAATTGGTTCTATCCAGCGATGATGGTTCTCTGAACGCCGCAAAGGCGGCGATCCCCAGAATGAGCGCTAGTCGGCGTCAGGCCAAGGGCACTCCTCAGCGTGCGCCGAGCGCCTTCGCGGCCCGCGCGTAGTCGCGCGGCTTCACCCACAGGATCATGCCGTAGCGCCCCTTGCCCGCCGACACGGCGTCCGCCGCAGTGATGTTGATCCCCGCGTCCCCGAGCCTCCGCAGGTGACGATGCACGGCGCCTACCTCGTCGGCCCCCTGAATGAGAAACCCCTTCTTCACTGCGCTCAGCCGCCAGCCGTTCCGTCGTGCCAGCCGGCGCAGCGGGCCCATGTCTTCGAGCACGAGGTCGAGCTGGGACCTGCCGCCCCCGACCGGGAAGCCGGAGTACGCGAGGAGATTGACGCCCGCGCGCTTGAGCTCGGCGAGAATGCGAGCACCCTGGCCCGCGCGGTTGGGAACGATCGGATAGCAGTAGTTGACCCTTCTCACTCGGTCCGGCACAAGCGCCTCCTGGTCAAGCTGGTGATAACTGTTGTGGGCGAGCTACGGGGCGTGGACCGACCTGGGCGCCATCCACGAGCACGCGGGACGGCGCCTGGGTGGGCCGGAGCTCAGTTCGGGGCGACGACCACCCGAAAGAAGCTGGGCGGCAGGTCATGCAGCTCGGTGCCCGAGAAGCCCGCGTTCCGGAACATCCGCTCGTACTCCGAGAACGGGTAGGCATCACCGCCCGGGGTACCGGCGAGCATGATCAGGCTGAACGCAGCGGCGGTCGGCGGCGACACCCGATCCTCCTCGGGGACGAACTCCAGGGCGACCGCTCGGCCGCCCGGCTTGAGCGCTACCCGGACCTTGCGCAGCAGCTGCTCGATGGTCGGCGGGTCGAAGTGGTGCAGGAAGTTCGTGAGCAGAATCAGGTCGTAGTCCGACCCGAACTCGACCTCGAACGCGCTGCCCGGCAGCGCGCGGTAGCGCTGGGCGACGCCTGCAGCCTCGGCATTTTCCTGGGCCACCCCCAGCACGTTCCGCCAGTCGAGCGCGACCAATTCGGCGCGCGGGTTATGACGTGCCAGGGCAATGCCGTAGAGTCCATGGCCCGCGGCGATGTCCAGGACCTTCCAGGCCGGAGCTGCGTCGGCGTGGAGAAGCTGGGCCAGCCGCTCGGCCGGCAACTGCATCAGCGGAGCCATGGCCCGGGCGAAATTGACCCACATGGGATCGTCCGGACCGAGATGGCCCACGCCGCCGTCGAGCACGGTACCGCCTCTC
>Ga0137407_10001873_pt1 | contig 13769 bp, 12 predicted proteins | sample CZOMad2_2_16fung_FD_108410 | JGI IMG/M metagenome (GOLD analysis project Ga0137407, IMG submission 108410) | Vadose zone soil fungal communities from Angelo Coast Range Reserve, California, USA - CZOMad2_2_16fungal (Illumina Assembly) | ecosystem: Environmental > Terrestrial > Soil > Vadose...
AAGCCGATGATGAGCGGCCATTTCACGGTGGTTAATGGGTTCATGCGATTCCCCTTCTATTTGAGTACTGCGTCGGACTAAAGGCTCGCCCCAACCGTGGGTTAGCCGCCGCGCGGATCTTGCACTGCGGCGGGCTGGAAGAATAGGGGACTGACCCCAATAATTCAACGATGTCCGGCGCTTCCCTCGTGTCCCGCCCTGTCAATTTGCATTTTGGGGCATACGGGGGCCGCACGGGCTGTTATCGTAGGCTCGAGGAATATGATCAATCTGGAGATTGTCGATTATGAACGCTATCGAACGGATCAAGAACCAGCTGTCGGCCTCGCCCGTGGTCCTTTACATGAAGGGCACGCCCGATTTTCCGCAGTGCGGATTTTCGGCGCAGACGGTGGCCGCGCTCAGAGCCTGTAAGGCGAAGTTTGCCCATGTGAACATATTCGAGGATCCGGAAGTGCGCGAAGCGCTCAAGACCTATTCCAATTGGCCGACTTTCCCGCAGCTCTATGTCAACGGCGATCTGGTGGGCGGTTGTGACATCACGATCGAGATGTACAAGAGCGGCGAGCTCAAGCAACTCCTGGCGGAAGCCGGAGCCGTGCCGGCTTAAGGACGCCGTGGCGATGAAACCGAGCCACAACCGCCATTAGGAGGCAGGTTCGCGCTTCATGGTTCGCGGTTCACGGGCTCGTCGGGGGTAAAAGACTCGCCGGGAGCTGAGGGCTCGCTCTCGAGCGGTCCCATCGCGGCCAAGCGCCGGCGGCTGGCGTCGAACACCCCCTGGAACTGATTGCACACCATGCAGAAGAGATCGGCCGTGCGTTCGGCGTCATAGGCCGCGGAGTGCGCGGACGCCGTGTCCCATTCGAGGCCGGCAGCGAGCGTCGCGCGCATCAGTACGGTTTGGCCAAAGGCAACGCCGCCCAAGGTCGCGGTATCGAAGCTCGTGAAAGGATGGAATGGGTTGCGCTTGACTTGTGCCCGGGCCACGGCCGCGTTCAGGAAATTCAAATCGAAGAACGCGTTGTGTCCGACCAGCACCGCGCGCGTGCAGTCCGCGGCGCGTATGGCGTTGCGGACTTCGCGGAATATGCGTTGCAGCGCCTCCTCTTCGGGGATCGCGGGCCGCAGCGGATGGTGGGGATCGATTCCGTTCACCGCGAGCGACGCGGCTTCCATATTGGCGCCGGGAAACGGCAGCACGTGATAGCGGGTCGTCTCGCCGCGGGTCAGAGTGCCGTCGCTGCGCATTTCGATGAATACCGCGGCGATTTCGAGCAGCGCGTCGGTTTGCGAATTGAAACCTCCCGTTTCGACGTCGATCACCACCGGCAGAAAGCCGCGGAAGCGTGTCGCGAAAGTGATCGGGGCGATCTGGGTCATGCGGAGCCGACCCCGGCGAGACGCCATGCGATCGGTTCGCCGCCGCGATACGGCACCAGCGCGCCATCGCCGAAATCGTAGACTCGAGGGGGCACCCAGGACTCCTTGACCAATGTGATCGTCTCATCGTGGCGCGGCAGACCGTAAAAGTCGGCGCCGAAATGACTGGCAAACGGTTCCAAGCGTTCGAGGCGACCGGCCGCCTCGAACGCCTCCGCATACAGCTCGATGGCGGCATGAGCGGTGAACATGCCGGCACAGCCGCAGGCATTCTCTTTGCTCGCCCGCTCGTGTGGCGCGCTGTCGGTTCCCAGAAAAAAACGCGGATTACCGCCGGTGGCGGCGCCGAGCAGTGCTTGCCGGTCGCGCTCGCGTTTCAAGATCGGCAGGCAGTAGTAATGCGGTCTGATGCCGCCGGAAAAAATCGCGTTCCGGTTGTGCAGCAGATGCTGAGGCGTGATCGTCGCGCCGACCCCCGGCCGGGCGTTGAGGACGAATTCGACCGCGCGCGCCGTCGTGATGTGCTCGAGCACCACGCGCAAGCCGGGGAACTTTTCGAGCAGCGGCTGCAGCACCGAATCGATGAAGTGAGTTTCACGATCGAACACATCCACTTCGGGCTGCGGTGACTCGCCGTGCACCAGCAAGGGCATGCCGATCTCCTCCATGCGCGCGAGAACGCGGTACACCTTGGCGATATCGGTCACGCCGGCATCGGAGTGGGTCGTCGCGCCGGCGGGATACAGCTTGACGCCGCGGATGATTCCCGTTGCCCGCGCACGATCGATCTCACCCGGCGCCGTAGCATCCGTCAAGTACAGGGTGAGCAGCGGTTCGAAGCGCGCGTCGGCCGGGAGCGCCGCCAGGATTCGTTCGCGATACGCGCGCGCCGCCGCGGCGGTGGCGACCGCCGGCTTCAGATTGGGCATCACGATGGCCCGCCCGAATCGCTCGGCCGTGAATTTCACGACTGCGGCGAGCGCCGCGCCGTCGCGCAGATGCACGTGCCAGTCGTCGGGGCGCCGCAGCTTCAGGGCGTTCATCGGCGTGCGGCCGCAGCAGGGCGCGCAGCGCCGGGCGCAACGGCGCGGGAGGGCGCGGGCGGCCAGCCACGGCGCAGCAGATCGAGCGTGTAGCGCACGCCGAATCCGGTGATTTCCGTGGCGATGTGGGCAAGACCGCCGTGGCGCGAACCGGCCGCGAGATCGAGATGCAGCCACGCGATTTCCTTGGGCACGAATCGGCTCAAAAAGCGCGCGGCCAAGATGTGATCGCCCTTGCCCTCGGCCGCACATTGCAATACATCGGCGACGCTGCTCTCGAGGTCGGTGTCGTAGTCGGCGTCCATGGGAAAGCACCAGACGCGCTCGCCGCTGCTGGTTCCGGCGGATTCGATCAAATCGCGCGCTTCCGGCCGGTTCGTGAAGGCGCCGCTGTAGCGTTCGGTGAGGGCATACACGCATGCGCCGGTGAGCGTCGCGTAGTCGATGATGGCGCGCGGCTTTCTCGCGGCCGCGAGACTGAGTGCGTCCGCCAGAACCATGCGGCCCTCGGCGTCGGTATGGATCACTTGAATGGTCGTGCCGTTGTGGGCGCGCACCACGTCTTGGGGCTTGTACGCGAGCGGGCCGGTGCGGTTTTCCGTGATCGCCAGCCAGCAATCCACCGCCAACGGCGAGCGCAAGGCATGCAGCGCGTAGAGGCTCCCCACAGCGACCGCGCTGCCTTCCATGTCGATGTGCATGTCAAGCATGTTCTTATGAGGTTTCAGGTTGGTCCCGCCGGTATCGAAACATATGCCCTTGCCCACCAGGCTCAATGCCGGCGCCGTTGCCCCGCGCGGCCGGTAAGACAGATGTGCAATGCCGGCGTCGCGCGTGCCGTTGCCGCGAGCGACCGCGAGAAACGCGCCTGCGCCCAGGCGCTCGAGCGCGGTCTCGCCGTAGAATTTGAAGCGCAGCTTGAGGCGCCGCGACAGCTCTTGCAGCATCCGCCGATAGCCGCGCGCGTCGAGAGTATTGGGCGGCAAGGCCGTCAGCCAGCGGGCCAGATTATTCCCGGCGGCGGCGGCAAGCGTGAGATCGAGCTCGGGCAATCTTTTCGCCGAAGCAATGTCGATGCGCACCAGCCGTGTGCGCGGTTTCGGCTTGGTCTTGAAAGATGCGAACCGAAATGCGCCCGCCTCGAGCGCGGCGATGGCGGCGCTCAAAGTCACATTCGCCGCTTCCGCGGAGCAGCCTTGCTGCCACAACAGCAGCGATTGCGGTTCCCCGTCGAGGGCGATGCGCGCGAGCTTGCCGGCCGCTTGCAGCCGTTCAAAAGTGCCGGCCTCGTCAGCGAGGCATGCCACGATCAACAGCGTCTGCGCGCGCGCTCCGACCCGCAGGTGGAAACAATCGCCGGCTTTACGCACCTTTTGCGCGTACAGGCCGCGCAGCACGGCGCCGTGCGGCAACGCTCTCCAGTCCGCCTCGCTCGGCGCGAGCGGCAGGAACACCAGGGCGCTGGAATAACGGGCCAGCAGCGACACGGTTATCCGTGCGCCGATATGGCGCACGGGCGCGAGCAGTTGGTCAAAGGGCAAGCGAGTGGGCATATCGTGACCGCCAAGCCTATCCTTGCTTGACCATGAAAAACCAAACCCCGAAGATAGCTCCGGTTTTATGACGCAGTGGCAGTAAGCAGCTCGGCGCTGTAACGTGCCTGCCATCTTAACAGGACACGTGGGCGTGTGCATTTATGACTCAACAATCGCCGTTCGAAGACATTGATCCCATTGAAACGCAGGAGTGGCTGGAATCGATCGATTCCGTCATGCGTGCGCAAGGTCCGGAGCGCGCGCATTTTCTGCTCGAGAAATTGGTGGACTTTACGCGACGCTCAGGTGCGTACCTGCCGTTCAAGCCGAATACCGCCTACCTCAACACCATCTCCAAGGCTCAGGAGCCCGACTATCCCGGCGACCGCTCGTTGGAACGGCGCAACGAGGCCTACATTCGCTGGAATGCGCTCGCCATGGTGGTGCAGGCGAATCGATCGAATTCGGAATACGGCGGTCACATCGCGTCGTACGCGTCGGCGGCGACGCTCTATGAAGTCGGCTTCAATCACTTCTGGCGGGCCAAGAGCGACGCACATCCCGGGGACATGATCTTCGTGCAGGGACATTCGAGTCCCGGAATCTACGCGCGCGCCTACCTGGAAGGGCGTTTGAACGAGAGCCAGCTGCTGCGCTTTCGACAGGAAGTCAAAGGCGACGGGCTGTCGTCCTACCCGCATCCGTGGCTGATGCCCGACTTTTGGCAATTCCCCACGGTGTCGATGGGATTGGGTCCGATGACGGCGATTTTTCAGGCGCGTTTCGTGCGCTATCTCGAACATCGCGGCATCGTGCCGCCCTCCGACCGCAAGGTATGGGCCTTTCTGGGCGACGGCGAAATGGACGAGCCGGAATCGATGGGCGCGCTGACCATGCCGGTGCGCGAGAAGCTCGATAACCTCATTTTCGTGATCAATTGCAATTTGCAGCGGCTGGACGGGCCGGTGCGCGGCAACGGCAAGATCATCCAAGAGCTCGAAGCGGCATTCCTGGGCGCGGGCTGGAACGTCATCAAAGTGCTGTGGGGCTCGCGCTGGGATCCGTTGCTCGAACGCGATCAAAAAGGCTTGCTCAAGCGCCTGATGGAAGAGTGCGTGGACGGCGAATACCAGAACTTCAAGTCCAAGGACGGCGCCTTTGTGCGCGAGCATTTCTTCGGCAAATACCCTGAGCTCAAGGAAATGGTCGTCAACATGTCGGATCAGGAGATCTGGTACCTGAATCGCGGCGGCCATGATGCGAAGAAAGTGTACGCGGCCTACGCCTCCGCCATCGCCCACAAGGGCGCGCCCACCGTGATCCTGGCGAAAACCGTCAAGGGATTCGGGATGGGCAAGGCGGGTGAAGGCTTGAACGTCGCGCATCAGCAGAAAAAGCTGGGCGATGAAGATCTCAAGGCGGTTCGCGATCGCTTCAACATTCAGATCACCGACGAAGAGCTCGCGGGGCTGACGTTCCGAAAGCCGGCCAAGGACAGCGAAGAACTGAAGTACCTGCAGGAGCGCCGCGCCGCTCTCGGCGGCTATCTGCCCGCGCGCAACTCGGCTGCGCCGCCGCTGGTGGTGCCGCCGCTGGAGGCGTTCAGCGCGCTGTTGGAGGGCACGGGCGAGCGCGAAATATCCACCACCATGGCGCTGGTGCGCATGCTGACCGCCTTGGTCAGGGACAAGAACATCGGCAAGCACGTGGTGCCCATCGTGCCCGACGAAGCGCGGACCTTCGGCATGGAGGGCATGTTTCGCCAGGTCGGCATCTACTCGTCGGTGGGACAGCTCTACACGCCGCAGGATGCCGAACAGCTCATGTTCTATCGCGAGGACAAACAGGGACAGATCCTCGAGGAAGGCATCAATGAGGCGGGGAGCTTGTGCTCCTGGCTGGCCGCGGCGACGGCGTACTCGAACCACGGCGTGAGCATGGTGCCCTTTTATATCTATTACTCGATGTTCGGTTTTCAACGGGTCGGCGACTTCATTTGGGCGGCGGGCGACAGTCAGGCGCGGGGCTTTCTGGTGGGCGGCACCGCCGGGCGCACGACACTCGCCGGCGAGGGATTGCAGCATCAGGACGGGCACAGCCAGCTGGTCATGACCACGGTGCCGAACTGCGTGGCCTACGATCCGACCTACGCTTATGAGTTGGCGGTGATCGTGCAGGACGGCCTGCGGCGGATGTACCAGGAACAGGAAAACGTCTTTTACTACATCACCTGCATGAACGAGAACTACGCACACCCGGCGATGCCGGCGGGCGTGGCGCAGGGCATCTTGAACGGCATGTATCTGCTGCAAATCGGCGGCCGCGGCAAGGTGCGGGTGACGCTGTTCGGTTCCGGCACCATTCTGCGCGAGGTGCTGGCGGCGGCGGAGCTCTTGGAAAAGAACTATGGCGTCCCCGCCGACATCTATTCCGTCACCAGCTTCAGCGAGTTGCGCAGGAACGCGTTGGCCGTGGAACGCCGCAACCTGTTGCATCCGAACGAGCCGCGTCAGCAGACTTACATTCAACAGGCCTTGGCGGATCGCGAGGGTCCTTTCATCGCCGCCACCGACTACATGAAAACCGTCCCGGATCAGATTCGGCAGTGGATACCCGGCCGCTATGCGGTGCTGGGCACGGATGGCTACGGCCGCAGCGACTCCCGCGCGGAACTGCGGCGGTTCTTCGAAGTGGACCGGCACTACGTGGCGATCACCGCGCTCAAGGCGCTTGCAGACGAGGGCAAGATCGACAAGCAGACGGTGACCGATGCCATGCAATCCTTCGGCATCGATCCTGAAAAACCCAATCCCGTGTCGGTCTAGGCGGTACCGTGACCACCCCAATCGAAGTACTGGTTCCCGACATCGGCGGCTTCAAGGACGTCGATGTCATCGACATCCTGGTCAAGGACGGCCAAGAGATCGAGAAAGAAGCGCCGTTGATCACGCTCGAAACGGAAAAGGCGGCAATGGACGTACCGGCACCGATGTCCGGCCGCATCACGCAGGTCAAACTCAAACAAGGCGATAAGGTATCCGAGGGATCGCTGATCCTGACGCTCGAGCCGGCGGCGGCTGAGGCGAGCGCTCCGCGAGGCGTGCCCGCCGCGCCGCCATCCGGCGCAGCGCCGCCCGGTGCGACTCCGCCGGCCGGGTCCGCTCAAGCCCGGACCGCCGCGGCCGCGCCTGCCGCAGCGCCGCCGGCGCCCGCCGATACCGCAGTGCCGAGCCCAGCCGCTCCCACCGCAGCCGCGAGGGCGGCGCCGCCTCCCGCCGTGCGCGCCGACACCGCAATCGACGAAGCGGCATTCTCAAAAGCCTACGCCAGCCCCTCGGTGCGCAAATTCGCGCGCGAACTCGGCGCCGATTTGGGCCGAATCAAGGGAACCGGCGTCAAGGGCCGCATCACGCAAGAGGATGTGAAGGCCCATGTGAAAAAGATTCTGACGGCCCCGCCGGCTCCGGCTGCCGCGGCGGCTTCGGCTTTGCCCAGGGTGCCGGTCGTGGATTTCGCGCTGTTCGGCGCCATCGAGATCAAGCCGCTGTCGCGGATCCAGAAGATTTCCGGCGCGCGGCTCCAGGCCAGCTGGATCAACCTGCCGCATGTGACGCAGCACGAGGACGCGGATATCACCGATCTTGAAGCCGTGCGTGTGGCTCTGAAGAGCAAAGCGTCTCAGGAAGGCGTGCGGCTCACGCCGCTGGCCTTCATCATCAAGGCCTGTCTCTTGGCGCTGCAGGAATTCCCGCGGTTCAACTCCTCGCTGGATGCGAGCGGCGAGAATCTGGTGCTCAAGAAATACTTCAACATCGGTTTCGCCGCCGATACGCCGAATGGATTGGTGGTACCGGTCATCCCGAATGCCGATCGGCTCGATATTTACGGGATCGCGCGCGTCCTGGCGGCGATGTCGGAGAAGGCGCGGGCGGGCAAATTGAAGAACACCGAGATGCAAGGAGGAACTTTCACGATCTCGAGTCTGGGCGGCATCGGCGGCACGGCGTTCACGCCCATCATCAATGCACCGGAAGTCGCCATCCTGGGTGTGTCGAAATCCAGCCAGAAACCCGTATATGACAAGGGCGCGTTCCTGCCGCGCCTGATGTTGCCGCTGTCCTTGTCCTATGACCATCGCGTGATCGACGGCGCCGAAGCGGCGCGCTTCGTGGTCTTTCTCGCCAAGGTGCTGGGCGACGTCAAGGCCTTGCTGTGAGCGTCGTCGAGGTGCGAATTCCGGATCTCGGTGACGCCAAGGGCGTCAATGTCGTCGATGTCCTCGTCAAAAAAGGCAGCGAGATTCGCATCGACGATCCGCTGATAACGCTCGAGACCGAGAAGGCCTCGATGGATGTGCCGTCGCCGGTGAGCGGTGTCGTCAATTCCGTCGATCTCGAGAAAGGCGACGAAGTATCGGCAGGGGCGCTGATCGCCACTGTGCAAGTGAGCGAAGCGGCGGCAACACCCGCAGCTGCGCCCGGAGCCGCGCCGCCACGGGCGGCGCCTGCGACCTCGCCGGCCGCCGCAGCGTCGCCCGCGCCTGCACCCGCGCCGAATCGACCGGAGGCGTCTGCGCCGGTCAAAGTCGCCGCCGCGGCGCCGCCGGGGGCGGTGGACCTGGTCGTCCTCGGCGCCGGTGTGGGCGGCTACACCGCCGCATTCAGGGCTGCCGATCTGGGGCTCAAAGTAACGCTGATCGAACGCTGGCCGATGTTGGGCGGTGTGTGCTTGAACGTCGGGTGTATCCCGTCAAAGGCGCTGCTGCATGCGGCCAAGGTCATCGAAGACGCGGCGGACATGGCCGGCGCCGGTATCGTATTCGGACCGCCGCATATCGACCGTGACCTCTTGCGTGCGTGGAAAAATCGCGTCGTCACTCGATTGACCAACGGCCTCGCGCTGCTGGCCAAGCAGCGCAAAGTGACCGTGATTCGGGGCGAGGCCAAATTCTCCGGGCCTTTTTCCTTGGACGTGCAAGAAGCGAACGGTTCGCGCCGCGTCGAATTCAAGCAGTGCATCGTCGCGGTCGGCTCAGAATCGGCGCTTCTGCCGGGATTTCCGGACGACCCTCGCATTATCGATTCGAGCGGCGCGCTGGAGTTGCCGGTCGATTGCAAGCGGCTGCTGGTCATCGGCGGCGGCATCATCGGTTTGGAGATGGCCTGTGTCTACGACGCGCTGGGTGTGCGGGTCACGGTGGTGGAATTGAGCGATGGCTTGATGCCCGGCACGGATAGGGATCTGGTGCGGCCGTTGCAGAAGCGAATCGAAAAGCGCTACGAGCGCATCATGCTCAGCACCAAAGTCGCCAAACTCGAGGCCTTGGCGGAGGGTCTGCGCGCGACCTTCGACGGACCCGATGCGCCGGAGCCGCAGCTGTTCGACCGGGTACTGGTATCGGTGGGGCGCAGCGCCAACGGCAACGCGGCCAATGTGGCTGCCGCCGGCGTCGCGGTCAGTCCGCGCGGCATCATCGCCGTAGACAAGCAGATGCGCACTAATGTGCCGCATATTTTTGCGATCGGGGACGTGATCGGTGCGCCGATGCTGGCGCACAAGGCTTCGCACGAGGGCAAGGTCGCGGCGGAAGTGGCGGCGGGACAGAAGTCGGCTTTCGACGCGCGGTGCATTCCCTCGGTGGCGTACACCGACCCGGAAGTCGCATGGGTGGGGGTCAGCGAAACCGATGCCAAGGCACAGAACATCCCTTACGGTAAGGGTCTGTTTCCCTGGGCCGCCAGCGGCCGTGCTCTGGCGCTCAATCGCGACGAGGGTTTTACCAAGCTGCTGTTCGATAAGGAGACCCATAGAGTCATCGGTGCCGGGGTGGTCGGAACCAACGCCGGTGATTTGGTTGCCGAAGTGGCGCTCGCGATCGAGATGGGCGCCGATGCGGCGGATATCGGCTTGACCATTCATGCCCATCCGACCCTCTCGGAAACCGTTGCGTTCGCAGCCGAGGCCTTCGAAGGCACGTTGACGGATCTATACATTCCGAAGCGCTAGCCGAAACCTTGATGGCAAAAACCCTCACCGTGCGATTTCGCATCGATTTCGGCAACCGGTGTTCGGTCGGAGTCGGCAAGATCGAACTTCTCGAAGGCATTGCGCGCACCGGCTCCTTATCACAAGCCGCGCGCGAGATGCGGATGAGCTATCGGCGCGCGTGGCTGCTGCTCGAAGATATGAACTTGAGCTTCGACCACCCCGTGGCTCATGCCAGCGTCGGGGGCCGCGGCGGCGGCGGGGTCGTCCTGACATCGTTTGGTTCCGGGCTGGTGGCGGGATATCGCCGCCTGGAATCCAGCCTGCGGCCTCTTGCCGACGCCTGCATGGAAGAGGTCGGCCGGCACATCAAAGCCGGCCAACCCAAGCGAACCATCCGGTCCGCCTCCATCAGACGAAAGTCCCCGGCTCGCGCGCGCTGAGACGCGCGCCTTACTGCCCAGCGATGCAGGTCTTCAGGAACGCCGTCTTGTCGGCGCCCACCAGCTTCTTGGTCTTCGCGTCCTTGAGACACGCAGTGCGTTTGGCATGCTTTGCAGCCGCATCGCCGGAGGGCGGGGCAGAAGGCGCCGCCGGGGCGGCTTTCGCGGCGGGCGGCGAAACGGTTGCCGGGGCCGTCGGCGCCGGCGCGGCGGCCCCCGGGACATCCGCGCGCAGAGCCGGTGGCGTGGCGGTAAATGCGCCCGTTATCGGCAGCAGGCAGAGGCATACCGCGGCGGCCACGGTTGAGAAACGCATGGTCATCTCCATCGAAGACTCAAAGCCACCGGCAGGCGCTCATTCGAGCCAGAATAGCGCTCACGCGCAATCGCACCGATGAAGCGCGGATGAAGCTTGCTTAACATTTGCGCTGCAGCCAGCTCCACCGGAGGGTGCCCTGTTCAACGGGAAACTAATGCCGGCCGGAGGTTTCGAGATGCCGGCGCGCGGCGGCCAAGTAATATTCTTCATCGGGCGGCTTGCCGGCACGTTGCGCCTGCCACAGCGCCTCGCCGAGCGCTTCCATGAGTGCGTGCTCGGCGCGGTGCAGGGCGCCGTAGCGGGCTTGCAATAGGCGGTGCAGCTCACGCACTCCCGGCGGCCGGTCGATGGACACCTGCTCGCGCACCGCGAGATGCAGCCCCATATGTAAAAACGGATTCTCGGCGCCCGTCGAGACGCTGGGTTCAAATGCAAGGGCCGCGTCCGCATCGCTCACGATGGCTTGATATTCGGGGTGCGCGCCGATGACGTCGGTAATCATGGCCTCGAGCGGCGTGAGCGGGGAATGCGCCAGATGCTTGCGCCACGCCTCGGCGTAGGTTCGGCGCAATTGTTCGCGGGTATGGGAATCAAATAGAGGCATGGGATTTGTGACGATACTCGCAAAGGTCCTCTATGTGACAGGTGGGGCACGCCGGATTGCGTGCCTTGCATACGTAACGCCCGTGCAAAATCAACCAGTGATGCGCATCTTGGAGATACTCGGGCGGCACGAATTTCAGCAGCTTTTCCTCCACCGCCCGCACGGTCCCACCGGGTGCCAAGCGGGTGCGATTGGCGACCCGGAATATATGGGTGTCCACCGCGATGGTGGCTTCGCCGAACGCCGTGTTCAAAATGACGTTGGCGGTTTTTCTGCCGACCCCCGGAAGCTGCTCGAGTTCCTCACGGGACGAGGGTACCGCGCCGCCGTGCCGCTCGAGCAAGAGCCGACAGGCGGCAATGATGTTCTTGGCCTTGCTGTTGTACAGCCCGATCGACTTGATGTACGGCGACAGACCGTCGACCCCCAATGCCAGCAGAGCCGCGGGCGTATTCGCGACGCGAAACAACGCCGCCGTGGCCTTGTTCACGCTCTTATCGGTGGCTTGAGCGGACAGGATCACCGCCACCAGGAGCTCGAACGGTGATCGGTAATTCAACTCAGTGCGCGGCGCCGGATTGGCCGCGCGCAACCGCGCAAATATCGCGCGCCGCTTTGCGTCGTTCATGGCTCGGTCACACGTCGCGATGCGGCAGCCTTCTTGACGTCGAGTTCCCGCTGCCTTTCGGCGGCCCGGTTCAGCAGCCGCGCAGCATGCGCTTCGAAACGCACGCGATTGAGCGCCGACTGATTCGCCGCGGGCTTAGGTTGAGGCCTCATTTCAATACAATCGACCGGGCAGGGCGGCAGGCAGAGCTCGCAGCCCGTGCAGCGCTCTGCCAGAACGGTGTGCATGTGCTTGGCGGCACCGATGATGGCGTCCACCGGGCAGGGCGCGAGACAGCGTGCGCAGCCGATGCAGCGGGATTCATCGATCCACGCGACCCGCGGCGGGGTTTCCACCCCATGGACCGGATTCAAGGCTTGCACGGGCCGACCCGTGAGTGCGGCCAGGGCCGCAATGGTTGCGCCGCCGCCCGGGGGGCACTGATTGATCTCCGCCTCGCCGCTCGCGATTGCCGCGGCATACGGCTTACATCCGGTATAACCGCAACGCGTGCATTGAGTCTGCGGCAGCAAGGCGTCGATTCGCGCCACGACGTCGGGCGCGGGTTCGGTATTCATTACTTGATACGCATGCCGGGTGCGGCGCCGGTATCGGGGGACAGCACGAAGATCTCCCTGCCGCCGGGACCCGCCGCCAACATCATCCCTTCGGAAAGGCCAAACCGCATTTTACGGGGTTCCAAGTTGGCAACTACCACGATCAGCCGGCCTACCAGCGACTCAGGCTCATACGCCGCGCGGATGCCGGCGAAAACGCTGCGAGTCCCGAGCTCGCCTACGTCGAGGGCGAGCTTCAGGAGCTTATCGGCGCCCGCGACCCGCTCGGCGTCCAGGACTTTCGCCACGCGCAGGTCGACGCGCAAGAAATCGTCGATGGAAATCGAGTTGCCCTCGACGGCCGCCGCTCTCGCAAGCATCGCCGTATCCGACGCACCCGCCGTCTGCGAAGCGATGCGCGCAGTTCCGGCGGCCACGACGGCCGCCGGAACTGCGGCGGGCGCGGGTTCGTCGTCCGTCTCGAACAGCGCATCGAGCTGTTTCGGATCGACGCGAGTCATCAGGTGCCGGTATGGGTTGATCCGCGCGGGCAGCACGTCGACGTCGCTCCAAGCGAAGGGCCGATCAATCCCGAACAACTCGCGCGCGACGCGCTCCGCGAGACTCGGCAGCACGGGCGCGATGAGCACGCTCAGGAGTCTGAACCCTTGCAGCGCCCGTGAGCAGACGTCCTGGAGCTCCGCACGCTTCGCCGTATCCTTGGCGAGAACCCATGGCTGGTGCGCATCGAAATCGTGGTTGATTCGATCTGCATGGGCCATGATCTCGCGCATCGCCTTGCCGAAATCGCGTGTTTCGTAGTGCTCGGCCACGCGGAGCGCAATGTCATGCGCTTCGCGTGCGATCAGCGCCGCGTCGCCGCCGTACTCGAGTGCTCCGCCAAAATGCTTTGTGATGAAGCTCGCGGCCCGGCTCGCGATGTTGACGTACTTGCCGATCAGATCGCTGTTCACCCGCGCGACGAAGTCGTCCGGATTGAAGTCCAGGTCCTCGACGTTCGAATTCAACTTGGCGCTGATGTAGTAGCGCAGCCACTCCGGATTCATCCCGATCGAGAGATATCGCAGCGGGCTGATGCCGGTGCCGCGCGACTTGGACATCTTCTCGCCGGACACGGTGATGAAGCCGTGCGCGTAGACGTGATCGGGCACTTTGTAGGGGGGTCCCGCGAACTTCAGCATTGCGGGCCAGAACAACGTGTGGAAGTAGATGATGTCCTTGCCGATGAAATGCAGCTGCTCGGTGTCGGTTGCCGCGAGAAATTCCGCGAAG
>Ga0137407_10001874_pt1 | contig 13767 bp, 8 predicted proteins | sample CZOMad2_2_16fung_FD_108410 | JGI IMG/M metagenome (GOLD analysis project Ga0137407, IMG submission 108410) | Vadose zone soil fungal communities from Angelo Coast Range Reserve, California, USA - CZOMad2_2_16fungal (Illumina Assembly) | ecosystem: Environmental > Terrestrial > Soil > Vadose zone...
GAGCTCGCAGCCTTCACGAGCACCGGTGCCGACGCCGACGCCGCCCTGAGAGCGTCTTATCCGCGATCCCTCGAATCTGAAGGGACACTCGTGATGGCGATTCGCGAGCGCGTACCGCTCAATATCGCCACCGCCCAGACTGATCCCCGGCTGCCGCAGATCCAGCGCACATTCGCTCGTGTCCGTGGCTTCCAAAGTCTGGCCGCGGTGCCGCTGCTCCGTCACGACGAGGCGGTGGGCGCGATCATGGTGACCCGCCGCGAACCAGGCGGGTTCACTGACGCCGAGATCGCGCTCCTCCAGACCTTCGCGGCTCAGGCGGTGATCGCAATCGAGAACGCCAGGCTGCTCACCGAACTGCAGGCCCGTAATCGCGACTTAACAGCGACCAGCGAGATCCTGCGTGTCATTTCGAGTTCCCCGACGGACGTCCAGCCCGTCTTCGACGCTATCGCGCAGAGCGCCCTGCGTCTGTGCGACGCGACCTTTTGCAACGTCGCACGGTACGACGGTGACCTGCTACATCTTGCCGCACACGCGCACACCACGGCCGAGGGCATTGAAGCCATGAAGCAACTCTTTCCCATGCGGCCCAGTCGCGCAACCGCCTTGGGCCGCGCCGTCTTCGAGGCCGCCGTGGCGCATCTACCAGACCTGCAGCGAGACGCCGAGTACATGCAATCCCTCCGTGCGGCCCTCCGCGCCAAGGCCGCCCTCGGAGTGCCACTGCTGCGCGACGGCCAGCCGATTGGCGCCATCGCGGTCGGTCGGTGCGAGGCCCATCCGTTCACCCGGGACCAAATCGCGCTCCTCCAGACGTTCGCCGATCAGGCGGTCATCGCCATCGAGAACGTGCGGCTGTTCAAGGAGTTGGAGGTGGCGAACCGCGAGCTTGAGGCGGCCAGCCAGCACAAGTCCGAGTTCCTCGCCAACATGTCCCACGAGCTGCGGACGCCGCTGAACGCGATCATCGGCTTTTCCGAAGTCCTGACGGACCGCATGTTCGGTGAGCTGAACGAGAAGCAGGAAGAATACCTCAAAGACATCTACTCCTCGGGCTCGCATCTCCTCTCGTTGATCAACGACATCCTCGACCTCTCGAAAATCGAGGCAGGGCGGATGGAACTGGAACTCACGGACTTCCATCTCCCCACGGCACTCGACAACGCCCTGACCCTGGTCCGCGAGCGTGCTGGCCGCAAGAGCCTCACATTGCAGACGAGCGTTGATGAGCGGCTGGGCGAGGTTCGAGCGGACGAGCGAAAGATCCGACAGGTCGTCTTGAACCTCTTGTCGAATGCGATCAAGTTCACGCCGGAGGGCGGGCGGATCGAAGTCGGGGCAGTGCCAAGAGACGGGCTTGTCGAGGTGTCAGTCGGCGATACGGGAGTCGGCATCGCCCCGGAGGATCAAGAGGCAGTGTTCGAGGAGTTCCGCCAGGTGGGGACGGCGGAGAAGAAGGCTGAGGGAACGGGCCTTGGACTCACCCTCTGTCGTAAGTTCATCGAACTCCATGGTGGACGGATCTGGGTCACGAGCCACGTGGGCGCGGGCTCGACATTTACATTTACGATCCCGGTGCGCCGTGACGAATGAGCTGATCCTCGTCGTCGAGGACCACGACAAGAACCGCAAGCTCGTCCGGGACGTGCTGACCTTCAAGGGCTACGAGATCATCGAGGCCGAGACGGGGGAAGAGGGCGTCCGCCTCGCCCAAGAGCGACACCCGAGCCTGGTCCTGATGGACATTCGGCTCCCCGGGATCGACGGGATCGAGGCGCTCCGACGGCTGCGAGCCGAGCAGGCCACTCGAGAGATTCCCATCATGGCCATGACGGCGTCGGTGATGACCGAGGATCGGCGGAGGATTACGGACGCAGGATTTGACGCATACCAGAGCAAGCCAATCAAAGTGAAGGACTTTGTCGCGGCTGTTGAGCGGCTCCTCGACCATCCTCGAAAATGAGGGAGCTGCGCGCCGGATTCATACTCATCCTGCAGATCGGCGCCTCGCCCGGGCGCGTCGGACCGAGCGGGGGGACGTGGTCCGCAATTAGGGGGTCCAGGAGGCTGTCGAGCTCCTCACCTACGAGCTCCGCACGGACAACGTTGAGATCGATCGGCGGAGCCAATTGAGACATGTTCCGCCCCTGGATGACGCTATCTCGACCTTACAGCGTTCTTCGCTGACCCACACAGACTGCTCCGGACCGTGATGTTCTGCGGGTTCACCGGCCAAGTGAACTGCCCGCTGTATCTGTTTCCGTCGTAGTGCTTCAATGTACCGATCAGCTCGCCCGTTGACGTCACGTAGGCTCGAAGCGTCGCGGTGGAACCGGTGCTCGTCGCCGCGACCCGGAGCTCATGCCTGCTGGCGAAGTAGTCGGCCTGCTGAATGGCGACGGTGTCCGTCACCGGGGTTACGGTGAGCCCAGCGGACCTGGTAACGCCACCGTAGGTCGCCGAGATCGTTGCCACCGACGAGGCGCAAGCAGTCTGCGAGTTGGTAGATACCGTGAAAGTTGCGCTGGTGGCCCCCGCTGCCACCGTCGCGCTGGTCGGGACCGTGGCCACTGCCGTGTTGCTGCTGGATAGCGCGAGCACCGCGCCGCCGGCCGGCGCCACCGCGCTCAAGGTCATAGTTCCGCTCGAGGCACTCCCAGCGGTAACACTGGTGGGATTGAGACTCACGGAGGAGAGAGTCGTGGCCGGGATCACGGTGAGCACGGCAGCAGACCTAGCAACGCCGCCATAAGCCCCAGAGATCGTCACCGTAGTGGAGGCGGCTACGGCACTGGTGGACGCTGTGAAATTCGCGCTCGTGGCCCCGGACGCCACCGTCACGCTGGTCGGAACCGTGGCCACTGCCGTGTCACTGCTGGAGAGCGTGACTACCGCGCCACCTGCCGGTGCGGCTTCGCTCAGGGTCACGGTTCCGGTCGAGGGAGTGCCACCGGTCACACTGGTGGGGTTGAGACTCAACGAAGAGAGAGTGACCGGAGTCGCGGTCTGGGTCACGGTGAGCACGGCAGAGGTGGTGTCACCGCCGGAAGCCCCCCAGATGAGCACGTTGATCGCGGCATTCCTCGGACGAGTGGACACCATGAAATCTGCGCTCGTAACCCCGGCTGCCACCGTCACGCTGGTCGGGACCGTGGCCACTGACGTGTTGCTGCTGCCGAGCGCAACCACTGCGCCACCTGCTGGCGCCGCCGCGTTCAGGGTCACCGTTCCGGTCGAAGGACTTCCTCCGAGCACGCTGGTGGGATTCAGGCTCACCGAGGAGATATGGGACCATGTGATCAGGCCGGTAGGGTTCCAGCTCACACCGCTGTTCGTGCTCTTATACACGCCGCTGGTGCCCGTCCCGGCATAGAGGATGGTCGGAATCAGGGGGTTGATCGCCAGGGTCAGGACAGTACCAACGCCAGTCAGACCGGTCGCGTTCCAACTCGCAGCCCCGTCCGTGCTCTTATACACGCCGCTGGTGCCCGTCCCGGCATACAGGACGGTCGGAGTCAGGGGGTCGATCGCAAGGGCCGCGACACCACCAACGCCAGTGAGACCGGTCGCGTTCCAACTCGTACCCCCGTCGGAACTCTTGTACACGGCGCCATCAGTCCCGGCATAGCGGGTGGTCGGCGTCAGGGGATCGATCGCCAGGGTCAGGACAGCACCAACGCCAGTCAGACCGGTCGCGTTCCAATTCGCACCCCCGTCCGTGCTCTGGATAACTCCGGACGGTAGCGCCAAATACACCCAGCCATCTATGTAATACGAGGTGAATTCTACCGTCACGCCCAAGATCGTCAGAGGCGTAATCGCCAGGGCTGAAACTCCGCCACACGGCCCGCAAAAATCAGACACAAAAGTGGAAAAGAGCCCGGCAGGGCTCCAGCTCGCGCCCCCGTCCGTGCTCTTGTAGAGGTCGCCCAAGTAGTCCGGCGAAGCGCCCACGGTCCCGGCATACAGGGTGGTCGGGGTCAGGGGATCGAAAACGAAGACTGCGCCGGGCAGACTGCCGGTCGCGTTCCAACTCACACCCCCGTCCGTGCTCTTGAAAACACCGCCGAGCACGGAGGACCCGGCATACAGGGTGGTCGGGGTCAGAGGATCGATCGCCAGAGCGGAAATGTTGACCAGACCGCTGGCGCTCCAGCTCGTACCGCCATCCGTGCTTTTGAACACACCGCCAGGAGTCCCGGCATAAAGGGTGGTCGGGGTCAAGGGATCGATTGCCAGGGCGCTGATCAAAACGCCTTCGTGCGAGGAGTACGCCGGTACAGCCCTCAGCACGAGGACAGCGATGACCACTGCAAGGACCAACCGGAATGCGCGCATGCTGCTCATGACCGTTTCTCCTCCGGCCGATCCGTCGGGTGGCGTCGTTTGCAACTGGGTGAGCGCCGGCCTGGCTGTTCGCTGCAGGCCGGCGTTCGCGTCGACATTCAGCTCGCCTAGTCGTTGGCCTTGCAGTCCTTGCCGAATCGGAACGTGTAGTCGTACTCGGTACCGGCGCCAACGGTCTTGAGGATTCCGCCCCCGCAGATGCCTTCGAGCCCGCCGCTGCCGGTGCCCTCGACGACGACGAATTTGGCTTGGAACGGAGTGGCGGGTAGGTTGGATCTATCGACGACATTGTGAACAATGAAAGAGAAGCTGCCTGGCTCAAAGCCCTCGAATGTTCCCCAGAAGAGGCCCGTATTCGTTTGGAAGGCCTTCTTTTCGACGGCATCGTCTCTAACTACCGTTTGAAGGGCTACGGTTGTCCCTTGAAGGGATCCAACGTACGTGCTCAGCGAGTATCGAGACAGGATGACGAGGTCGCCTTGAGTCCGTTGGGCTATGTCCGGATTGGCGAACGTGGTTGTCAACGTTCCGACAGCCTTTGTTTCCCCGCCTGCGCTTGCTGCTCGCGGTTGGGCAATCGTCACCAAGCTGGCTGTCGATAAAATCAAGGCGACACTGAATGCGAGCGCTTTGCAGTTCATAGATCCCCCTTCCACTGGATGCGAACGTTCAAGATCGATGGTTCCTCTCACGCCCCTGCGTGCCGGAACCGCGGTCTCAGTGGCTGCTAGATGAGAAGGCAACGGCAGTGCCATGGCGGAAGCTTGAGAAATCGCGCACGTAGCCGCTGCCGGTAGGCCCGTTGGACCTGGTGGGGGAAATTCCCCAGTAATATTCGAAGCGGCGTTAGAATGCGCGCACCGTGGGGCCACTGAGTGGATTAATAGGTGACAGCCCGGCTCTAGTTGCTGTCCGGAATCAGGTCGAACAGTTGCTCCGGCGCCAGGCCGGGTCGCGCCGCTTTCCTTCCGTCTTGATCCTCGGTGAGACGGGAACCGGCAAAGGACTGCTCGCCAGCGCTATCCACGAATCGGGGCCGCGGGCGGCCGGACCGTTTGTCGCGGTCAACTGCGCTGCGATCCCCGACACTCTGTTGGAGGCCGAACTGTTCGGCTTCGAGCGCGGGGCCTTCACCGATGCCCGCCACGCCAAAGCTGGTCTGTTCCAAACGGCTCATCGGGGCATCTTGTTCCTCGACGAGATCGGGTTGTTGCCCGAGAACCTGCAGGCCAAGCTGCTCACGGCGCTCGAGGAGGGCGTGGTCCGGAGGCTGGGCAGTACGCGCGCTGAGCGAGTGGACGTCTGGATCATCTCAGCCACGAGCGAGGATCTGAAGGCCGGGGCCCGGCGGCGAGGGTTTCGCGAGGAGCTCTACCACCGGCTTGCGGTGGTGACGCTTCGACTCCCACCCCTTCGGGAGCGAGGAGCGGACATCCTCACGCTCGCCGAACACTTCTTGGCGCGCACGTGCACCGAGTATGGGCTGGCAGCGAAGACGCTCACCGCGGACGCGCGGCAAGCCCTCGTGGCCCATCGCTGGCCGGGGAACGTGAGGGAAGTGGCGAATGTGATGGAGCGAGCCGCCTTGCTTGTCGACGGCGGTCTGGTGACTGCGGACAATCTGGGACTGGCGATTCCTCGAAAGCGCGGCACATCCTCTCCAGAGGAACGCGAGACAACTCGCCGTGATGTGCCGGTCGGCATGTCACTGGGCCAGGCGGTCGAAGACATTGAGCGTCGGCATATTGTCGAGGCGCTGCACGAAACCCGTTGGAACGTCTCGCGCGCGGCGAACCGATTAGGGGTGACTCGCGACGTCCTGCGCTACCGCGTTCAGAAGTACGGACTACAGCTTCCCCCCGCGACGGCGGAGCCGACGGAGCCGACCGACGGCCGGCACCACGCGGTCCCGCCCACCACAGGCCGCGGCCCGGTCAATTTGCAGTGGGAGCGCCGGCATGTTGCCCTGCTCCGTGCTGATCTCGTCCCGACGGCAGTGACCCTTGTTCCCGCCACGAGCGCGGGGCTCGAGACCTTCGTGGAGAAGATCGAGAGCTTCGGCGGTCAGGTCGAGGAGGTGAGCCCGGTGGGACTCGTGGCGGTGTTCGGGCTGGAGCCCGTCGAGGACGCCCCGCGCCGGGCGGCTTATGCGGGCCTAGCCATCCAGAAGATCGCAGCGTATGCCCTTGGCCGCTCAGCGGAGTCCTCCAGGGTCCGCGTCGGTCTGCACGTCGCCGAGGTCTTGGTCGCCCGAGTTGGCAGTACGGCGCGGGTCGACCACGCGGCCAAGCGCGAGGCGTGGCAGCAACTGGAGGCGCTCATAGCGGGTGACGAGGCCGGGACCGTGCTCGTCAGCGAGGCGACGCGCCCGTTCCTCGAACGGCGCTTTGTCCTCGCCCCCTGCGCAACCGGCGATGGAACGGCAGGAAGGGTTTACCAGCTTGTCGGCCTCGAGCGAACGGGGCTGGGGTTAGGCGAGCGGCTCACGCCGTTCGTGGCCAGGGGGCACGAGCTGGCGCAACTCGGCCAGGCGCTCGAGCAGGCTCGGGCGTGCCACGGCCAGGTGGTGGCCGTGGTCGGCGAGGCGGGCGTCGGCAAGTCGCGTCTTTTCTTAGAGTTCACTGCCTCGCACCGCACCTCGGGCTCGTTGATCCTTATCGGCACCGCGGCCTCCTACAGGGAGGCGACACCCTATCTCCCGATCATCGATCTGCTGAAGACGTATTTCCGGATCGAGCCGCGCGACAGCACGGACAAGATCCGGGAGAGGGTGACGGAGAAAGTGTTGTCGCTTGAACTCGCGCTGGCGCCAACGCTCTCCGCCCTCCTCGCGCTCCTCGACGTGCCCGCCGCCGACGCCCAGTGGCGGGAGCTCGATCCGCAGCAGAAGCGGCGGCGGACGCTGGAGACTGTGAAGCTGTTGCTGCTCGAGGGGAGCCGTCGCCAGCCGGTCGTCCTCGTGTTCGAGGATCTCCACTGGGCCGACTCTGAGACACAGGCGGTGCTCGACACTCTGGTGGAGAGCGTCCCGAGCTATCGCGTTTTGCTTCTCGTCAGCCACCGCCCCGAGTACCATCCCACCTGGGTCGGCAAGAGCTATTTCGCACAGCTCCGGCTCGACCCGCTCTCGCCTGAGAATGCCCACGCCTTCCTCGATTGCCTGGTGGGACGTGAGGTCGCCACGACAGCGCTCAAGGCGCTTCTGATCGAACGCACCGGCGGCAACCCGTTCTTCCTGGAGGAGAGCGTGCGGGCGGCGGTCGAGACGGGCGTGCTCGTCGGCGATCGTGGCGATTACCGACTCGCGCGGCTCGCCGGGGAGATCCGGGTGCCCGCTACCGTCCAAGCGGTGCTCGCGGCGCGCATCGACCGGCTCCCGCCCGAGGACAGGGCGCTACTGCAGACGGCGGCCGTCATCGGCAAGGACGTGCCATTCGCCCTGCTCAGGACGGTGGCGGACCTGCCGGAGGAAGTGCTCCGCGCCGGCCTCATCCGGTTGCAGGGAAGCGAATTCCTGTACGAGACGAAAGTCGTCCCCGAGCGGGAATTCTCTTTTAAGCACGCCCTGAGCCACGAGGTCGCGTACACGGGCCTCCTCCAGGACCGACGGCGCGCCCTTCACGCACGAATCATGACGGCGATCGAACAGCTCTATGCCAAGCGTCTGGCCGAGCAGGTCGATCGTCTCGCCCACCATGCCCTCCGGGGCGAGGTCTGGGTCAAGGCCGTCGCCTACTTCCGTCAGGTCGGGGCGAAGGCCGCCGCGCACTCGGCCTACCGGGAAGCAGTCGCGTGCTTTGAGCAGGCGCTCGGAGCCCTCACGCATCTCCCCGAGAGTCTCGAAACAATCGAGCAGGGGATCGATCTTCGGATGGAGCTTCGTAATTCGCTCTTTCCACTCGCAGAGTACCGACGAATCTTCGACTACCTTTGCGAAGGTAAGATTCTCGGCGAGCGGATCGGCGATCAAGGCCGGCTGGGGTGGATCTCCGCCTATACGGCTGCCCATTTTTGGTTGTCGAATGATCCCGACCGCGCTGTCGGACCCGGCCACCGCGCCCTCGCCGTGGCCCAGGCCTGCGGGGATTTCGCCCTCCAAGTCGTGGCGAATTTGCGTTTGGGGCAGGCCTATCTCAGTCTGGGCGACTACCCTCGTGCAAAGGAATGTTTCCAGCGCAACATCGAGTTCCTCGAAGGCGACCTGATCCGTGAGCGCTTCGGCGAGCCGTTTGTGCCCTCGGTTTTCTCCCGGGTCTGGTTGGTCTACGTGCTGGTCAAGCGTGGAGAGTTCGCGGAGGGGATCGCCGGGGGAGAGGAGGCGGTGCGAATCGCCGAGACAGTGAATCACCCCTTCAGTCTCATCATGGCGTATCGCTGTCTCGGGCATCTCTACCTGCGCAAAGGGGATCTCGACAAGGCGATCTGCTTCCTCGAGCGCTGCCGCGAACTCGGCCAGGCCTGGAACATCCCGATCATCAAATTCGGAGTCGCCTCGTACCTGGGCTATGCCTACGTCCTATCCGGGCGCCTCGCCGACGGCCTGCCGCTTCTCGAGCGGATGATCGAGCAGTCCATCGCGATGGAATATGGGCAGGCCCGTACCTTTCCAGTTATCCACCTGTGTGAGGGGTATCGGCTGGCCAACCGAATGGAGGATGCGATCCGGCTCGCCGGTCAAGCCCTCGATTTTGCTCGTGACCACAAGTTACGGGCGCACCAGGCGTGGGCTCTCCGGGCTCTGGGCGAAATCGCCTCCCATCGCGACCCGCCGGATATCCAAAAGGCTGAAGCCTCCTATCGGCAGGCCATGGTCCTCGCCGATGAGCTGGGCATGGGCCCGATGGTCGCCCACTGCCACCTCGGCCTCGGCAAGCTCTACGGACACGAGGGCAAGCGTCAGGAAGCCCGTGAACACCTCGCGACCGCTGCGACGATGTACCGCGCGATGGACATGCGATTCTGGCTTGAGCAGGCGGAGGTCAGTGGCAAAGCGTGAGGCGGCCTAGGGAAACGGGTTTCGAATCCCGTTGACGACGAGTTTTCGAGTCGCCTATCAACGGGATTGGGCGGCACGGGCCAGTCCCTCGAAGGCAACCTCGAACAAACTAGCCTGACTACTAAATCCCGTTGGGGCCACCATAGACGGGCTAGTCTGGAGCGCCTCGGCAGCGATGAGCCGCTCAATCCACAAAGCCCCGGGATGCATGAACTATACGACCGGGCGCCGCCGTCCCAGACAGCGCCTCTTGCCCCCCCCCGCTGCGCGATACCGCGAAGCGAGCGATCCTCCAGACAACTGCGCGGAGTACTACGGCGTCACCTGACCAGCGGGGGTGAGAGGCTGCGTGAGTAGGTCGATCAGCCATCCCCTTTTCCGGGAGTTGCTCCTGTCGCGAGAAGGCCACTGATAAACGTGACAGGAACGTGACGAGCGAACGGCTCGGGGCAGCAAATGGAGGCTCCTTCTGAGTCAACGCAGGCTCACTTAAGTGCGGGCGCTGATAGAAAATGCGCGTTGCAAGCTCGCCACTTTGTTTATGTCTCCTTGCTCTCATAACCCAAAGGTCGCTGGTTCAAATCCAGCCCCCGCAACCACGAAAAATCAAGGGCCTCCGGAACACTCCGGAGGCCCTTGGTGCGTTCAACGCGGCACCGGCGCGGCACGCCAAAATCGCCTTGGCTCCCACCCGGCCTCGGCGGCACACTCGACGCGATCCGCCGTCGAGCGCTTTGTCGACCAGTTGCTCGCTGTGTTTTATCCGCGCCCTAGCTCGGACTAGTCAGTGTGATCCAGTAGGCGGGCTTACGGTACGTCGGCCGGGAGATCTTGTCCTGGGGTAGGGTGGCTCCGCTGCGGTACTAAGCAGCTACTACCCAGCGGCCGGTGATTACTGATACTGGAGATATAACGGATGCGGCAGCAGTTGCAGCACTTCGAGTTCCGTGAGCATCGGGTCGCCGCTCTTCGTATCGTTGTGATAGAAGAACTTAAAGCCAGTGAATGCCACCGGGTGTTGCACGATGTAGTCCTTGTATGAGTCGAACTTGAGCCAGGGGGGACCCCAGCCGTCCATGTGCATCACCACCTGGACGCGTGGTGTCGGCCTGATGTTCTCCGCGTCCGGCACCATATCAGCGCGGAAGCGGTGCACGACAAGAATCTTGGGCGGCAGATCCTTCTCGCGTACCAGCTGATCGAGCACTTGGATGACGTGGTTCACGTCGGTCGACATCATCTGCCCAACTTTGGCGCTCGGACGGATCCCCTCGCGTTTGTAGTGCATGTAGAACTCGGGGTCGATCCCGAGATGCACGTCCGCGCGCTCGAGATACTTCAGCAGCGGCGGCAACTCCTGCTGCAGCGTGCTGTGGCCCGCCTGGATGTCGACAAAGAGCAACCCCTGACGACTTTGCGCCCACCTGTACGCCTGCTCGATCGTGTCCGGACCCTCGCGTAGGCGCCACTTCCGGTCCGGGCCTGCGTATCCCTGCGCCACCACAGCGACGAGGTGAATCGCCGGAATCACCGGCGTCGACGGATCCGCCTTACGCCACATCGCGACGGTGTTGTCGAGCATCGAAAGCATCTCCTGCTCAGGATACTCGCCCAGCACCCCCATCCGTTTCGAGTGCGGGTTACCGTAGTATGCGACGACGCGATACTGCGGAAGAATCGCACCGGGCAGCACGGCGGGTATTGCCGGCCAGTTCGCTAATGCCTTGCGTCCGGCACGGATTGCCGCGGAGTACGAGATCTCATCGTGGCGGCTGCGCCCTGGATTGAGTCGAACGGTGGCGGTGTCGTTTGCGCCCGCGGACATTCGAGAGTGCGTGACCGAATCGGACGCGCCAGCGCCCTGTGCGTCGTCAGGATCCGTGCCCCGCGCGACTTCGGCGGCGGCGTTCTTCGTCGAATCTGGCCTTGCCAGAGTCGCGGCGGGCCTCCCGTCGCAGCCCGCCAGGGCGATCATGCCCGCCGTCAAGAACAACAGAGGCCATCTCGACATCACGCCGTGCGTGCAAGTCTGCGCGGTGCTGCGAATGTTCTCCGACATGGATCCCAGGTGCTCCGGAGCGTTGCAAAGGCGACCGGCGTGGGCGCCGAGTACTCGCTGGAAAGCGGAATCAACTGGTCAAGTCGCTGGGAGCTTTCGAGCCCTTCGACTCGCGCCGGATTTCATCATGGCAGGGTAGGCGGGCATTTCGAATATGAAAAGTCATGACGACGAAGAAGCGCAAGCCAGCGGATGATCAGGGTGCAAAGAAATCACGTACTTGATACCGAGGCGTTTCCGCGGGGCACGAGTTCGGCGCATATGTTTGACAAGTGCTGGTCAAAGCCGCGCCCGCGTGGCCCATGTTGCTAGCCATCGCCACACCGACACCGTCCCGGCGACGCCATTCGGCATGAACCGCATCGAGAGCATGAGGAGCGCCCCGAACACCGGATAGACGAGGTCGCGCGACACCATGCCGGCGATGTCGGGCCAGAACTGGAGGAACAGTCCTCCGGCCACGACGCCCCACACCGATGTCATGCCGCCGAACACCGAGCCCACCAGAAAGAGGATCGAGAGCCAGTAGGTGAAGCTCTCGGGTGCGATGAAATCGAGAAGGAGCGCGGCGAGCGCGCCGGCGATGGCCGCGTACGCCGCCCCCACCCCGAAGGTCAGGGCGGTGTAGCGCGTGACGTCGATGCCCATAACCAGCGCGGCGATGGGGTCGTCGCGCATGGCCCGGATCGCGCGGCCGATGCGGCCGGCGATCAGGTTGTGGGTCATCCACAGCAGGAGAGCGAGGATGCCGAGCGTCACGAAATACCACCAATGATCCGGGGTCACCGGCAGGCGTAGGGGAGCGCCGGGCCGATCCAGGTAGAGTCCCTGCGCGCCACCGGTCCAGGGGCTCACATAGCTGCTCTTGAGCATCTGGGGCAACGCCAGGGCAAGGGCGAATGTCGTGAGGGCGAGGTAGAAGCCGACGAGCCGCGCCACGACACGTCCGAAGACGTACCCAGTGACCAGCCCTACCAGCCCTGCCGCGAGGATCGCCGCGTACGCCGACACACTCAAGTGCCGCATCAGCACCGCGAGGGTATACGCGCCCAGCCCGTAGAACGCGCCGTGCCCGAGCGAGATCAGCCCGGCCTGTCCGGCGATCAGGTTGAGGCCGAGGATGGCGATCGCGTTCGTCGCCGCGAAGGCCAGCTGGTAGGTCCGGAAGTCCCACAGAAAGAATGGGAGCGCGAGTGCGCACGCGGCGAGCACGAGCACGGCGACGCGGCGGGGTGTCTTCACCCGACCACGAGATCCACAACCTGCCCCAGCACGTAGACGAACACGCGCTGGATCTGCGAGGTCTGCCACGGCTTCACAGCCTCGAGCGGCCCCATGAACATCTCCGTAGAGCCGGGCACGTCGGCGCCGTACTCCCACACGATGTCATCGGGATTCACGACGTTGCCCCGCGACGTCGACATCCGCTCGTTGTCCTCGCCCAGGATTGTCCCCCAGCGCGCCTCGATCTCGAGATGGTTGTCGGCCATGTCCTGTTGTGCCCCGCTGCAGCGGGGCCGCCTGGTTCAGCGCGCCTTCCAATTCTTGACTTCGGCCTCTAAACTCTTGCAAACCCGTGGAACGGAGGGGCCGACGATGGAAGAGGCGAAAAAGGACAGGAACCTCGGGGCCGCTGATTGACACTGTCGGTTCTCGATCTCGCTCCGATCCTTCAGGGCGGCACGCCGGCGGAGGCCTTCCGGCACTCGCTGCAGCTGGCGCAGCACGCGGAGCAACTGGGCTACCGGCGGTTCTGGCTGGCCGAGCATCACAACATGCCCGGGATCGGTAGCGCGGCCACCTCCGTGCTCATCGGCCACGTGGGGGCGGGCACCTCGCGTATCCGGATCGGCGCCGGGGGCATCATGCTGCCGAACCACGCGCCGCTGCAGGTCGCCGAGCAGTTCGGCACGCTGGAGGCGCTGTTCCCCGGGCGCATCGACCTCGGCCTGGGGCGCGCCCCGGGCACGGACCAGGCCGCCGCGTTCGCCCTGCGACGCACACTGCACGTCGATCCCAACAACTTCCCCAACGACGTGCTCGAGGTGATGGAGTTCCTGGCCGACCCGCGACCGGGGCAGGCCGTGCACGCGGTGCCCGGCGCCGGCCTGCGGGTGCCCATTTGGATTCTCGGGTCCAGCACGTTCGGCGCCGAGGTGGCCGCGGCGCTGGGCCTGCCGTTCGCGTTCGCCTCACACTTCGCGCCCGCGATGCTCTTCGACGCGATCGGCATCTATCGGGAGCGCTTCCGGCCATCGGCCCAGCTGGCCGCTCCGTACGTGATGCTGGGGGTGAACGTGGTGGCGGCGGACACCGACGACGAGGCGCGATTCCTGGCCTCGTCGGGGCGCCAGTCGTTCGC
>Ga0137407_10001875_pt1 | contig 13766 bp, 10 predicted proteins | sample CZOMad2_2_16fung_FD_108410 | JGI IMG/M metagenome (GOLD analysis project Ga0137407, IMG submission 108410) | Vadose zone soil fungal communities from Angelo Coast Range Reserve, California, USA - CZOMad2_2_16fungal (Illumina Assembly) | ecosystem: Environmental > Terrestrial > Soil > Vadose...
CCGAAGCTCCCGCGCTCCTCGTAGCGCCGCAGTGCTTCCGGGAGCCCGACGAACACGTCATGCACGACGTCCTCTGCATCCTCGCGGCCACCAACCAACCGGTACGCCAACCGGAACAGCGCCGCTCCGTGCTCCAGGTAGAGGGCGGAGAGCGCGTCAGGGCTCCCGGCGCGTGTCTCAGCGATCAGGGACGCTGGGATCCCGGTCCCGGCGCTTGTACTCATGCCATCACTCGAATGCCCTTGATAGGCAAAACGTTACGCAGGCAGGCGGTGACGCCACGGCTCCCTTCCGGTCTATCTCTTTGAGCACAAGTTGTTTATCTTCAACCCACTGATAGCGCGGCAGGGTAGGGAGGCGTCAGGTCAATCCGGCAGCGCCTGGCAGCCCCGGTGGATCCGGGGCTCGCAGGAGGCGCGCCGAGGTAAGATCGGCGAACCATCCCTCACAGTGTCCCGCCGCGCGCGACTCTGACCGGCGACTCACAACGACTCTGCAACAGGCACCTGTCGCCTCCCTGGAGGCGCCCGGGCTCGGGCGCCCGAACGACTACCGTCCCCGCTTTCGCCACTCCCGCGCGTCCGGCCGCTTGACGGCCCGGCGCCGCGCGCCTGCGCAGCGAGGGCACGAGGAGCAAGACACAACCACATGACGCAACCGCCGCAGGCCCATTTGCCACGATCGGTTCACCACGAACCCCCCGCCCATGCGCCCAACGCGGCGCTGATGATCGACTTCGACAACGTGACGATGGGGATCCGCTCGGATCTCCAGTCGGAGCTGCGGCGCCTGCTGCAGTCGGACATCATCAAGGGAAAAGTGGCCGTACAGCGCGCCTACGCTGACTGGCGCCGCTACCCGCAGTACATCGTCCCGCTGGCCGAGTCGTCGATCGACATGATCTGGGCGCCGGCGTACGGGTCGAACAAGAAAAACGCCACAGACATCCGCCTCGCGGTCGACGCCCTCGAGCTCGTCTTCACGCGACCAGAGATCGGCACGTTCATCCTGCTGTCGGGCGATTCGGATTTCTCGTCTCTCGTGTTGAAGCTCAAAGAGTACGGCAAGTACGTGATCGGCGTGGGGATCCGCGAATCGTCCAGCGACCTGCTGATCCAGAACTGCGACGAGTACTACTCCTACAACGAGCTGGCCGGCCTCACGAAAGAAAGCGACGTCACACACGAACGGCACGATCCCTGGGACCTCGTGATCGAGGCCGTGAAACAAATGACTGCGCATAGCGACGTAATGCGGTCCGATCGCCTGAAGCAGGTCATGCAGGAGATCGATCCCGCATTCAACGAGAAAGACCTGGGGTTCTCCCGCTTCTCCAAGTTCGTGGTAGAGGCGGCCCACAAAGGCCTCATCGCCCTGACCAAACTCGACAATGGCCAGTACGAGATCGGGCTGGGTCCCGGCGTCCCCGGCGCGGCGGCTCAGCCATCCGGGTTTGGGTCTTTCGAACGGCCACGCGAACGTGAGCGCGGTGAAGGCCGCGGTCGCGGTCGCGGTCGTCGGGGTGGGGGAGGGGGAGGCCGTGACGAGCGCGAGGGACGCGACGAGCACGCCGTCCCAGCAGCCGAGGAGCCCGCGGCCCTCCCGCCCGCCCCCGACGAGCGCCGCAGCGCCTTCTCGCTCGATGGCGCCTTTGGCCTCATTAAACAGGCCATCGGCCGCTTGGGCGGCGAATCCCGCCCGGTGAGCGCGCAGGAGCTCGGCCAGGCCATGGCCGAAATCAAAGGCGACGAGGAGCCGGTCGAGCCGGCCCAAGTGCAGAAGCTGCTGCGCCAGGCGCACGATCGAGAGCTGATCGATCTCGCCAAGGAAGACGACGGCGCCTACACCGTGAAGCTGCGGGACGCGGCACCCTCGTCAGAAACGCCTCAGGCCGAGCCCGCCGCGGTGACCGACGCCGACGAGGCGCTCGATCCGCCGATGCCGGATTCGTCCGCCCCGCCGTCGATGCGGCCGTCCAACGTGCCCGCCGGCATTCCGGCGCGCAGCGCCCGGTTCCGCCGGGGCTCGCGTGGGCCACGCGTGGCGCCGCCGGAGATCCCGAACATCGGGATGGTCGAGGTGGACCCGAACTTCAAGCCGCGCATCGAGCTGGTGCCGCCCAAGGTCCCCCCCGCCCCGACTGTGCCGGAGCCGGTCGGCGGTGACAGCGCGCCGGCCGGCGGTGCCGAGCGCGGTGCGCGCGGTCGGGGTGGACGTGGGCGACGCAGCGGGAGTGGTGGCGGGGGCGGGGGTGGGGGCCGGGACGAGCGTGCCGAGTTAGGCGAGCGGCCGGAGCGGGGAGAACGGGAACGGGGCGGTCGGGGTCGCCGCGGTGGTCGTGGACGCGGAGGCCGGGGTCGTGGCGCGGGCGGGGAGGGACGGGCCGACCGCAGCGAGCCTCGGGACATCCCGGAGCCGCGCGCGGCCAGGGCCGAGCCCCCGCCACCGCCTCCCGCACCCAAGCCACCTCCCCCGCGTGAGCCTGACGTCGACAGTGGGGGTGAGTCGTTCTGGTCGAAGGTGAAGCGCGGGCTCACCGGCGGGACGTGAGAAGCGCCGCACTGCCGGCGTCGTTCTACGCGCGACCTACTCCCGAGGTCGCGCGTGGGCTTTTGGGACACGTTCTGCTGAGCGAGCTCGGAGGCCGCCGCACCGCCGGCCGGATCGTCGAGACTGAAGCCTACCTCGGCACCGATGACCCCGCTTCGCATGGCTATCGCGCCCACCGCACGCGCCGCAACGCCAGCCTGTTCGAGCGCCCGGGCATCGCGTACGTCTACTTCACCTACGGCATGCACTGGTGTCTGAACGCGGTGACAGAGCGCGCCGGGCATCCCGCAGCCGTCCTCATCCGCGCGCTCGAGCCGCTCGAGGGACTGGCGACGATGCGGCGACGGCGCGGGGGCGCGCGCGTCGCCGACCGCGACCTCTGCTCGGGTCCCGCCAAGCTGTGCCAGGCGCTGGGCGTGACCGGGCGGCACGACGGTCTTCCGCTGACCCGTGGTCGGCTGCGCATCGTCCGAAGCCAGTCACGACAGCACCACGCCATCAAAGTGACACCGCGCATCGGCATCACCCGCGCCGCCGACTGGCCGCTGCGGTTCCTGATCGAGGGCTCACCATGGGTCTCCCGCTAGGCCTGCTGCTCGTGCTCCAACAGCCCATCATCGTGGACGGCCACATCGACACGGCGCAGCGCATGCTCGACATGAGGACCGACATCACAAATCGGCTGGCCGACGGGCACGTGGATGTCCCGCGCATGCGCGAGGGTGGGCTCACGGCCGCGTTCTTCTCGATCTGGGTGGACGCGCGCTATGCCCGGGGCACCGCCTTTCAGCGCGCGCTGGACCTGATCGGAGCCGTGCGCGCGCTGGCGGACACCAACCGCGAGGTGGAGCTGGCAACCACGGCCGATGAAGTCCGCGCCGCGGTGGGTCGGGGCCACATCGCGGCGCTCATGGGCGTCGAAGGCGGGCATGCGATCGAGAACTCGCTCGAGAAGCTCGACTCGCTGTACCGGCTCGGCGTGCGTTACATGACGCTGACCTGGAACAACGGCAACGATTGGGCGGGCTCGTCGCTCGACCCGGAGCGGCACGGGGGGCTAACGGCCTTCGGACGCCAGGTGGTGGGACGGATGAACCAGCTGGGCATGCTGGTGGACGTCTCGCACGTGTCCGACGCGACGTTCCGGGACGTCCTGGCCACGAGCACGCGACCGGTGATTGCGTCGCACTCGTCGTGCCGGGCCCTGGCGCACCACCCCCGCAACCTGAGCGACGAGCAGCTCCGCGCCATCGCGCGGAACGGCGGCGTGGTGGGCATCAACTTCTATCCGGTGTTCTTGGACGAGCACTTCCGCGACCAGTACGAAGAGATGCGGCGCCGGCTGAAGCCTCAGATCGACTCGATCCGCGCGCACCACCGCGGCCGTGCCGGCGAAGCGGCGTTCGAGGTGGATAAATTCGTCGGCCAGCACGCCGAGAGCCTCGACGTTCCCACTATCGACCGCCTGCTGGACCACATCGATCATGCGGTCCAGATCATGGGGATCGACCACGTCGGTCTGGGCAGCGATTTCGATGGCATCAGCGTGCTGCCCCGACCCATGAAAGACGCGACATCGCTGCCCGAGCTCGTCCGGGCCCTCGAGGCCCGTGGCTACTCGGACAGCGATGTCCGCAAAATCCTGGGCGAGAACTTCCTGCGGGTGCTTACTGCCGGTCCGTGACCCCCTCTTTGGAACTACCCAAGGAGTAGCGGACGCCGCCCTGGAAGCTGTGGGTGGTGCCCTGAATCAGGAAGTTGGCCGCCGCCGAGGTCAGGACGTAATGGCCGTACAGCGCCAGCCGACCCTGCTTGATGTCGACGCCGCCCATCCACCAGAAGAAGGCCTTGGTTGCCGCCCTGTCGGCCTCGTCCTGGAGCGTACCTAACTGCGATCCGGTGCAGGTCGCGCAACTCACCTGGACGTTCAGAGCTTCCATGATCGCGAACCCGCCGCCCGCGAACGGCTCGACCCGCAGCTGCGCGGGGAAAGCGAGCACACCGACCATGATGCGGCGCAGATTGTTGAACTGGACGTTCCCCGGGGTTACCGCCCCGCTGGGCTCGACGATGGTCACGTGCCGGGGCGAGATGAAGAAGGACTGCTCGAAGGCCGCGTACAGCGCGGTCCGCTTCCCGGTGATCAACCAGTGCCCGCCGAACGTCGGCTCGAAGGAATAGCTGTCGAAGTTGGTGCGGAACATCAGGATGCCGGCCTGGCCGCCCCAGTACCACTTGTGCTGCCAGTCACTCGAGCGCTGTTCGTAGCTCGGACCGCCCCGGGGCTGCGCCTCGGGGACCTTGCCGCCCGCCGCCACGATCGAGTCCCGTTTCTCTTTGGGGACCTCGGGATATGCGGCCTCTTGGTGGCTGGGGCCGAGGAAGAGCGACAGGCCCGCCGTCCCGACCACCTGACCGCCCCACGTGCCGCCCGGGAACTGCGTGTTGGGCGCGTAGTAGGCGCGTGCCTCGAGACGCAACGCCGCTCGATCCGAGATATAGATGCGATCGCCAATGGCGCCATGCACGCCGGCGTCCCGGAAGCCCCCTGCGGCGTTGCTGTTGAAATCCATGGCCGAGTAGCCGCCCAGGATGTAGAAGCTCTTCTCGGAGCCGAAGTTCAAGACGATGCTCCCCGAAGCGAACCACACGGGGAAGTCCGTCCCCGTACCGCCGCCCTTTGGATGGGGCCGCATGTACAGGCCGTCCCCCTCGATTCCGAGCCAATTGGTGATCCAGAAGCCGATCCGGCCCCCGCCGCCGATCTGGTTGTCGAGCTGGAAGGCGCGGTCGAAGCGCGTGAAGCTTGCGAACCCGCCGACCTCGAATTGAAAGTGGTGCTGGGCCTGGGCCTCGAGTGTGGCGGCCCCGCCCAGCAGCAGCACCGCGATGACCGTGACTACCCGCATGGACGACTCCTCGGGGTCAAAAAGCGACCCCCAAAATAGGGAATTCGTCCGGAAAACGCGATAGCCCTTCGCTTTAAGCCTCTGAACCTTGAAAGTACTTGAAGGTGATACCGAACAAATGCCGAAAATCGAGGCTAATCGAGGCTAGATGAGGCCCAGTTTGCTCCCTACACGCCGGAAGGCGCCCAGCGCGAAGTCGAGGTCGTCCCGCGTGTGGGCCGCCGACAGCTGACAGCGGATCCGGGCATGCCCTTGCGGGACCACCGGATAGCCAAAGCCGGTCACGAACACCCCCTCGTCCAGCAGCGCCTCACTCATCCGGATCGCCTGTGCCGTCTCTCCCAGGATCACCGGAACGATGGGGGTGTCCCCGGGGAGCGGCTTGAACCCCAGAGCCAGGAGGCGCTCGCGGAAATAGCGTGCGTGCTCGTGCAGGCGGGTTACGAGCTCCGGGTAGCGCTGGACGTACTGCACTGCCGCGAGGGCGCTGCCCGCCACCGTGGGGGGAAGGGCGTTGGAAAAGAGCTGCGGCCGGGAGCGCTGGGTGAGGTAGTCGGCGAGCGCGGCGGGGCCGGCGGTGAAGCCACCCGCAGCGCCGCCCAGGGCTTTACCCAGCGTGGACGTGATGATGTCCACCTGGCCCAGCATCCCGTAGTGCTCCGCCGTGCCCCGGCCCGAGCGGCCGAGTACACCAGTGCCGTGGGAGTCGTCCATGGCGACGACAGCGTCGTACTTCCGGGCCAAGGGCACGATGTCCGGCAGCCTGGCTATGTCGCCCTCCATGGAAAACACGCCGTCGGTGAAGATCAGCTTGAGACGCGCCCGCTTCGCTGCCTTCAACTTGTCCTCGAGGTCCGCCATGTCCGAGTGTCGGTACACCGCGGTCTGGCACTTCGTGATGGTCTTCGCGAGGCGGATCGAGTCGATGATGGACGCGTGGTTGAGCTGGTCCGAGATCACGATGTCCTGTTCACCCAGCAGGGTGGGAACGAGTCCCTCGTTCGCATTCCAGCAGCTTACATATGTGAGTGACGACTCACATCCGACAAACCGGGCGAGCGCCTCCTCCAGCTCGCGGTGAATGGTGAACGTCCCGCAGATGAACCGGACCGAGCCGGTGCCGGCACCGAACTGGTCGAGGGCCCGCTTGCCGGCCGCGACCACCTCGGGCGCGTTGCACAGGCCGAGATAGTTGTTGGACGAGAGAATCACCACGTCGCCGCGTCCTTGCATCCTGGTGCGTGCGGCCTGCGGTGCTTCCAGGTAGTTCAAGCGCTTATAGACCCCGTCCTGCTTGAACTGCTCGAGCTCGGCTTCGAGCCGGGCGGCGAAGCTCATGCGATCTCCAAGATGATCTTGCCCGCGTCGCCCGCGCGGATGGCGGCGAGGGCCTCGTCGATTTTCGCGAGCGGAAACTGATGGGTGATCACGGGGCGGGGGTCGAGCAGCCCGGCGGTGAGGTAGTGGCGCATCTGGTGCCAGGTCTCGTACATCTTGCGGCCGATCACACCATACACGGTGATCCCCTTGAAAATGATCTCGTCGGCAAAATCGACCGGCACCTCCCCTTTGGGGATACCGAGCAGATGGACCCGTCCCCCGAGTCGTACAGCGGCGAACGCCTGGTGCAGGGCGGACGGCACGCCCGACATCTCGCACACGAGGTCGGCGCCTTCGCCGCCGGTCTCTCCCAGCACGGTGCGTAGCACGTCCTCGGTGGCGGCGTTGATCGTCACGTGCGCTCCCATGGAGCGCGCCAGCGCGAGCCGCTTCGCGTTCACGTCGGAGGCAATCACCTTGGCGGCACCCGCGGCGCGCGCGATGCCCACCGCGAAGCAGCCGATCGGCCCGCACCCCACCACGAACACGGAGCTGTCCTTGACCTCGGTGCTCAACACCGCGTGGAAGGCGTTCCCCATGGGGTCCATGATGGCGCCGACCGTGGTGGGCACGCCGTCGAGGGGCAGCACGTTGGTGGCGGGCATCGCGATGTACTCGGCGAACGCTCCGTTGCGGTCCACACCAATGATGCGGGTGTTCTTGCAGATGTGGCTGTTGCCCGTGCGGCACTGGAGACAGCGGCCGCACACGATGTGGCCCTCCGCGGTCACCAGCTGGCCGGGCCGGAGCTCGGACACGCCGTCGCCCGACGCCACGATCTCCCCGGCGAACTCGTGGCCTACCACCAGCGGCGGCTTGATGCGGCCTTCCGCCCACTCGTCCCAGTCGGCGATGTGGACGTCGGTGCCGCACACCCCAGCGTGCCGCACCGCGATGAGCACCTCGCCCGGGCCGGGCGACGGCTTCGGCACGGTCATCACCTTGAGACCGGGAGCACGCTTCTCTTTTACGATCGCTTGCATGAAAGCTCGGGATGCGGGATGCGTGATGCGGGAGGCGTCAGAAGATGGACCGGGTGAAGCCTCCGTCCACCTGCAGCACGGCGCCGGTAATATAGCTGGCCCGCTCGGAGGCAAGGAACGCGACCGCTGCCGCGAGCTCGTCGACGCGACCCATGCGGCCCAGCGGGATCCCGCCGACCAGATCGCGGACGACTTCCTGCGACGCACGCTGCTCGCGCTGGGCGCGGGCCTCGGTGAGCTCCGTGATCCGCTCCGTCTCGATATAGCCCGGACATACGACGTTCACGGTGATCCCCTCTGCGGCGACCTCATCGGCCAGGGCTTTCGCGAACCCCAGCACGCCGGCGCGTGCCGTGGTGGAGAGGATGAGCCCGGGCAGGGGCTGCTTGGCGGCGACGGACGCGAGGCAGATGATCCGACCCCACTGCCGCTTCCGCATGAAGGGCATCGCGGCGCGAGCGAGATTGACCGTGGACAGGAGGTTCAGCTCCACGGCGCGCTGGAAGGCGTCGGCCGGCTGGTGGGTGAAAGGAGCCGCCGGCGGACCGCCCGCGTTGCAGAACAGCACGTCGAGACGACCCGCCTCGTGGTGCACGCGCTCCACCAGGTCCCCGGCCTGAGCCGGGTCACTCACGTCGGCCACGAACGGCATCACCGCCTCAGCTGCTTCGGCGGAGAGCTGGTGCGCCGCCTGCTTTACGGAGTCCGCGTGACGGCCGTTGACGGCCACGCGAGCGCCCTCCTGCGCCAGCGCCCTCGCTACGGCGCGCCCGAGTCCCTTCGTGCTGCCGCACACGAGAGCCACCCGGCCGGCGAGACCTAGATCCATGAGGGCGGGAATTTAAGGGTGCTAGGTGCCGGGTGTTAGGGAGGACCTACCGAACCGTCATCGGAGCTTCCACTGCCTCCAGCCGTATCGCGCAGCACTTGAGCTCCGCCATTTTCGCGTACGGATCGAGCACCGGATTGGTGAGCAGGTTGGCGGCGGCCTCGCGGAAGTGGAACGGCACGAATATCTGACCGCGCGCCACGCGCTCCGAAATGCGGGTCGAGCTCACCATCGTGTTGCGGCGCGACGTCAGCCGTACGAGGTCGCCGTCCTCGAGCCCGAGCTCGCGCGCATCGTCGGGGTGGATCTCGACGATGGGCGTGGGCTCACGCTGGTCGAGGCCCGAGGCGCGTCGCGTCATCGTGCCGGTATGCCAGTGATACAGCTGGCGCCCCGTGTTCATCACGAACGGATATTCCTCGCTGGGGAGCTCGACCGGCGGCGCGTACTCGACGGGGACGAACACGCCCTTCCCGTCCGCCGTCGGGAATCGGTCGTCGAACAAGAACGAGGTCCCCGCGGACTCGTCGGTCGGCACCGGGTACTGCAGTCCCGCCCCTTCGAGCCGCGGATACGTCACGCCGTGCCACGACGGCGTCACGCGCGCGATTTCCCGCATCACCTCTTCCGCGGTCTGGAAGCGCGTCGCGAGCCCCAGGCGGTTCGACAGGTCGATCAGGATTTCGAGATCGCCGCGCGCCTGCCCCGGGCTGGCCACCGCCTTGTGGGCGAGCTGAATGCGGCGCTCGGTGTTCACGAACGTGCCGGTCTTCTCGGCGAAGCTCGAGCCGGGCAGCACCACGTCGGCGTAGCGGGCGGTCTCCGTGAGGAACAGGTCGTGCACCGCCAGGAATTCGAGCTCTTGGAACCAATGCTCGGCGTGCGCCACGTCCGGGTCCGAGATGACCGGGTTCTCGCCCATGATGTACATCCCCCGCACGCCGCTCTCCTCCTTCACGATCTCGGTCACCATGAGCCCCTCGTTGAGCGAGAGAGACTCGGGCGGGACGCCCCATGCCGCGGCGTACTCCGCGCGGTTCTTCGGATCCTTGACCGGCCGGTAGTCGGTGTACACGAAGGGAATCGCGCCGACGTCGGACGCGCCCTGGACGTTGTTCTGCCCCCGTATCGGCATCATCGCGGCACCCCAGCGCCCGATCATGCCGCAGGCGAGCATCAGGTTCAGGAGCGAGGTGACGAGATCCGTGCCGTTGGCGTGCTGGGTGAGCCCCATTGCCCACAACGTGCTGGTGTTCGGCCCCCCGGCGTAGATCTCGGCAGCCCAGCGGATCCGGTCGGCGGAAACGCCGGTGATCTTGGTGGCCACGTCCGGCGTCATCGCCTTGACGGACTCCCGCAGCTTGTCGAAGTCGTGCATCCGCGCGGCCACAAACGCCTTGTTCTCGAGTCCCTCCGCGATGATGTGGTGTAGCATCGCGTTGAACAGGGCGACGTCGGTGCCCGGCTGCATCTGGAGGTGAATGTCCGCCCGGCCCGCGAGTTCGGTTCTCCGCGGATCCGCCACGATGAGGGTCGCCCCCCGTTCGTGGGCCCGCTTGATGGCGGCGCCGAACACCGGGTGCGACTCGGTGGTGTTCGCGCCGGCGATGAAGATGACGTCGGCGGCGTGCTCCACCTCACGCATCGAGCCAGACGCCGCCGACGTGTTAAGCGCGCGCTGCATTGCGGCCACCGACGTGGAATGGCACAGCCGCGTGCAGTGGTCGATGTTGTTGGTACCGAGCGCGGCGCGGAACATGCGCATCATGAGATAGTTCTCCTCGTTCGAGCACTTGGCCGAGGAGAAGCAAGCCAGGGAATTCCCGCCGCGCTCGTGCTTGAGTCGCAGCAGCTCCTGCGCCGTGAGCTCCAGCGCCTCGTCCCACGTGGCCTCGCGGAACGGCTCGTACCAGGAGGGTGGGGTCGCCACCCGGTCGCGAATGTCCAAGTCCACGCGCTCGAGCAGCGGCAGGTCGCGCACCGACTTGCCCACCGAGCGCGGCGGGCCTGCCGGCTTGGCGTTCTGGCCCTCACCTTCGATGGTCTGCCATGGCCCGCCGCGGCGATTCTTCCCGCCGTGCCACACCCAACGGCTTCCCTTCTTCTCCCAGCCCTTGCGGATCAGCGGCTTAGTGAGGCGATCGTGGTGCTGGGGAAAGTCGTACCCGAAGCGGCCTTTCACGCAGGTGGAGCCCTGGTTGGGTGTGTCGAGCTCGATGTCCGGAGAGGTGACGCGCACCACCTGGTCGCCCGCTACGTGCAGGTCCACCTGACAACCGACGCCGCAGTACGGGCAGACCGAGCGGACCTGCTTGTCGGGGTGGAGTACCTTCTCGGGCGCGAACCGCTCGCGCGGCATGACTTCGAAGATCGCGCCCGTCGGGCACACCCGCACGCACTCGCCGCACCAGGTGCAGCCGGCCTTGTCCGGGTCGCCGTCCGCGCCGACGATGATCTCGGTATGCTCTCCCCGCTGCCCCACGTCGAGCACGCCGACCACCTGGATGTCCTCGCAGGCCCGCACGCAGCGGGTGCACAGGATGCACGTGCTCATGTCGTGCCGGATCATCGGGTCGCCGGGCCGCTCGTCGCCGTGCCGCAACACCAGATCGCGCTCGCCCAGGGGTGTGGGAACGACGCCGTAGCGCACCACGTACTGCTCGAACTCGTTGCGGGGCTGGGCACGACCGCCGTTTCTCAGATGCTCGCCCGGGTAGCGCTCGAGCAGCAATCGGAGCACGCCCTTGCGGTTTTCCACGGCCGCGTGGGACTCCGTCTGCACCGCCATCCCATCCGCCACTTTGGTGGCGCACGCCGGGAGCAGCTTCGCCTGCCCCTCGACCGACACCAGGCAGATACGGCAATTCCCCACGACCAGCAGCTTGGGATACCAGCACAGGGTGGGGATGTCCAGAATGCCCGCGGCGCGGGCCGCTTCGAGGATCGTTTGTTCGGGGTTGGCGCTGACCGAGCGGCCGTTGATCGTGAGCGTCGCCATGACATTTGAAGGTTAGGCCCGGCGGCGGGACCCGGCAACCGGCTGCTGGCCCAACTACCTGATTTGCAACGAAGCTACGCGCTGAAACACGAAGGGCCGGCGTTGGGCCGGCCCCGCTCGCGCTTCAGTCGATGTGTTCGGGCAGGTGGCGGTGCGTATGGTCGCCCGGGCCTTCGGCCTCGTCTGTGAACCAGCAGTACGCCCAGATCTTGGCGGGGCGCAGCATCTTCCGGCCCGCGCGCATGATAATACCGATCGGCTCGTCGTCGTCCAGAACTAAGGGGAGACTCGTCATGGAAAAGGCGTTCCCGGTTGTCGGATACAGCGTTGCCTGGCAAAACGCTTGCCGCACGCCTCACCCGGCAACGTGATATCCGGCAACGGGTTGACGGAGTGGGGTGGAGCGGAGTGGTTATTCCGACACGTTCAGCGCCGTGTCCAGCTGACGCTCCGGCTTGGTCGCCGTGAACCCGGCGCTCGCCTTGGTACGGCGGCGCCGGACGACCTCCCAGCCGCCATACTGACTCTGCAGCGCCTCCGGGGCGAGCGGGATCACCTCACGTGCCGCGGGACTGGGGAGGATCACGTGCACCCCCCCGGGCCGGGTGCGCAGCTGCAGCTCGGCGAGCAGCGCATGCCGGTCGCGTGCACGCGCGGGAGCGAGGGCCGCGGGATCGATGATCACCAGGCTGGGCGCCACGTCGGGGAACCAGCTGCCGAACGTGACGACGAGCGCCTGGAACCGGCCGGCGAGCTGCTCAGTGACCGCCCGGCTCTCCGCGCCTTCGACCGCCCCGAGGTCGTGATCCACGAGGAACACCTCGGCGTCGTGCGCCGCGATGAAGAGGGCCGCCGGGAGCGCCGCGGCGCCGACTACGACGGCCAGGTCGCCGGGCTCGAGTCGGCGCACCGCGCTCACGAGCGGGCCGTCCGATTCGAGGCCCCAATGGGTCGGGGCGCGCTGCGCGGCGCGCAGGGCGCGGTGCTTCTGGCGCCAGCGAGGGAAGGAAGGCAGGCGCAACCGCCGGGCGATGATGCGGTCGACGTGCTCGAGCAGCAACACCTCGGTGAGGAGGTACTGTCCCGCCGCGCTCTCCTCGAGCTCGCGCACCGCCTCGTCGCCGATCTCCAGCAGATCCTCTCGCGTGAGCGCATTCTTGTATTCCTCGATGCGCTGCAGCAGGAACTCCTGGTACTCCTGCTTGAGGGAGCGCGGCGGCCGCCGCGCTGTGCGGGAGCGCTGCTCCCCCGAGAGGCTCAGCATGGTTCCACGTGAACGGTGACTTCGTACAGCCGCAGGTCGCGTTTGAGTCGCTCCTCCACCTGATCGGCGATGGCGTGCGCGGACTCCACGTCCGCGTGGCGGTCCACGCACACCGTCACCTCGGCGTAGCGCAGGTCGGAGGGCCCACGCGAGCGGATGCCGTAGGCGCTCTTCACGCCGGGCACGGCCTGGGCGGCGTTCTGGATGTCGCGGGTGGGGATAGCGCGCTGGTCCACGAGCACCGGCACGGTGCGCGCGAGGATGCGATACGCCACGAGGATAATGGCCAGGGCCACGAGAATCGCGACCGTGGAATCGGCCCACCACCACCCCTGCCGCGTGAGCAGGATGCCGACGAGGATGCCGACCGTGATGAAGACGTCGGCGCGGGTGTGCGCCGCGTCCGCGACGAGCAGCTCGCTGCCGAGCTCGATCCCGCGGCGGTGCTCGTACCACGTGATGAGCACATTTACGCCGAGCGTGAGTACGAGTAGCCCCAGCTGAAAATCGCTGACGTCGACCTGATGACTGCCGCTCACGAAATGGTTCACCGCCCCCCGCACCAGCTCGAAGCAGGTGATCGACAGGAACCCCACGATTGCCAGCGCGCCCAGCGTCTCGAACTTGCCGTGGCCGTACGGGTGGTCCTCATCGGGCTCCTTCGCGGCCACCCGGACGATGGTCAGGGCGAGCACGTTGTTGAGCGCATCCACGCACGAATCCACCGCCCCGCCGAGCACGGCGAGAGAGCCGGACGTGATCCCCACCGCCAGCTTGACCCCTACGACCGCCAGGTTGGCGACGAGGAGGCCGATGAAGACTCGGCGGACCAGGGCGGACGCCGGCATGGACA
>Ga0137407_10001876_pt1 | contig 13766 bp, 12 predicted proteins | sample CZOMad2_2_16fung_FD_108410 | JGI IMG/M metagenome (GOLD analysis project Ga0137407, IMG submission 108410) | Vadose zone soil fungal communities from Angelo Coast Range Reserve, California, USA - CZOMad2_2_16fungal (Illumina Assembly) | ecosystem: Environmental > Terrestrial > Soil > Vadose...
ATTGGAGGAGTCGTCGGTTGAAGCTGAGGTGCTTGACGCGCCTGGCGAGTCCACGGGCGTCAAATTCTTTGAACTGGCCGAGGACGCCCGACACCAAACCTACTTTGTCGTAATCGCTCCACACGGCGGCAAGATCGAGGAACACACCGACGAACAGGCCGCAGCGGTCTTCACGCAGCTGCGGACCGCCGGATTTTCGGCATCGACGTGGGCATGCAAAGGATTTGGTGACGCGACCAAGGGCGCTTCCGACCGCTGGCACATCACCTCGGACGACATTCATCCGGCAAGCTTCCCGTTGCTGGGGTCACTCATGTCGCGACAGTTCTTCTATGGGGTTGCCTTCCATGGCTTCGCGCAGCACGGCGACGAAGCGGATATTTATATCGGCGGGGCGGCACCGCCACGGCTGAAAGCAGCGGTGCACAGAGCGTTAGTGGATCGCCTGGATCCTTCGCTCAACGTCAAGATCAGCACTCGCGAGGACAGCCCGAAATTCCAGGGCTCCCGCCCGGAGAACGTGATCAATCGTCTGGCTCCGCGCCGCGGCATTCACCTCGAGCAGTCGGCAAGAGCCCGGGTGTTTCACAAAGAAATCGCCAGCGCGGTCGGCAGCGTATTCGCTTCGCCGTGGCGACGGTTGGCGTGGATCTTGCTCGGCGCCTTCCGGTGACGTTTCGACGGGCATAGAAGGTTACGGCATTCCAGAACCATGTGGTCTTTGCTGTTATTCGGCCTGCAATATTTGCAAGCCGATTGACATTGATGACATCGCGCGACGGCGCTCCCAGCTCGCTGAATTAGATATTTCAGCACAGCCAACTCGACTCTGACGCTGAGAGCGCAGAGCGCCGCGAACGAGGTCCGCCGCAAGCGCTGCCGGGTCCAAACCAGGATGTGGATTCATGAATTCGGAGGGGCCACGGGCTTGCCGGTGTCGGCCTTCTTCCGAGGACAGCGGACGTTTCGTCGTCAATTCGAGAGTCCGCTACGGGCAAATTCCAAACTCACGCATCGCAGCAAGAAAACTCTATTCGATCACCTCGTCGAGCGCTCGCGAGTAACGAGGGCCGCACGGTCAGGCCAAGCGCTTTGGCATTCTTCCTATCGATCACGAGCTCGCACTTGGTCGGCCGCTCTACCGGCGATGGGAAGGCTTGGCTCCTTTGAGTATCTTGTCGACATGTGGCTGCACGGCGAAACAAATCCGGTAATTGGGGGCCATAGACGACTAATCCACCAGGAGCAAACTGGCGAAACAAATAGATCGCGGGCAGATGAAATTCCTCGGCCAACGCGACAACCGGAGACCTTGAAATACGATTAGGTAGTCGCCAAGAACGACAATTGCATCGGCGTGTTGATCGGCGGCCGAGGCGAAGCCGCTTTCAATTCCTCAGGCTTGCTCGCTCCCAAATGAATACCTAGCTTCCGGGCTGTGCGAGGGAAGTGCTCAGCTAATGCCATCCTGTGCATTGGGTTTTCGGGATTGACCAAGATCGCAATTTTCGAGGAACTAAGGACCAGTTCCCGAAGTATTTAGATTTGCTCAGCCAAGAAAAGTACCGGGGTGGTGAGACCAGTCATGTTGCCACCCAGCTGCGATAGGCTTCGCACGAAACCGCCTCCTATACCGGATTGGCCACAGCCACAAACACGATTGGAATGGTGGTGGTGGCCGGTTTCAGGGCTTGGAGATCGTGTCGCTGTGCTTGGCCGCGTCGCCTTCTGGTCTGAAAAGATCTTCCAGACCGGCCTCAGCAAGGCGCCCATGCCTGCACTTGGTACGAGGGCCTGCCGTTGACCGCTTCGACAACGAGGCCCGCGGCATTGCAAATGAGTGAGCGATAGCATCGAGTTCCTGTCTAGAAATCACATCCTCGACGCGGGGCAAACCCTTTGGGCGCGCTTTCCTCCGCAAGCTGCAAGGATGGCTGTCGGTCTTTGCTGCCCATTCTCCGCAGCTGCCAAAAATTTGGCTCATCGATCACGAATTTTCCGGACTGTAGGGTGCGGCGATCGAGTATTTTGATCACCGAGGTTCTTCAGGCCGCGCGCTCGATCATGCTGCGGGCAATCCGCGTGATGTCCGACACTGCAACGAGGCCAGCCCCCCGGCCGAGCGTTCCTCGCCGGAAACAACGATCGCCCCCGCTCGTTTCGCTTCTAGCGGTCCGCATTCCACCGCTGCCGAATCGCTTGTCTATCGATCATCCAGCAGCAGACAGACAGACACACAAAAGCCCCTCGGGAATTCCGAGTCACTACGATGCGTGGACGCTATGGGAAATGAGACGCGCTTACGGCGCAGCTATCCTTCCTACCCGGAGAACAGAACTCCACACGTTATGCCCGCACGGAAGTTCGTAACTGGGTTCTTGAAGTGGTCTGGTTGGTGGATGTATCAACAAAAGCTTTGGTATCAAAGATTGGCTTTTCCGCTTGGATTCGCACTTCCCAATTGCGGCCCTCTTCGAGCAGCCGGGCGACCATTGCCGGGCGCGAAGTAACGCCGAGCTTCATGAAGATTCGCCGCAAATGTGCGGATACAGTCCAACAACTAATATTCAAAACGCCCGCAATCACTTTGGTCGGATGCCCGTCGGCTACCATCCGGACGATTTCGTGTTCCCTTGGGCTGAGTGGAGCATGGTCCGGAGTCGCGGGCGCCATACGGATCAATAGGTAGCGAACCGCATCTATGGTCCGATCCAGGATGATCTCATCTGGAGTAAAATCGTTGGCAGCGTTCTGCTTAACCAGAAGATCAACAAGTTGATGAATGAGTTCCTCAACCCGTTCAGACGCCGCATCCGGTTTGCGCGCTGACCTACCGCTTTTACGCTGGGGTGAGGTCTGGGAAGTCATCAGTTTCCTCCCTCCGCCGAAAACGCATCTACGAATCTAATCCAAAAATATCTGCTTCAGACAGAAACACCTCGAATAGCGGTATGTCAGCCCCAAGCACTCGGGTACCTGCGTGGAATAACCGCTCTCGTAGCTCTGTAGGCCATTATCGTCGTTGCCTGAAACGATCGCGCTGCAACGTTGAACCAACAGAAGCCTTACGACCGCAATTTATACTGGCTCTTCGTTGCCGTTGCTATCCCTAATTTAGGTGACGCACATCCCTGCTAGCGCATTTATGCCTCCCTTGAATGCGCGACTAGCGCGATGTCCGCTTTTATGGTCGATCATGCGGTGATGTCCGAACGTCCAAGAGGTGAACAGCCATGGCGTACGAAAGCGAAATGGAGCTCGAAGAGGAACTCGGCGGCCTCAGTGAGTTCGAGCAGCAAGAAGGCGAATGGGAACAGCAAGAGCTGACCCACGAGTTCGAAGGGGATCAGTTTTTTGGACGGATCAAGAGGTTCGTGCAGAAACGAGCGCCCTTCTTGAAGAACCTAGCGCGTCTAGCAGCCCCCCTTGTCGGTACGGCAATTGGCGGTCCTTTTGGCGCCATTCTCGGCCGGGCCGCCAGCTCCGCTCTCGGCGAAGAGGAATTCGAGCAGCAGGGGCTTGCCCATGAACTTACCCATGAATACGAGCATCCTGAATTAGCTCAAGAGTTCGAACAGCAAGAGTTCGAGCATTCTGAACTAGCTCAAGAGTTCGAACAGCAAGAGTTCGAACATTCTGAACTAGCTCAAGAGTTCGAACAGCAAGAGTTCGAGCAGCCCGAAAGCTCTCAAGAAGCCGCGTATGAGATTGCTCACCATGAAGTCACCCACCATGAAGCGCTCGCGGAGATAATGGCCGAAGCGGCGGCTCAGGAGCAAAATGAGGCGCAAGCCGAAGCAATGATTGGAGCGGCAGTGGTCACGGTGCTCTCGCCACGAGATCGGCGGGCCCTGCGTCGCCTCATTCCGCATCTGGTACGCGGCGGCGCCGTTTTAACCCGCCTCCTGCGTCGCCGCCGTGCGACTCGGCCTGCCGTTCGGGCCGTGCCGACGATCATGCGCCGCACTGTTGCGCGCCTCAAACGCCAGGTAGCAGCAGGAAAACCGGTAACCAGGGGGGCCGCCGGGCGAGCCGCCGCTGTTGAGGTTCGGCGTGTCCTGGGAAGCCCTTCGGCCTGCGCCGCGGCGATCCGGCAGAACGCTCAGTCTGTTCGCCGGTCGCGGGCAAATGGAAGAACCCGCTGCTGACTCGTTTCGACATGACGACAAACCGTCGAGGAGAAAGAACGATGAACGGGGTCCGGTCGGAGTCGGAGTATGAGTTGGAGGTTCTCCCGGAGCTAAGCGCGGGTTACGAATCCGAGCTCGAGGGCGACCACGAAAGCGAGCAGTTTTTCGGCGCTCTTGCCAATCTGGCGCGCCGGGGTGCTGGGTGGCTCTCGGCGTCGGGCTCGCCGCAAAGGCAGGCTGCCCTCACCCTGGCGCGTCAAGCCATAAACCAAGGCCTGCCCGCTTTGGGGCGCTGGGGTGGAGGGCCAACCGCGTCCTGGCTTCGGGGACTCCTGCCTCAGCAGGAATACGAATGGGAAGGCGAGTTCGAGATCAACCCGATCCGCAAAATCTATCCCGACGCGATGATGGAGCACCTTGGACATGCGGCTGCTGAAGCCCAAGGCGAAGCTGAAGCCGAGAGTTTGGCCGGAGCAATGATTCCGTTAGCCGCTCGCGTCATTCCACAAGCGGCACCAGCCATCACGCGGGCAATGCCCGGATTGGTCTCCGGCGTGTCGGGAGTCGTTCGCCGCCTCCACAGAGATCCTGCCACGCGTCCTTTGGTGCGGGTCGTTCCAACGATCGTGCGTAGAACAGCGGCCAACATCGCCCAAACTACCTCTCGGGGAGTCGCAGTAACCCCGCAGGAGGCCTTACGCGTGTTCGCGCGGCAGATATTGGGCGTTCTTGGAAGCCCGCAGACCAGTGCGCATGCTTTTAGGCGCTCGCGCGCCCTTGACCAGAAATTTCACCGCAACGAAGGTGTCGGTCGGCGGGGCTGCACTTGCCCCACTTGCGCTTCGTGCGGTGCGAAAGTGCGATAAACGGCCATGGACCAGGTGCCGCTCAATGTTATCGAGCCCTATGTGACGGATGGCACCGCGCCGCCCCAGAAAAAAACGTTGATTAGGAAGCCGTCCGTTCTCACACCCTGGCTTCGCGCTCAAGCGGTGAACGTTAGGCGGCATGCGGCGGCGCTTCGCCCGTTCCGCAGGGAAGAGTTCGGCATCGGGGACGCTCAGCCGTCGGAAGGTCATATTGAGGCGGTCAATCGTCTGATCGGATCGCTGCAGCGCGGTCTGCTGAAAATGACGGCGCAGGTAACGAATGCGGCGGAAGCCGCGTCATGCAATCCAACCTCCCAAAACCTTCAGATTACAGTATCGCGCAAAGAGCATGCCCATAGAATGGTGGAGGCAATCGAGCGCATCTGGGACTTCTATTTTGAGCTGTTCGGTCAGCGCCAGGGCCAATTTGCAGAGTGGCTTTTGAGCTGTGATCGCATTGCCCTGGATTGCTACAGGGTCACTTATACGGGCCTCGGCACTGCGCGCTCGGTTCCGGCCCCGCCGCCCTTTTGCTACATGCGGACCGGCTTCGCTCCAGCCACCTTCCGCCGCGGCATCGCTCTGACCAGGTTGGGCAAACAGCTCAATCCGTTCCCGCTCATCCAGCTGCCCTATCACCGCCTTGTAAATCCCTGGACTCTTGGGGCCGTGCTGCATGAGGTCAGCCACAATTTGCAAAGCGATCTTGGTTTGACCCGGGATATTCCCCGCCGCGTCGCCGATCGCCTCCTGAAGGCTGGATGCGATCACTTCGTTGCTTCGGTGTGGGCGCGCTGGAACCGCGAAATGTTCTCGGATATGGCGGCGCTTCTCCTCGGCGGCCCGGGCGTCCTCGGCAGTGCAATGGATGTCGTCGGGCGCGGACCAGAAACGGTGCTGACCTTCAATCCGCGAGGCGTCCATCCCACGCCCTATCTGCGCACGCTGATCAATATCGAAATGTTGCGCCGGATGGGCTTTCGAGACGTTGCCGAACAGCACCGCCGCGTTTGGAAAAGAATTTATCCAAATCCAGCAGCAGGCGACATACCGCGCGCCTTACTTGATTCCTTTGCCGAAGCCTGCGCGCTCGCCGTCGATGCGATGTGCTTCCGGCCCTATCCAACGCTGGGTGACAAGAGTTTGGCGCAGGTCATCCCCTTCCAGCCGAAGGAACAGACGATGATCGAAGAGGCGAGTCGCCGGCTTGCTGCAGGAAACGACCCCGGAATCGTTCCCGAGCGCTTCCTGATCGGCGCTGCTCGCTTTGCCCTCGACAACCGGCTCGCCGAGCCGGAGGTGATCGCAAAGAATTTCTATCTTGAATTGAGTAGGAGGTAGAGCCGTGGCGCTACAGAAGAGTTTTCGCGACTTGTGCACCCGGCTCCAAGAGCTGCGGGAAGTTCTGGAGGCCCTGAACACGACCATCGAGGAAGACAGGCCGAGGCGGAAGGACGTCGTGGTGGCCTCGAGCTTGGGCGACGCCGTTCTGGCGGTGCGAGGGATCCTCGAGGAATCGCGCGCCGCAGCGGACGATGCCTGCGATGCCGTTGGGCATCCGTTCGACATGGACCGTGCACGGCGCGCTTTGATCACATGCCAGGAGCGGTTTCATCGCTTCGCGGCCGAGTTTTCACATGATCTCGCCTCCTGTGAACGGATGGCGGACTTAGCCAGTGTCGCGCAGGAGCGCGGCCGGGATTGGGCGAGTTGGGTCAAGGTGGTGAAACAAGGGCTCGAACAATGCAAGGCCCTTATTGAGGAAGGTCGGGACGCATTGTTTCTCTGCTGGCAGGACCTCGCGGAGCAGCTCGGCACAGCCTCCGTGTCGGTGCGCAATACCAGCATCGGCCAGCTGGTGAAGGACTTTGGTCAGAGTGGTTGCTTGAAAGGCTAGCACGGGCGAGGGCGACAATAATAGCGGACCGACTTGGGTAGGAGAAGGACCATGGCACGGACACCAGCAGCAGCAGCAGCAGCAGCAGCAGCAGCAGCAGCAGCACCGGTACCGACGTCTTTGACCATCAGTTGTGAAGCGAACGCACCTGATACCGTTGTCGTGACATTTTCTGAGGAGGTTGATATTACCACAGCTCAAAAGCCAGGGGATCCGGGCAGCTACACGATTGTCTTGTTCGCTGGTCCGGGCGCCCCGATCACAGTGAACCCGAGTCTTGCGTCCGTTCAGCTGGCATTTAATAACACGATCGCGATAATTACGCTTAGGCAGCAGCAGGTAGCGAACCCAATCACTTTGATCGTGGGCCAACAAATTCAAGTAACGGTTAATCCTAGCATCAAAGCAACGAGCGGACATGTTTTTGCAACTTCACCCGCCACCAACGTCGCTTTCACCCAGGTTCTCGGCGTTGGCAATGCGTTGGGAAATATTGCCACCAACACCGCGAACATAGCCACCAATACCGGCAGCACGAGTGGATCGCTCGAAGACCTTGCCGCCTTTAGCCTACTTACGGAGGAAGTCGGCTACCCGCCTTCGCCCTTGGCGAGGTCCTCCAGCGGCGCCGGCACCATGGTCCCGGCGGCTGGCGGTTCGCTTGGCCAGATTGCCGCAAAGGCCGTCAGCGACGTGCTCGGCTGGCAAGCAAAGCCCGACCCAAAGGGCTTCCTCGGCGCTCTCAACGCCTCCTTTAAGTTGGAAGAAGTCGAAGGACACACGCAAGCAATTTGGACTCCGCGCACCTATGCCATTCAGACCGATCTGTCGGGCGGCATCACCGGGGCGCAAGCAAGCGTCTATCAGCGGGCAAAAGACGCACTCGATCGATCGCTGCCCTTGCTCGACGGGCTCTACCCACTTTTCAAGGAGGCCAAGGACGAAGAAGCGGCCGCCTTGCGGGCGACCGTACGCAGCCAGTTCACAGATCTCGTTAATGAGTTGGGATTGATTGGCGGCCCGCGGATTTCGCGCGTCACGCAGCTCTTTTTCCTGCTGCTGGGCCAGCAGCTTCCGCAGAATTTCTCTGGCGTCCAAGCTTTTTTGGCCGGTCCACCGGGACTTCAGACTGACCCCGACAAAATCTCGGGCTCGCTCGGCAATTTGCGCGTGGAATTCGGATTCAGCATCGCGGACGACCGGGTCAATACGGTGAAAGATGAACAGGACGTTACGAATTTCCGCATCGTGACGGATTATGTCACCTCTCTGGCTCAGAGCTGGCTCAACAACCTCCAGTTCTTTGGGTTGGGAACCCCGACGCCATTCTTTGGCACGCAACTCGTCCTGTTGTCGCGCCAATTGTCGGTCATCGCCGAGTCGAGCAACGAAGTGCGCTTTACCCTGGATTCCGTCTTCATCGGTCCGGCCGAACGGCAGACGCTGCAGATTCAGTTCACTTCTGGCGATCCGCCAATGTTCCTCGAAGATTTGCTTACCTGGGTCGACAGCTTCGCTTCCGAAGAGGGACCACGGCTCATCCAGGACGGAGGCAAGTTTGCCGTGGGGGAGTCCTTCGTGCCGATAGGCACCCAGCTGCAACAACTCGTTGCGGGAGCCGTTACTCCTGCGAATGCATCCAGCCTACCGCAAGGGTACCAGTCCAAGCGAGTACGGCGCTCGCTTGTGGAGCTGAAGGATCAGCTGCAGGAATTGGTGAACCTGGCCGCGCCGATTTCGCATGTGATCACGCCGGAGCCCGAGCCCGCACTCGCCGTGCTCGGCATAAATCCAAACGTGATGTTCCTTAGTGCTCTCACGTCTGGCCAGCCCTTACCAATAACAATTATTGGCACAGGGTTCGATACCAACGTTACCGGCTTTACAACGACCACTCCACCATCGGGTCCGGGTCTCAATATTATCGCGCCAGGGCTTACTTTCCTGGATCGTTTGCCGCCGCTATCCGAAAACCTCATTTTCGCGCCACTCGGGCTCGCTCCTCTACCTACAGCGGGGAATTATGTCGTCACCATAACAGTGACAAATCGTGACTTAAAGTCGGCGACATTGCAAACCAGCTTTACAGTCCTGCCATGAGCGTTGCGAATGAAAACATTGAGCGCGCGTGCTTTTTTGTCGAACACAAATGACAGGCCTCGGTAACGGCCATGCCACTGATTGACTGAAATCGCGGAGAAGAAAAAGCTGCAATTAGGAGTCCCCCATGGCGACCGAAAGAGACTATCAAGGCCTTTATGACCGCATAGCGGCTTTGCGGGATCAGGTGACCAGCCGGCTGGCCTCCGATCTCATCACAAATCCGCAACTCGCCGATGCGCTTAACAAGCAGATCGACGACATGCTTCAGTCGGTGGTGGACGCGGATGCGAAGGCGCTGCCGCCGCCCGACAAGGGCCTTGCCGAACTTGCCGGCATCGGCCAGCAGGCCGCCAAAGATTTTGGTCAGACCCGCATCCCGCCTGGAGTCGTCGCTTACGACGAAACCATCCCCTCGGCACGCATTATTGCCGTGGGCGACGTGTATTACATCTATCAGCACGAGAAGATCGGCGTTTTCCGCGCGGTGCAAAAACTGCAGGAGCTGTTCCGCGCGGGTACGGTGCGTCTCTCCAGTGGAGAAGGGGCGTTTGCCCTCTATCAATTCGACCGGCGCGAGGTGTTGCGCTATACGCAGCGCGACCGCTTGGCTGCCTATCGTCGGATTTTCAACTACGGCGGAATTCCCGTGCCGGCGGGCTCGAGGCCAAACACCGATTTCCACAAACTCTTTGCGCATTTCATCCATCAGGTCACGTTGTTCTGGCGCGACAAGCGCATTTCGGATGTCATTCGCGAGCGCTCCTATGATCCGAGCTTTGGCTCGATCGCCATCGTCCGGCGCGCCGGGCTCGATCTGCGCAACAATTTGAAATGGCTTTCTTTCGGCCATCTCAATGTCATGCGCGTCGAGGTCATGCAACTCCTCGAAGAAGCCTTCAAGATCCTCGATTCGGATGACGTAAAACGTCTCTTCGGGGCCGACAATGCGTGGGACGTGGTGGAAGAAGTGCTGATCCGCTACTTCAACGAACGCCTCGTCACGTCGCCGCGGCAGCGCATGGGCGTGACCGGCCGCGAGATCCTGCGCTGGCTCGCGCAAGACCACATCCTCAAGACCGCACGCTCGGAGTTTGAGACTTTGCTGCTTGAAATCGCCGAATACGCGGAAGAATGGCTGACCAGCGCGCAGGCCATGGGGCACGCCAGTCGGCCGGCGAGCGCCCGCGTCCTTCCCTGGGATCAGACCTCGCCGCAACCTACCCGCGCCAACGGCAAACCGTGCCCAGGAGTGTCGCCGATCCGCGCCCCCGCGCGCATGCCGCCCGGAGACGAGGAGGAGGAGGAGTTCGCGATGTGATCGCGTTTGGCAAGACGTGGCGCAGTCAGGTCACTCGCTGCACCGCTGCCGGTAAATTGCGCCCGCCGAGCCTCATCTTTGGGAGATTGCACGATGAACGCGACGAAATTCGAAATTTCGGGCGAGCTGGAGGATGAATTTGAAGGAGAGGCGATGGAACTGGAGCCCCTCTTCTCCCGACGAGAGGGGTTCGCGCAAAGCCCGAGTAGCCCCCGTGAGTCCGAAATTTTCCCGCCAGATGACCGCCGCCTTGTCCTGAACACGCTGCTTGCGCCGTTCCGCTTCGTCTGCTGCCTGGAGATCGCCTTCGTGAATCCGCTCGCCGGTCAGACGCTCCGCGAGCGAGGCACGGGCACGCTCATCAGTGACCGCCACGTGCTGACGGCCGCCCACTGTGTATTTGAAGACTTCTCGCCTCGGAACGCAGAGTTGGCTCGCGTCGGCCTGCAGCCCTTTCCTGTCCGTTTCCTCAGGGCGCAAAACGTCCTAGTCGCCCCGGCGCGCGACGACCGAGTATTTCCGTTCGGCTTCTCCGGTATCACCAACGTGCGCTTCGCCCCGGGGTGGACTCCAGGTGAAATCGCAGCATGCCAAGGCACCGTCCCGGACCAACCGGAGTTTCGTGAACAGGGCTCGACCCAGTGGGTCTCAACTGACCGCGTCGTCAATCCCGCCCCGGCGGACATGCCTGGCATGATCACTTACATGGCCGACTCGACCCATGGCCAAAGCGGTGGACCTGTTTGGCTGAACTGGGAAGGCTTCAGAAATCTCGTTGCCATCGATACGACGGGCTTCCCGCGCTCAACCCCGCGCTTCGACATCATAGCCAACATGGGCGTGCGCATCAACGAGCCAGTGCTCAGGCTGCTACGCCGCTGGATGAGGGCGGATGGCGTCAGCGCTACGTTTTGACGGTGGCCGCCGTTGCGGCAGCCGCCAGCTGAGGGGAAGAAGTCCACGCTCTGATTGTTTTGAGGCACGGAGTCAAGATCGTCACACCAAACACATGATGATTGTGAGCCGAGTGCCGCAATCCAATTCCGTTAGGTCGCGCTTTGCGGAGATTGCATGATGGCCACCACCGAGTTCGAATTTCTGGACGAACTGGAAGATGAACTTGAAGAAGAGGCGATGGAACTCGAAGTCCTTTCGACTCCAAAAGGACCGACGCGGAAATGCGATGACCGGGGCATTCCGGTGAGAGAACCACGTCGAGCGATCGGGAAGGTGGCCTGTTCCGAAAGCAGCGCTCACGGTGTCGTCAACCCCATAAACGTTCTTAAGAAGGCGCGAGAGCGTGCTCTCGACATGCTCGACAATACCCTAGATGAGCTGGCGAATGCACGGAGAGCTGTCTGCGCGGGGGCGGCACCGGCGTGGCCTCTGCTGGGTGATATAACCATATGTTGGCTGAAGAACGGTCTGGGGGTGAACACCGACGACATCCGTGTTTGGACGGCAGGCACGTTCGAGCCCATACGGTCCGTCGCGGAAGTGATCCGCAGGCTGGTGCGGGTGAGAAACCTGCTTGGGAGTAGCGGCCTTCGTTATTCTTGCACCAGCCCCCGTTGCGAAACTGGCGAATGGGCCTTCGTCACAGCGCGCGACGCTACTACCGGCAACTGCCTGCCGGGCACTCCGCTAATGCTGATCCGTCTTTGCGAAGCCTTTTGGGTCCCCGCTTTGCTCCGCAACGAGAAGCCTCCCAACGGGAAACGAGTCCCTAAGGAGGTCCACGCGGAGTTTCAGGCCCAGACGCTTATCCACGAAGCGTCGCATCTAACTCATTGCAATGACAAAGAACAAGGCCGCACGATTGCGGTGCCCGAATGTTTGGCGCAATTCGTCGCGGCGACGAATGGCAGCCCGCTTGATTCCCATTTCGTAGACAGATGCGTCGGGACAAATCGCTGCCGGCAGCCGCTCGGCGGAGCCGAAGTTATCCAACGTGAGACCTTGGGATCCGGCATGTCCGGTCGTGGCTTCAATCAGAAGCGGATCTCGCGAACGATCTTCCGACCCCAGAATGCGATCCGCCTCAAGGGCCGACCCGCCGTGCGCAGCATGCATGAAACCGAGCCGGAGTTGGAGGACGAGTATTTTGACGAGCCTTACCACTGGCCTCAGTGGCCAACTTCACGCACCTTCAATCCGCCTCCTGCCCAAACCATTCCTGCCGGGCCTTATAAGACATTTTCACCCTGTCAGGCTGTCGAAGACGATTTTGGTAAATTAATGCTAGCGGTTGATGATCTGAGGAATCAATTGCGTCAAAGGCCGTCGAATCTGGCACGCGTGAGCAATCGGGCCGATGTCGTGACGGCATTGAGCAGACAAATAGTCGTCCGACTGCAAAAGCTCTCGTATGTGCAGCAAGGATGTGCTCGGCAAGATATGAACCTGTTTGCGTCATCGGTGAATGCTATGCGAGGGGGAGGAGGAGACGCAGATACGGGCTCGTGGCCCCCGGCCAGCTCCCCGACGGTGCAAGGACCACGCAGGCAAGCGCGTGAAAGCTTGCGGCATCTATTAAATTGGATTCGTCGGGCTGAAAGAAATTTACCGCGACTATGAGCGCCTTCAGGTAACGCGCACATGCGAGAAGCGGCATGAGGACTGCGAATGCTTGGGCTGAGATCAGAACTGCTTCTACGAGACCTGCTCCTATCCCTCGGGACGAAATTTGACCCCGAGCTAATCGTCCGGTCGGCGCGAGACCTCCCATGATCCGTTTCCCCAGCACCCCGCTGCACCGTCCACTGAGGGACGCCGAACGTCGTAACATATTGCGAGCGGCTCGCGAGTTAGGGGACGGACCGGACCATCCGCCGAGCGACACTGGACCTCGAGCGCGGACGGCGTATGAGTTGCGTAGCCAGAACCCGAAATTGAGTTTGCAGCCCCTGGCGCTTCCGCCGCCCTGTCAGGCGCGGCTGAAGGCAAAATCCGTCGCCGTGGTGGGCGGCGGCTTTGCCGGGTTGATGGCGGCCCGGCGGCTTGTCCAACACGGCGTCAAAGTAACCCTATACGAAGCCCGCAAGGAAGTGGGCGGCCGCGTCTTGAGCAACCCGACATTCAGCGAGGGCCGCATCACCGAGGAAGGCGCCGAACTCATCGGCTCCTTTCACACATATTGGTTGGAGCTTGCGCGCGAATATGGCTTGACCATGATCAGCAGAATGGACCCAAACCTCTACGAAAGAGAGCTCCTGGACGTGAGGCTCACATTGGACAAGCTCCCCCTGTCCAGGGACGAGATCGCCAAGCTCGAGAAAGATATGCTCGAGAAAGTCCTGAAGCCGATAGCCATCCAGGCGAGCGCTATCGCGAACCCTTCCCAGCCTTGGGCGGACCCGAGGCGAGACGCTCTGAGGTTGTTGGACAAAATGTCGGTCGCAACCGCCCTTAAGGCGTTGGGCGTCAACCCCGACTCACCGCTCTGGAAG
>Ga0137407_10001877_pt1 | contig 13765 bp, 10 predicted proteins | sample CZOMad2_2_16fung_FD_108410 | JGI IMG/M metagenome (GOLD analysis project Ga0137407, IMG submission 108410) | Vadose zone soil fungal communities from Angelo Coast Range Reserve, California, USA - CZOMad2_2_16fungal (Illumina Assembly) | ecosystem: Environmental > Terrestrial > Soil > Vadose...
AGGGAGTCGGTCTTGCGCGGGAATCCGAGCTGGGGGAAGGAGCGCTCGCGGCTCTTGATGAGCGGCGCCGGAGCCCACCTGGGCTGGAACGACCCCTCCGGGAACATCCGGTTCACGGTCTGAAAGGCGTGCCACGCGACGTTCGCCGCGGCGGCCGCGCCCGTTCCCACTATTTTGTTCAGCCTCATCGGAAGGAACCCTCCGGTGGTTCGACAGCCAGACTCAGGATGTCCAAAGGGGCGTGAGCCCCATCACGTTGCAGATGCCGTGTGCTCTTTCCCGGTTTCTCCCGCGAGGGGCGACTCGAACCGCCTCCCCTTCCCCGAGAGCAGCTCGCCGATCTTGATGCTCCTGAGCAGCTCCCGGCCTCTTTCCTGCAGCCGGCGAAACGCCTCGCGGCGTATGCCGGCGGGTGACTGCCGCAGCGCGGCGGGGTCGCCTGCGGCTCCGTCGATCGAACGGATCAGATCCGACTTTCCCTCGAGCGCGTCGAGGACATCCGCGAGGGTCAGCCGGTGCGGCTCGACCCTCAGGAAGTACCCGCCCCGGGCCCCTCGCCTCGATCCCAGGATGCCCCGCTGCCTCAGCCTCGACAGGATCTGCGCGAGGAAGATGCCGGGGATCTCGCAGCGGCTCGCGATCTCTCCCCGGAAGCTGAGCTTGCCTTCGGGCTGCGACGCGAGGTAGAGAATCGCGGCCAGTCCGTATTCGCTCTGCTTCGTGATCCGCACCGATTTCCTCCGGTCGAACACCCCTGTCGGGCGCCATACTTTAGCGAAACACTCAAGAAAGGAGCAAGCGAAATCTTACGCGGGCGTCACGAGGACTTTTTTGGTCCGACATCCTATACTCGCGGCCGGTCACACCTTATCTCCCGCGAAGGCCCGCCATGCCCAGAACCCTCGAGCAGATTCTTCCCGAAGTGGAGAAGCCCGCGCGGTACCTCGGCGGGGAGCACAATTCCGTCGTCAAGGACCCGAAGGGAGTCCGGGTCCGCGCGTGCCTCGCCTTCCCGGACGTCTACGAGATCGGGATGAGTCACCTCGGCCTGCGCATCCTCTACTCGGTCCTGAACCGCCGGGACGACATGGCGCTGGAGCGGTGCTTCACCCCGTGGCCCGACATGGAGAAGGCGCTCCGCAAGCACGCCCTTCCCCTCACCTCGCTCGAGTCGCGCACGCCGCTCGGCGCCTTCGACGTCGTCGGTTTCTCGCTCCAGTACGAGCTCTGCTTCACCAACGTGCTGCTGATGCTCGACCTCGCCGGGATCCCCTTCAGGACGCGCGACCGCGGAGAGGGGGCGCCGATGATCCTGGGAGGGGGGCCGGTCGCCTTCAGCCCGGAGCCGGTCGCCGATTTCTTCGACGCGTTCCTGATCGGCGACGGGGAGGAGGCCTTCCCGAAGCTCCTCGAGGCGTACGCCGACATGAAAGAGGCGGGGCGATCCCGCGGCGAGATGCTCAAGGCCTTCGCGCGCCTCCCGGGGGTCTACGTCCCGTCGCTCTACGCGACGGCCGAGGACCCGCACTGCGGCCTCGACTACGTGACCGGCCCCGACCCCGCCGCGCTCGCGGCAGGGGAGGCCCCCCCGCCCTTCCCGGTGCGTCGCGCCGTCCTCGACGACCTCAACAAGTACCCCTTCCCGTCCGACACCATCGTGCCGCACGCCGAGATCGTCCACGACCGCGTCTCGATCGAGATCGCGCGCGGGTGCACCGAAGGGTGCCGGTTCTGCCAGGCCGGCATCATCTACCGCCCGGTCCGCGAGCGGACCGCCGAGAGCATCCTCGAGTCGGCCCTCGACTCGCTCGAGGAGACGGGGTACGACGAGGTCTCGCTGACGTCCCTGTCCCCCGCAGACTACTCCTGCCTTCCCGACCTCGTCGAGAAGGTGATGGACCGGATGGTCGACTCGCGCGTCGGGGTGTCGGTGTCCAGCTTGCGCCCCTACGGCCTCACCGAGCAGCTCGCGAAGCAGATCAGCCGCGTGAAGAAGAGCGGCTTCACGATCGCCCCCGAGGCGGGGACGCAGCGGATGCGCGACGTCCTCAACAAGGGGATCACCGAGGAGCACATCCTCCAGGCGGCGCACAACGCCTTCGGCGAGGGGTGGGATCTCATCAAGACGTACTTCATGATCGGCCTCCCGACCGAGACCGACGAGGACCTGCTGGCGATGATCGAAATCGCCGAGAAGATCTTCCGCATCGGCCGCGACCGCCTTTCGAAGGCGAAGGGGGGGCCGGGGGTGACGCCGCGCCTGCACTTCAGCGCCTCGTCCCACGTGCCCAAGCCGCACGCGCCGTTCCAGTGGGCGGCGATGGAGCCGATCGAGGCCCTCTACGCGAAGCAGCGGTACATCTCGACCCGGGTCCGCAATCGCAACATCAAGTTCAAGAAGCACCACGTCGAGACGAGCCACCTCGAGGCCGTGATGAGCCGCGGCGACCGGCGGCTGTCGAAGGTCATCGAGATCGCGTACGCGAAGGGGTGCCGGTTCGACGGCTGGACGGAGCACTTCCGCTGGAACGAGTGGTGCGCCGCCTTCGAGGAGGCGGGCGTCCCGATGCAGAAGTACCTCGACGCGATCCCCCTCGAGGCGACGCTCCCCTGGGATCACATCGACACGACGGTCCTCAAGGAATTCCTCGTGCGCGAGTGGAAGCGCGCCCTCAAGTCGATGGTGTCGCCCGCGTGCGAGAAGCCCTTCAAGAAGTTCAACCGCCCGTTCCGCCCCGACGACAAGCTCGTCTGCTACGACTGCGGCTGCGCGTGCGATCTGCCGCACATCACGGAGGAGCGCGTGACGAACCGCGATAATCTCCTCCACATCTCCTCGCGCCCCGGGCTCCGGAAGCCGCTCGCCCCCGCGGCGAACGATGCCCCGGCCTTCCGGTACCGCGCGACCTTCGCGAAGCGGGGCGGCGCGCGCTTCACGTCCCATCTCGATCTCGTCCGTACCTTCTCGCGCGCCTTCCGGAGGGCCGGGCTCGGGCTCAAGTACTCGCAGGGGTTCAACCCCAAGCCCCTTCTCGCCTTCACGCCGGCGCTCGCGCTCGGCGTCGAGGGGGCGAGGGAGGCGGTGGATTTCCAGCTCGGCGCTCCGGCGGAAGGCCCCGCGCTCGTGAAGCGCCTCAACGACGTGCTCCCCGAGGGGGTCGTGATCGAGAGCGTCGCCCTCGTCCTTCCGGGCGCCCCCTCTCTCGCGGGGGACGTGAGGTCGGCCGACTACCGCGTCTCGGTGCCTCTGGTCGTCGAGCCCGCGCTCCTCACGCCGGGGCGCGGGAGCGGCTCCGTCGAGACGATGCCCTTCAACGAGGAGTCGGGGCTGCGGGATGACGCCGAGGCCGCGGGCGACGGCGGATCGGATGACGCCGCGGACGACGGGGGGGCGTTCGGCGCCGCGCCGGGGGCCGCCCGGGGAGGCGAGGCGTCCTGGCACGTCGCCCGAGTCGAGGAGTTCAACGCCGCGAGCTCCCGCGTCATCGAGAAGCGCCGCAAGGGGAAGCTCGTGAAGGTCGATCTCAGGAAATTCACAGGTGCGGTATCTTGGAGCGACGCCTCGGAGAGCGGCAGGATCGACCTCGCCTTCTCCGTCGCGTTCCTCGAGGGAGGCGCGACGGTGCGCCCCGAGGAGATTCTGATCGGGATCTACGGGCTCCTGCCGGCCGGCTGCCACATCGTCAGGGAGGATCTCCGCTACGCCTCCACGCCGCCGCGGCCGGGCGGGGAGCCGAAGGCCGCCGCCGCGGCCGTGAGCCTGGTCTGATCGGACCGCGTCGCCGCGCGAGCGTCGCGAGCGGATCCGGGAGAGGATGACGATCATGCCCGCCAGCCATGCCAGCCGAGGAAGCTCCGTCACGCAGATGCACCACGCCCGCCAGGGGGTGGTGACCGACGCGATGCGGTACGTCGCCGACGTGGAGGGGCTCGAGCCCGAGCTGATCCGTTCGGAGGTCGCCCGCGGGAGGATGATCATCCCGGCGAACGTCAACCACGCGAACCTCAAGCCGTGCGGCATCGGCATCGCGGCGCGCACGAAGATCAACGCGAACCTCGGGAACTCCTCGGTCACCTCGAACGTCGAGGAGGAGCTCCGGAAGGTCGAGATCGCCGTGCGCTACGGCTCGGACACGGTCATGGACCTCTCCACGGGCGGGGACATCGACGCCATCCGCCTCGCCATCATCGAGAGCTGTCCGGTGCCGATCGGCACCGTCCCGATCTACCAGGCGGTGGCCGAGCTCAAGAAGATCGAGGACCTCACCGCCGACGACCTGCTCCAGATGATCGAGCACCAGGCGAAGCAGGGGGTCGACTACATGACGCTGCACGCGGGCGTCCTGCTCCGGCACCTCCCGCTCGTCCGCGGGCGCATCACCGGCATCGTCAGCCGCGGCGGATCGCTCCTGGCCCACTGGATGATGTACCACCGCAAGGAAAACCCCCTCTACGAGAACTGGGACAGGGTCCTCGACATCTGCGCGCGCTACGACGTGACCGTCAGCGCGGGGGACGGCCTGCGCCCCGGCTGCCTCCACGACGCCTCCGATCGCGCCCAGTTCGCCGAGCTCGAGACGCTCGGCGAGCTGACGCTCCGCTCGTGGGAGAAGGACGTGCAGGTCATGATCGAGGGGCCGGGCCACGTGCCGTTCGATCAGCTCGAGATGAACGTCAGGAAGCAGCAGGAGATCTGCCACGAGGCCCCGTTCTACACGCTCGGGCCCCTGGTCACCGACATCGCCCCCGGGTACGACCACATCACGTCGGCGATCGGCGCGACGATGGTGGCGTACCACGGCGCCTCCCTCCTGTGTTATGTCACCCCGAAGGAGCACCTGGGCCTTCCCGACGCCGACGACGTCCGCGACGGCGTCATCGCCTACAAGATCGCCGCCCACGCCGCCGACATCGCGCGCGGGAGGAAGGGGGCGAGAAAGCGCGACGACGATCTTTCGCGCGCGCGCTTCAACTTCGACTGGCCCGCCCAGTTCGCGCTGAGCCTCGACCCCGAGACGGCGAAGCGCATGCACGACGAGACCCTTCCCGCCGACTACTTCAAGAGCGCGCAGTTCTGCTCGATGTGCGGCCCGAGGTTCTGCTCGATGCAGGACGCCTACCGCATCGACGAGATCGACAAGGTCCTCGCCGAAATTGAGGTGCAGACCTCGTCGTCGGCGCCGCCGGCCGGATCCGCTCCGCCGCCTCATTCACCGCGCCCCGCAGGGACTTCGGCGCTATCGAAAAATTAGTCCATCCCGATTAGTATGGCTCCAGGTTATTGCGGTGTTTTTGCCGTTGGGCCGTCGGGAATTCGCGTGAGCCCCTCCCAGAGGGTCCCCTCCTCCACGCGGGCCTCCTGGCGGCCCAGCTTTTTTCAATCCGAGCCGCCGGGCTCGCTCACGGCACCCAGCTCACCTGCCGACGCGGATCACTTCATGCTGTGAGGGCAAACTGGTCCGTTGATGCGGCGGGCCATTGCGCGTATCTTCCCGCGCCCGACAAATCCCACGTCCCCGGGAGCCCTTCGAAAATGGCCGACCTGTATCTGCTCCGGCACGCCGAGGCGGCGTCGCACAAGGATCCGCGCTACCGGAACGACTCCGAGAGGCCGCTCACCGAGGACGGCGCGGCCCGCATGAGGAGGGCGGCGGCCGGGATGCTGAAGCTGCGGCTGAGCTTCGATCGCATCCTGACGAGCCCGCTGGTGCGCGCGAAGGAGACGGCGGAGATCGTCGCCGAGATCCTGGGCGAACGCGACCGGCTGGCGGTGGAGGAGGCGATGGCGGCGGGGGCGCGATGGGACAAGATCCGGAAGGTCCTCGCGGCGGGGTCGGCGAAGTACGCGGACTCGGTGCTCCTTGTCGGGCACGAGCCGGATCTGTCGAACATGGCCGGTCAGATCCTCGACCTCGGGCGCGGCTCGGTTCTCTTCAAGAAGGGGACGCTCGCGCGGATATCGGTCGACGCCATCCCGCCGCGCGAGCCGGGATCGCTCGCCTTCCTCATGACGATCGATCACCTCGCCGCCGCCGGCGGGTGACGGGCGTCCATCCGCTAGACAGAGATCAGGACGTCGTCCCCCTCAACCTTCGTGGCGTGGCACGCCACCGCCACGGTCGGGTTGGTCTTGCAGGCCCCCGTCGTCACCTCGTACTGCCACGCGTGCCAGGGGCACGTCACGACGGTCCCGTCGAGGAACCCCTCGCCGAGAGGCCCCCCGCGGTGGACGCAGGTGTTGTCGATGCTGTAGAACTTCCCTTCCACGTTAAAGAGCGCGTAGGTTTTGCCCTCGATCTCGACGACGCGCGCGTCGCCGGACTTGAGCTCGGATGCCTTCGCGGCTTTGACGAAGCTGGCCATGGAAACGCCTCCCGGGAGAGTCTCGCGTGAGTCGAAGAGTCGAGAGCGGCGATGATAACGGCACCCGAGAGAGGGGATCAACCTTCCCCATCCAGGTGCCGCCGAGCTTCGCGTTCCTCCGCACCGTCTACAGCCACGGCTGGTTCGACCTCGCCCCCTTCGAGTGGGATCTCGATCGCCGCGCGCTCCACCGCGTCGTCCTCGCGCCGGGGGGGCGCCCCCGGGCGATCTCGATCTCCGAGGGGAAGGGGAGCTCGCTCGAGATCGCGCTTCACGGCGGCGGCGCCGCGGGGCCGCGTGTGAGGGACGACGTCGCGCGCCAGGTCCGCCACATGTTCCGCCTCGATGAGCCCTTCGGCGACTTCCACGTGGTCTGCCGCAGCATGGAGGGGTACGCCTGGGTCGCCGACGCGAAGGCCGGGCCGCTCCTGCGCGCTCCCGACGTCTTCGAGGATCTCGTGAAGATGATCTGCACGACGAACTGCACGTGGGCCCTGACGCGCGTCATGACCTCCGCCCTCGTGCGCGAGATGGGAGAACCGGTGTCGGGGGACTCCGGCCGCCGCTCGTTTCCGACCGCCGAGGCGATGGCGTCGCGTCCGGAGCGCTTCTTCGTCTCGAAGATCAAGGCGGGGTACCGCGCGGCGTACCTCCGGGAGCTGGCGAAGCGCGTGGCGTCGGGGGCCCTTTCTCCGTCGACATGGCTGAACCCTTCGATGCCTCTCGAGGAGATCCGCAAGGAAATCGCCTCGGTGAAGGGGGCGGGGCGCTACGTCGCCGACAATGTCCTCAAGCTCGTCGGCCGTTACGACGGCCTCGGCATCGACTCGTGGTGCCGCCGCAAGTTCAGCGAGACGCGGCGGGGCGGTCGCCCGGTCACCGATAAGGTGATCGAGAAGTTCTACGCCCCGTTCGGAGCGTGGAAGGGGCTCGCGCTCTGGTGCGATCTCACGCGCGACTGGTTCGACGGGGATCTCCCCGACGCGCTGAGGCTGCAGACGGGGAAGTTTTAGGGGGCGTCCGCGGCGATCGGGGAGATGACCCGATGCCGCACCACGCCGTCGGCCCCGTCGAGCTCCAGCCACACGACGTGAGTGCGGCCGGAGCTGTCGACGGCCACGTCGAACTGATCCTCCACGCTCCGCGCGCTGACGCGCACGGAGCTGAGATGTGTCGGTGTGGAGAAGCGGATGAGCGCCAGGGAGTGATTCCTGGTCGCGGGCTCGATCGGGGAATCCGCCGGCGGATAGACAACACTCACGGTGCCATCCGGTCCCATGGCGGCGCGAAACGATTCGCCCATGAACCCCGTGTCCACGGCCGCCTCCAGCGGGGCCATCTCGAAAACCCCGCTCGCACTCTGCGTGAGGGCGAGCAGTTCCCACAGCCTGACCGCCGGACCTGGGCCGGAGATCCGTTTCGCGGCGCAGATGACGATCAGGCGGCCGGCCGGGTCGCGGAACGCCGCAATCGAGCCGAGGACGTGACGGTCGGACGATACTCCGAGGTGCGGCGTCATCTCGAAAGGGTCCCCCCAGGTGCCTTCTCTGCGCGTGACGACGTACAGACGGCCGTGATCGGGAAGTAGGGGGAACATGAGAGCGCCATCGTCCTCGGAGAAAACCAATTCGGGCTGCTTCGCCCTCGGCCCCCGAACGAGCGCGTAGTGGGCGATGTTCGTCCTGCGCGGGGGCGTGACTTTGTCGACCCGCGGGTCACCCTCGAAGGGTGTCGATGCCGTGAACAGTTTGACATTGGCATGCTGCCGGAAGAACCCGTGGTGCTCTCGGTCATCGGCCCAGATGACCGCCGCCCCTTCAGGGGGCCCATCGAAGAGCACCAGCGGACGATTCTCGCGGAGGGTGCCGTGCTTCGACATGGGCCCGTCTTCGATCTTCGCTCTCGAGGCCGCGCCGCCGCCGCGTGGCTGTCGCCTGACCTCGATGCGCGCCAACCCTCCGGCTGGCTCCTCGATCCAGGCGACGACGCGATCGCCGGCCGTCGTCATGATCTCGGTTGCGCTTGCGCGCGTGACCCCTGGGCCGGACGCCAACTCGAACGCCGGTCCCCATCCAGCGGCCTCGGACCATCGGCGCGTCGCCACGATGCCGGGGTTGTCGGGGGACTCCGGGTCGAGTGCCGATTCCGCGGATAGGACGACATCCACCGTTCCGTCCTGGTTCGCGGTCAGTCGCGGGACGTTCGTGAATCGGGAGCCCATCTGCCAATCGGCACGCATCGACCGTGTTCGATTCAATTCGGTGGCGGGTGAGCCGTTCAGTCCGTCGGCATCGGCGACCGGAGGCGAACCAGGGCTGCCGACCGCCCCGGGCGGACCAGCGGACGCCAACACGGTCAAAACGGACCACTGTGCGAGGAGCGCGGCCAATGCTGCCAAACCAGACCTGCGGGCACTCTCCGACAACGCCACTTGAAAGCCCCTCAATGCGCATGTCAGGCGGGGCGTTCTTGGACAGCGGTGACCTGCGCTAACATTTGCTGCGCTCGAAGTCGTCAGGGGGAGTCCGTGACCTGCCCAGCAGCGACAGTCCGATGAGAGTGCAACTCGCTAGGAAGACTAAAGGTAATAGCCATACACCGTATATTGCAAGCATCCGTCCGCAAAACTCTTGGTCGGTTGGCCAGTAGGAAATGGTTACGTTGCAACCTTCACATGGCGGCCCCGGGGCCGCCGAAGGTGTTCTGTCCGGCGCGAGGCAGAAGAGGCGTGCGGGTGAAACGTGCCCGCTGGTGAGTACCCGCAGCGCCGGAATCCAGTGTAACCAGGCTAACATCGCGACGGCGAGTAGACCCCACAACACGCTACTCATTCTTAGGATGCGTGTGAGTCGTGTGACTGCAATCTGCACATTGGCGGTCATAGCGGCACCTCTAGCGACCCCAATACTGTTGAGCAGCCGTTCCGAATGCTGACGAGTCCCAAGTAGCGCCGTGTGACTCCCAGATCGCAAGAGTGTGGATGTTCATGGCGAGGTCGGACAGCCAACCCCAGGCCTTATCCAACATGCCGCCACTAGTTCCACCTCGAGGCATTCCCTTGGTCAACGCTACCTGGTAGATCTCGTTAAAGAGCGCCTGTCCGTGGGTCCCCGCGCCAGGCTGTAACACAATCACTGCCGCATTGTTAATCCAAGTATTGAACCCACTGCCATCCCCGTCAGGGAATACAGCGCCCTTACTCACGAGCAAGTTTATCTTCTTGGGATCGAGCTTGGGGTCCCCCGTGCTGACCTTGCCGGGTGTTGAAGTGAAGTCCATCGGAGTTCTGTCAAAGGTTGCCACAAGGGCCAATGTACCGCTGAACTGTTTATTCAGCGCGTCAATATCAAGCGCAATGCGGTTTGTTTCGTCCTCCTGGTCAGACGGCGAATCATTGCTGTCAACTAGGACATTGACTGGGATGGTGATGGCGGACGAGTGGGCCTTGCTTGACGTCTTCCCGGTGGAGCCGCCGCCTCCCAGATTGAGGGTGTAGCTCGAGGATGACCAGCCTGGGGATACAACGTGGAGTCCACAGGCAAGACATCCGTCGAGAATAATTCCTTGGCCACGCGCAAGGAGGCCGGACGGGTCAGCGAAGCCAATCGGGTTCCATCGAACGTAGGCATATAGATTGAAGGACCCCGGCGTTCTGGCCGTCCCAGGCAAGTGGTCTGAACTAGCGAACCGCAATGAATCACGGGCAAAGTACCGCGCCTTCATGTAATCCAGCATCCCTCTCGTGCCCCGTGAACTTGTGCGCGTTGTCCGACCCCGGGCTCGTGAGCCCCGTGATCTCGTCCCCGTACGGCAGGAACTTCGAGTCGAAGATCTTGTTCCCGCTCACGTCGGTCACGACCCGGACGCTTCCGAGATGGTCCCACGAGAAGAACTGCCAGGCGAAGCTCTTCCCGGACGCCCCCGTGATCAGGAAACGCACTGGCAGGTTGATCCCGCCGGCGTCCGTTGAGCTCTGAATCGCCCCAGGGGCGACAGGCAGATCGGCCCACGCACCCGACGCCGGCTCGGTCGTCCCGAGCAGCCGCCTCAAGCTCGACTCCGGAATCCGAGCCGCCGTCCAGCCGACCGGCGACGTGGCCGTTACCGAGAAACCCGGACCCGATGAGTCCACCTCCGGACTCACGTACTCAGCGAAGAGATCGGGAAGCGGCCCATGACTCGAGCCTGAGGCGACCGTCCCCTCCCGCCACAACCTCTCGCGTTCCCGCCCATGCCCCCGAGCGACCACCCACCCCGCCTCACCCGGCGGCGGATCCAGCAAAGGACCCTGCGGCCCGTTCATCTCGAGCGCCCCGCGGTGAGGATGACCGATAGCGAACTTCATTCCGAGCGCCTGCCACGAGTCGTAAAGGTCCGCGGGCCCCGGCCCGCCCCCGCCCACGCAGTTCGTCTGACAGAACGATGGTGGCGGCTGCGGCTGGCTCAGGTCCAGATCCCGGCAGTCGGTGTCGTTCGGGTCGATGGTCGCGTCGCCCCGCACGCACTGGTCCTCGGAGTTGAACGTCGACGCGAGGACAGGGTTGTTCGGGTTCGTCGTCTCATAGAGGTTCTCGACCGTGCCGGACAAATCTATGGCCACCGTCGTGCCGCTGGAAGGCTTTGGGATCGTCGTCCAGCCGACGGCCGGGTCGATCGACTTCGTGTAGATGTTCGGGTCGCCGTAGTAGGCGTAGGTCAGGGTCCAGCTCTTCACGGCAAAGTTGTTCCCGGCGGAGCAGCCGACGAAGCCCGCGAGGTCGAGCCTGAGGTTCGACCCCGAGGCGCTGACGTCGGGAAGGGCCGGGACGAGATAGTACTGCGCCGTCCAGACCTCCGAGTCGACCGTCTCGTTGCCGAACCTGTCGACGCCCGCGACGAAGTACTGCGTGACGGCGCACCGCGCGGCCCACTGGTCGGTGAAGTGGTCGGTGAAGCTTGTCGACTCCACTCCATTCTCGTCCACGGGGTGACCCACGGGCTCAGTGTGGATCAGCTCCCACTGGTCGTCGGGAAGCCCCTCCTGTTTGCGGTAGATCTTGAACGCCCCGTACGCGACGGCGCTCCCCCCCTCGCCGCCAAACTGCAGATAGGCGCTCCCGCCGCCCCAGCCGAGCGTCGCCTGGTGGCTGAGAATCACCGGCGCCCCCGGCGTCGCGGTCTTCGGCTTCGTGAGGGAAGAAGCGGACAGGACCGAGGAGTTGGCGTGCGAGTCGTTCGCGGTGAGGACGTACTCGTAGGTATCCCCGACGGTGAGGCCGGTGTCGGTCCACTCGGTGGCATCGGCGGTCGCGGTGCCGCGTGCGACGAACGAGCCCGCTTCCTTCCTCCAGATCGTGTAGCTCTGGAGATCCCCCTCGCTGTTGCCGTGCCAGTGGACGGTGATCTGGTTGCCCAGGGGGCCGGGGATCGCGCGGACGCCGAGGGGGGGTGCCGGAGGGACGCCGTCCATGGTCAGGCTACCGCCAGGTTCTTGTCAGTACCGGTCGGCCTTGGGGGCGACGAGTCGGTTCGCACCCACTCATTAGTCCCCATCTTGGTCTGGTGCCGTCCCAGGCAGCGGAAAGGAAGCATTGACGACTCCATCTGCTCCCATGGCTGGGCGAAACGACTCGGGCGCAATTGCAACTCAACCCGCAGAGTTCTCGCGTCAGAGGCCCGCATCGAACCATGGGGCATGCGCAATTCGCTTGTGGCGAGCTGCTTTCAGCAGGCGTCAGTCGGCGAGCTCGATTTCGAGAAAGTAGGATCCGTTGAAGCAATGTACAGACATGGAAGACTCCGAGCCACCGAAACTCACGCAATCCCTCTTCAGTCGAATTTCCCCGATTCCTCCACTCCATTCCATAGTCTCTCCCTTTCGCAGGACTCCAAGCGCGTAATAGGGAGGGTCCACCGCGCTACCGTGGCTTGCCTCCGAATCAGCAAACGATTCGAACCTGGGGGCTGTGCCGCCCCGCGCGACGAAGCATCCTGCGACCCAGCGGCGCTTGTCACCAGTGAGAATTGTACAAACGTCGCGGACTCCGTCATCGTTCACGTCGGCACACACGGTATGCCACCGCGATGTGTCGGCTCCCTGTGCGCGCCAACTTGCCCACGCCTCATCGCTGGGAAGGTGAAGGGGTGGTGTCATGTTCGCAGCCAAATGCTTCATCTCTTCCGTTGGAGCGCAGGAGGATGGTGCGGTCGCACCGGAAGCCGCCACGAGCGCTATCAGTACAAGAGCCATAGACTCCATCAGTCGCTCCTAGTGAGGATACTCTTCGTGGATGTGCGGGACGACCGGAGGAGTCTCCTCAACCGCCACCCGAAAGTCTGGGCCGAGTGCGTCTTGCAAAGCTCTCTCAAGTCGCTGTCTGTCTCCATGACTGATATTGTTGCCTCTAAAGTCCAACGCCTTGCCCGGCACTCTGTAGTGTTCAGAGAATGGGCGGTGATTACCGTCACGACCGGCGGTTATTGTGGGTGTAGGAAGCCCCAAGTCGTGAGCGACTATTCCGCACACTTTGATCGCGGCCAGACTTGCCGCAGATTGAAACGAGAGATCTGCGGCCTGGGACGATGGACGCGTCTTGACGTCAACGCCTTGGCCTTTGGCGAAGTCCTGAACCGACCCGAACTCACGAACCTCCTTCGTGTTGCTCAGTGTACTAGTTGTCATGCCGGTATCGCTCTTGTCATCTGACGTCGTGACTTCGACCCGTGTCGTGGTGGACTCTGTCACGCTTCCGTCCTCATGGGCCTCAATCGTCGATTTCTCCGTCGTTGTTACGACATTGCCATCGTCGTCAAAATGAGACTCAGTCTTTGTGACCGTCGATGTCGAGTTGTCCTTGACGTCGGTTTTGACTTCTGTGGCCTCGCCGTCCGGATCAACGTACCTAATTGGATTGTCAAGTGCATAAAGATATCTGTTCCAGCTCAAGGGACGAGCCAGGCTCGTTTCTTTGAGGCTTGGGTCCTCCGTGATGAATCTCGCTAGAGTAGCGGTGTAAGATCTGGCGAGCATGTAATCCAGCCCGTCTTCCCCATCCCTCTCATGCCCCGTGAACTTGTGCGCGTTGTCCGACCCCGGGCTCGTGAGCCCCGTGATCTCGTCCCCGTACGGCAAGAACTTCGAGTCGAAGATCTTGTTCCCGCTCACGTCGGTCACGACGCGAACGCTTCCGAGATGGTCCCACGAGAAGAACTGCCAGGCGAAGCTCTTCCCCGACGCCCCCGTGATCAGGAAACGCACTGGCAGGTTGATCCCGCCGGCGTCCGTTGAGCTCTGAATCGCCCCAGGGGCGGCAGGCAGATCGGCCCACGCACCCGACGCCGGCTCGGTCGTCCCGAGCAGCCGCCTCAAGCTCGACTCCGGAATCCGAGCCGCCGTCCAGCCGACCGGCGACGTGGCCGTTAC
>Ga0137407_10001878_pt1 | contig 13765 bp, 14 predicted proteins | sample CZOMad2_2_16fung_FD_108410 | JGI IMG/M metagenome (GOLD analysis project Ga0137407, IMG submission 108410) | Vadose zone soil fungal communities from Angelo Coast Range Reserve, California, USA - CZOMad2_2_16fungal (Illumina Assembly) | ecosystem: Environmental > Terrestrial > Soil > Vadose...
GCCCTGATCCGTAAACCTGCCGCGCATCATCGTCTCCGCCGATTCGAGATGATAAAGTGAATCATCAAGCCCCCGCCGTAGCCAGGGGGTTCTTCAGCAGACTGCTAGAGCGTTTTCGAGCGAGGCATGCCCTCGGACTTGATCCGGGGGTGGGTGCCGGTTCGCGTGAAGAAAACGCGTCAAAACAAAAGACTAGAGAAGGCGGAATTCCAGGCTCGCGAGGCTGTCGCGGACAACCTCCACCGGCCGCGGCCGAAAGCACAGGCGTTCCGACATCATTATCAAATAGGTTCGCAGCTCGACCTCACTTTGCCTGGTCCGGTTTCGAATCTCGCGGCGGTCGAACGTCGTGAGACTTGGGCCGGCAAGCTCCCGCCAAGCCTCTCTCTGCAGTTCTTTCAGCGCATCTATGTCGCGACTTAAGACATCAGGTTCAGTCATGTGATCCGACCGGTCTTGAGAGGAAGCCGCTTCGGTCTCTATCGCTGATTCCTTAAAAATGGTTAACGAAACGTCTTTGCCCCGCCATGACGGCGGGTATCGGCTGCCGCGCTTCATCTTTCTTCAAGGCCGGGTGCAGTATTTATCGGGCATGTCAGCATCCACACCAAATGATCCTGTTCCGCTGCTCCGGAGCGCCTGCCTGCTGTTGGCGGTCCTCAACGCGGCGATGCTCCCGGCGTTGTATTTCGCCCATGCATGGCTGGTCGATGCCGACGGCCGCTTCATCCACACCGACTTCCTCAATGTCTGGGCGGCGGGCAAGCTTGCGCTGGAAGGGCGGCCGGCGCTGGCGTGGGACTGGGGCATCCACAAACAGGTTCAGGTCGCGATGCTCGGCCAAAACTACGTTGGCGACTACGCCTGGCACTATCCGCCGCCGTTCCTGTTCGTCGCCATGGTCCTCGCGCAATTTCCCTATGCCACGGGACTGGTCGGCTGGGCCGCAGCCAGCTTCGTGCCCTACCTGGCAATGATGCGCGCCGTCGTTGGACAACGGTTCGGGCTTCTGGCGGGTGCGGCGTTTCCGGTGGTGCTGGCCAACACCATGGCCGGACAGAACGGCTTCCTCACCGCGGCGCTGCTTGGCGGAACCTTGGCTCTGATGCCGACCCGGCCCATACTGTCGGGTATTTGCCTTGGCCTTCTGTCCTACAAGCCGCAATACGGCTTGCTGTTTCCGCTGGCGCTGATCGCGGCGTCGCAATGGACGGTGTTCTTCGCCGCAGGGGCTACGACTACGGCGCTGGCTCTGGTGTCGTGGATCGCCTTCGGCACCGACAGCTGGCAGGCGTTTTTCCACTGGATGCCGATTTTCTCGCAGGCCTTCTTCACCGAAGGCCGCGCCACCTTTTATAAGCTGCAGAGCGTGTTCGGCCTGGCGCGCACCATAGGCGGCAGCGAGCAACTGGCGTGGACGTTGCAGTGGATGATGTCCGGGACCGTCGTCGTCAGCGTGGTCATGCTGTGGCGCAGCCGTGCCGATTACGCGCTGAAGGCCGCGGCCCTCGCAGCGGGCACGCTGCTGCTCACGCCTTATCTGTTTCTCTACGACATGATGGTGCTCGCGATCCCGGTCGGGTTTCTGCTGCGGAGCGGTTTTGCCGACGGTTTTCGGCGTGGCGAACTCGCCGCGCTCGCCTGCGCCATGGGACTGTTGATCGCATTTCCATTCTTCGAAATCCCGCTCGGCCTCGGCGCGACGCTGATCGTCGCCGCCCTGATTGTGCGCCGCGTGGTCAGTCCATCGGCTGAGGCCCTGCCGCGCGAAATCGCAGCCCTCGGATAAGGGTGTGCGGCATCTAAAAATTTGACTGGCGGGCCTGTGTTTGCTCTTCACAGATAAGGTGATCTGGTAGGGAAACCATTTGCTGCTCTACTCGGATTCTGCCTATGGTAACTTGGAGTTATAAGGACGTCCTCTGGTGAATTTGAGGACGCCGAATAAAAACTGCAGGAGAGGAAACCATGGTCAACCGTCGTACCTTCACCGCACTCCTTGCCGGCACCCTCGCCGCCCCCAAAGCAGCATTCGCGCAGAATTCAATGACCAGGAATGTGTTCTATTCAGCGGTCGGATCGGAGCTGACCCTCTATAGCGTGGACGTCGACAATGCCGCTCTCGTCAGGCAAGGGACCGTGTCGACACCCACCGGCATTCAATATGCCTGGCCGCACCCCTCGAAGCGCTATCTCTACGTCGTCTCGAGCAATGGCGGCCCCGCCTCGTCGGGTGGGCCCGGCGACAAGCATGTCGCCAACGCCTTCAAGATCGACCCCGCGACCGGCGCGCTGACGCCGCATGGCGGGACGGTGACGCTACCCTCGCGTCCGATCCACACCAGCGTCGACAGATCGGGCCAATACCTCCTCACCGCCTATAACGATCCCTCCAGTCTTACCGTGCATCGCATCAACGCGGACGGCACGTTGGGCGAACGCGTCAATCAGCCCAATGCGCTCGACACCGGAAAATTTGCCCATCAAATCCTTGTCACGCCGGATAACACCCAGGTCATTCTGGTGACGCGCGGCAACAACGCACCAACCGACAACCCGGTCGATCCCGGCTCGATCAAGACCTTTAGTTTCAAGGACGGCGTGCTCACGAACCTGGCTGCGATCCAGCCCGGCGATGGCACGCAGTTCGGGCCGCGGCACCTCGATTTCCACCCGACAAAGCCATGGGTCTACGTCTCGATCGAAAGCCAGAACAAGCTTTACGTCTACAAGCGCGATGCCGCGACCGGCCTTTCGCGCGAACCGCTGTTCATCAAGGACACGCTCAGCGACCCCACATCAAAACTGCGGCAGGCGGCGGGTCCTATCCACGTCAGTCCTGATGGGCGCTTCGTCTATCTCACTAACCGCGCCTGGTGGCTGACCGATTTCGAGGGCAAGAAGGTGTTCGCGGGCGGTGAGAACTCGATGGCGGTCTTCGCCATCGATCAAGCGACCGGCGAGCCGACGTTGATCCAGAACGCCGACGGACACGCGAATTACCTGCGCACCTTCGGGATCGATCCGAGTGGACGGATTCTCGTCGCGGCTTCGGTCTGGCCGATTCCCATGCGGGAGGGGAAAGACATCACGATGCTGCCCGCCGCCATCGTCATGTACCGCATCGGCGGAGACGGCAAGCTTGCCTTCGCGCGCAAATACGATATCGACGCGACCGCGCAAAAGCAGCAGTTCTGGGCCGGGATGTTCACGCTGGCGTAGGACGTGGCGGGGCGCCGCGACGTGTTGTCGCAAAGCTCGTATTATTTCGGGATGCCCATGACGGGTTGCCGAGCGGCGGCCTTTGGGTGCAGGAAAAAGTCACGAACGAGATTTTGTGCAGGCGCCTCGAAATAGCGATAGGTGAGATACGACGCCAGCAGTGTCATTGCGAGATAGATCGCGAAAAACGTCACGTCATATAGCGGGATCGGCGCGCCTACGATCGCAAAGCCAAGGACGATCATCAGCTGAATCGGAAAATGCAGGAGATAGCTTGAATAGGTCATGTTTCCGGCCGCCTCGACGGCCTTCTGAACGGAGGCCGGCACGGAGATTTCGCGCGAGAGGCAAAACAGCAGAACCGGCGTGTACAGCAACAGGAACGGAAAATCGAAGCGATCGAACTGATCGCGCGCGAGGCTGAACACAGCGAGCGGAATGATTGCCGCGGCAAGCCAGGCGCAACCTTCGACCGTCCACCCGAAACTCATCGACGCAACCGCCCGCCGCGCCAGGGCCGCCAGGCCGCCGATATAGAAGAGCCCAAGACAATTGCTGAGCTGCCCACTGATGCCAAGGCTCGGGGCGCTCAGGCAGGCTGCAACGATGACGACGTTCAACAGCCAAGACCGGGAGCCGAGAAGCATCAGGAAGAACAGGAAGTAGACCATCACTTCGACCGAAATCGACCAGATCGGCCCATCAAAGCTGTAGCCGCGCACAATACCCCAGTCGCTCGCCATGAATAGTTGGGCGAGGAAATGCGGCAGGTCGTTCTCCTGATAAACAAAGAAGCCTTGGTGGAGGCCGAAATAAACCGGCTGCAACAGCGCGACGAGCAGAAGCGTGACCAAATGCAGCGGGTAGAGCCGCGAGAAGCGAAGCACGAAGAATTTCCGCCCCCCGACGGATCGATCGGCGATCGCGTCGCGGTACTTCCAGAAGAAGATGAAGCCGCTGATGCACCAGAAGATCCATACGCCATAGGCGCCAGAATCGTGGAGGGCATGCAGGAGGCCATAAAGCGGCAGGCGTTCCTCCACGAGACCGACCGGCTCGTCGGCGATAAAGCCAAAGTGGCGATAGTGGAAGACCAGAATCGCGAACGCAGTCAGGAAGCGCAGCGCCTCCAGTCCCAGCAATTTATTCGCCGCTTCGGAAGCCGGCTTCAACGCGGACTGCATATCGCCGATACTCCCTTCAAGATGGCTTCGTCCCAAGCCGCGTATCCGGCCGCGTTCAAGTGGACGCCGTCGATCGTGTGGGGCCTCATCATCGGCGGTAACGCAATGAAGGTCGCACCACTTTTCGCGGCCAAAGCAGGCAGCGCGGCATTGAGGTCGTTGATCCCTTTCATCGCCTCGGCCTGGATCTCAGCCGTCACCCGACCCTGAACGTCGATCGATGGAATGGTCAATACGGCCAGATGCGGCGTTACCTTCGAGAGCTGACTCAGCAAGGCCGTGTAACTCGTCTCGAATGCTTGCGTGCTCCGCGCCGTCAACGCATCATTCGTGCCGAGCGAGACGACGATCGAAGCCGTGCGTTTGCCGTCGAGCGCTTCGATCAGCCAGGTTCCAAGGTCGCTCGCAGTGGTTGCGCCGTTCAACCCGGCGTTGACGATCGGATGGCCGCAAAGTTCTCGCGGCAACGTGGAGGCCTCGACGATGCTGTCACCAACCAGGATGATGGGGCTGTCAACTCTGCCGAGGGTATAGCGCAGAACGAGTTGGCGGGCTTGCCGGTGTGAATCGGCAATCGTCTCCTTGCGGAAAAACGAGAAACCGGCCGCCAGGGCTCCTATCAGAAGGACCGCGAGTCCGATACGCGCCCCGTTCATGTCCACACCGAGATGCTGTGTTTGCCGTCCAGAATTAGCGTCGGAGCACAACTATCCAGCGTAGCCCCGCATCGTTGGCTTGAACGCGCGGAGCACCAGGGCACCGCCTTGCCAACCGGCCAAAAATACCAGCGGAGTATTAAGAGTTCATTCGCACCCAGGGCAAAATCTTCGGCAGTTCAGCTCCCACCACCTCACGGCCCGCGAAGCTTGACAGCAAATGACCCCTGGCCTTCACAATGATCCGGCCAGACAAGACCAAAAAATGAGAGGAAGCGCCATGGCGCGAACACTGATCGACATTTCCGTGCCACTGCAAAACGACGTGCCGGCCGATCCGCCGGGCATCAATCCGGTCATTCAGTACCACGATCACCAGCAGAGCCTGCCGCGCATGCTGGGTTTCTTCGAGGGCCTCAAGGCCGAGGACCTGCCGGATGGCCAGGCCTGGGCGATGGAGACGGTGCAGCTATCGACCCACAACGGCACCCATCTCGACGCACCCTATCATTACCATCCGACCATGAATCGCGGCCAGCCGGCATGGACCATCGACGAGGTGCCGCTGGAATGGTGTCTACAGCCCGGCGTCAAGCTCGACTTCCGTCATTTCCCCGACGGCTATGTCGCTACCGCCAAAGATGTCGAGACCGAACTCAAACGCATCGGCCACACGCTTTCGCCGCTGGAAATCGTCGTGGTCAACACCAGTGCCGGCGCCAAATATGGCCGGCCGGACTTCGTCAATTCCGGCTGCGGCATGGGCTACGAGGCGACGATGTACCTGCTGGAGCGCGGCGTTCGGCTGACCGGCATCGACGGCTGGAGCTGGGATGCGCCGTTCGTCTACACCGCGAAAAAATTCGCCGAGACCCGAGATGCCAGCCTGATCTGGGAGGGCCACAAGGCCGGGCGGCACATCGGCTACTGCCACATCGAAAAACTGCACAATTTGGAACTCTTGCCGTCGACCGGTTTCACCGTGTCCTGTTTTCCGGTCAAGATCGAGCGCGCCTCGGCGGGCTGGACGCGCGCGGTCGCGATCATCGAGGGCTAGATGCCACCCCCGAGGAAAGATTTCCCCCGGCAGCGTCCATAGACGCGCCGGGAAAGGCCGCCTAAACTCCGATCAATAACCGCCGACCAACGGCGGTGTGAACGGCACCAACAGGGGAGACGATCATGGATTATTTTTCGCGGATTCACCGCTCCGTCGCGCTGCTATCCGCAGTTGCCGCGGCGGCATTGGCCTTGGCGCCGCCAGCGCTCGCGCAGGAGAGTTTCAAACTCGGCATCGTGACATTCCTGTCCGGGCCGGGTGCAGACAGTTTCGGCATTCCCGCCCGCAATGGCGCCCAATACGTCATCGACCAGCTGAACAAGGGCTCTGCGCCGCAGCCTTACGAGAAGGCCGGGTTCGGCGGCATGAAGATCGAACCCGTCATCATCGACGAGAACGGCGGGGCGACCAAGCAGGTGCAGGAGCTGCGCAACCTCTATCAACGTGACAATGTCGACGTCGTGCTTGGCTATATCGGCTCCGGCGATTGTCTTGCGGTTTCGCCGATCGCCGAAGAACTGAAGAAGATGCTGGTGCTGATGGATTGCGGCACGCCACGCATTTTCGAGGAAGCAAAATACAACTATGTGTTCCGCACCGCAGCCCACGCCACGATGGATAATGTCGGCCTCATCCGTTACCTGAAGGCGAAGAATATCAAGATGGATACGCTTTCGGCGATCAACCAGGACTATGCCTGGGGCCAGGACAGCCGGGCCGACTTCGTCGCCGCAGCGGGTCAACTCTATCCCAACGCCAAGCTCGAGACCGACCTATTGCCGAAATTCGGTGCGGGCCAGTACGGCACCGAAATCTCCGCCCTGGTTGGTGCGGGCTCAGATGTGGTCTATTCGAGCCTGTGGGGAGGCGACCTGCAGGCCTTCGTTCTGCAGGCCTCACCACGCGGCCTGCAGAAGCGCAGCCAGCTCGTGTTCAGCGCCGCCGATCATGTGCTGCCGCCGCTCGGCGACAAGATGCCCGACGGTACCATCATCGGCGCACGCGGCGCCTACGGCCTGATGTCGCAGAAATCGCCTCTCAACGATTGGTTCTTCAAGGGATACGAAGCCACCAATGGTATCTATCCGGTTCAGGCCGCCTACCGCATGTCGCAGGCAATCCTCGGGCTGAAGAGCGCGGTCGAAAAGGCGATGGCCAAAAACGGCGGCAAGAAGCCCTCGACCGACGAACTGGTTGCGGCGATGACGGGCCTGGAATGGCAAACGCCCGGAGGCCTCATTCAGATGAAGCTTGCCGACGGCCATCAGGCGATCCAGCCGATCGCCTTCAGCCGTACCAAGTACAATCCGGACACAAAACGGGTAGATCTGGTCGACATCCAGTACTTCCCCGCCGAATGCGTCAATCCGCCTCCGGGCGTAAAATCGCTCGACTGGATAAAGGGCGGCATGCAAGGCGCCAAGTGCAACTGAACTGCGATTGCATCTGAACGAACATTCGAAGCGGCGCGAGCAATGCTCGCGCCGCCGCCTCATGCCCGCTTTGCGGCTAGCGCCGGGCGCTGTTGGACTTTCACCCAAGTGTTTTGAATGGTAAGCCCGCGCCCGCGATGATCAGGATGAAGACGGCGCCATGAACTTCTTTCTGACGATTGTTCTCGACGGGCTGATTCAGGCATCCTGGCTTTTCGTCGTCGCCCTGGGACTGACGCTGGTGTTCGGCGTGCTGAAGATCCTCAACATCGCCCATGGCAGCTTCTACGCGCTCGGCGCCTATGTCGCGGCGTCCGCTGTAACCCTGGCTGCGGCTCACAGCCTTCCGCCCGCCGCAGGCTTTGTCGCGATGCTGCTCTCGGTCGCCTTGATCGCGGCTGCGGTCGGAATTCTGCTCGAGCGCGGTCTGCTCAAGATGTTCTATGGCCGCGATGAGGTGGTGTTGCTGCTGGTGACCTATGCGGTGTTTCTCATTCTGGAGGACGTTACCAAGTTGATCTGGGGCGTGAACCCGATCTATGCCACGCAACCCTATGAGTTGTTCGGCAAACTCGAATTCGCCGGTCTTTATTACGTGGGCTACGATCTGGTGTTGATTCCGATTTCCGCTGCGATCGGCTTTTTGGTCTGGTTCGGCCTCAATCGCACCATCACAGGCAAGATCGTACTCGCCGTCATCCATAATGAAGAAATGAGCGTCAGCATGGGCGTCAGGGTAAACCGGGTCTACGCGGCCGCTTTTGCTTTCGGCGTGCTGCTGGCGGCCCTCGGCGGTGCGCTCACCGCACCCAAGATCTCGATGCAGCCGGGCCTCAGCTCGGACGTCATTATCTTGAGTTTCGCCATCGTCGTGATCGGCGGATTGGGCAGCGTCGAGGGGGCTGCGGTCGGCGCGATCCTGGTCGGGCTCGCGCGCGCGGCCTCCGTGCACCTGATGCCGCAGGCCGAGCTGTTTGTGATCTATCTGATCATGGCGGCGGTCTTGATGTTTCGCCCCGAGGGCCTGTTCAAGCGCGAAACCGCGAGACGGATCTGATGAAGCCGGGCCTCCACCCTCTTGTCATGCTCGCATTGGTGGCAGCCGTGACGCTGTTTGGCCGCGTGCTTCCCACGTGGACGCTGTCGCTTGCGACCATCGCCGCGTCCAATGCCCTGATCGCACTCGGCATCGTGGTGTTGGCGCGCACCGGCAATGTGTCGTTCGGCCAGGGCCTGTTCTTCGCAGGCGGCGGCTATGGCGTCGCCCTGGTCGCCAACGCCTGGGGTATCACCGACGCGGTGGCGCAGGTGATCATCGGGGCTGTCTGCGGCGGTCTGCTCGGCCTTGTCATCGGCCCCCTGATCGCCCGCTATAGCGGCATCTTCTTCGGCATGTTGACGCTCGCGTTGTCGATGGTGCTGTACGGTGCACTGGTCAAATCGAGCGCGCTCGGCGGTTCCGACGGTTTCAATGTCGGGCGGCCAAGCCTGTTCGGCATGATCTTCAACGACACCCGCGAGGCGGATTTCATGCTGTATGCGGTTTCGGTGATCACCACCGGGCTTGCCGGCATCGCCGCCACCATCCTGTTCCGCTCCGAACTCGGCCTTGTCAGCCTTGCGGTTCGCGAAAACAATTTGCGCACCGAGTATCTCGGGCTCTCCGCTACCCGGATCATCACCATCAATTTCGTGATCGCGGCGATCTTTGCCGGCGCCAGCGGTGCGTTTGCCTTAATGGCGCAACGCCACGTCGATCCGCAATTCGCCTACTGGACCACATCAGGCGAATTCGTCTTCGTGGCGGTGCTCGCCGGATATCAAAGCGTCGCCGCCGTGTTCGTCGCTTCGCTAGCGCTCGAACTGGTTCGTTCTTTCTCGAACCTGTACCTTCCCAACACTTGGCAGCTCGTGCTTGGCGCCTTCCTGCTCGGCGTCATCCTGTTCCTGCCGCGCGGCATCGGCTCGCTGTGGGTCAGGGACAGACACAAACGGATCAAGCCTGCGGCAGCGTTGCCCGTCGCGGCTCAAAAGGAGGCGGCCCAGTGAAGCCGGTCCTCTCCGTGCACGGCCTCGATAAGCGCTTTGGCGCGGTGGTGGCCGCCGATGCCCTGTCGATCGACATCGCCGCCGGTCAGAGGGTCAGCCTGATCGGAGCCAATGGCGCCGGCAAGACCACTTTCGTCAACATGGTCACGGGGTATCTCAAGCCCGACTCCGGTTCGATCCTGCTCGACGGCATGGATATCGGAAGACGCTCACCACGGAACGTCGCCCGGCTTGGCATCTCCCGGTCGTTCCAGATCCCACAATTGTTCGTTGATCTCACCGCGGTCGAGAACCTGGCGGTCGCGTTTTCCGGCATGCATGCGCAAGCCCTTTCGTTTCATTCGCCAGCGCAAGCCCAGGGGCGCCGCGACAAGGCGATCGAATTGTTGGCGAGGTTCGGCCTTGCGGAAGTAGCCGACCGCCCGATCTTCGAGCTCGCGGGCGGGGTGCGCAAACTGATCGACATCGCGATGGCACTGGTCCGCCGGCCGAAATTGCTGTTGCTGGACGAACCGACGTCGGGCGTTTCGGCGGAGGAGAAATTCGCCACAATGGATCGCGTGATTCATGCGGTGGCCCCCGATGCGGCCACCATCGTCTTCGTCGAACACGACATGGAGATCGTCAACCGCTACGCCGATCGGGTGGTGGCGTTTTACCAGGGGCGCATTCTCGCCGACGGCGATCCGCGTGACGTTCTGAGGGAGCCGGAAGTCCGACGCTACGTTACCGGCGGCGCAGCGTGAACGCCGCAGCACCCTTGCTCGAGATCGACCATCTGGTGGTCGAAATCCAGTCGATGCCCGCGCTACGCGGCTTTTCGATGCGTGTGGCACGGGGCGCGATGGTGAGCCTTGTCGGCCGCAACGGCGCCGGCAAGACCACGCTGATGCGCTCCATCATGGGCCATCTCAAGCCGGCACAGGGTACGGTCCGATTTGAAGGGGCCGATCTGTCGGCACGCCCGCGCCATGCCCGCGCGGCGCTCGGGATCGGCTACATGCCGGAAGATCGCTGTCTGGTGCCTCAGCTGACGGTGGAGGAAAACATCCTGCTGCCGCTGTGGGTCGCACAACACCTTGACCGCAAGTCGCGGCTCGACTTTGTGTATGAGGTGATCGGCGAACTCGCCGAGATGCGCGATCGCAAGGCGTTATTGTTGAGCGGAGGCCAGCAAAAACTGGTCGCGCTTGGCCGCGCGCTTGGCATCGGCACCAAATGTCTGCTGCTCGATGAACCCTTCGAGGGAATTGCGCCGGCGCTTTCCGAGCGGCTGTCTGAGGTGCTTGCATCGTTGAAGGGCAAGGATCTCACGCTTCTGATGTCGCAATCCGACATGAATCATTCGCGCGGGCTAATCGATGTCGAGTTCACGATCGAACGCGGCGCCAACCTGGCGTCCGGGTAGTCGGTCCATTGTCAGCCAATCCGGCTTACGTCAATTGGCCCTGACGGTGCGGATTTGCATGCCCGGTTGCGCGAGCTGCGCAGGAGCTTGACCGGGCACCACGCTGTTGCCGGTAAATTCCGCCTGCACGCTTTCCGCTATCCAGTTGGAGGTTGCCGGCTGCACGATCGCCAGTCCCAGCAACGCTATCGCAAGAAGCACGGGCAAGACCAGAAATCCGATGCCCCATCTCCGGTAGATGCTGTTGTCGTTTCCACCCGACTCGTCGAACGAACCATGCATGGATGCCTCCACTTAAAGCGGATGTGCTCCAAGCCTGCTTAGCGCACCTCGCGCCGAATGGATGTGAGCTGCTTCACACTGTCGCCGGCTCAAATCCGCGTTTAATTATCGGTTAATGATCTTCGCTCCCCGCCCCCGCGAGCGCCTGAAGCGGCTCGGCATCCAGCACCACGATGGCGCCGTGTTCGAGGCGAACCCAGTTACGTGCCGCCCAGGCCCGCAATTGCTTGTTGATGCTTTCGCGGGTCATGCCGACCATCTCGCTGATTTCCTGCTGGGTGACGGCGATGCTGCGGCCGCCCTGCGCAGCCTTGTGCCGTTCCGTGAGTCGGATCAGCGCGCTGGCGAGCCGGCCTGGCAGATCCTGAAGAATGATCTGTTCGACCTGGTCGCTGGTCCATCGCAGCCGCGCGCAAAGCAGCTCGATGAACTTCATCGCCAACGCTGGCTGGCTTCGCACAAAAGGAATGAATTCGCGACGGTCGATGATAAAGACTTCACAATTGGTGTTCGCGGTCGCGTCAGCGGTCCGCTCTCCCCCGTCGAGCAAGGCGATTTCCCCGAATATCTCGCCAGGTCCGATCAGATTCAAGATCGCGCTGCGGCCATCGGGTGAAGAGATACTCATTTTCGCAGTACCCGATATAACCACGTACAGGCTGTTGCCGGGATCTCCTTTGGAATAGATCGTGGCGCCCCGTTTTAGCGAGATGGGCTTGGCGTAGCGGCAGAGCTGGTCGAGTGCCTCCGGCTCAAGATCGCAGAAAATCGGATGCTTGCGCAGCACCGCCAACTTGTTGCTCAGGAATGGCCGAGCTTCACGCTTCTTGTCTTGAGGCACGCCGATCAAATCTCCAGAAGCGGAGCAGGCCAGATGCGGCTCCGGAACATGATTATCGTACCATCATATTATGGCAGAGCATGTAAAGGCTGGATGTCGACAGGGGCTTTATGCTTGTCCCAGACTAGCGAAAGATCGCGGCAGGACAAGGCTTGGGAGCCCCCATCGATCCCCGGCAGGCACCGGCTAGACCGAACCAGGCAGGCTCGGTGAGGTTTCCCGGATTGTAAAATTTTATTTAATCAATCCTAAGATATCGCTGAGGCAAGCGCCTTTGCCCGGGCGGTTCGGATCAACCCGTTCCATGCGGATAGGCTTTCGCAGCGGTTCGGTCCGGATCAGAGACCGCGGAGATCGATGTTCTTTAGCGCGGCACGACCGCGGTTGCCTCGATCTCGACCTTTGCGGCCTTTTCAACCAGGCGCACGACCTGGACCAGAGCCATCGCCGGATAATGCGTACCGAAGATTTCGCGATAAATCTGGCCAAGCGTCTTCAGGTTGGTCAGATATTCATCCATATCGACGACGTACCAGGTCAGACGGACGAGGTGTTCGGGCCGTGCGCCGCCCTCGGCGAGAATGGCGGAAATGTTGCTCAGCGTTTGGCGGACCTGCGCGACAAAATCTGCCGGCAAGTGGCCATGATGATCCCAGCCGATCACCCCGCCCGTCACCACCAGGCGGCCGTCGGCCGTCATGCCATTGGCGTATCCCTTGGGTGCCGGCCAGCCGCTCGGTTGCAGAATCCGAGGGGCCCCGGGCGAAGTCTCGTCCTGCGTCATCGGCAGGACAGCAAGGGTGGGCCCCTTCGGCATGCTCACTGGCAGTTCTCCTTCATACTTCATTCGGCGGCGATGCCCGACGACGCGGCACCCGCTTGCGCCATTTGCCGCAAGGTAAATCGCTTCAGCTTGCCGGTTTCCGTCTTGGGCAATTGGGTGACGAATTCGATGGCGCGGGGATATTTGTAAGGCGCGATCTCGCGCTTGACGTGCTCCTGCAGGTCGGTCGCTAGTGCGGCGTCGGCGGTGACGCCGGAAGCTGGAACCACATAGGCCTTGACGATCATGCCACGCGCCTCGTCCGGCGCGCCGACGACGCCGCATTCGGCGACCGCCGGGTGCGTCAGCAACGCCGCCTCGATCTCAGGACCCGCAATGTTGTAGCCGGAAGAGACGATCATGTCGTCCGACCGCGCGACGAACGAAAAGCGGCCCTTCTCGTCGCGGACGAACGTATCGCCCGTCAAATTCCAGCCGTCGCGCACATAATTCGACTGCCGCGAATCCGCGAGATAACGGCAGCCGGTCGGCCCGCGAACCGCGAGCTTGCCTACCGAGCCCGGCGGCAATTCGTTCATGTCATCGTCGACGATCTTTGCCTCGTAACCGGAGACCGGACGGCCCGTCGTTCCGGCGGCGGCGTTGCCTTGGCGATTGGTGATGAAGATATGCAGCAACTCCGTGCTGCCGATCCCGTCCAGGATCGTTTTGCCGGTCTTGCGGATCCAGCTTTCGAAAACCGGCGCCGGCAAGGTTTCGCCTGCCGAAACCGCAAGACGCAGCGACGACAGGTTGGCGCCCTGGTCCATCGCCGTCATCATCGCGCGGTATGCGGTCGGCGAGGTA
>Ga0137407_10001879_pt1 | contig 13750 bp, 10 predicted proteins | sample CZOMad2_2_16fung_FD_108410 | JGI IMG/M metagenome (GOLD analysis project Ga0137407, IMG submission 108410) | Vadose zone soil fungal communities from Angelo Coast Range Reserve, California, USA - CZOMad2_2_16fungal (Illumina Assembly) | ecosystem: Environmental > Terrestrial > Soil > Vadose...
AGATAGTGGCGGTGAATTTCCACTCTGGCCGCATTGGATTGCGCCAGCAATGTTTGCATCTCTTCTGGCGTATACGCCTGGCGGACCGATGCTGGCGCATCATGCCGCGTCAGGCGGCTGCGGTAGAGAGGCATCCCGGCATACACGAGTGACATGTGTAGTGGATGCCGGACCAGATCATTCATGAGCACCGCAATCCGGGAGACGCGCAGAGCTTCATCGACAAATTGCACCAGCTCTGGCGGCGACAGATGGTGAGCGAACAAGTTGCAGCTCAGCAGATCGAAACTTGCATCGCGAAAGGGAAGCGCCAGAGCATCGCCCGCCACCGCCGGGTTTCCGTTGCTCAAATGGGAGGGAAGGCGATCGAGAACTGTAACTTCCAGATGCAACCCGTGACGCTGCAGCCGCTGGCGTGCGGTCTCTGGAACGTACCCAGATCCAGCGGCAACTTCCAGCAGCGACAAAGACGTCCGCTTGGTTTCCCGCGCCACGCGGTTAACCATGTCCGCGGTAGTGGCGACGCCTCCGAACCAGCGGTTGATCCGCCGCAAATCGCAAAGTGATGCCGCCACTTCGTCGGGTGTGCCAGCGTCGGTGTCCAGCAATTCGGAGATGGCTACACGTTTCATGGAAAACAGTCGTCGGTCGTCAGCCCTCAGTCTTCAGCAAAGATCAGCGCTGGCTTGCTGACGACGGAGGACTGACGACCGGCGACTGTCCTAGACTTCAGCCAGTTCCTCCTCCAGCAACTGTTTGTTGTAGAGGTCGCTGTAGTAGCCGTTGCGGGCCAGCAATTCGTCGTGGGTGCCCAGTTCTACGATGCGGCCGGCGTGCAGTACCGCGATCATGTCGGCATTGCGCACGGTGGAAACACGATGAGAAATGAAAATCGTGGTGCGGTTCTGCATGACTTCGCGGAGATGGTTGAGGATCTTGTCTTCGGTGTGCGTATCCACGCTGGAAAGGGCGTCGTCGAGAATCAGGATCCGCGGATTGCGGATGATGGCGCGCGCAATCGCCGTCCGCTGCTTCTGCCCTCCGGAAAGCGTGATGCCGCGTTCGCCGACGAGCGTCCGGTATTTCTCGGGAAATTCTTCGATGTCCTGAGCAATGTTGGCCGCCTCGGCCGCCGAACTTACTTCCGCGTCGGTGGCATCTTCCTTGCCAAAAGCGATGTTTTCCCGCACGGTCTCGCTGAACAAAAAAGTCTCCTGCGGCACGAACCCGATCTGGCGACGGAGCGGTTCGAGCGGGAACTCGCGCACCGGCTTGCCGTCAATCCACACGGTGCCCGGAGCAGTGTCGTAGATGCGAGGGATCAGGCTCACCAGCGTGGTCTTGCCCGAACCGGTAGGACCGACAATGGCGAGACTGCTTCCTGCGGGGATACGCAGCTTGATGTCGTGCAGAACCGGCACGCCGTTGTAGCCGAAGTTCAGTCCTCTGAACTCGATTTCCCCCCGAATCTGTGTGACACGGGCGTCCTCGCCCGCCGCCTTTGCTTTTACTTCCGGACTATCCTGGATCTCAGACTGCTCGATCAGGATTTCGTCGATCCGTCCCATGGAGGCGGTGCCGCGCTGGAAGATATTGATGACCCAGCCCAGGGCGATCACAGGCCAGGTCAGCTGCACCATGTAGGTGTTGAACGCGACAAAGCCACCGATAGTCATGGAGCCGTTTAGGAACAGAGTCGTTTTTGTTCCAAGATTCGAAATCAACTCAATTCTGGACTGTCCGTTGACGACCTCTCGCCCGCCGAGCCAGAGTACCAGCACAATCGCGAGGCCCAGCAAGGTCTCGAGCGTGGGCCATAGCATACCCATCAAGCGCACCAGTTTCAGGCTGCGGTTAATGTATTCCCGGTTGGAAGTCTCGAAGGCCGCAATTTCCGGCTCCTCCTGCACGTAAGCGCGGATCACGCGAGCGCCGGAGAAATTCTCCTGCGCCCGGGCGGAGATCTCCGAGAACATGGCCTGGATTTTCTCGAAGCGTTCGTGAATCTGTTTGCCGAAGTACTGCACCGTGATGCTCACCAGCGGCAGCGGCAAAAAAGCATAAAACGTCAGCCCGGGGCTGATCGAAAGCATGAAGGCCAAGGCACCCGCGGTGAACACGATAGTGTTCGCCGAATACATGATGGCGGGTCCCAATAACATGCGGACGGCGTTCAGGTCATTCGTGGCCCGGGCCATGATGTCCCCGGTGCGAGTGCGCTGGTAGTAGGAGTAGGAAAGACTTTCCAGATGCCGGAAGAGATCGTTGCGCAGGTCGAACTCAATCTCACGCGAAATGCCGATCACGATCCAGCGGGTCAGAAACTGGAAGATACCCTTGATGGCCGCGACGCCCATCAGTTCCAGGGAGTAGGTCAGCAGCTTTTCGCGAGTCACCCCGCCCTGGAGGCCGTCCACGGCGTGGCGCAGCACCAGCGGAAAGAGAATCCATACGCCGTTGTTGATGAAAACGCAGATTGTGCCTATGAAATAGCTGCCACGGTACTTCCGCAGGTAAGGAAAAAGTGGACGCAGGCTCTTGGGCAGCATGTGCTTCTAGTAGATGCCATTCTACCAGCACAAGGTTCAGGTGTGGCGCGGGGCGGCCCCGCCCGCGCCACACCACCTAAGCTGAATCGCCCTGGAACGCTAATGCGCAGGCCACCAGCAGCATGACAATCCAGCCCAGAAGAAATATCCAGCTCGAAGCGATGAGGTATAGATACGCCGCGTTCATGACGATGATCTCTAGGAGGAGCCGAGCGCCGGGAGCGTCCGGCAATCCAATCGAACCTGGCCGGTGAGGTGTTTGTAGTTCTCCACAATTTCACGAACGGCATTTAGCCTGCCTAGGGTGGTCAGACGGTTGTCGCTGAGCGCCAGGTCAATTTCGGTCATCCAGCAATCGACGGCGGTCTGTACTCCGCGCGCCATTTCTTCGGCAAGGGCCAGGACCACATCACGATTTAGGGCTGCGGTTGCCATAGGATTGGTTTTCCTTTCTGACTGAGGTATCGCCGGTCGCCAGCAGTATGATTTGGATAAACATGAATGGCTGGCGACCGACGAATGTTTTACTGACTCTGCGTTTGTCCCGGCGTTTTCCCCTGCATGCGATTCATCATTCGCTGCTCGTGCTGGCTGATAAGCGCAGTCAGTTTGGTTTTCTGCTCCGGAGTCAGGACCTGCATCATCTCCGACCCAATGCGGGCGTACTGCACAGCGAGCTCGGTCAGGACCGGAGTTTGCTGCGAGGCCAGCTCGCGGACCTTAGCTTCATCGAAGCTGCCGCTCATTACCAAGTCCCGCAACTGCGAGTGTCCTTGCGCCATTTGCAGCATCAAGGGCTGGAGGGTCGGCTTTTCCTTCGCCACGATGGCCTTTACTTGCGCCTGCTGCGCGTCAGTAAGGTCGAGCTTGTGAACGTAGTAACCCAGCATCGGTCCGCCGAACATGCCGTCGCCGCGCATGTGGGCGCGTCTCACGGTTTGCGATACTGCGATAGCCGCCATCACCGCTAGCGCCAGAACGACCGCCGCGATCTTGAAATATTTTGTTTTCATTTGCGCTCCTTAGGTGGCTTCACCCACCCAACCTTCACGCCTTCTTTCTTTGGTTATTAGAAGCGCTCTGCGCGTGGGTGGCGGTAAAGAGTCAGTCAAAGGGAGTAAAGTTTTGTAAAGCGTAAATACCAGCGGATTGACAATTCCTAGACGTGCGTGGGGCGGACACTCCTGTCCGCCGCTTTGACTTGAACTCTGTGTACGCTTATGACCCGCAAAAAGAAAATCAACTTCAAGGGCGGCGGACAAGAGTGTCCGCCCCATACAATTCTTTACCATGAGCTACGCTGCTGTAGAAGTACAATAGAGCCCGTGGACCGCATTCTCGTTATCGATGACGACGTCGAACTTTGCAGCCTGGTGAGCGAATACCTGGCTCCGGAGGGCTTTCAGGTCGAATCCGCCGCGGACGGAACTCGGGGGTTGGAACACGCCCTGAACGGAGATTTTCTGCTGGTAGTGCTCGACGTAATGCTGCCCGGCCTGAATGGATTCGAAGTGCTCCGCCGTCTGCGCGACAAGTCAAGAATCCCGGTGCTCCTGCTGACCGCGCGCGGAGAAGATGTAGACCGCATCGTCGGCCTTGAGATTGGCGCAGACGACTATCTTCCCAAGCCATTCAATCCGAGAGAGCTGGTAGCGCGTATACGGGCCATTCTGCGGCGGACGCGGGCCTCGGAAAGATCGGGCAGCGGACAGCCCTCCGAAATCTTGCGCGTGGGTGAAGTTGAACTTGATCCGGCGACGCGAACGGTTTTGCAAAAAGGCAAGCAAGTAGAGTTTACGTCGGTTGAGTTCAATCTGCTGCACGTGCTGTTGCGCGAGGCCGGACGTGTGGTCCCGCGCGAGCGCCTGGTGGACATCGTGCTCAGCCGCAAGTTTTCGCCTTTCGACCGCAGCATTGACATGCACGTCAGCAAGATTCGCAAAAAGCTGGGCGACTCCGATTCGGGAGTGGACCACATAAAAACAGTGCGCGGCGTGGGATACATCTTCACCCGGCCGCAGGAAGTCGCGGCCGAGAAGGCCAGGCCATGAAAAGTCTTTTTCTTAAGATTTTTCTTTCCTACTGGATGGCGCAGGCGCTGTTTCTGGCACTGGCCATATTGATTACGCTGGCCGTCCGAGAGCGCGGCGAGACAGCCGCCTGGGACGCGCAACAATCCACTGTTCTCAGCAAGGCGATCCAGACCTATGAGCACAGCGGCCCGGCGGAGACGCGGCGTTACCTCGAGGAAGTGCGCGACTCGCTGCATACCCGGGCTTACCTGGTGGACGATCAGGGAAAAGATGTTTCCGGACACGATCTGCCGCGCTGGGCGGAGTCGTTGGGCAAAGGCGTCGAACCACCGCGTCGCGACTTCTGGCAGCGCGTGACCCCGAGCCCATTTCGGCGGCAGGTGCAGGTTGCGGCCAGCGGGCATCGATACGCCCTGGTGGCATTCCTGCCGCCCAGTGGGCCGTTTGGGCCAGGCGGTGTTCCCGGCTTGAGCATTCTGATCGGAATCATTTCGTCCGGCCTGATCTGTTATCTGCTGGCCCGATATCTGACTGCCCCGGTGGTCCGGCTACGGGCGGCCACGCAGCGGCTGGCTGCGGGTGATTTGAGTGCCAGGGCGGGCGGGCTCGCAGCCCGTCGCCGGGATGAGATGGCGCAGCTGGTCCGCGATTTTGACACCATGGCGGAGCGCCTGGAAGCCACGGTGAACGCGCAGGCCCGGCTGCTGAACGACATCTCCCACGAATTAAGATCGCCCCTGGCCCGTCTCAATGTCGCCTCCGCCCTGGCCCATCAGCGTGCCGGCGTGGAGGCCCACAGCGCGCTCGAGCGCATTGACCTGGAAGCCGAGCGCCTGAACGAGCTTATCGGCGGCCTGCTCACCATTGCGCGCCTTGACAGCGGGAACGACGCCCGGCAGAAATCGGCGATCCTCTTGGGGGAAATGATCGAAGGAATCGCCGCGGACGCAGATTTTGAAGCCCAGAGCCGCAATTGCCGGGTGGATAGCGCAATCAAGGAAGATTGCATGCTCATGGGCGTTCCTACCCTGCTGCACAGCGCGATTGAAAATGTGGTCCGCAACGCTGCCCGCTACACGCGGGAGGGAAGCAGCGTGCAGATCACCCTGGAGCGCGGCCAGGACGGCGGGGGCGCGCAAGCCGTCATCCGGATCGCGGACTCCGGCCCTGGCGTGCCTGAGGAAGAGCTGGACAAGCTTTTCCGCCCTTTCTATCGCATAGACGATGCCCGAGGCCGCCGGACCGGCGGCGTGGGGTTGGGGCTCGCCATTACCGAACGTGCGGTTCGGCTTCACGGTGGAACCGTGAAGGCGAGCAATCGTCCCGAGGGCGGACTGCAGGTCGAGATTCGACTGCCTTCGGTGGCACCTGCGGCGAGTCAAGGACCCGCCGGCACCCTCGAAAAGCAGGAACCGGTGGAGACCAGTTCTACCCGCTCACGTTGAGAGGCCCACTGCAAAGCCTCGGCGGCAATTTGGCGGGCAACTTTCTTCCTGAAGCGAGGTTCCAACCAGCCAGCGCGGTTTGCTCTTCCGGGTTATTCCTGATACACAAATGAGGGTACTTTTGGGCCTCAATCTAACGGCGTGAGTGGTGTCCGGCCCGCCGAAAGTTTTGAGAGAGGACAGGGAGAAAGAAAAGAATGGGGACGAGGTTCCGGTTCCTGGCGGGGATTGTGGTTCCAGTTTTGCTGGTCGGTTTAGGCGCCTGCAACAACAGCAGTTCGTCATCTTCCGCGGGTACCGGCGCCGTGTTCGTTGCCAGCCAGGGAGATTCGGCGGTCACGTCCTTCAGCATCGACCTGAGCACCGGCAAGCTGACTGCGAATGGCAGTTCCATACCCACCGGCAGCGTCCCTTCGGCCATGATCCTGGCGCCCTCCGGAGCCGTGCTTTTCATCGCCAACAGCGGCTCCAATAACATTTCCGCCTATACGGTGAAGACGGACGGTACTCTGACCGCGGCTGGCAGCACTCAGGCAGCGGGAATGAACCCATTAGGCATGGCCATGGACTCGGCCGGCCACTTCCTCTTTGTGGCCAATCAGGGACTACAGATCGACCCGAATTCCGGCACAGTTTCTGTGTTCGCTGTGAGCAATACGGGTTTGACTGAAGTGCCTGGTTCACCTTTTGTCGTGGCCGTACCCGGCGCTCCGGGTGGGACCGGGCCCTCCGGTGTAGCGGTCACGCCCGACGGAAAGTTCCTCTACGTCTCCAACCAGTTCGATAGCACGGTCAGCAAATTCTCGGTGGACGCCTCCGGCGTACTGACGCGAGGACCAGTCGTGCCCGTCGGCAACACGCCTTCTACCCTGACGATCACGGCAGATGGGGGTTTTCTCTATGTCGCCAATGCGAGCACCATCTCGGGTTTTGCGATATGCGGTCAGGTCCTGACCTCCTGCAGCGATCCGACCAGCCCGGACGGTAGCCTCACTGCAGCTGAAGGCTCGCCCTTCTCCTCGGGAATCAATCCGGTTGCGATCGTCGCCGCGCCTTCGGGAAAATTCCTTTTTGTGGTCGACCGGCAATCCAATCAGATTTCACAATACAAAGTCGCCACTGGAACCGGCGTACTCGCGGCGAACACGCAAGCGGTGATCTCGACCGGAGCCACTCCGGTGGGGGCGGCGATCCGCGTGGGGACAACGACGGTCACGGCAACCGGCGGCACCACGGACTACCTATATGTTCCTAATCTGGGATCATCTTCGGTCTCAGTCTACAGTTTCGATTCGACCGTGGGTTTGCTCGGCCTGGTGGGTGGACCGGTGAGCATCACCGGAGGACAACCCGGGGCGGTTGCGGCTGAGTAAGTTTCCGGTTTCTAGTTTCTGGTCTCACAGCTGAGGGCAGCGAACAGCGCTGCCCTTTGCTTGCGTTCTACTTTGAAAAGAGCAGCGGCGCGAATTGCGTGAGATTGTCACGCCACAGCATCCACACATGCCTGCCTGGGGTTTGGATGGCAGTCGGTTGCAGGCCTTGCTGCTTCAACCAGGCGATGAGTTTCTGGTTGGCATCGAACAGGCCGTCTTCGGTTCCGCAGGCAATCCAGAGCACTCGCAACCGGGAATTGATCTGCGGAGCTGATTGGATGGTAATTCCCGGGAAGCGTAGTGCGAAGTCGCCGTGCTCGCCGCCTCCCAGCGGGGCCGAGCTGAAGCCACCCACATAAGCAAAGTCGTCAATGTGATTGAGGCCCACCAGCAGGCTTTCCGCTCCGCCCATGGAAAGTCCGGCGACAGCATGATCTTCGCGTTTGTCCGAGAGAGGATATTGTTTTTTCACCAGCGGCATGACTTCCTGAAACAGGGCGTCTGAGAACCTGGAGTAGTTGCGGTGAACCAATTCGGGATCGTTCCAGGTGTGCCATCCCCGGGTAATCACTTCCATGGTTCCGTAGCCGAGCGGCATCACGACGATCATGGGTTTGACCTTCCCCTGCGCGATGAGGTTGTCGAGGATAACGTTGGCCTTTCCCATTTGCGTCCAGGCGCTGGGATCGTCGCTGTACCCGTGAAGCAAGTACAGCACCGGGTATTTCTGCTTGCTGCCCGGATCAGAGTTGGGCGGAGTGTAGACGTAATACTCGCTGTTTATTCCAACAATATTCGAGCGGTAATAGTGATGATGCACCACTCCGTGAGGAACGTTTGCCGGTTCCCACGCCATGGGCGGATGACCGGGAACGAGAAAAACATTCTGCACGCTGAAGAAGCTGGGCTTGAGCGTCACGTTGTGCGGGTCGAGAACGTCGGTGCCATCCCCTTTGAACGAGTAGCTGTAATACTGAGGAGCCAGCCCAGGCACGGTGACGCTCCACGTGCCGTCCGCCGACTTCGTCATGGGCACCGGATCCTTCGTGCCTTCGAGATGGAGTTCCACTTTCGCGGCGTTCGGCATGGCCAGCTGGAAAATCACGGTTCCATCCGGCTGCAATTGCGGGCTGACCGGCGGCGCGGGCGCCAGCGGGACCGGAGCGGCGGACTCAGCCGGTTTTGCGGCGGCCTGTGCGTGGGCCGGACAAGCCCATATCGAGCAGCTGAGTATTGTCGCGAGGATAAAGCCTGAGAAGCCGGACAGTGGGTCCGGGCTGAAAGGCTGTGACATCGGCATTCTCCCTAATGGATGCAGTTATTGCGATCCACAGTCTACAGAAAAGCTTGGGTTTGCGAACAGGCATCGTCCCGCAAGAGGCTATGTAGGCACTTTGAGAATTAGATATCCACCCGCCAAACCAAACAGCAAATCCGGCGCCCAGGCCGCCAGGAACGGTGGCAACTGGCTGACATTTCCCATCGACTCGGACAATCTCCCCACCATGATGTACAGCAACCCGATTCCCACAGCCGTGGCGACGCCGGCAACCGCGCCTCTCTTTCCTGCAGCCAGCGCGAACGGAATCGCCAGCACTGCCATGATGAGTGAATTGAGCGGGAAAGCAAATTTCTCTTGCAGTTGGACTTTCAGCCGCACCACATCGAAGCCGCTCTGCTGCAGATCGCGGATGTAGCGGCGCAGGTCTTCCGAGTTCATTTCGGAAGACTGCCGCACCTCCTTCTTGAAATACGCCGGCGCCTCACTGATCGTGGCAAACGTGGCTACGTCGAATGTGCGGTAGTCGGTAATGGCGGATCCGTGCACGCTCCGTTCCCAGCCTTGGGTGCACACCCAGCGTTGCAGCCGTTCTTCCCAGTGCGCCTGGTCGGCGTAAACCCGCGAGGTCAGCTGGAACGTCGCCGGGTCGAACTGGAAGACCGAAAGATTGCCAAACTGGTCTCGGTCGGGATCGAACAGCTGATAGTAGTAAATGGTGGAGTGCTGTCCGAAAATCCATTTGCGATCGGGATTCAGATAGGTCTGTGCCGGCTTGCCCTTGATCAGGTTGCGCAACGCATCCTGCCGCCGGTTGGCGTGCGGAAGATAGAACTGGTCGAAAAAGAACAGTCCCGCCGCCAGCATGGTCGACACCACCAGGATAGGAACAATCACGCGGTAGATGCTGATGCCGGTGGCTTTGATCGCCGTAATCTCATTGGACCTCTGCATCAGGCCGAGCGTGACCAGCACGGCCAGCAGAATACTCAGGTGCAGAACGTTGTAGAGAAAAAAAGGCGCAACGTTGAGCAGATACTCGCCCACGATCAGCGGCGAAATCCGGTTGCGCAGGATGTCTCCCAGCAACTCGAAAAGCGTGAACACCTGTAACAACATCAGGAACGACGCCACGATCATGGTCAGATAGATCAGAAAATCCCGCAGAACGTAATCGTCCAGAATCATGGGGAAGCTGGCGCTGAACATACGGCGGCGGTTGACGGCTCTTTGAAAAGCGTCCTCCGGCCGGTTGAATCGGAGGAGATTTTTTCCGCCTTGCACCAGTCTGGATTTCAGAGGGTTCCATTTGGCCCGAAAAGAGCCAATCTCAAACGGACGCCGTTCCGCCCGCCACAACAAAAACGCGCCACCCAGGAAAAAAACAAGGTTGGCGAGCCAGGCGCCCAGCGCGGGCGGCACCTTTCCCTGGCGGGCCAGCGACACGCCGATCAAAGTGACGGAATAGTAAGCAAACACCAGCAGAATAGTGAGCACGAACCCCGCTGACTTGCCGCCTTTCTTAGACGAAAGTCCCAACGGAATTCCTACCAGTGCCAGCACCAAGCACGAGGTAGGCAAGGCGAAGCGGCGATGGAACTCGATCAGGTACCAAGGCGCCACGTACTTCTTGACCTTGCGGGCCTGGCCTGGCAGGTCCCAGGTGAGCATTTGCGTCGCGGGAACCGGTTCCTGGTCGCGATTGTCAGTCTGCGGGATCGGAATAGGTACATCGGTCTGGTCGAAAGTGGAGATCTGATAGTGGTCGGGTGAGGCGGTGTCGGTTTCGTGAGTTGATCCGTTGGTCAAGTGAAGATGCAGCATCTGCGGCCCTTCACTGACCAGGATGCCTTGCCGGGCCAGAGTAATGCGGGGCCCGGCCGGGTTCGTGATGTCCGCGATGAACACGCCCTTCCAGATGGCGGCCCCTTGCGCGGTCTTCACGTCCTGTACGTAAAGCACGAGCTTGGGAAAGCCTTCGTAGAAAACTCGGGGCTGCACTTCAAAGGAGACCTGTGACGACTTGAGCCGGTCCTCGAGCCTCCCCAGCGCTGCTTGCGATTCCGGAGCGAGGTACACGGCATTGAACATCGCCAGCACCCAGGCGGTCACAGCGAAGATGGAAATCACTCGCAGGAATGTCCACACGCCGATGCCGCTGGCCCGCATGGCGGTGATCTCACTGTCGGCTGCAAGACGGCTGAGCCCGATCAGTATTCCGACCAGCACTCCCATCGGGATGGTGTAAGTGAATGCGACCGGCAGGGTGAAAACGAAGATTTCCAGCACGCTGGGCAGTGGCGCACTGTTGCGTACGACGAGGTCGAGAATGTGGCCCAGGTCCCGAGTGAACAGCACAAACGTGAACACCGCAATGCCGATGGCGGCATGGGAAATCACTTCACTCAGGATGTAGCGGGTCAGAATGCGCATGGGCCACGCCTTAGAGGGGAGAATAGCACGGCCGTGGGGCGGACACTGTTGTCCGCCGCCGCTTTGACTCTAGGTTCTGCGGCAATCGAGTTATCGGCCCCTCTGCACACCCCGGCAACCATCAATCCAAATCAACTTCAAAGGCGGCGGATAGGAGTGTCCGCCCCACACCTTATTCGGATTTCAGGAAGAGGGCCGACAGCGGGGGCAGGGTCAAGCTTACCGAGAATGGCCGGCCGTGGGTGGGTTGAGCATCCGCGTGGACACCTCCCAGGTTCCCCATGCCGCTTCCACCGTATTCCTGGGCGTCGCTGTTCAGAAGTTCTCGCCAGAATCCACCGGAGGGCACGCCTACCCGATATCCGTAGCGAGGGACGGGAGTGAAATTGCAGACGATCACAATTTCGCCGGCAGGCGTTCGGCTTTTGCGCAACAGTGAAATAACGCTGGCGGCGGTGTCATTGCAGTCGATCCACTCAAACCCTGCGGAATCGGTATCGAGTTGGTGCAGCCCGGCCTGCTCGCGATAAACCTGGTTCAACTGCGCGACCCAGTTCTGCACACCTCGGTGCACTGGATATTGCAGGACATGCCACTCCAGGCTGGTGTCATGTGCCCACTCCCGCACCTGGCCGAATTCGCAACCCATGAACAGCATCTTCTTGCCCGGCTGGGCGTACATGTAACCGAACAGCAGGCGCAGATTGGCAAATCTCTGCCACTCGTCTCCTGGCATTTTGCCGATGAGGGAACCTTTGCCGTGCACCACTTCGTCATGCGAGAGCGGCAGCACGAAATTCTCGGTGAAGCCGTAGAGCATGCGGAAGGTGAGTTGATTGTGATGATACCGGCGGTGAATCGGATCCACGGAGAAGTAGGAGAGTGTGTCGTGCATCCATCCCATGTCCCACTTCATGCCGAAGCCCAAGCCGCCGACGTAGGTTGGGCGCGAGACCATTGGCCACGCCGTCGATTCCTCCGCGATGGTCTGGATGCCCGGATACTCCTTGTAAGCCTCGGTGTTGAACTGCCGCAGAAAATCGATGGCCTCGAGATTCTCGCGGCCACCAAACTTGTTGGGAATCCACTCGCCGGCCTTGCGCGAATAATCGAGATAGAGCATCGAGGCGACGGCATCCACTCTCAGGCCATCAATGTGATATTTGTCCAGCCAGAACAGACCGCTCGCCATAAGAAAGCTGCGGACTTCGTTGCGGCCGTAGTTGAAGATGAAAGTCTTCCAGTCAGGATGAAAGCCCTTGCGCGCGTCGGCATGTTCGAAAAGATGAGTCCCGTCGAAATATGCGAGCCCGTGCGCGTCGGTAGGGAAGTGCGATGGCACCCAGTCCAGAATTACTCCAATGCCATTCTGGTGCAGATAATCCACCAGGTACATGAAATCTTGGGGCGTGCCATAGCGCGAGGTAGGTGCGAAATATCCGGTGGTCTGATAGCCCCACGAGCCGTAGAACGGATGCTCCATGATGGGCATCAGCTCTACGTGGGTAAAATTCATCCGCTTGACGTATTCCGCCAGGCGGGGCGCAGTTTCACGGTAGCTCAGCGGCCGGTCGCCCTCTTCCGGCACCCGCATCCAGGAACCGAGATGAACCTCGTAGACCGAAATCGGCGCCTGCAGCGAATCGCGCTTCGTCCGCGTTTCCATCCACTCCTTGTCGGCCCAATGGTATTCGAGGTCCCACACGACGGATGCCGTGCGTGGCGGCTTCTCATGGAGCATGCCAAACGGGTCGGCTTTCTCGCCGACGTATCCCTGATTGTGGGAAACGATGTGGTACTTGTAGAGCCCGCCCTTACCGAGTCCCGGCACAAAGCCTTCCCAGATGCCCGAACTTCCGCGTGCCTGGAGTGGATGAGATTGCGTGTCCCAGCCGTTAAAGTCGCCGACCACCGAAACCGAGGCAGCGTTTGGCGCCCAGACCCCAAAGTACGTGCCTGGATTTCCGGCGACCGTGGTGAGGTGTGCGCCCAGCTTGTCGTAAATTCGGTAGTGGGTGCCTTCGTTGAAAAGATGGAGATCCTGGTCGGTCAGCAAGCTGACAGCGCTGCTCGGGGGCGGGGCTAACGTCGATGTAGTCTCTTTACTCATCGTTCATGAAATGCTGGTCTAGTGTACCGGAGTTTCGGTCTGTGGTGCAGTTTTGCCGCCAGAGCACATTCCGAAGCCAGCTTGATCGGCGATGAATCTGCTTGCTGCCGGCAGCGAAGCAGCAGATTCCTCGCGCGCTAGGGCCGCGCTTCGGAATGACCATTCTCTTGGGGCATTCAAATTACACCACCACGCGCGCTTTGGTAACATCGCCTGCCCGTGGTATCCCTGCTAGACTGCTAGCTTCGATTTGGAAATCTCACGCTCATGCCCGTTCTGCGCGTTGTAGTTCTGTGGCACCAGCATCAGCCTTTTTACAAGGACCTGGTCACCGGCGAATACCGGCTACCGTGGGTCCGGCTGCATGCGCTCAAAGACTACTATGGGATGGTCAAACTGCTGGACGAGTTTCCCAACGTTCACCAGACCTTCAATCTCGTCCCGTCATTGATCACGCAAATACAGGACTACGTGACCGGGGCGGCGCGTGACCCGTTCCTGGAAGTTGCCGCCAAGCCCGCAAAAGAG
>Ga0137407_10001882_pt1 | contig 13744 bp, 14 predicted proteins | sample CZOMad2_2_16fung_FD_108410 | JGI IMG/M metagenome (GOLD analysis project Ga0137407, IMG submission 108410) | Vadose zone soil fungal communities from Angelo Coast Range Reserve, California, USA - CZOMad2_2_16fungal (Illumina Assembly) | ecosystem: Environmental > Terrestrial > Soil > Vadose...
ACTCAGCCATGGGGCGGGTATTCCCATAGCCGCGCGAGGTGGTGACGATGACATCGCTGCCCCAGAGATCCCCGCGTAACAGGTTGCTTGCCCCGGCTGGGAGTTGGTGGAACCAGCGCAGGCGCGGCGTCCGGGTCCGGAGATCCAGCGGAAACGGAAAGCCACCGAGGATGATCTCGGCGCTGGCCAGTAGCTGGTCGCGCTCCTTGCGCGAACTGATTGGTCCTAAACGCTGGCCGAGGTAGCGCTGTACCGTCCACGGCGGCCAGGTCTCGCGGAGTTCGACGTCAAACCAGGCCCGAGCATCGACCACACGCAGGCATCGGTCGACCGCCGCTATACGACTCAGAGCGTCGTCGGATACCGGCACGACCACCAGGACTTCTCTGGTCAGCATCATGACCTCTCTGCATCCGCGCGAGGCGGTCCCGTTGATACTTGTGCGTTCCCCGCCTGTCAGCCATCGCCCTCGGGATGCGTGCTGACGAATGTCGCAGCCTTCCCTGGATCGACCGCGGGGGCGCAAGCACCTTGATCCCGGCGGCCTCTTCCTGCAGCCGAAAGGTGATGCTGCGATCCCTATCGCCCCAGCCCCCGCGGTTCATGGCCTCGATCACGATCTGCCCCGCGAGATTGGCGACGGGCATCGGCACGTCGCATTCGCGGCCCAGCTCCGTCGCCAGGACGATGTCTTTGCGGGACAGGGCCCAGCGCAAAACTGGCCGGCTCGAATTGTCCCTTGAAGACCGTCCGCGGCAGGCCCTCGTGCGGGCCGCTCATCCGCCCCGACCGCGCCCGGCGTCTTACAGGCGTCGGCCTCCCGGACGATCTTCCGCTTGTACTCCACCGTGAACCGCCGCCGCGTCGCCTTCGCCACCACCTCGATCACCGGTCCACCCAGGGCCTGCTCCAGTGCGCTCATCGCTCTCCAATCCTGACTCGCCCTCGACTCTAAACTTCCAGGGGGTCGGTGTCTCACTCATATTGGCAGAGAGGGTGCGTTGATCGAGCGGAGATTCCAGCACAAAATTCATACTCGGATCAGTGTAGTCGGTCTATCGAGAACCGTCCTGACTCAAGCCGGCCCACTTACTGAGGGGAGGATCCTTGTGAACCCTTACGCGAAACGTCCACTCCCCGAAGCAGTTGTCACGGTGCTTGAGAAGGTGGTTCAGCACTAAACGGCTGGACTTGTCTGGAGCGTCCGCCTCTTTCCGCCAACCGGTTTTACAGTCGTGCACGACGAGTGGACAGTAACTACTCATTTGAGAAATTGCCTTGCCTCGTCCAAGTCGATTCTGAGCTTGTACCCGTGTTTGGCGAGCAGATGGAGAAGGTTCGCACCGTTTAGGAGTGTGAGCGGCTTATCCTTCGCAAACTCGTAGGCATCTCTACCGTAGTTGCTCGTAGTAACCAAAATCCCCTTATTGGCGCCCTCATTGATGACAGTTCCATAGAGATCGCGTACTGCGCTGACGTCCACTGTGTTCGTGTAGCGTTTTGCTTGAATGATGAGCTTGCCACCACGCACAGGGTCTGAATCGAAGACTACGGCGTCCACGCCGCGATCTCGACTCGCCTGAGTCACCCTAACCTCCCCGCCAGCGCCCGTGAATTCTCTCTCAAAAAGTTCTCGTATCAGATGTTCAAAGTCTTGCCAGTCCATTGTTGCAAGGTTCGAGTCTGAGAGAGTCTCCAACACGTCTTTAGATGCAATAAATCTCTTATCGTCCTTATTGAAGCGGATGAGCGGCTGAACCGGGACCAGCTCCCATATCTTGGCAGCCGCTACTCCCTTTAGATTACGGAAGCACGCCTCCGGCTCAACTCGATCGAGCTGGATGGTCTCAAGGGCGTCTGGGCTCTCGACGATGGTTAAAATCACATCGCGCCTTCGTTGCCCCGTGGCTGGATCGTCGTAGATGACGTACCCGTTACAACATACCAAGCGTACGCGGTGGTGAGGATCCACGTGCGGGATCTCCCACATCATCCGTAACGGGATTAAATACAGGAACCGATTCGTTAGCTCGCGCGTCTCTCGTTGACTAGCTGGGACAAGCTTGGGGCCGGTTGCGAGCACCCTTGTTTTTATGAGTGCGAGTGCGCCTAGATAAGGAAGGCGGCAGTCAATTAGCAGAATGCCTTCTTGCGGGTCAAACTGTAGCTCGTATTCACGCGGACACCACTTGGGCAAGGGAATGGAATCTAGCTGGGATCTAAAGTAATCGGCAACCGACCTTGGATCCCCGGACTCGTACGCTCGGGACAACGTCTGCAGCTTCGCCTTGTCTAGAGCTACTGCCTCATCCCAGCGGGTGTTTGCCTCTTCCCATTGTTGAAGACACTCACGGCACGCTCGCTCAAACTCTGCGTTTTTATGATTCCAATAGCTCTGCCTGTCCGCTAGCAGTTCCCTCAACCAGGCGTCGTACGCCTTTCGTAGGAACGGTTGGCTCCAGATCATGAGGTACTGGTACCAGCGGAGACCGGCGGCCTTCGGCGGAAGGACGTTGATGCTGGAGGGAAAGCTGGGGAACGTCGGTTTCGGAACGGGATAGTTCAGTAGGTTTGACGTCCTTTCGATAAGACGATACTTAGGGGCGTCTCGAATGAATGAGTGGAAGTGTGTGTAGTCGTCGAGGTGGAGGCTATCGGTGGCTCCTTCAGCGAACGTCGGCGGAAGAAAGAGATCTCCTGAAGAGTATTGCTGCTTGGGTAGCGGCTTTGGTGGAGCAGGGAAGCGAATAATCTGCTCCAGGGTTTGCTTCTTCCAAGCCGCCAGGATGTCTGTTGATTCCGCTGCGGCGGCTTTATAGGGAGTCCGACGGTACGATGGCTGCCCAATGTCTGCCTGCTGGATTTCGGTAGCCCAGAGTTTCCTAAGTCGCTGAATTTCCTGATAGAGTTCCGTGTCGCTCCGGGCTCTGATCTGCCGCAGACGTTGGCTGATATCGTCAACGGAAACCCCGGTTTTGTACTCCGATCCTTCGATCGCTTCAACCATCCCGTCAGGATGATAGCCTGATTCCGGTGTGCCGGAGCCTGGCAGCAAGCTGCTAGGAGCAATGGTCCGGGAGCAAGGTTTGCCTGCAGGTGGTTGTGGGCGCCCGATCTCACTCTGTTCCTACGGTCGACGATGCTCCTACGGTCGACGATGCTCCTACGGTCGAACCTTCTGGGGGGGAGCAATTCTCCGCTTTGCCCCTGCTCGCTGATCAGCGCGCCGTGCCCAGGCTTGTCAGCACTCCGCGAGTGATAAAATCTCCCAATGCTCGAACCGTCCATGAGGCCAGCCTTGAAGAGGGTGGCTGGAAAGGGGTCAAGGTGGCGAATAGGAAGGGTAGCCCAGCAAAGGTGATCGTGGACAAGACCTTCGCGTCGATCGACGAACTGGATCGGGCGATCGCCAAACTGAATCGGCGCTTGGCAGAGGTCAAGACCCTGGACCCGAACACTGTGTCCCACGACGATCCTCGTGTGACGAGTGCTCTCCAGAACTTCAAGGGCACGGTGTTGGAGGTCTATGGTCCTGACTCGCCTGAGTACGATCGCGCCCAGTATCATAGGATCTGGCACGGCGCGATGTACGTCGGCATGGAAGACGATGAGTTGCAGGAGGGCTTTGCCGCAGGGGTTGTACACACGATCGAGGCAGTGGGGAATCTCATCGCTCGACTGGAGGAGAAAAAGGCCGACTTCGGGATCGATGCCGCTGCGCGAGTCCGCAGCGCCTTCGACGGCCTCGACCTCCACCCGCGCATCGCGGCTGTTAGTGTCGGCCTCTACCGCGACAGCCACTATCGGAATGCCGTCCTCGACGCCTCGGTAGCTCTGGTAAACATGGTCAAGGAGAAGTCCCGTCGGCACGATCTCGATGGCGCATCACTCATGACCACGGTGTTTTCGAAGAATAAACCTGTCTTGGCCTTCAACGACCTTAAGGACAAGACGGAGGAAGACGAGCAGGAGGGGATGATGCACCTCTTCGTGGGCGCCGTCCTCGGGCTGCGGAATCCTCGCGCCCACGCACTGCTCGACGACTCTCCAGAGGCGGCGCTGGAGTACATTGGGCTGATCAGCATGTTGGCAAAGCGGGTAGATGAAACTAAGCAGAGGGCGCCCTGAGGGTCTAGTCACCTAGGCTGCCCTCACGATTCCAGAGAAGGGGCGGACTACAAAATCAGGCGAGTCACCCCGAAGGTACGAGAGAGAAACAGCGAATACAGTTGGCGAAAATGTCACCGCGCCCAAACGCGGGTTTCAGGCCGTGATCTCGAACTGGAACACCAGGGACCTATCCGCCTGCAGGTGGTTGCGAGCCCCCGATTTGAACCAGCGACCGAGAATGGAGCAGTAGCCTAGCCGGGATTACAGCAACCCGTCACCGAACAGAACCTCGCAAAGGTAAGTACGTACCAGCACAGAATTTTTCGCGTTTGGTTTAGACCCCGGCTTACAGGCAAATCTCGAAGTGGAACTTTACGGACCTGTTTGCCTGCGGGTATGGACCCCGCAACGACCAACGTCGATACACAGGGAGAGCGGCGAATGAGCGTCATCCCAGCCCGAGTGCCCACCTTGAGGCCCGACCTGTGGATCACTGCTTCAAAGGTCAGGATCCCACCGGGTGCGCGTCCTATCCGGTGACAAGACTGAATGGCTTAGGCACTTCGTCGAATCGAGCGCCACCGCCCATGGTTTGATACCTCGTGTCCACCGCTAGCTGTTCCGTTATGTTGGCTATCCTCCGAGAGGGCGACCCAGATCACGCGGCGTCTCGGGCGCCGGCACTATAGGCGTCACGCGAGACGCTTGACCTTCGACCGGTTCGAGCCCATGCTCGGCCGCGTCGTGAGGGAGGAGAGATCATGGCTCGATTCCTCGTCCTTCCGTTTCACATCGTCTCGTCGATCCTCGGTGCCGGCTCGCGACCACTCTGCGCGCGAGCCCTAACCGCCGGCGAGCCACCCACCGCGCAAGCGGTCATGGTGTCGCCCGTCACGCTGTCGCCGAGCCCCTGCGATCCCTCCACCGCCACGCCTCAGATCACGCCCACAAGATCCACCAGCCCGGAATCGAGCAAGTGGATGTTCGCGTGCCTATCATGGACGTTCGCGCGTCCATGGGCATCGGTCCACGCCCACCGATCACATGATCACGCTTGTGCCGCTGAGCCCATGTCCTTCACACGAGGACCTGAAGGCAAGAAACTAGGAGGGTTCCATGGCTCTCACGCGTCGTGATCTTCTCAAGTCCGGTGTCGCTGTCGCCGCAACCTCGTCGGTCTCGCCGCTCCTCCGGCCGCGCGTCGCTGGCGCGCAGGGCAAGCGAGGGGGAATCCTCCGCGTGCGCGGGTACGATCCGCCACATTTCGACCCGCACCAGACGTTGAACTTCAAGACCAACAACACGCTGAGCTTCGTCCACGCCAAGCTCGTGCGCCACAAGGTGGGCGCCGGAGTCACGCCCGGCAGCTTCGTCGTCGAGCCCGATCTCGCCGACCGCTGGGAGGAGCCTGACGACAGGACCGTGGTCTTTTACTTACGCAAAGGCGTGCGCTGGCAGAACAAGCCGCCCGTCAACGGACGCGAGCTGATCGCCGAGGACGTCAAGTTCACCTACGACCGCTTCCTGACCGAGAAGGCCAATCCGCTCAGGTATCTGCTTGACCCCGTGGATCGCGTAGAGGTCGTCGATCGCTACACCGTCAGGTTCCGCCTGAAGGAGCCCTTCGTGTGGCTCGTCAGCGTCCTCGCGAATCCCACGGGGACCTGGATCGTGCCGCGCGAGGCGGTGGAGAAGTACGGTGATTTGAAGAGACCGGAGTCGGCGATTGGCGCCGGCCCCTTCATCCTAGAGCGCTATGACCCGAATGTGAAGGCGACGTACCGGCGCAACCCGGACTACTTCCGCTCGCCTCTTCCGTGGGTCGATGGCGTCGAGTGGATCGTGATGGAGGACGAATCCGTCCAGCTGGCCGCGTACAGCACGGGACAGATCGACGCTGCCGGCTGGCACCAGTGGGTCGTTCGCCAGCCCGATCTCCCAGGGCTCAAGAAGCGCCGGCCAGACCTCGTCTACCAGGATTTCCTATCCAACGTCACTCACGGGATTTACATGCGAACGGACAAGCCTCCGTTCAACGACGTGCGTGTGCGCCGCGCGATCTCCCATGCGATCAATCGGCAGGCGATCATCGACGCCGTCTTCATCACGGGAGAGCCGACCCCCGCCATCTCGCGCGGGGTACCCGAGTGGTCTCCGCGCATCGATCAGCTCGGGCCGGGCGCCCGGTACTACCGTCACGACCCGAAAGAGGCGTGGCGACTCCTGGCGGAAGCTGGGTTCCCCAACGGTCTCAAGACCCAGCTCAACTGCACCCCCGGTTACGGCAACGACTTGGTCGACGCATTTCAGCTGGTCCAGCGCCAGCTCAAGGACAGCGGCATCGACGCGACGATAAACCTACAGGAGTACGGCGCCTACATGTCGACGACGTTCAATGGGAAGTACGAGGGGCTCGCGGTGGGCCCGTTCAGCATTACCTGGGAGCCGCACAGCAACCTCTATGGCATGTACATGCCGGAGCAGGGTCGCAACTCGAGCCACGTCAGCGACCCCACAATCATCTCGATGCTGAAAGAGCAGATGAGGACCCAGGACCTTGAAGTGCGGCGGAAGCTTATCTTCGACATCCAGCGCTATGCCGCCGAGCAGCAGTACTACGTGTATCTCTACTGCACCGGTCTCACTGGGTCCTGGCAGCCGTACGTGAAGAACTACGCGCCGAACTCAAGCTTCGACTACGGCAACCGCAGCGCCGCGCTGTGGCTCGACCGATGAAATCGACGTTCGGCCGCTGGAAACGCTCGATGACGAAGGACACGAGAACGGGATTCAGTTAGGAACGAGGAGGCAGCACCATGGACGATAACGCGCTTCGTGAGCTGATCCAGGAGGTCAAGGCAGGCCACCTCATCCCGGGCGACTCCTGAGCGTGAGTGAGAGATGGGCGGCGTTTCAGCTGCCCGGTGGGGGACCTCGATCTGACCTTTGGATGACTTCTTCAAGGGCCACGAGGGACGAGGAGTAATCGACAGGTGTTGAAGGACGGATTATAATGCCTACGGCGTAGCTGAGTGCTCATTCAACTTTCCACCGCAACACTGAATACCACTAGGCGTGCCCACCCTAGGCCGTGAGAACAAAAAGGGAGACACTATGACCATTCCGACCTTCCAGAAACATGACCGCGTCGCATTCAGGGAGTCCCCCGAGGTCGAGGGCAAGATTGTTGAGTTGTGGAAGGGAGGCTTCTATAAAGTCGCCTGGGACAGCGGGGTAACCTACCGGGGCAAGACAACTATCGTCAGCGAGAATGTGATCCGGAGGAAGGCATCCTGAGCGCACGCGACATCGTATGACCAATCCCGCTGACTAAGAATTAGTGGATCTCTGGGCTCGATTCCCAAGGTACCTGCCGAGTACGGAGTCACACCAGAACTCATACCCCGATGTGTCTAGTGAATCGGGGAGCGACCAGCAGACGTTCCACTCTCCCGACACCATGCAAAAACCCTAAACGGGAGAGCGAGAGGGATTCTGACAGCCGCTGGTCAAAACTGAGACACTTCTTACGGCTGATGACCCTGGAGTCGCTCTCGGGAGTCCGGTAGGATGCGGCCCACCAAGGGGGCGTATGCGCTACGCGATCAGGGAGTCAACGTACTCGCCCGGGAACTGGATTGTTCAGGCTATGGACCTTGCAGACGGCGATTATCCTCATAGAACCCTCTTCTCCGGTTTAGAAGCTCGCGAGCGAGCCGAACCGTATGCAGCCGAGAAGAATGCGGCGCTTACTACAGCTCCCCCCCGAAGTGCATAGACGCCCGTCTGGCTCGATGACGCGGCCAGCGCCGTCCGGCCTCGATTCGCGCGTCAGCGGTCCAGCGCTCTCCGCCAATGAGCCGTCACTGCGTCCGCGACATCACAAACTTCTTCCACCTTGCTATTTGGAACCTTCTGCCCCCTCTGTGCCACCTTGTTTCTGAATTCTACGTGACTCGCGTACCCCTTCGACCGCGCGAAGTTCTTGTCGATCTTTTCACGCGCGAGGCTGAAGTAAAGTGCTCGATCCGTCTCTACCCGAACGGGCACCGGTACACCACGGTCCAGCGGCGCGAGACGATCGAGCACATCTACCGGCGCTTATTCGCGAGGCGCAAGCTGCTCTTCCAGGACCAGGATCATGTCGTCATCTGCCGCGGGCTGCGGAGCAAAGGTCTCATCTGAACGCTGAGGGCCGGACGTCGAGCTCGGCAGCCACCCGGGCGGAAGAGAGCGTGAAGTTCCGCCGGTACTTGGCTGGCATGGCCAGCTGGTTCGCCAGCTTCGGCATGCAGGTGATCCTCTTCCCGTGGCTCGTCGCGGTCGTCCTGCGCCAGCCCCCCGGCCGGGTCGGCCTCGCTCAGATGTCGCTCATGGCGCCCTCCATCGCCCTCATGCTCCTCGGGGGTGCTGTGGCCGACCGCGCGGACTGCCGCAAACTGCTGATGCGCTATCATCTGCTCGCCGCGCTCCCGCCGCTGGCGCTGGCTGTGGTCATTGCCAGCCACTCCCTCAACTATGCCGTCTTGATCGTTTACGGCCTGGCGATGGGCACGCTGTCCGCTCTCGTGATCCCGGCCCGCGATGCGCTGCTCACGCGCGTCATCAGCGGTGGCCTCGGTCGCGCCGTGGCCGTGACGACGGCCACCCAGCTCATCGCGCAGATGCTCGGGATCGTCCTCGCCGGGTCGGCGGGCGCCGTCGGCGCGGTCAGCCTGCTGGTCACTCAGGCGGTCACACTCGCTCTGGGCGCGCTCGCCGTCTCACGGCTGTCGCCCGCTCCGTCCCAGGCCGTGCATGCGCCGGGCGAGAGCCGTCTCGACGCCATGCGCGACGGTCTCCGCGAGGCCGCGGGCTCCGAGCGCATCCGCCCCGTGATCATCGCGATGTTCGCCATCGGAGTGTTCTTTGTCGGCCCCTTCATCGTGCTCCTGCCCGTGCTGATCCGTGACGCCTATGGCGGCGGGTCTGCCGAGCTATCACTGGTCAACATGTGCTTCTGGGGTGGCACCATCGTGGCCACGATGACACAGGTGCGTTTCGGCGCCATGCGCCGGGCCGGGCGGGCGATGATGCTCGCGCTCGCCGGGGGCGCCGTGGTGCTGGCGGCCATTTCCGTCCCGGGGCCGCTCTACGGGCTGGCGCTCTTGTGCTTCGTGTGGGGCGTCGGGGCCGGGGTGGTCATGACGCAGGGCCGCACCATCGTCCAGCTGGGCGCGCGGGACAGCCATCGGGCCCGCATCCTGGCGCTCTTCCAGCTCGGCTTTATGGGCGGCGCACCGATCGGCGCCCTCGTCATGGGGTACCTCGCCGGGCTCGTCGGCCCACGACCGGCCGCGGTGTATCCCGCGGGAGCCATGATCCTCGTACTGTTGTTTCTCCTGTTCCGCTCCGGGCTCTGGCGGCAGGAAGCGAGCTGACACCACTGAGCGGGCCGCCGCGCTACCCCCCCGTCTTCGCGACGAGCCGGAAGCCGTCGCGAATCTCCTGCACTTCCCAGCCGAGCCGCTCGACCTCGCCCGGCGAGGGTGGGTTGCTGCTACGCTACTATCAGAACACCCGCACCAGTCCGATCTAGGAAGACATCCAGTCATTCCAATTTCGGTGATTGCGGGTCCTCGCTACCGGCCTCCGGGAGGTCGGACCGTTCTAGGGCCGGATGGCGATGCCTCTCACCTCGAAAGTAAGCTCGTGGCCCACTACCATACGGGTCCCCTTGGGGATTCGAACCCGTGCCCGCTGCGGCCGTGCGCGGCCTGCCCAGGATGCCCCGGACCAAGCTGATTGCCTTCTCAAACCTGCCCAGCCTGTCACGCACCGACAGGTTTTCATCGGTTGTCGCCTTAGCCGCCGCCCGGACGGCCGGGGTTTCATCGGCTTCTAGGCGCCCTACCTAGAGCCGAAGGTCGAGACATGCGGGACTGAGATGCGCTCCCATCTAGCCGAATCACGACGGCAGCTAAGGAGTCCGTACGAGCACGGACTGAGGACCCCCGCATCGGCTTGCCGAAGCGCCCGAATGGCCTCGCCGACAGCCGCAGGGGGTAGGCCGGGATACAGCGGGGCGTTTTGTCACAGCCTGGCCAGCCGCCGTGACGCACGCTACCGGCTCAGGGCCTCGAAATTCAGGGCCCGGCCTCGCGTTCCGCCGGCCGCCCCGGGAGTGGAGGTGGTGTACGATGCGGAGCCGTGGACGCTGGTGGACGCGGGGTGCCGTCTGGTGCCGCTTGGTGCAGGGAAGGAGTCGCTAAATCATTGGGATTCGGAGGGGACGGGGCTTTGAATCCCTTACCCTCCACCATATGAACTATCAGCCGCTTACAGGCCAACGCACACGGAATCATGGTGCAGGGTGGCGCAATAGGCTAGCGAAGGGCCGGGGAGCGTTCGCGCTCTACTCGGCCTTTCGTGTCTCACGAGGCGGCGCACAGGGAATTCAAACCTCCGAGTCGCCGCCCTGGACGTAGCGGTCCGGTCCATCGACGTGGCGGGCATGGGCGCGGGCGCCGCCGGACGCGGGATGCTATCTCGTGCCGCATGGTGCATGGGATGCACCATTCAATAGGTTGTGAGGACGCCGGAGGAGCCCGGCACCCTGTGTCGCCCGGCGGGCGCAGCTTCTACTTGGCGGTGCGGGCCGGCTTTGCGGGACACATCTTGTGGTACCAGATGGACCCGAGCTTGACGTGGTTACCGTTCTTGCGGATCCTGAGTTTGCACTTGGGGCAGGTACCCATCCCGGTCTCCTTCATTGATTGATCTGCGCCATCTACGGCCAACCAGCCGAGTATACACGACCTCGAGGACGATGTGACCACCGGCTGTGTCTTCTGCCGTATCGTCGCCGGGGAGAGCCCGGCCGAGATCGAATACGACGACGAAGAAGTACTCGCCTTCAAGGATCTTTATCCCAAGGCGCCCATCCATCTGCTCATTATTCCCAAGCGCCATATCGAGTCCATCGCGCGTCTCGAACCAGAAGACGAAGCCGTCGTGGGGCGTTGTCTCCGCGTAGCGCGACTCCTCGCGGAGCGCCTGGGCTACGGAGAGCGCGGCTATCGTGTCTCTTCCAATACAGGACCGGAGGGAGGTCAGGTCGTGTATCACCTGCACTTTCACCTTACGGCCGGGCGGCGGGGATGATTCGCGTTCGGGGACTGTCCAAGCGGTATGGACGCGGTGCCGCAGCCCTCGACCGTGTCGATCTCGATGTCGGCGCGGGGGAGTTCGTCACCCTCATCGGCCCGAGCGGCGCAGGCAAATCGACGCTTCTACGCTGTATAAATGGACTGATCGTGCCCTCGACCGGCGAAATCACGGTGAACGGCGAGCCTGTTACCGGCGCATCGCCGGACGGCCTACGGGTTGTCCGCGCGAGGGTTGGCTTCGTCTTCCAGCACTTCAATCTCTTGAAGCGTCTGAGCGTGCTGGACAACGTCCGCGTCGGCACACTATCACGGGTTGACGCCTGGTCCTCGCTGGTCGCCCGATTTCCCGAGGCCGAGACCGAGCGGGCGAGAAGAGCGCTACGGCGGGTCGGACTGGCGGGGCTCGAGCATCGGCGAGCGGACACCCTCTCGGGAGGGCAACAGCAGCGGGTGGGAATCGCGCGGGCGCTGGTCCAGGAGCCTCGGGTGCTCCTGGCTGACGAACCCATGTCAAGTCTCGATCCGGCACTCGCACGGTCGCTCATGGAGTTGCTCCGCCACATCAATCTTGAGGACGGGATCACCGTGATCACCTCGCTGCACGTGTTGGATCTGGCCACCCGCTATGGCGGGCGAATCGTAGGCTTGCGCGCGGGCCGAATCGTTCACGATGGGCCGCCAGCGGCCATGACCCCCTCCACGGCACAGATGATCTTTGGAGAGACGGGCGCATGACCTCCGCCAGCCGCTGGGCGGGCGGACTGGCCATAGCCGCGGCGTTCGTCTGGTCCTTGTGGTCTACGGATGCGTCACTCCAGCGTCTCGTAGAGGGCGTGCCGTTTATGCTCGACTTCATCCGACGCATGCTCCCGCCCGATCCAAGCGTCCTGGGTCAAGCTCTTCACGGAGCCCTTCAAACGGTTCAGATCGCCATTGTCGGTACCATCGTGGCAGCCGTGCTGGCCGTTCCTCTCGCTCTTTCGGCGGCGAGAAATACGGCCCCTCGTTGGGTCTTCTATTGGGTCCGCAGCGCTCTGAATGTGTTTCGGGCCATTGACACCCTTGTCTACGCGCTCTTCTTCGTTGCGGCGGTAGGACTGGGGCCATTCCCAGGTGTACTGGCTGTCATTGTTTACACGGCAACTGTCCTGGCAAAGCTCTTTTCCGAGGCGATCGAGGCTATGGATCCAGGGCCCGTGGAGGCGGTGCAGGCCGTGGGCGCAACGCGACTTCAGGTGTTGCGGTGGGGCGTGCTGCCGCAGCTAGCGCCGGAGTTCGTATCGTTCACTCTGTACCGCTTCGAGACGAACATTCGCGCTGCTGCCGTGCTTGGATTCGTGGGGGGAGGGGGAATAGGCTTTTACATTCAGACCTATCTTCGGCTACTGAATTATCCAGCCGCATCGACGGTGCTCATGGTGCTGGTCGTCATGGTTATGCTCGTGGATTTCACCTCATCCCGCCTCAGGTCCCGGCTTATATAGGGTCGCACGGCCCCGCAAAAAGAAAACGGCCCCAGGGCTCTTGACCCTGGGGCCGTCGGTTGTACGTTTCCAGCTACTTCTTCAGCAGCTCGATGGCGGCCTTGGCCTTATCCGAAGCCACCGTCATATTCCCGGTCTTGCAAGCCGCCTCAGCATCCTTCACGAGAGAAGCAGCCTTGCTGATGTCGGCGCGAGGAGCCTGGCTGCTAGCCGTGGCACCGCTGCCCGACCGCGGCGACTGCACGTTCTGATTGCCGCGGGGCGACTGGATGCCGTCATTACCACGAGGAGACTGGACATCCTGGTTCCCGCGCGGCGACTGCACGTCCTGGTTGCCGCGAGGAGACTGGACATCCTGGTTCCCACGCGGCGACTGCACGTCCTGGTTGCCGCGAGGAGACTGCACGTTCTGGTTGCCACGAGGAGACTGGACATCCTGGTTCCCGCGCGGCGACTGCACGTCCTGGTTGCCGCGAGGAGACTGGACATCCTGGTTCCCGCGCGGCGACTGCACGTCCTGGTTGCCGCGAGGAGACTGGACATCCTGGTTCCCGCGCGGCGACTGCACGTCCTGGTTGCCACGAGGAGACTGGACATCCTGATTGCCACGAGGAGACTGCACGCTCTCGTTCGTGCGGGCACCAGCCAGTGACCGCGGCGCCTGGACTTCCTGGTTACTGCGAGGAGACTGCACGTCCTGGTTACCACGCGGTGACTGCACATCCTGGTTGCCACGCGGCGACTGTACGTCCTGATTGCCGCGAGGAGACTGGACATCCTGGTTCCCGCGGGGCGACTGGACATCCTGATTGCCACGCGGCGACTGAACGTTCTGGTTGCCGCGAGGGGACTGGACATCCTGGTTACCACGGGGCGACTGGACATCCTGATTGCCACGCGGCGACTGAACGTTCTGGTTGCCGCGAGGAGACTGGACATCCTGGTTACCACGGGGCGACTGCACGTCCTGATTGCCGCGAGGAGACTGCACGCTCTCGTTCG
>Ga0137407_10001883_pt1 | contig 13741 bp, 11 predicted proteins | sample CZOMad2_2_16fung_FD_108410 | JGI IMG/M metagenome (GOLD analysis project Ga0137407, IMG submission 108410) | Vadose zone soil fungal communities from Angelo Coast Range Reserve, California, USA - CZOMad2_2_16fungal (Illumina Assembly) | ecosystem: Environmental > Terrestrial > Soil > Vadose...
ACAACAAACACTGGTTGAGGCGAATATGTTTCAACCAGTGACATCTTGGCCCCGCACTAGGCGCTCAATGGACTTTCGCATTTTGTAAGTTGCTGATTCTAAAAGATTGGTCGGGGCGAATGGCTTTGAACCATCGACCTCCTGGTCCCGAACAAGGCATCTGAATCCCATAAACGCTTTATATGGCGTCGCTTACAGGACTAGAAGCGTTATTTCCCCCCTCTTAGTTGTACCTACTTGTACCTAACTTGTACCTAGCTCGTTCTAAGAGGCCATTCAGAAACTTGGCAGGCCGGACAGGGAATCCACGAGTCGATGGGGAGAAGCCACATTTGGGATGTTCGCTACCACACGCGGCCCACCCATGAAACCCGGCGGCAGCGTCTAGCCAGTTCCCCCGGCCCCATCAAATATTTCGCCCACCCTAGCAGTGAGGAGATTGGCACTCCTTGACGGCCTAGGAGACTAGGATTATATTCCTAGTGCATCTAGGAGAGACCGCTTCCGTGGATAAACAACTCGAACTTCTGCAGGGCACGCTGGACATGCTGATCCTCAAGGCGGTTTCCCTTGGGCCCTTGCATGGCTACGGCATTCTGTTGCGCATTCAACAGATTTCAAAAGATCGTCTGGAGATTCAGCAGGGCTCTCTGTATCCCGCCCTGTATCGCCTTGAACACCAGGGTTGGATCGCGAGTGAATGGGGTGAGTCGGAAAACAATCGAAAGGCGAAGTATTACCGCCTCACCGCGGCCGGAAAGCGCAGGCTGCAAAGCGAAGCCGAAAAGTGGAACCGCATGGCAGATGTCATCGCTGGAATCCTACACACTACACCAGAGGAAGTATGACTTTGTTGAGTCGCTATCGCTCCTGGTTGCGCGCCATTGTGCGGCGCTCTCGCATGGAAAGCGAGATGGATACGGAGCTGCGATTTCACATCGAGGCATTCGCGGAGGATTTGGTGCGCAGCGGCGTGTCGCGCCGGGAGGCGCAGCGGCGAGCGCGGATGGAGTTTGGCGGATTTGAGCGAGCCAAGGAGGAGTGCCGCGACGCGCGCGGCGTAAACTGGATTCAGGACCTGATTCAGGATTTGCGCTTTGGCCTCCGCATGCTCCGCAAGTCACCCGGCTTCACCACAGTTGCCGTTCTGACCCTGGCTCTGGGAATTGGAGCGAATACCGCCATCTTCAGCCTCATTAATGCTGTGTTCCTGCGGTCTTTGTCAGTGCCCAATCCTCAACAGCTTGTTCTGGTGGAGTGGGCAGCGCGTAAGGAGCCAGACTCGGTCCAGTTTGCCCGTTACAGCAGTTGCCCCGTGGGTCCACCGGGGTCGTCATCGTTAGTGGCCGGTTGCTCCGTCTCGCATCCGATGTTTGAAGAGATCCAATCTGCCCACGACGTTTTCTCCGGTGCCTTTTCGTTCGCCCCAGCCATGCTGACACTCAGGGTGAATGACCGTCTTCACCAGCTCGGGGGAACGTATGTCTCAGGTGATTTCTTTTCCACGCTTGGCTCACGTGCAGCCATGGGCCGCACGATTGAGCCGTCAGATGACGTTGCCGGCGCGGCGCCGGTAATCGTCCTCAGCCACCGTTTCTGGCAGACCGAACTCGCTGCTGATCCAACCATCATTGGAGCGACGGCGCTAATCAACGGAAAGGAATTTCGAATTGTGGGCATTGCTGCCCGCACGTTCCCCAAGCTCGATGCAGGATTACCCGAGGATTTCTGGCTGCCGCTTCCTTCGCAACGAACTGTCACTGCTGGAGCGCCAGATCGAAACGACGCACGGTCGTTGGTGCTGGAAGTAATCGCAAGGTTGCAGCCGGGCATCTCCATTAGGCGGGCCGAGGCAGAGTTGAACGCCATATTTATGCGTACCGCGACCAGTGGACCAGCGCCCATTTTCAAAACAGAGGACGCACCAAGAGCAATGCTCGGAAGTGCAGCCCAAGGTCTCGCGTCGTTGCGCGCGAGATACTCCAAGTCGCTGTCCATTTTGATGACGGCCGTAGGGTTGGTCCTCCTGATCGCATGCGCCAATGTCGCGGGCCTGATGCTTGCCCGCTCCTCTGGTAGACGGAGAGAAATGGCGGTGCGTAATGCGCTTGGCGCCGCACGCTCCAGGATCATGCGCCAACTTCTGACCGAAAGCGTTTTGGTATCTGCTGCCGGTGGGGCGCTGGGAGTGGTCTTCGCTGTGGTCGGGGCAAAGGCCCTGGCCACTTCTATAGCTAAGAACTGGCCCTTCCCGATCCAATTCGAGGTCACCATCGACTGGCTTGTTCTCGCCTTTACGCTAGTTGTCTCCGCCGCCGTCGGCATCCTTTCAGGACTCGCTCCAGCTCTTCGAGGCTCGCGCGTGGACGTCGGCCCAGCGCTTAAGCTGGGCGGCCAGTCGGGTGCAACTTCGAAACAGTCGTCTCGCCTGAGCAACGGCCTCGTTGTAGCACAGGTGGTCATTTCGATTTTGGTCCTCGTGGGCGCAGCCCTGCTCGGTCGCACACTGCTGAATCTGGAAACGACAGACGTCGGGTTTAACAGTAGCAACGTTCTTCTGTTCCAAGTGAACATGCGGGCTAGCGGCATTGCGGCATTCGATGATCCACGATTGGATAGGTATAACCGCACGCTGCAGGAGCGCTTTGTCGCCTTGCCTGGCGTAAGCTCCGCAAGCTATTCAATCATGCCTCTACTCGGTGGCGGCAGGTTTGGCGGTGATTTCAGAGTTCCGGGCGCGCCCGCGTCCTCTGCGTTTACCGAAGACGTATTTCTGGTGGGACCAGGATTTTTCGAAACGATGTGGATACCGCTGCTGGAAGGCCGAACGTTCACGAAAGCGGATTTTGAGGCGCCAACCGAGCCGAGGCCAATCGTCGTCAATAAGTCGTTCGCGAAAAAGCTGTTTGGAAATGCAAACCCCCTCGGGCGCAAAATTAGCCAGAGCACAGGCCCTTCGCAACTTGTTCAGCTACAGGTCATTGGAGTTGTCGGCGACACAAAAGCCGAAAGCGTTCGAAACGAGACCCGGCCGATTGCTTTCATTCCCGATATGTATGGTTCGCCGACCTTTGAATTGCGTACGCAAGGCGATCCGAAGGCGCTCGTTTCGATGGTTGAACAGGCTGCGCGCGACGTGAACCGTGATTTTCTGGTCTTGCGCGTGATGACCCAGTCGGAGCAAATCGACAGGACGATATATCAGGAGCGACTTATGGCGACGCTGTCGATGCTTTTTGGTCTTCTAACGCTTGTGCTTGCTTGTATAGGCCTGTACGGACTTGTGGCTTCTGGGGTCGTCCGCCGGACGCATGAAATCGGCATACGCAGGGCGCTCGGGGCACAGCCGCACGAAATCCTGTGGCCGATCGCAAGGGCTGGCCTCGCGCTGACTTTGGCGGGTGTCGTGATCGGTCTTGGGGTCGCGGCTGGGGTCACGCGCTACGTGGCAAGCCTTCTGTACGGCGTCCGGCCCACGGACCCATGGACGTTTGTAGGCGTTGCGATTCTGCTAGGTACAGTCGCGGGCTGTGCGTGCTACATCCCGGCCCGGCGTGCCATGCGCGTCGATCCTATGGTCGCTCTGAGGTACGAATGAGCGCAGTGGGTTCCGCGGGCGTGTTGGATGTTACGCCGGAGGAAGTATGAGGCTGTGGAATCGGTTGCGGTTCTGGTTGCGCGCCATGGTGCGGCGGGCTCGCGTGGAAAACGAGATGGACGCGGAACTCCGTTTCCACATCGAAGCGTTCGCTGAAGATTTGGTGCGCAGCGGCGTGCCGCGGCAAGAAGCTTACCGTCGCGCCCGCATCGAATTCGGCGGCATCGAGTGGGCCAAAGAAGAATGCCGCGACGCCCGCGGTGTTAACTTCATTGAAAGCCTCATCCAGGACCTTCGCTATGGCTTGCGCATGCTGCGCAAGAATCCAGGATTTGCTTCCACCGTAATTCTCACGCTGGGATTGGGAATCGGACTGAACTCGGCAATTTTCACCGTGGCAAGTGGCTTCCTTCTCCGCGAGCCTCCAGCTAAAGATCCGCCTAACGTGGTTATGTTGACGATGGTGAATCCTGCGGAAAGCTGGGATCGGAGCCCAGTTACGCCAACAGAATTCTTGGCTCTGCGCGGGCAGGTGCATTCAGTCGAGGGCATGGCAGCAGTCTTGATTGAGAATCTGCCGTTGATTGGGCGAGGCGACCCGGAAAGCGTCACAGTCGCCCGGGTGACCTCCAACTATTTTGCACTTCTTGGTGTCCCTGCCCACCTGGGGCGAACGTTTACGCCGGGTGAAGATTCAGCGAAACAACAATTCAACGCGATAATCAGCGGCGATCTGTGGCAACGAAAGTTCAACGCCGATCGTGCAATCGTCGGCAAGACGGTTACGCTAGGCGGACAAATCTACACAGTCATAGGGATTATGCCGGAACGGTTCAAGTACGTATTTATCCCGTGTGCCGTCTGGATTCCTGATTCCTTTGTTGCGCAATCCCTTAATTCTGCGCAGCGCGAAGACCGAAAGCTCAACGTTTTTGCAAGGCTCAAGACAGGCACGACTCTTCGTGAGGTCCAGGTCCAGACGAACGCGATTCTCGAACGCCTGGCCCACGACAGTCCCGCTGAGAGGGGTTGGATTGCAAATGTGATGCCGCTCCAAGCCGCTTTGGTCGAAGAGGGCACTCGAACTGCGGTCCTGCTTTTGATGGGAGTCGTAGTGTTTGTTCTCCTAATTGCATGCGCCAACGTCGCAGGCATTTTCCTTGCCCGCTATGCTGGTCGTGAGATTGAATTCGCCGTTCGCGCGGCTCTGGGAGCTCGGCGCTCAAGGTTGATTCAACAGTTGCTGGGAGAGAGCTTGCTCCTTGCACTCCTTGGAGGCGGTTTCGGTCTGCTGCTATCACTCTGGGGTGTTCATCTGCTGCGGGCTAAACTTAGTTTCAACGCTGAGACGGCCTGGCTAGCTGGAAAAGTCCAAGTCGACAGCAAGGTCTTTCTTTTCACTTGCGTCATTTCCTTGCTAACCGTGCTGTTGTTCGGCGTGCTGCCAGCACTCAAAAGCTCGAAACTTGAAATACAGGCAGGCCTACACCGAGGTGGATCAGCACCGTCTCGAGGTCGAAGAGAAAGCCGTCTGCGGAGTGGATTCGTGGTCGGCCAGATCGCGTTAACTGTAATACTGATCGCCGCAACAGGGGCATCAATCCAACTGGTGATAAGAGAAATGCGGGCTCGACTGGGATTTGATCCCAAAGGGGTACTTTCTGTGGGTTTGTCCCTTCCCACTTCTAAATATCCAACTATTAACAGTCAGGCCGCGTTTTTCAGCGAAATTGTCCAGCGAATTCAAGGGCTCGCCGGAGTTCAGTTTGCTGCTGTGACTCAGGAAGTTCCAGAGTCGTTCCCGCGCCGAGTCGCATTTGAAACAGGGGTCCATTCAACCTCAAGACGGGAGGAGCGACCTCTGGCCGGGGGTTACTTTGTTTCTCCCGATTATTTCCAGGCGATGAAGATTCCACTTCTGAGGGGGCGAGCGTTCTCAAGCTCTGACAGCGCACGCTCGCCAAGGGTCACCATCGTCAACGAAACTTTTGTGAGGCAGTATTTTCCGAATGCCGACCCGATCGGCAGGTTCATTCGCACTTACGGAAACCCCCTGAGCCCGCCGGTTTCACGTCAGATCGTAGGAGTTGTGGCAGACGTGATCGACCGCGTCGGACAAAGAGAAAACGTGCCCCAGATTTATGTGCCCTTTGTTCAAGACCCAATGAACACCATGAAACTCGTGATTCGCGTGAACGGGGATCCAACTGCTCTTGCCGCCGCTGTGCGCGACTCGATTTGGGCAATCGACAAAGATCAACCGATTGGGGACATCAAGATGATGACACAGGTGATTGGGGCAAAGGGTGCTAATGACCGTTTCTTGGGCTGGATGCTTGCCGGCTTCGCGAGCACTGCGTTTGGACTCGCGACAGTCGGAATCTATGGTGTAGTTGCCTACACCGTTGCGCAGCGGACTCACGAGATCGGGGTGCGAATGGCACTCGGGGCACAAAAAGGCAATGTCTTCCGTTTGATCGTGGGTAGGGGAATCTTTCTCGCTACAGTTGGAACGGCGATGGGATTCATCGGGGCAGTTGTCGTCGTTCGAATTCTCTCCAGCGCCGCTTACTCAGATTCGTGGTCTAGCGCATTATTGATTCTTGTCATCGCACCGGCGAGCGTCATATTGGCGGCCCTATTCGCATCCTACATTCCAGCACGACGCGCGCTGCGCGTCGATCCAATGGTTGCGCTGCGTTATGAGTAAGAAGGAGCGTGATCGCAGATAAACCGCAGTGTACGATTACCGTCTCGTCGATCCGTCGAGTTCAGTACTCGGCCGGTCACGGACGGGTATTCGAAACTCCGGGAAGACGTGGAATACAGAAAAGAAGTAGCGGAGAAAGTTGGGCTGGGTTTTACGTTTTCGACGAAAAACCCCTCAGTTGTACCTGTTGTACCCAAATCCGGGCCAGAAGTCGGTGTAGAAAGCGCAGCGTAAAGTATTGAATCGAGGGGGGGTGAGCGACTCGAGACATAGGTAAAATAATGGTCAGGGCGAATGGATTTGAACCATCGACCTCCTGGTCCCGAACCAATGGATAAAATCACATAAGTCGCTGTCCTGGCGTCACTTATTGGTTTTTGGACTGTTCTAAGATTGACAAGTTTTGACAAGTGCCCTTCAGCGTCGTAGTAGAGATCACCATATGTTCTTACCCAGACAACCCCTCGGTTAACAGCCGGGAGTGACAAAAATCTAAGTGCCCTATCTGGCGTCGCTTACAAGAAATTGGGAGCCATTCTTCCTCTCTAGCTGCACCCAATGTTGCACCCAAGTCATGTCATGCCACCACCATTCAAGCTCGAACCTCCGTCGAGTCGCTCCCCTGCGAATATCGCCATTTCTCTACCGGCTCCAGGGTTGTCTTTGGGACAGGAACAGTTCGACGCGTCGACGGATTCGACGGATTTCCGCACAATCTAAACGTTTCTAGCCTATTCACCTGCCCACTCGCTCCGTTGGGCCGTCGTCTAGGGCATTGGGTTCTCTGAGTACGCCGTGGGTCTCGGCGTCTTAACCCACACTGAACGCCGCCATACGAGGCTTTCGGAGCACACCCACCGTTCCCTCCCGTCGAGAGGAGCGCCGTGCCCCTATTTCTGCCATCGCGCCCAGAGGAAGAAACGCTACTCCTATTTTGCAGCGAGCCGGTGAAGTTCCCTTTCGAGTTCAGTCACCGCGGCGTCTGCGCTCTTTTCCCCTATTAATGTCTGACGCACCGCGGTGAAGTAAGCTGTCGACAGGCGATCGTATTGTGGACCGGCGACCGTGGATGGTCGTGTCACTGCTCCGTTCAAAAGCACGTCGCGCAAAGTCGCGAAAAACGGATTTGCTTTTAATGCCGGTGAGGCGTAAAGCGCCGGCCGAGTCGGAGCATATCCTCGCGTCGCAGCATTCACGCGCTGAATTTCGGAACTGGTTAGAAACTTAACGAGCTCGATGGAGGCGTCTTTGTTGGCTGATTTCGTGCTCAACATAAGCTGGAAACCACCGAGAACGTCAGCGTGACGTGCGCCGGGATGGTCTCCCTTGGGCAGCAGGGTAACCCCGACCTGATTTCTAACGCTTGAGTCAGGCCGCATGCTTTCAACATAGGCATACGGCCAATTGCGCATGAAGGCTGCGTCACCGTTCTTCCAGATCCGAAGAGAATCATCTTCAAGCTGGCCAGTGACATCTGGCGGGGAAACCGTACCGATCCATCGCCGGGCACGTTCCAAGGCTTGCACCATCGGAGCATGCTCAAGGCTGACCGTCCCATCGGGTTTTAGCAGCGAACCTCCACCTTGGGAAATCTGCCACTCGAGGGCGTTGCAAGTCAGTGCTTCAGACGCGGCTCCCTGCCACAGAAAGCCCCAAAAACTGCTTTTGTCATTTGCCCGTTCCCCGTTCGCGATCACTTTAGCCTGGTGCTCCAACTTATTCCACGTACGCGGCGGTTGGGCGAAATGATATTTTTCCAGCAGGTCCCGGCGATAGTAGAGCAGACTGATCTCGACGAAGTATGGAACAGCGATCAATTTACCGCGCACAGTGTTGTTCTCGACAAGACCGGGCACCATGTCACTCATATCACCGAATGCCGGACGCAGGTCCTCGGCGTAGTCCGACAGGATCCCAGGCCATACGATGTCGATTGCGTACACATCGGCGTGCGGAGAGCCGGTTTCGAACTCGCGCAGATAGCTCGACAAGACTGCACTCGTGTCATTGCCAGGTCGGATCGTCTGTACCTCAATACCGGTGAGCTCGCGAAATTTCCTCATGAGAGCGTCATTCCACGGCCGGTCCGGCGCGTTTTCCGGGAGGACGACTTTGATTGAGGACCCCTTCAAATCGGTCCGCAGGTTCCTGGGCCAATCTTTAATTTCAAATTCCGAAACTGTTTTCGCTACAGCGGTCGAGGGGAGAGCAGTTATCTTATGTTCTGAACCACGGAAGCCTTTGTAATCGTCTGGATTCGCAAGCGCAAAGCCGGTCAAAATGCCAAGCAAACCAAGCGTACCGAATGTTGTTTTAATGTTGGACATTAGGATCGCCTCTCGTTTTCTCCCCTCACGTTAGCTCCAAAGGTCTTGAAATACTTCATGCCGGTGTCGCACATCACCGTGACTATCGTCGCGTCGGGGCCCACTTGTTCGGCTAATCGCATAGCGGCAATGACATTGGCACCGGTGGACGTCCGGAAAAGAGACCCTCTTCCCGGGCCAACCGCATAGCCATGCCTAGAGCCTCTTCCGTGGAAACCAGTTCAATCTGATCGGCAAGATCCTTCTGCCAGAGTGGTACGGCAAAACCGGCTCCGACCCCGTCGATTTTATCGTTGAATTCATAATTTTCGGGTTGCGAGTGCGCCGGCGTGGCGGTAAACAGCAAGAACACGGCCATGGAGCTAACAATCAGCGACCGCTGCGCGCGCTGCAAGGAAACCTTTTTCATATTTGCACCCTTTCGTACCGTTCGTATTCCAATGGTTTTTTATTTTCCAGAAAATTGCGCGTAGTTATCATCCTCCATGGATGCTCGTTGCACGTGCAAATGCCGTGAGGGCGGAACGGACCGTACGAGAAAGATCTGGCTCCGCGACGATTTCGGACTCATTGAGGTTCTTCCCCAGAAGTGGCACTACAATGCAAGCCTCTGGAACGACTCTCGCGGACATCACGGTGAGTGTTTCAACAAGGGATGCCTGGGCATAGCCTGCACGCGGCGAGGCACTGAAAAGCGCAACAGGTTTCTCATATAACTCGCCACTGGCAACGACCCAATCGAGCGCGTTCTTCAGTACCCCCGGAACACCATGAGCATATTCCGGGCTAGAGAAAATCACGTCGGCAGACTTGCGCAGTTGAGAACGAAACTTGGCTACGGCGACGGGTGGAGGCTCTTTGTCCAGGTCGGGATTGAAGTGCGGGAGATTACTGAGCCCGCAGTAAACATTGAGTGAGGCATCCTCTGGCGCCAAGGCGACAGCGGCTTTGAGAAGAGTTGTATTGGTGGAAGCAGCTCGAAGGCTTCCGGAAATGGCAAGAATTTGCATTATTCCTCCTCAACAAGTCTCTTGCCGAGCCTGAGCTGGAAAGCCTCCCAATACAGGGCCCCGTGGACATGTGTCTGATGCCTCAAGAAAAGCCAGTAAAGGAATTGGCCGCCAATCCAAGTCCCGTACAGAAATGATTCGATCATGGTCGTTCCTTCCTGCTACTGCACTGTGACGCTGACGGTTGTTGTGTGAAAAATAGTGCCAGATTGGGCGGTGACATTGATTGTAGCGGTGCCCCGGTTTGGCTGGGTACTGCTGCCGTATCCGCCGCGGCGCGAGCTTCCTCGAACTTGCCTTGGGCTTGCAGAGCGCGCCCCAAGGTCGCCCGAGAATGTTCCGGGTTCTGTGGACTTCTTCAGCACGCCCGGCTTGATCCCATCCAGATCCAGAATGAGTGTGTCATTCAACTTGCCCCGGATTACCGTGGCGCGGGCCCGCGGTTCCTCATAGGGATTGGCGCGAAGACAGTCAACCACCGCCGGGTTCGGCAGCAGGTTGAATGTGATCTCGTCCTTCTTGTCTTGAGCGGAAGCGATGCCAGAGACGGCCAGAACTGCGAACGCCGCCAGCAACCCGCAAGTGATGCTTCGAGCGGCTCTGCCGCCCCAGAACTTCTTACTGCGATTGTTGTTCACTTCTCTCTCCTTATTTTTCGACTTAGATTGTGCAAGTGCGCTAGTTTTTCGTTGAATTGAAACACGAAGGGTTGCTCCCCCTCACTTTCGTGAGCGCACAGCCCCTCAAATACCTTTACACCGTATTTCGCCGCTACTCTCAACACCTGAATCGTGGCGGCCGCGTCTTGCTGGCGCTATTTGTCCCTACTAGGGATATCGGAAACCGAAGGGAAAAGACGACAACAGGGAGGAATAATCGAGATCTTGGCAAGCGATTGGTGACCTGCCCCCCGTTTTTGGTCCAGTCATAAGTTAGCACTCCGGGGCTCCTGCACATCCGAACCTTCCCACATCGGGGCGATGGAAACGACTGGCGCGGGGGGAGACGCCGGTCGTGCGGCGCAGACCTGGCCCCGTATGGCGCTGCCTATTGGACGGTTAACGTGACGGCCGCCGAATGCGTGAGAGTCCCTGACGTACCAGTGATCATCACGGTGTAAGTCGTTCTCTGCGTTCCACTCGACGCAGGTGCGTTGTAGCCGCATCCTGTGAGCAGCCCGGCCAGGATAATGACCAGACCCAGGCCGCCGATTGCAGCGCGCAGCCACTCCCTTCTGGCATCGCGCGACCGCGCTCCCGCGAACACCAGGCCTAGCAGGCCCATGAGAGGAACCGGGAGCAACATTCCGAGCATTCCCCCAACCGAGTATGGTGGGTGGTACGGGTTTCCATTGGTGGGGATGGTCAGCATCGAGGTAGCCGTACCGCCGCTTGCTGGAGACACCGTGGCAGGTGTGAACAGGCAAGACGTGCCCGCGGGTTCACCAGAGCATGAGAGGTTGACGGCCGAGCTGAATCCATTCACGCCGCCTAGTGTGACGGTATAGTTCGCGGGGCTCCCGGCAGTGATGGTCAAGCTTGCGGGCGCGGCTGAAATGGTGAAATCCGGGGTCGTTGTGGTGTCCGGCGTTATTGCGGCGAACAAGCCGTGTTTCTCATTGGCAAGCCCGGCCGTCAGATAGAGGGTATTGAGATCGCCGGTCCGGCCGGTCCCGTCGAAGACGAGGTCCCACAAAGAAGCATTTGTGATGACCGTGCCGTTGGCGTTCTTAAGCTGACCGCGAAACGCACCGCCGCCGGTATCGAAGGCATTGATGGTGCCGTCGCCAAAGTTACCGATCAACAGGTTTCCGCCGAACGCACCGAACGTGGGGGGAGCCACAACCGCGCCCCATGGCGCGTTTAAGGTCCCTTGGGACGCGGCACGCACCACGAAGACTCCATCCAAGCTAAACAGGCTAACGAATCCCGCTCCTGGCGCGTGGACCGGGTCATGCTTGGCAGTGTCCTGTTGCGCGTACGTGACCACCACGCGGTTGCCAATCACGTGAATGCCGAACGGCGCAAACCCTGCCGGGAGAGTAGGATCGGAGAATCTTCCCGTTAGCTCGGTGAGCCTGAAGGTCGAATCGTAGACCTCGACCGCACCGGAATTAAAGTTGGCGGCCAGCAGGAAATTGCCGGTCGAGTTGGTAATCAGCGCCAAACCCTTGTAAACCGCGCCTAGCTGGGAGTTGTCCACCGCGACGATGGCGGCAGACACATTGCCGTTCACGCCGGAAATCGTGCCGTCTTCGGTGTCAAAAATGAACAAGCTGGTCATGCCTCCGACGTTGAACCCGCCCCGCCTATTGGAAACCGTGCCCGTGGGTGTGCCGGGAAACGCGCTGCCGTTCGCCGATGGAATTGTGAAGGAACCCAGAGGCGCTCCGGATTTGTCGTACAGGGTGGAGATTCCGCTGTTGTTATTGGCGATCAAATACGGGGCTCCAGGAGAAAAAGAGATGCCCCAGGGATTGATGAGGTCGGGGTCGGTGTGCGCCGCCATGCCGGGGGTATCGGAAACCAAATTGGTCTGCTTGTAGCTATTCGGCGTCTGGGCTTGAACTAACGCGGTCGGCTGAATGTTCAAGAAAAAGAGCCCGAGAACTAGCATCAAAAGTCTTCGCATAACTTATAATCACTCCTCTTTCGGAAAGTCGTAAACTCCGTGATTCTGCGGGCTTAGCATGAATCTCGCGTTCACTGCAGCGGTCTGACACACGACCTCGCTTGAACGTAAGTGCCATGGGACACTTGCTTTAGGCCAGCGATGGAGGCACACCCATTTGAGGGCGATGCCTGTTTTACTGTTAGAGGAGTATTTACCGAATAGGTTGCAGCATTGAAATGTAATAATCCTTACAAAAGTGCGAAGCGGTTCTAACGAAACGCTATTCCTGCGTGGCGCGTTCGAGTCGTTCGCGCTGAAGAATGCGTATCTTCTTTCGTTCTATCGTGACAATCCCCGCCCTTCGTAATTCACCCAACGTGGCAGTTATGGATTCCCTATGAAGGCCGAGGTAGTCGGCCAGATCTTTATGAGTCATACCAGCCACCACGCCGTTCTCCACCTTTTCTAACAGCAGGGTTGCGAGACGCGGAATCAGGCCCCTACGAGCAAGGGTCTCCATCTTGTGGAGAAAGTGCACGCATCGCTCGCTCATCAAGTCAACAAGCTTGTGTGCCATCTCAGGGGCGCATTCTAAAAGAGCTTGGATACTGTCGCGCGAAATCATTCGAACACGCGAAGCCTGGAGGGCCTCTGCGGAGGAATGATGCTTGCCCTGGCCAAAGCAGCCCATTTCGCCGAATATGGCGGGAGGTTGAAGCACCGCGATCGTTAGCTTTCTATCGCCATAGTTCCTGAAAGTGCGAACCGAGCCCCTCTCCAGGACGAAGAGCACTCTGCCTGTCTGCTCGGGCCGAAAAAACAGATGGCCAGCACTGCAATTCAATACGTCGCTGTCTTTCTCAAGCGCCTCCAGGCAGGAACCGGGCAGATGTTTGAAGAGGTCTATCTCCGAAAGGAAACCCACATCGAGCATGCTTGTTGTCCTTCTTGGTTGTACTTTGCTGTGCTCATAGTCGAGCGAGAAGAAGAAACGAGACGGCGGTTAAAGAGATCAAATGACAGATGGCCGATTCGTGTTCGATATTGGTAGAAACAAACGCGCTCATTGAACGGGTCCCCACCTTGTCGACCTTGCACTCTATGGGGACGTCTTCGGAAGCGCCGCCCTACGCGGGGGCAACACCGGCTTCCGCTCGTCCTTGTTCTCCTTGCAACAGGCGCCGCAGTCGTCTGCGGGCCTTGTGAAGCTGCGATTTTGAACAGCCCGTCGAGCATCCCAAGAGTCCCGCGATCTCGCTGTGCTCGTATCCAATGACGTCGTACAGCAAGAAAAGCCGTTTGTAACCGGACGGCAACTTGCGGATCGCGCGCGTGAGGTTTAACCGGTCGATCGCGCCCATCATCGAAGGGTCGCCAGAGCCTAGTTCTCGTGGACTTTCGTCATTTGAGCTGTGGCGCTCCAAGTCTTCGGCTAGAAGTTCAGTCGGCTTTTTTCGGCGCAGATGCATCAACACAATGTTCA
>Ga0137407_10001884_pt1 | contig 13723 bp, 13 predicted proteins | sample CZOMad2_2_16fung_FD_108410 | JGI IMG/M metagenome (GOLD analysis project Ga0137407, IMG submission 108410) | Vadose zone soil fungal communities from Angelo Coast Range Reserve, California, USA - CZOMad2_2_16fungal (Illumina Assembly) | ecosystem: Environmental > Terrestrial > Soil > Vadose...
AGATCCGAAAGCGCGTGCCGCGCTGATTGAACCGGAACCGCGTCATGCGCGATTTTGGGGCTCTATCCATCCTTCGGAGCGAGTCCGGAGGCGCTCCTGTCCGGAGCCGTCAACATGACGCATCTTAACCCAGAAACACTCGAGGCGATGCGGAGCGCGCTCGCGAACGCGTTGCCCACGGTATTTCTCGCCGGTCCGCCGTCGATGGCAATTGCGCTCGTGGCGGTGCGCTGCCTCAACGTCCGCGGAGCTGTATCGCGTGACCGTCGGGGTCCTGGACGACGAGGCCCCGATGGAAGCCGAGCGGCGCACCGGGGAGAATCGACACGACGCGAGAACGCCCGTCCGCGCGCGACCGAGCCGCCAGCGTCTGCGTGGAGAGCTCGGCATCCCGCGCCAGCAGGAGCGTATGCCACCGGATGAGATCGTTGGCCATCGTGTCCGGCGGGTAGGGGCGCCCGTCACGGGGCGCGAGATATTCGAGGAGCTCGATCGCCGGGCCTTCCGCGGCGCGCAGGGTGGTGATCCGGAGCCGGGCGCCGGGGACGTTGTTCAGCCGCTCCTGCTCCGGCCCGTGGTTCTCGCTCCCGCCGACGATCCGCAAGCCGAGCCCGTCCCGATAGAACCGGAGGCTCGTCTCGGTGTCGTCCACGACGATCGCGGTGTGATCGATGCCGAGGAACACGCGGTCGCTCGGTCGCTGCCAGCGGGCGTCGCCCTTGCCGGCGGGAAACTGCAAGATTTCGAGCGCGTGACCGTCGGGATCCTTGAAGGAGAACGCGCGGATTCCGCCGGCGTTCGGGTTCCAGTCCGGCAGCCGCTGGGGCTCGGGCGACGTCAGCGCGACGTTGTGGCGGCGGAGCCAGAGGTAGGCCTGGTCCATGTCGTTGACGATGATCGCGACCTGCTGGAACCAGCGGTCGTTGCTCTTTGCGTCGGCAGGCACCGCGCGACCCTTGCGTCCGAGATACTCGACGAGCTCGATCCGCTCGGCGCCGAGCCGCAGCGTGACGATGCGAACCCGCGCCTCCGGCACTCCCAGCCAGCGCTCGATCTCCGGCCCCGACGTCTCGACGTCCGACACCTTCTCGAAGAAGAGCACGGTCGAGTAGAAGTCGACCGACCGATCCATGTCCTGGACCGTGATGGCCACGCCGCCCACGGCTCGCGCCGGCGCCGGATCGACCGTCGATCCCGCCCGCGAGGGTGACATGTGAAGGGCCAGCGCCACCCCGAGCGCGATGATCAGGAGCGCCGGCGCCAGATGGCGTCGTCGGCTCATCGGGCGCGGCCGGCGGCCATCAGGATTCCGGTCAGCGGCGCGGTGAGGTAGCTCCACAACGCGGTCCAGAGATCCCGAAGCCGCCGGCCGACAGCATGAAGCTGCCGAGGCCGGCGGCCGAGCGCCTCAGACGGTTCCACGACTTCTACGGCCACGACCCAACGACAGATCCGCGTGCTCACGCCGCGCGCTGGAGTGGCTCTTCGGCATGCCCCGGCTTTACGACGAGGTCGTAGTCGAAGGGCATCCGCTTGGCGACATCGCGCCACACGGCTTCGGTCAAGTCCTCGTAGCCCTCGGGCGTCCGGAGGACGATTCGCCCGGGATGCCAGAGGGTCTTCGGGACGACCTCGACCGCCAGCAGGGACTCGCCGTGGAGCCGTCGATTGATCGCGCTGCGGATGTCCGCGCGCAGGACGTCGGCGCCGTCGCGCCGCCGGTCGGCGCGAATTCGCCAGACCAGCGGGACCGCCACGATGGCGACCAGCAGGACGATCGGTAGGACTGTGGTCAGCATGTTCATCTCCTCCGGCATTGCGACGATCAGAGGCCCCACTAGGATTCCGCCGAATGGCTCGTTGAATCGTTCACGGCGTTCGAGGGATCTCAATAGGGGGTCCGATTCCCGCGCCGTTCACCTTAGCGGTATCCTTGTTGGGGGGCGTGCCCGGGGTCATGGCGGCGACGACCAACGATCCACTCGCGGCGCTTGCGACGCATGCCCTCGACTTTGTCAAGGACGGCGATGTCGTCGGTCTCGGCTCGGGCCGCGCCGCCACGGCCTTCGTCCACGCGCTGGCCACCCGCGTTCGCAGCGGGCTCAAGGTTCGCGGGGTGCCGACGTCCGAGGAGACCGCGCGCCTCGCCCGCGAGCTCGGTATCGACCTCGTCGGTCTCGAGGCTGAGATCGCGCTCACCGTCGACGGCGCCGACGAGGTCGACGGCAAGCTGAATCTCATCAAGGGCCACGGCGGCGCGCTCGTGCGGGAGCGGATCGTCGCCGCGGCGTCGCAGCGGCAGGTGATCCTGATCACCTCCGACAAGCTGGTCGAGGTTCTCGGCAGTCGCGGCCCGCTTCCGGTCGAGGTCATGCCGTTCGCGGTGCCGCTCTGTCGGCGGCGGCTGGAGGACCTCGAGCTCAAGCCCACCTTGCGGATGCAGGACGACCGCCCATTCGTGACGGACAACTTCAACGTCATCTTCGACTGCGCCCTCGGACCGATCGGCGACCCGGAGCGCCTCGATCGGGCGATCCGCGCGATCCCCGGCGTCATCGACACGGGGCTTTTCCTCGGCACGGCCGAGAGGGTTGTCGTGGCCGACGGCGAGACCATCCGCGAGCTCGTCAGGGGGTCGCGATGACGGCTGACACGTCGTTCCGCCTGCCGGGTGCTCTCGAGACGGCGGTGCGGGCCGAGCTCGACGCGTGGCGCGCCGGCGACAGGGTGAGGCGACTGTGGTCGCGGGACGCGAGCCTGTGGACCGGTACCGACGAAGCGAGCTGGCTCGGCTGGCTCGGCATCGCCGGCGAGGAGCTCGCGCGCTCAGGCGAGCTCCGCGACCTCGCCGGGGAGATCCGCGGGGCGGGCTTCACGCACGCGCTGGTGCTCGGCATGGGTGGCTCGAGCCTCTGTCCCGAAGTGTTGAGGATGACCTTCGGGCGGGTCGCAGGCTACCCGGAGCTGTTCGTCCTCGACTCGACGGACTGCCGGCCGAGTCGCCGTTGCGCGCGATCGATCCGTCGCTGGCAACGAAGCTCGGCGCCCATCTGAACACCGTGAAGCCCGGAGACTACCTGGCCTTCCTCGGCTACATTCCGATGAACGAGGCGCACGAAGCCGAGCTTCAGGCGGCGCGGCTCGCGGTGCGGGACAGGCTACGGGTCGCGACGTGCGTCGAGTTCGGGCCGCGCTATCTCCATTCGACCGGGCAGGCGTACAAGGGCGGACCGAACTGCGGCGTATTCGTCCTCATCACCTGCGACGATGCGGAGGACCTGCGGGTACCCGGGAGGAGATATTCGTTCGGCGTGGTCAAGTCGGCGCAGGCGCTCGGCGATCTTCGAGTGCTGCGCGAGCGCGGACGCCGGGTGCTGCGCGTGCATCTCGGAAGCGACGTGAAAGCCGGCCTGGCGCTCCTGCGCCGGGCCATCGAGGCGTGACTACGAACAGGGGCCGCGCTGCAGGCCGTCGCGGGGCTGGGGCCCCGCCGGCCGAGGCGCGATTATGAACAGGGGCCGCGCTGCAGGCCGTCGCGGGGCTGGGGCCCCGCCGGCCGAGGCGCGATTATGAATCGGAGGATCGCATGCAGCTCGGGATGGTAGGGCTCGGCCGGATGGGCGCCAACATGGCGCGCCGCCTGATCAAGGGCGGCCACGAGATCGTCGGCTACGCGACGGATCCGGCCGGCGTCAAGGCGATCGGCAGCGAGGGCGGAACCGGCACCACCACGCTCGACGATTTCATCCAGGCACTCCGATCGCCGCGCGTCGCGTGGGTGATGGTGCCGGCCGGCGCGGCCACCGAGCAGGTCGTGACGGATCTGGCCAAGCGCATGTCGCCCGGCGACACGATCGTCGACGGCGGCAACTCGTTCTACAAGGACGATGTGCGGCGGATGAAGATGCTGCGGCCGCAGCGGATCCACTACGTCGACGTCGGCACGAGCGGCGGCGTGTGGGGACTCGAGCGCGGCTACTGCCTGATGATCGGCGGCGAGCGCGACGTGGTCGAGCGGCTCGCGCCCATCTTCCAGACGCTCGCGCCGGGGACGGGCAGCATTCCGCGCACACCCGGACGCGAGGCGATGAGTGGCACCGCCGAGCAGGGCTATCTCTACTGCGGCCCGTCGGGCGCCGGGCATTTCGTGAAGATGATCCACAACGGCATCGAGTACGGGCTGATGCAGGCGTACGCCGAGGGGCTCGACATCCTGAAGAACGCGAGCGCCAAGGCCCTCGAGCCCGACCTGAGGTACGAGCTGAGCATCCCGGACATCACCGAGGTGTGGCGGCGAGGCTCGGTCGTGAGCTCCTGGCTCCTGGATCTGACGGCCCAGGCCCTTGCGGAGAATCCGACCCTGTCGAACTACACCGGCGTCGTCGCCGACTCCGGCGAGGGCCGGTGGACGGTGCAGGCCGCCGTCGAGGAGGGCGTCCCCGCCGACGTGCTCTCGGCGTCGCTCTACGCGCGCTTCCGCTCGCGCCAGGATCACACCTTTGCCGAGAGGGTGCTCTCGGCCATGCGGCAGAAGTTCGGCGGCCACGTCGAGCCGTCGACCGGGTGATCCTCGCCGGGGACGTCGGCGGCACCAAGACGGCGCTGGCGCTCTTCGAGGTGCAGCGCCGTGCGCTCGCGGTCGTCCGCGAGGAGGTTCTGCCGAGCCAGGGCTTCGCAACCCTCGCCGCCGCGATCCGACAGTTTCTCTCCGACCGCCCGCCGGTCTCCATCGACGCGGCCTGCATCGGGGTCGCCGGGCCGGTGATCGATGGACGGTGCACGGCGACGAACCTGCCGTGGGTGGTCGACGAAGCGTCGCTGGCCGAGTGCGTCTCGACTCGGCGGGTGAAGCTCGTGAACGATCTGGAGGCGACCGGCCACGGCATTCTCGGACTCCCGCCGTCGGCGCTCGTGCCGCTCCAGGGCGGCGAGCCGCGCAAGGCGACGATGGCGCTGATCGCGGCGGGCACGGGCCTCGGTGAGGTCCTGCTGATCTGGGACGGGCGGCGCCATCACGTCATTGGCTCCGAGGGCGGTCACACCGATTTCGCGCCGCGTACCGAGCTCGAGATCGAGCTCTTCCGGTTCTTGCGCCGGGAGTTCGGCCGGGTCAGCTACGAGCGCGCCGTCTCCGGCCCCGGGCTCTACAACATCTATCGCTTTCTCCTGGGGAGCGACGGCGCGCCGGAGGCCGAGTGGATCCGCTCGCGCATGGAGACCGGCGACCCGAGCGCCGTGGTCGCCGAGGCGGCTCTCGACAGTCGCGATACTCGGGCGGTCCAGGCGCTCGACATGTTCGTGTCGATCTACGGAGCCGAGGCCGGCAATCTGGCGCTCAAGGCGCTTGCGGTCGGCGGGATCTTCGTCGCCGGCGGTATCGCGCCCAAGATCCGGCCCAAGCTCGAGGACGGGACGTTCGTCACCGCGTTCCGCGACAAGGGGCGGTTGGGCGGGTTGATGGCCTCGATTCCCGTGCGCCTCGTGCTCGAGCCGCGGGCGGCGCTCCTCGGCGCTGCCGCGGTGGCCAGATCGCTTCTCTCCAGGGCGGCCCCGAGACCTCGGGGAGCCCAGGCTACCCCCTAGCCGCCGCGCTCTCCCCCGCGCGCGACCGCGTGTCTACGCCTTGAGCACACGGAAGACCACAACGAGGGAAGCGCTGAGACTCCAGGAAGCCCACGACCGCACCGCGCACTGGAAGCGATGGGGACCCTACCTGGCGGAACGCCAGTGGGGTACGGTCCGGGAGGACTACAGCCCGCACGGGACGGCCTGGGACTCCTTCCCCCACGACCACGCCCGGTCGCGCGCGTACCGGTGGGGCGAGGACGGCATCGCCGGGATCACCGACAACCACGGCCGGCTCTGCCTGGCGCTGGCGTTGTGGAATGGCCGGGATCCCATTCTGAAAGAGCGCCTCTTCGGGCTGACCGGGAGCGAGGGGAACCACGGTGAGGACGTGAAGGAGTACTACTTCTACCTCGACTCGACGCCGACCCACTCCTACATGAAGTACCTCTACAAATACCCGCAGGCGACGTTTCCGTACGATGCGCTGGTGGACGAGAACCGGCGGCGCGATCGTCGCGCGCCGGAGTTCGAGCTGATCGACACCGGCGTCTTCGACACGGACCGCTATTTCGACGTCGTGGTCGAGTACGCGAAGGCGGCGCCCGACGACGTCCTCGTTCGCATCACCGCGACCAATCGAGGGCCCGAGGCGGCCGAAATCCACCTGTTGCCGACGCTCTGGTACCGCAACACGTGGTCGTGGGACGTTCCGGAGCCCGAGCGGCCCAGCCTGCGCGCCGGCGGCGAGGGCGACGGTCACCGGGTGATCGAGGGCGAGCACGCCACCCTCGGCTCGCGCTGGCTCTACTGCGAGGGAGCGCCCGAGCTTCTGTTCACCGAGAACGACACGAACACCCTGCGTCTCAATCGCCTGGCGAATCCACGGCCCTGGGTGAAGGACTCGATCAACGACTACGTCGTCGGCGGACAGAACGACGCGGTCAATCCCGAGCGCGTCGGCACCAAGGCCGCGGCGCTCTATCGAGCCACCTTGGCGCCGGGTCAGAGCGTCCTCACGCGGCTGCGACTTTCCAATTCGCCGACCCCGAGCGGCGCCTTCGGCCGGGAATTCGACGTCCTCTTCGGGCGGCGGAAGCGAGAGGCGGACGAATTCTACGAGACGATCATTCCCAAGAAGCTCTCCGACGACGCCCGGAACGTGATGCGCCAGGCCTTCGGCGGGCTCCTCTGGTCCAAGCAGTTCTATCAGTACGATGTCGCGCGCTGGCTCCAGGGCGATCCGACCGGTCCCCCGACGTCACCCGAGCGGATGCGCGGGCGGAACCACGAGTGGCGGCATCTCTACAACGAAGACGTCATCTCGATGCCCGACAAGTGGGAGTACCCGTGGTACGCGGCGTGGGATCTCGCGTTTCACATGATCCCGCTGGCGCTGGTCGATCCCGATTTCGCCAAGACCCAGCTGGTCCTGTTCCTGCGCGAGTGGTACATGCACCCGAACGGGCAGATCCCGGCCTACGAGTGGTCGTTCGGCGACGTGAACCCGCCCGTCCACGCGTGGGCGGCGTTGCGCGTCTATCGGATCGAGCGACGGTTGCGCGGCAAAGGCGACCGCGAGTTCCTCGAGAAGATCTTCCACAAGCTCCTGCTGAACTTCACCTGGTGGGTGAATCGCAAGGACGCCGAGGGCAAGAACGTCTTCCAGGGCGGTTTCCTCGGCCTGGACAACATCGGTGTCTTCGACCGGTCGGCGCCTCTTCCGACGGGCGGCCACATCGAGCAGTCCGACGGGACCTCGTGGATGGCCATGTACTGCCTCAACATGCTGGCGATCGCGCTCGAGCTGGCCCGGCAGGACCCGGCCTACGAGGACGTCGCCTCGAAGTTCTTCGAGCACTTCGTCTACATCGCCCACGCGGTGCACGATCTGGGCGACCAGGGCATCAACCTCTGGGACGAGACCGACGGCTTCTACTACGACGTGCTCCACGGCAACGGCACCGCGCACCCGATGAAGGTGCGCTCGATGGTCGGGTTGATCCCGCTCTTCGCGGTCGAGACGCTCGAGCCGGAGGTGATCGACCGGCTGCCCGGCTTCAAGCGGCGGATGCAATGGTTCATCGACAATCATCCCGAGTTCCGGGAGCACGTCGAGACGGCGCCGAAGCCGGGCGTCGGAGCGCGGCGTCTGCTCGCGATCGTCGGGCGCTCGCAGCTCCCGCGCGTGCTCCGGTTCATGCTCGACGAGGCGGAGTTCCTGTCGCCCCACGGGGTCCGCGCGGTGTCGCGATACCACAAGGATCATCCCTACGTGCTCCGGATGGACGACATGGAGCACCGGATCGACTACGAGCCGGCCGAGTCCTCGAGTGCCCTCTTCGGCGGCAACTCGAACTGGCGTGGCCCCGTCTGGTTTCCGGTGAACTATCTCCTGATCGAGTCGCTCCAGAAGTTTCACTACTTCTACCGCGACACCTTGAAGGTGGAGTTCCCGACGGGCTCGCCCACGAAGCTCGACCTGTGGCAAATCGCCACCGAGCTGTCGCGGCGGCTGACGCGCATCTTCCTGCGCGGAGTGGACGGTCGTCGGCCGGTCTTCGGCGGCACCGAGAAGTTCCAGCGCGACCCGCACTGGCGCGACCTGCTCCTGTTCTACGAATACTTCCACGGTGATAACGGCGCGGGCATCGGCGCGGGTCACCAGACGGGCTGGACGGGGATCGTCGCCAAGCTCCTCCAGCAGAGCGGTGAGCGATGAGCGGATGCCCGACTTCCCTTCGGGGTCGATTGGGTAGTATTCCTGAGGAGGCCTGCCGCGCCGCCCGCGGGCGGCGGGTGAAGCCGTGGGGCTGCGGCCAGCGCCACAAGGCGGGGATGTCGGCCCTCGCGCCAGCGCCACGGATAGCCGCCGGGGTAACGCCCGGCCGGCGGCCGAATTTCTCGGCGCCCGAGGCCGCCGAAGAAGAAGATGAAGGACGGCATTTCTACCTCCGTCTCACCGACGGACGTGTCCTCTTCCTCTCCGGCCAGTACCTCTACGAACCGGTCGCGTCCAGACGCTTCCCGGCGGCCCGGATCACCGTGATCCGCGCTCCCAGCAGTGGGATCGTGCTCTCCATGCGTCCCGATGGCGAGTTTCTCGCGCCGAGCGCGGTGCGGCCGTCCTTCAGCGAGCGAGAGCACGCGCGCGGGCGCGTGCCGGAAGACGGAGAGATACTCGAGACTGATTTCGACCGGCTCAGGAGACGCGCGTGAGTCAGGCCTTTCCCTCGAGCGCGCGCTTGAGCTGGTCGAGGTGGTTGTCGTCGTGCCACGCCATCAGGGCGACGAACTCGTTGATGGTGATCGGGCCGCGGGTGGCGTGCACGCCGGCGCGCTTCCACTGTTCGGGGGTCAGCGTACGAAGCAGCGCGAGCGACTCGTCGCGCCGCGTGCGAAACGCCGCCAGCGCGAGCGGCGCGTCGTTCCTCAGATACTGCCGCTCCTCGGCCCAGCGATCGGGCATGGTCGGATCGAAGGCGAGCTTCGGATTGTCCATCGCGAGGATCATCCCGAATCGGCCGATGAACATCTCCTCGACGTCGCGCAGATGGCAGATCGCTTCCTTCGCCGCCCAGTTCTTGGCGTCGGGGCGGCGCGACAGGGTCGCGTCGTCGCGGCCGCGGATCGCGGCGGCGAGCTCGTCAGCGGTGCGCGCCATTCGCCTCATCCGCTCCTCGGCCGGCAGCTTCGCGTACTCTTCCATCGTCGGCATCGTCACTCTCCCCGTGGCCTCGGGCACCAGCTGGTGGAACAGGCTCGACTCGCGCTTGTAGAAGCCCTGCGTATGGTACGACTCCGGCAGCCGGAGTCCAGTGTAGTCGACGTGATGACCGACCTCATGGAGCAGGGTGCGCAGATACGAGCGAAAGGCGACCACGCGCTTCTTCTTGGCCGTCCGCATCCAGAGCTGGATCTTCGGCTGGCGGCCGCGCTCCAGCGTATAGAGGCCGTGCAGCTCGCCCCAGCGCGAGTGGGGACGCGCGGCGAGGACCTCGACCCGCACGTCCGGGAGCCCCATCGCGTCGGTGAGCCCGGCGACCAGCTCCTGGCTCGCCCGTTCCGTGGCGGCTCGTTCCTCGGTGTTGAGCGCGGCTTCCAGCGCCGCGACGCGCGAATGGAGCGACGGCGGGTCTTCGAGGCGGATCTCGACCAGCGCGTCGCTCTTGCGGTAGACGGCCTGCTGCGAGCGCGTGAGCCGTCCGTAGTAGGCGAACCGCGCCACTACTGGCCGGTGAAGCGCGGCTGTCTCTTTTCGAGAAACGCCTTTGCGCCCTCGATGCGGTCCTCGGTGGTTCTGAGGAGCGTCGCCAGGTCGTTCTCGAGGCGGAGGCCGTCATCGAGCGGTAGGCCGAGCCCCTTCACGACCGCTTCCTTCGCGTAGCGCAGCGCCACCGGCGCCTTCTCCGCGAGTGTCCGCGCGAGCGCCTGCGCCGAGGACTGAGCCTCGCCGGCCGGGACCACGCGCTCGACGAGCCCGATCCGGAGCGCCTCGCGCGCGTCGATCCGCGCGCCGGTCAGGATCATCTCGAGCGCCTTGCCGCGGCCCACGAGCCGGGGCAGGCGCTGCGTGCCGCCGCCGCCCGGGATGATCGCGAGATTCACCTCGGTGAGGCCGAGCTGGGAGTCCTCGCCGGCGATCCGGATGTCGCAGGCGAGCGCCAGCTCGAGGCCGCCGCCGAGGGCGAAGCCGCGAATCGCGGCGATGATCGGCTGGCCGCAGCGGTCCATCGCGGCGCGGAAATCGACTCGCCGGCGGGCGTCGCGGAAGCGGACGGGCACCTGGGGCGCCACGAACTCACGGATGTCGGCGCCGGCCGAGAACGCGCGCTCGCCCGCGCCGGTGACCACGATGACGCGCGCCTCCGTGCTCTGCACGAGCTCGCCGAAGCAGCCGGTCAGCTCCTCGCGCATGCGCTCGTTCATCGCGTTGTGGACGTTGGGCCGGTTGAGCGTGATCGTCGCGATGCCGTCGGTCAGCTCGTAGCGAATCGCCTCGTACGCCATCGGTCGGTTGTCCCCCGCTCCTGGATTATCCTCGCCGACAGACGCCGCGCGCGACGAACCCGGCGATGTCGTCGTCGGAGTAGCCGATCTCACGGAGCACGGCGTCGGTGTGCTGGCCGAGCGTCGGCGGCGGGCCCGGGTCGCGCGTGGGCGTGCCCCGAAACGCGATCGGCTGCCCCATCAGGCGCAGGCGCCCGACTTCCGGATGGTCGTACTCGTGGACCATGTCGTGGTGCTGTACCGACGGGTGCCGCATGAACTCCATCACGGTCTGGACCGGCGCTGCCGGGATGTCGTGCGTGGCCAGGAGCTCGAGCCAGTAGTCGCGCGGCTGCGACTTGAACTTGGCGTCGATGAGCGGTAGCAGCGCCTGGTTGTTCTCGAGGCGCGCCAGCCACGAGGCGAAGCGCGGATCGTCCGACAGGTGCTCGAGCTCGAGCGCCTTGCAGAGCTTCACCCAGAACGTCTGGTTGCCGACGGCCAGGAAGAACCAGCCGCCGTCGCCGGCCTGGTAGAGGCGATACGTCGGGTTGTCGCGGATCAGGGTCGGCTTGGTCGGATAGTCGATGGCCACACCGGCCTGCAGCGCCAGCACGCCGCGCAGCAGCGAGGTCTCCACGCGCTGGCCGCGACCCGTCTTTTCACGCGCGAAGAGCGCCGACACGATCCCCTGCGTGGCGAGCGCCGCGGTGTAGTAGTCGGTCGGCGCCGTCCGGAGGTAGACGGGTGGACCGCCGAACCCTTGCAGGGTCATGAGGCCGCCCAGCGCCTGGAAGATCGGATCGAAGCCGGGGCGATCGGAGTCCGGGCCGCTCGAGCCGAAGGCCGTCACCGAGGAGTAGATCAGGCGCGGGTTGATTGCGCTCAGGCGCTCGTAGCCGACGCCCAGACGCTCGGCGACGCCGGGCCGCATGTTCTCCATGACGACGTCGGCCCGCTCGGCAAGCTTCTCGACGATCTGGCGGCCCTCTTCGGTCTTGAGATTCACGGCGAGGGAGCGCTTGCCGCGATTCCAGCCGAAGAAGCCGGGCAGCTCGCGGAACGAGTCGCCCTCGAGGGCCTCGACCTTGATGACCGCCGCCCCGAGGTCGGCGAGCTGCATCGCGGCGTACGAGCCGGCGATGTAGCTGGTCAGGTCGACGACACGGACACCGTCGAGCGGAGGCGGGGGGGTAGGCACGGGGCGACGCTCGGCTCTCGGCTACCTCGCGGCGCGCCGGACGATCTGCTCGCGGTGGTAATCGACGTCGCCGTACATCGACTCGAGCGCCTTGGCGTGCTTGAAGTAGATGTGCAAGTCGTACTCCCAGGTGAACCCGATGCCGCCGTGCACCTGGATCGCCTCGCCGCACACCTTGCGCGACGCGTCGGCGACGTAGGCCTTTGCGACCGAGGCCGCGAGCTCCGCGTCCTCCGCCTTCGCGTCGAGCGCCCAGGCGGCGTAGTAAACGGCCGAGAACGAGTTCTCGACCTCGAGCAGCATCTCGGAGCACTTGTGGCGGATCGCCTGGAACGAGCCGATCGGCTGCCCGAACTGCTCGCGCACTTTGGCGTAGCCGACGGCCATGTCGAGGCACCGGCGCGCGGCGCCCAGCATCTCGGCCGCCGCGCCGACGGCGCCGCGGCGCAAGAGGTCCGAGAGGAGTGACGCGGCCTGACCGGGCGCGCCGAGCACGGCATCGGACGCGACCGGCACCTTGTCCATCTCGATGTGGACCCAGCGCGTCGCCAGGTCCATGCCCTGGACCGGCGAGAGCTTGAGACCCGCCGCCGCGGGATCGACGAGGAACAACGACACGCCTTCCGGCGCGCGCGCGGGGATCAGCAGCACGTTGGCCACGTGGGCCCACGGGACGAAGCGCTTCGTGCCGGACAGGGTCCAGCCCTTCGACGACTTCTCCGCCCGCGTCGCTATCGAGCCCGGCTCCCAGTCGAGATCGTTGTCGAGGAGCGCCAGGGTCGCGCGCGCCTCGCCGGTCGCGATCGCCGAGAGCCAGCGCTTCTTCTGCGTGTCGTTGCCGGCTGCCTCGACGGCGGCGGCGGCGAGGACCGTCGGCCAGTACGGGCCCGGATACGCGGCGCGGCCGAGCTCCTCGAGCAGGATCGAGCTCTCGACCATGCCGAGCCCGCTGCCGCCATAGGCCTCGGGCAGGGAGAGCCCGAGCCACCCGAGCTGGGCCATCTCCTTCCACATCGACTCGCTTTCGCCACGCGGGTCATCCCACAGCAGACGAACCGTCGCGGGCTTGCAGTGCTCGTCGAGAAACGCGCGAGCCGAATTTTTCAACAGTTGCTGGTCGGAGCTGAACGAGAAATCCATGGCGTCAGGCCTTCAGGCGGTCGGCGCGCACTTCTTTCGGCAGGCCGAGCACGCGCTCTCCGATGATGTTCTTCTGGATCTCGGACGAGCCCGAGTAGATCGTCCCCGCGCGCGACCAGAGGAACGCCGTCGCGAAGGTGCCGGGCTCACCGGACGACGTGTCCACTTCCTCGAACTCTTCGCGCGCGACCATGAGCTGGCCGAACGGGCCGAGGATCTCGAGGGCGAGCTCGTAGTAGCGCTTCTCGAACTCGGTATACGAAAGCTTGGTGATCGACGACGCCGCGCCCGGCGTGTCACCCTTCTGAAGAGCCGAGAGCACCCGCAGCGCCGCGTAGCGCTGAACCTCGAGGTCGGCGTAGATGCGGCCCATCCGCGCGCGCACGGCCGCGTCCTCGATCAGCGGCCGGCCGCCACGCTTGAGCTCCTTCGTGGCCTTCACGAGCTGGTTGAAGGCGGTGACGTAGCGCGTGACGCGCCCGAGCGCGTTGCCGCCGCGCTCGAAGCCGAGCGTGGTCTGCGCGATCGCCCAACCCTCGTTGGTGTTGCCGATCAGGTCCGACTTCTCGGCGCGCGCGTTGGTCATGAAGACTTCGGAGAAGAGCGAGCTGCCGGTGATCTGCTTGAGTGGCCGCACCTCGACGCCGGGCTGGCGCATGTTGAGGAGCACGCACGAGATGCCGCGGTGCTTGGCGACCTTCGGATCTGTGCGGGCGAGCAGGATGCCCCAGTCGGCGATCGGGCCGCTCGACGTCCAGATCTTCTGACCGTTGACGACGAAGTGATCGCCCTGGTCCTCGGCCCGCGTCTTGAGACTCGCCAGGTCGG
>Ga0137407_10001887_pt1 | contig 13713 bp, 12 predicted proteins | sample CZOMad2_2_16fung_FD_108410 | JGI IMG/M metagenome (GOLD analysis project Ga0137407, IMG submission 108410) | Vadose zone soil fungal communities from Angelo Coast Range Reserve, California, USA - CZOMad2_2_16fungal (Illumina Assembly) | ecosystem: Environmental > Terrestrial > Soil > Vadose...
ATTCACACAGTCCGTAAGATCCTTCCATGTTCCTGCTACGCCAGCCACATTGGCCTGTCCGCCTAATCTTCCTTCCGATCCTACTTCTCTCGCCACACGTGTAACTTCAGATCCGAACGAATTCAACTGATCCACCATCGTATTGATGGTATTTTTTAATTCAAGGATTTCTCCTTTTACATCCACGGTAATTTTTCTTGATAAATCACCTTTTGCAACAGCTGTTGTAACTTCTGCAATATTTCGTACCTGGCCTGTCAGGTTACTTGCCATTCCATTCACACTATCTGTAAGATCTTTCCAAACACCTCCGACGCCTTCCACAGTTGCCTGTCCGCCTAGTTTTCCTTCCGATCCCACTTCTCTCGCCACACGCGTTACTTCGGAAGCAAAACCACGTAATTGATCCACCATCGTGTTGATCGTGTTTTTCAATTCAAGGATTTCTCCTTTCACACCCACGTCAATTTTTCTCGATAAGTCGCCCGATGCAACAGCTGTTGTAACTTCTGCAATGTTTCGCACCTGGGAAGTGAGGTTGCTCGCCATTTTATTTACACTATCTGTAAGATCCTTCCATGTTCCACCAACTCCCGGAACATCTGCCTGTCCGCCCAATTTTCCTTCCGATCCCACTTCTCTTGCAACGCGTGTTACTTCAGAACCAAATGAATTCAACTGATCCACCATTGTATTGATGGTATTTTTCAATTCCAAAATTTCTCCTTTTACATCCACCGTAATTTTTCTCGACAGGTCACCTTTCGCCACCGCAGTAGTAACCTCAGCGATATTTCTTACCTGTCCGGTTAAACTACTGGCCATGCCGTTCACACTATCTGTAAGATCTTTCCAGGTTCCTGCAACTCCTTTTACCAGGGCCTGTCCACCGAGTTTTCCTTCCGTTCCCACTTCAAGCGCCATGCGCGTTACCTCGGAAGAAAATGAATTCAGCTGATCCACCATCGTATTGATGGTATTTTTCAATTCAAGGATTTCTCCTTTTACATCTACTGTAATTTTTCTTGACAGGTCACCTTTTGCAACTGCAGTGGTTACTTCCGCAATATTTCTTACCTGTGCAGTAAGATTACTTGCCATCTGGTTTACCGAATCAGTCAAATCTTTCCATACACCTCCCACACCTTTAACTTTTGCCTGTCCGCCAAGTTTTCCTTCTGAACCAACTTCGCGCGCAACACGCGTAACTTCAGACCCGAATGAATTCAACTGATCCACCATCGTATTGATGGTATTTTTTAATTCAAGAATTTCTCCTTTTACATCCACTGTAATTTTTCTGGATAAATCACCTTTTGCGAATGCAGTGGTTACTTCTGCAATATTTCTTACCTGTCCCGTAAGGTTACTTGCCATTTGATTCACGGAATCTGTCAGATCTTTCCAGGTTCCTGCAACACCTTTTACCTGTGCCTGCCCTCCCAATTTTCCTTCAGTTCCTACTTCCAGTGCAACACGCGTTACTTCTGATGAAAATGAATTCAGCTGATCCACCATCGTGTTGATGGTATTTTTTAATTCTAAAATTTCTCCCTTTACATCCACGGTGATTTTTTTTGACAAATCACCCTTTGCAACTGCAGTCGTTACTTCCGCAATATTTCTTACCTGTGCGGTCAGGTTACTTCCCATTTGGTTAACGCTATCTGTAAGATCTTTCCAAACGCCAGCAACTCCTTTCACTTTTGCCTGTCCACCTAATTTCCCTTCCGATCCTACTTCGCGTGCAACACGTGTAACTTCCATGGAAAAAAGATTCAACTGTTTAACCATGTCATTCACTTCATTGGCGATCCTTGAAAATTCTCCCTTTAAAACGTGGCCGCTGATTTCAAGCGGCATCTGCTGGGACAGATTGCCTTTAGCAACAGAACTGATTACATGTGCGATTTCAATGGTGGGATGAACCAAATCTGAAATGAGTGTGTTGAGAGAGTCCACTCCCATGGCCCAATCTCCTTTCGCATTTGGAATATCGATGCGTTGGGTTAATTTTCCCTGTTTACCAATCGTGCTTCCTGCTTTGGTAAACTCAGCCATTAATTTTTCGTTTAAGGAAATGATATCATTGAGGGTATCACAAATCTTACCCGTTAAACCAAGGTTGTCAATGGGCATTCTTACTTTAAAATTCCCATTTTTTACTTCGGTAAGAACTTTCAATAACTCTTTATCCAGAACCTCACCAGGATGGGTTCCGTTTTTGCCATTCACCAGGTTGGAGATGGATTTTTTGTTTGCAATATCGAGATTTGCCTTGATTTTCTTTCGTGACCCATTCCTGCTAATTCTCGCAGGTTTTTTCTCGGTTTTGGTTTTCGCCAGGTTCATAATCAAATTTTGAATTCGACTGAAAAAATCTAATTTTTCTGCAATTGAATAAGTACTGTAACTAAGCGTGGAATTGAAATCCTAATTTATAAAAATTATTTTATTTTTTTTAGATTTAAAGGATTAAAGAATAGTAATATATAAGATTATTTTTTTTGTAGAAATTCTTGTGCCATATTATTTTGGGGATTATTTTCTACATTATCCATTAAATAAATATTAAATGAATATTTTTAGCTTCCTGATGATCAAAAAACATCAGGAAACGTTAATTATAAATCTTTAAAAAAATATCTATTTTGTGTTTAAGAATTTTAAAAAACCAATTTCCCTATGAAGGAGGTACATCTTAATTCAATTTTTATTGTTGATGATGATCCGGACGACAGGCAGGTAATACTTGACGCCATCCTGGCAACTAATCCCAAATTAAATTACCAGCTTATTGAAAATGGTGAAGAGCTGATTTCACGTTTGCATGCTCCTGAAGGCCATTATCCGGGGTTGATTTTGCTTGACTTGAATATGCATGGTTTAACAGGATTGCAGACACTAAAGGAAATCAGGAAATATAAAGCCTTTAGTCAAATAGCGATTATCATTTTAACTACATCTTCCCAGGATTCAGACAGGAAGGCTGCTTATGAATCGGGAGCAAATTGCTTTATAAATAAACCTGAAACCTATAGTCAGCTGATCGAAATGAGTGAGGCGATTATCAAACTTTTTTTGGTGAAAGAAGAGGTATTAGGTGGGAAGGCTTAGCATCTCCCGCAGATATTGAATAATAAAAAAATTAATCTTATTGTTCACGAATCAAAAGTTGAAAAACGATCTGTGATAATCATAACCATAGCCTTCCATTTACCAGGTGTGGCATAGGGTACAGGGTTTGGGGTGTGGAAATTTGTGCCCTATACCAAACACCCAAAATCTTATACCTTTTTTTTAAACAATTTCCTCAGTTTTTCTTTTGCTGTTTCCAGAGTTGTTTTTCGTCGGGCGGATAATCCTTTTCCCGCACGATTAATATAAAAATTTAACATGGACATTGCCGACTGATATGAACTTCCTTTTTTTCGATTGCTTTTTTCCGCTGAACGCTTCAATGATTCCGCTACTTTTTCTGCACTACCGGATTTAAAAACATTCCGCTCCAGGTCAAGTGCATGACTATGCGTTGTTACATAACCCGACCATTTCTTTGTTTTGGTCTTTCCCTTTTTGGTTATTGTAGCTGATATTTTTGCCATAAATGATTTTTAATTATTGCTGCAAAAACTTCGCCTTAACAAAATATAACAGCGTGTTATCATTTTGTGAATGAAATTTCTTTTGTAAACAGATGGCATAGTTTTTTTGTTTCCATAAAAAATGGTTTTATATGAATACCACTATTATCAGCAAATTGAAAATTGAAAGCCCGGCTTTTCCGGACAATGGTTATTTGCCGTCGAAATATACCTGTGATGGAGAAAATATAAGTCCTCCACTTACCGTAGGTGACTTGCCGAAAGAAACGAAATCGCTCGCCATCATTATGGAAGATACTGATGCCTCCGATGGGACCTTTGATCATTGGGTTGTATGGAATATTGATCCGAAGCCAAACATACCTGAAAATATGAAGGGTGGATTACAAGGAAAAAATGGAAATCAGAAAACGGGATATTACGGTCCCTGCCCGCCAACAGGCGTGCATCATTATTTTTTTAAGATATATGCGTTGGATAAATTTCTGGATCTGGAAAAGGGTGTAGATAAAAGAATGCTGTTACGTACAATGCATAATCACATTATTGCCGGCGGGGAAATAGTGGGTCTTTATTTGAAGAAGGTATGAAAAAAGGTGTAGGGTGTAGGGTGTAAGGCTTAGTGATCCATACCCCACGCCTCATACCCTACACCCTGAATTAATAATTAGTGGGATAAGGTATAAGGCGTAAGGCTTAGTGATCCATGCCCTACGCCTCGCACCCCACACCCCGAAAAATTAATAATCGCTTAATATATTTCACTATGGATATCGAAGAATTACTTGCAACGACTGATCATAAAACCATACTTGAATGGACAAGAGCAAACCAGGGGATACCCGTCATGATGAAATCAAAAGGCGCCGCAGGTGCAAAGGAAATAGCAATTGATTTTTCAGGCGGAGCTGAAAATGGGGACGATTCAATTGCAGTTACCTGGGAAGAGTGGCTGCGCTTATTTGATAAAAGAAAACTTGTTTTCATTTATAACCCTCATAACGGGAGCAGCGAAAACAAAGCTTATTACCGGCTGGAGTCGAAGAAGGAAATAGTTGCAATGGCGGGAAGAAGGGTTTTGCGTCATCAATAATATCAGCCGACTCACAATTACTCATAACCGATGCCAACATCAGGTTGAAGGAATTTATTTGTTCAATGATATTGCAGCGCAGAAACTAACGCGTATTGTTAACGATGCCGGTATTGCTTTTAATTTTCCGCAGGCCGGTAAGATCAGGTTTTATAATTCCCTTGCTTTGTATAAGCACTTTGAATTTTCTTCCCATATCTTCAAGCAGGATATTTTTTAAAAGCGCTGCATTGAAATGGATATGATTTTTTTGTTTTTTTATTTCTTCAAGGTAATTTTCAAAACCCAGGTTCACAAGGAAATCTGCCTGGTCAATAAATCCGCAACCATCAAGCCCATTCTTTTTTCCCCAATGATGTAAGGCGGAAAAGTTTACGTGCGAGGTAATATCCTGCTCGCCTATATACTGATATGGATTATCATTGACGGAATGGTTATAATAACAAATCAATGTGCCGTCGCGGCGATACCCGCGATATAATTCTGCAGAAGGATATCCATAATCGATTGTCAGTACAAATCCTTCTCTTAACCTCGCAGTAATATTTTTTATCCATTCTGTTGCTTCGATATTAATTTCTGTGCGGAAGCCTTTGGGCAATGATACATGGAGTTCATTGAAGTAATTTTGCAAAATTGTGCCGGCTGGTTTCAGCGACTCAAAAAAAGCATCTTTATAATTTACAAAAACTTCCATCAGCTCATTTTCCATTAGCACCTGGTGTACTGAAAAATTATCCAGCAATTCATTAGATAAAACACACCCGGAAATTTCTCCCGGAATATCCTCGATCGAATCATACCATTTTACGATATCAGGCAGGATGGTTTTTTCCATTTCACGCATGACCGGGCTTTTTTCTATAATGCAATATTGAAGCTGTTCGTAAAATTTGCAGTTGTTCCTAAGGTAATTTAGAATGTCATGCGCAAGAAATCCTGTTCCTGCCCCATATTCAATAATAGTAAATTTTTTTTCTCCCAGTATCTTCCACATTTCTTCCAATTGACGGGCAATCATGGCGCCGAAAATGGGAGAAACATAAGAGCTGGTATAAAAATCTCCATTTTTGCCAATTTTATTTCCTGGTGAAGTATAATATCCTGCTTCCGGGTAATACAAACACATTTCCATGTAGTCATGAAAAGAAACCGGGCCGGTGTTCCTGATTTTTTCAATGATGATTTCCTCAAGCACAGTTGCGTTTTAAACATAGCAAACAAGTCTTATGCCATTAACATGAGTATGTCATTATTAAATCAAATAAATATTATGAATACATTTTGCTTCAGTGAATGTGGATTGTTTTGGACCGTTATCAGCAACAAGTCATATAGGTTTTTATGATTGATTGTTGAGTGTTGAATATTGATTATTGAGTATTCGATATTCAGGAAGTCACATTCAATAATCAATATTCAATACTCAACAATCAAGTTAAAGGCTTATTGGCTAACAGGTCGGAAAAAACGTGAGGATTCTCCTGGTCAGCTTCATTCTTAATATTGCAGGTAATATTTTTTAATCAGATTTACATGATGCAATTCATGTCCCGCAATGTGATAAGCGATCGCGCGAACGGAGGCCTCGTTTTTGCCTGCGGTTCCCTTTCGGATTAGTGCTTCATCGTCCAACCCATTAAACAATGTAATTGTGGAATGGCGGACAGCTTTATATTCATCAAAAATATTTTCAAGACTACGACGATCTGCGCCGGAGTAGATGTTAAATTCAATATGATTAAAACCCGGCAGGATCGTTTTATCGTTACGTGCAAATCGCAGCGCACGATAAGAAAAAATGCGTTCACCGTCGATGATATGAACTAGAATTTCCCTGATGTTCCATTTGCCGGGAGCATAACGAAATTGTAGTTTTTCTTCAGGCAGAGAACAAACCAATAATTTTGTTGATTGGCAATTTTCTTCCATATGTTGAAGCAGCAATCCATCTGCAGGCAACAGGTCAATATATGGAGGTTCGTTAGTCAGATATTCATCTCTTCCTGGTTTGTCTATAATCCGATAATTGTTCATGCACTTTTCTGTAAAATTATTTCAATTAAATATTTTCTTATTTGGAAATAATCTATCCATTCAAAAACGTGGTTCTATTTCCCCATTTATCATTTTCACCTGCAATAATCCAGTCAGCATTTATTTTTAATTGCAATATCTAAACCAGGCAAAAGCTAATGGTTTATCACTCAACCCTTTCACATTGCCGGCTATTTGCATCCCGGGATGGTATGGGAAATGCATAGACTATTATGACCTGATGTTTATTTAACGTTTATAAATATGCGAAATGAAAAGAAAATCGATAATCAGTGTGATATTTACTGCGTTTTTAGCCCTGTTTTTTCTGAGTTCATGTTCTATTGAATACAGAGAAAATCATCGCCGGCATTATGAAGAACGTCATCGGGAAGGTCATTATGATAACCATGATCGTGACCATGACCATGACTATGATCATCGTTAATGCTGTGCGTTGAATCAGTGTGTAAATTTTATTAAATCCGTTACGAAAAAAATGAAATAGTTTATATCACCAATTTGCTTATTGCAAAACCCTGGTCGCGGATGCCGGGGTTTTTTGTATCATAATTATTCTTGGGATACAAGTATACAAGCTGGGTAAACAAATCGGTTCCTGTCCTTGCAAATACAATAAAAGAAATAATAAAATCAATCCCAGAGCTTTTTTTGCAACCTGATTAAAATGAAGGGAGATTGTCCATAACCTCGCATGGAATCGAAGGAAACCAGGAATTCCGAAGTACTTCAGAAAAAAGATTAAGATAATGTCCGGTTTATGCATTGCTGTTCGTCATAGTGTAGTAAAACGTCTGAAAGTTATCCATTCATTGAATCATTTTATCATTTCTAAAAACTTAATTTATGACTACGAAAGAAGTTGCCAATCGTTTGGTTGAACTCTGCCGCAAAGGACAAATCCAACAGGCGCAGGAAGAATTATATGGTAAAACCATGGTGAGTATTGAACCCGCCGGTGCACCTGTTGAGAAAGCAGTTGGAATAGATGCCGTTGTTGAAAAAGGAAAACAATTTGCCAGTATGATCGAAGAACGCCATGGCCTTTCTATTACTGATCCTGTTGTTACTGGAAACCATTTTAGCATGGGCATGACATTGGATGCAACCATGAAAGGCCGTGGGAGAGTGCTGCTGGAAGAGATTTGCGTTTACAAAGTCGAAAATGGAAAAATTGCTTACGAACAATTTGTCTATTGATGATTTCGAAGGACTGATGACCAGTGGGAAACAGTCTGTAAAAAAAACAGGCTGTCTCATCCTCTGCAGGATTTACACGATTGCAATTAAATATTTTGCAATTAAATTTCCATTCTTATCTTTTGTAACATTCATCAATAATGTATCATGGCGTTTGGTATCCTTATCAACTTTCAATTCAATATCGTTCATAACAGATATTGGATTCGATCCTTTGGGATATAGTGCATGTTTATACACTTCATTTTCGACATCTTTTGGAAAGAAGAAATTCGTGGTCAACACGTTTTTACCCGCAATATGAACCTTCGCATGAAGATGTGTGATACGCAGGTTATACCAGCCCGGAAAAATAGATTTAAACCTGCATTCCCCATTGTTATCTGTTTTTTGAAATCCCCTTAACCAGGTTTGTTTCATGGTATGTTCAGCTTCAAAATCGGAATAGTGGCCATTGGAATCGCATTGCCAGATATCAACGATCGCACCGGCAATCGGTTTGCAATGTTTGTCTTCAACCTTAAAAATATATTCAACCGGGACTCCTTTTTTATTTTCGGTTATATCAATGCGATTCAATTTTTCATCTTTATAATATGGTCCTTCCGGCACAGGAGGTGTGACCGGATTGTCGCAATCAGTTTGGACTGGATCGAGTTCTTTTTTCTTAGCTGAAAAGAAAAAAGAACCGATAAAGGGCAGCACGATATATGAAAAAAACTTTTTCCTGTTCATTGCTGAGGAGTTTAGAGTCTTATATAATTGGAGACAGTTGTTCCGGATTGCCGAAACGTGATGAAATATTTTTTGTTAGCCAAAGTTAATTGTTTGTATGTGATTAATAAGTTTTAAAATTTAAATTGATCAATATCATCGCTGCTTATCTTTTAATGATAACGGTATTGTACATTTGAAGTCAGTTGCAGGTAATTAAAAAATATTTTTCGCACAGAGCGAACAGGTCGACCACCTCCTCTGGAAGATATTGACTTGTTAGTTAACTTACCAGAGGAGGTGGTCGACCTGTTCGCTCTGCAATGGTTCATATAGGAGCGAAATCCAAAAAATGAAACCGGAATGTATAAAAAACTGATTGCTGTCATTACTTTTTTTATATGCGTACAAACACTTTCTGCACAACAGGATAATAAACAAAAAAAACATGTTGGTGTAAAAGAACTTTTAGAAGAATTTTATGATATCTCTTCCCTGCCATCCTATGTGCCGGATGTGTATGCTGCAGAAGTATCTACTTATGACAGAACCGGGTTGAATAATGATGGTTTTGCAGGAACATATTCTTATCTCCGTAAAAATCCTGATGGTTCATTGGTAATATTTGATATAAAGGGAAAAGGAGTTATTAACCGGATATGGACACCTACACCTTCTGATGACAGTCTTGATTTTTATATTGATGATACATTGAAACCTGCTTTCACAATTTGTTACCGGGATCTGTTCTCTGGCAAAGTATATCCCTTCGTTGCGCCACTTTGTGCCAACCAGCTTGGAGGATTCTATTGTTATTTGCCAATTCCATTTAATGAGTCATGCAAAATTATTTTCAAAGGAAAAACAACAAGATTTCACCAGATCGGATACCGGCTATATCCCCGGGAAACCAATATCAGTAAATTCAGTTTGTCTTTGAATAAAGATGAAGAAGAGGCATTGTCGAAAATAAAGTCAATATGGGGACAATCTGCTTTATCCGTAAAGAGTCTCAATAAGGAAGGACTTAATATTTCAATCAAAAATAAAAACCTCTCTTTGTCTCCGGATCAAAAGGCGACTGTTTTTCAAACCGCGCAACCAGGAAGAATCATTGGTTTTGAGTTGTCAACTTCCGAAAGTCTTGAAAATATTGCAAAGGACATCGATTTAAAAATAACATGGGATAATGAAAAAGCACCGGCAATATATTGTCCGATGGCAGATTATTTTGGATATGCTTTTGGCAAACCATCCATGAAGAGTTTATTGGTAGGTTCAGATGGGATGAAGAATTATTCTTATTTCCCGATGCCTTTTGATAAGTCTGCCCGCATTGAATTAATCTATAGAAAACCTGCGAAGGCCAACAGCGGGAAGACCATTAATTTTCACTCCGCAGTATTTTTTTCAGGGCAGAAAAGGGATATCAGGAGAGAAGGAAAATTTTATACAAACTGGCAGAGGGAAAATCCGGTGCCCGTCAATCAGCCATATGTTATGCTGGATATAAAAGGCAAAGGACATTTTGTTGGTACAGCATTGCAGGCACAGGGATTGAATACAGGCATGACAAGTTTTTTTGAAGGCGATGATTCTACAGTAGTTGATGGCGAATTAAGGATGCATGGTACAGGATCGGAAGATTTCTTTAACGGAGGATGGTATGCTTTGCTGGATTGCTGGGATGCAGCGATGAGTTTACCTCTTTCCGGAGCATTGGAATATTCTATTCCTTTTTGCCGTACCGGCGGTTATCGTTTGTTCGTAACCGATAAAATCCCCTTTGAAAAAACTTTTTTTCATTCCATTGAACACGGACCGGAACATAACCTGGTGCCTGCGGATTATACTTCTGTCAGTTATTATTATTGCAGCAATCCCGGCTCACAAAAATTAATTCCATCTGTGGAGAATACAAATATTTATATACCGGATACGCTCATGTTATATCCGCAGTTGTTGAATGTAGGTGTCGAAGGTCGCGTGGAGACTGAAACCAGGTGGGGTTTTCCGACAGGAGGCCTTTCATTTTATTATATGGTAGATAAGGATACCAAATTGCGCATATCCCTTCGCGATATTCCTGCAGGCAGCTACCACATACTGTTGGATTATGCAAAAAACCCGGAAGGGGCTATGTTTTCAATCTGGCAAAGGCAAACAGCATTGACTGACTGGATCGATTCCCGTAATGATTCAGTCAACCGCATTCAAATGCAGGATATGTCGGACATTATCATTACTCCATTAAATAATACGATCTCATTCCGGTTTAAAACAATCCAAAAACAGGGCAGGTTTATTTTGAATCGAATCATTCTTGTCAAAAAAAATAAATAGGTAAATGCCGGATCTCGAAAGCGGACATTTATCGTATCAAAACCGTACAGTTTTTAGGAATAAAAATTAATATAAGCTGCTGATTAATATCTATGTAATAATCTGGCATTTTCTTGGTATTATAATTCTGTTTGATTCCTTCATTTCCATCCAAGTCATAACAAGTTTAGAAAACCGGCTAAAAATAAATAGCTCATGCTAAAAAATTATTTCAAAACTGCAGTGCGTAATCTTTTTAAAAATAAAGCTTCTTCTTTGATTAATATTGGCGGGCTCGCTACGGGTATGGCAGTGGCGATGCTCATCGGGCTTTGGATCTATGATGAGTTGTCATTCGATAAATCCAATAAAAATTATGACCGCATTGCCCAGGTTTGGCAATTTGTAACATTCGACAAAGACAAAGGCAAGGCTTCCTATAATGTGATGCCAATACCATTGGCAGAAGAATTGCGAAGTAAATACCCCGATTTCAAATATGTAAGTTTATCTAATCATAATTCCAGTTTAATACTTACTTCGGGAGAAAAAAAGTTTGCAGAATCGGGCAACTATGTGCAACCTGATTTTACTGAAATGATATCATTGAAAATGCTTGCAGGTAATCACAATGGTTTAAAAGACATCAATTCCATCATGCTTTCTAAATCTTTGGCGGAAAATTTTTTCGGATCAGAAAATCCTATCAATAAAATAATAAAAATTAATAATAAACTGAATGTAAAAGTTACCGGTGTTTATGAAGATTTTCCGGATAATAACAGTTTCAAAGATGTGTTTTTTCTTGCCCCATGGGATTTGTATGAAACCAATAATGATTGGGTAAAAAAAGCAAAAAATGAATGGGATAATAATTCTTTCCAGATTTATGCACAATTAAAAGATAATGCCGATTTTAAAAAAGTTTCTGCCAAAATAAAAGACATCAGGGTAAAAAGAAGTGAACCACCTGCGTACAGACCTGAATTTTTCCTGCATCCCATGAGTCGCTGGCATTTATATTTAGATTTTAAAAATGGTGTCAATACCGGAGGGCTGATCCAATTTGTTTGGCTTTTCGCTATCATCGGTATTTTTGTTTTGCTTTTGGCTTGTATCAATTTTATGAATCTGAGTACGGCCCGCTCTGAAAAAAGGGCAAAGGAAGTCGGTATTCGTAAGGCAATCGGTTCACTTCGCAAACAGTTGATCTTTCAATTTTTCAGTGAATCCTTGTTGGTGGTAATCATTGCTTTTATTTTGTCACTACTTTTAGCGCAGTTAATACTTCCATTTTTCAATGGCATGGCCGGTAAGAAGATGAATATTTTGTGGTCAAATCCATTGTTCTGGATTATGGGCATTGGTTTTAGTCTGCTTACAGGATTGATTGCCGGAAGTTATCCCGCTCTTTATTTATCTTCTTTCCAACCGGTAAAAGTATTGAAAGGAACTTTCAAAGCCGGACGTCTTGCCGCTATTCCCCGTAAAGTTTTGGTGGTTTTACAATTCACTGTTTCTGTTACATTGATCATTGGAACCATTGTCGTTTTTCGCCAGGTACAGTATGCCAAAAATCTTCCGGTTGGATACAACCGTAGCGGACTGATTGAAATTAATATGAACACGCCCGAATTAATTAAACATTACGATGCTTTGCGAAACAGTCTGCTTAATACCGGGGCAGTGTACGACGTGTCTCAATCTTCCTGTTCGATAACCGGGCAGAATGGTGGAACAACAGATATTTCCTGGAAGGGGAAAAGCCCGGACATGCATCCGTTGGTGATGTCAAATAGTATTTCTCATGAGTTTGGAAAAGTCGTGGGCTGGCATTTATCCCGGGGCAGAGATTTTTCCAGGGATTTCGCCACTGATTCCGCCTCCATTATTTTAACTGAATCTGCAGTAAACCTGATGGGTTTTAAAAAGCCGCTCGATGAGTTTGTTAAATATCATGGCAGGGATTATAAAGTAATTGGTGTTATCAATAACATGATCAGGGAATCGCCTTTCGAGCCTGTTAAGCCTACGATTTTTACGGTGAATTACCACAACGTAAGTGTTATCAATATCAAACTTACACCACAGTTAGGCACAAGCGAAGCGCTTGGTAAAGTAGAAAATATCTTCAAAAAATATAATCCGGCAAGTCCTTTCACTTATACTTTTGTGGACGAAGAATTTGCGAAAAAATTTGGTGATGAAGAACGGATCGGTAAATTATCAACATTTTTTGCCATGCTTGCCATTTTTATTTCCTGTCTTGGGCTTTTTGGATTGGCATCTTTTGTTGCCGAACAGCGCACCAAAGAGATAGGTGTAAGAAAAGTGCTTGGAGCATCGGTGTTAAATGTCTGGGGATTGTTGTCGAAAGAATTTATTATGCTGGTCAGTATTTCCCTGATCATCGCAATTCCCATCGCTTATTATTTCATGAGCAACTGGTTGCTGAATTACGAATACCGCACAGCACTTTCCTGGTGGATATTTTTAGTTGCTGGCGTGTGTGCAATAACGATCACCATATTAACAGTAAGTTTCCAGGCAATCAAAGCAGCGATTGCCAACCCGGTGAAAAGCCTGAGATCGGAATAGAACTTCGCACCAGTCCGTCATTTCTGTAAAAGTCAGATAATTCGGTAACAGAATTTAATCTTTATGAATTAAAATTCTGTTACTATGCGCGACAATAGAAAAGACACCACCATATGGCGGAAC
>Ga0137407_10001892_pt1 | contig 13705 bp, 12 predicted proteins | sample CZOMad2_2_16fung_FD_108410 | JGI IMG/M metagenome (GOLD analysis project Ga0137407, IMG submission 108410) | Vadose zone soil fungal communities from Angelo Coast Range Reserve, California, USA - CZOMad2_2_16fungal (Illumina Assembly) | ecosystem: Environmental > Terrestrial > Soil > Vadose...
CCCGCGAGGCGTAACAAGCCCGCGAGCGCAGCTTCGAGCGTTCAGGCGACTCGCGCGGGGTCCCGGTGGTTCGCCGGGGAGCCTGGAGGTACGGCGAGCGCTGGTGAGGGTTCGGGGGTCGAAGGGGGCGGAGCTCCCTGGGAAGCAGGGTCCGGGGGTTGGTGTGTAACCCCCGGGAAAGCGAGTGTGTACCCCCCAGAAAATAGTGCATACGACACGAACGCGAACACCCCGACGGTGATGGCGTAACCGCCGCCAGATGGGTACCGTCAGCCCTTGTGAGTGACAACAGGACCTGGCCGGCACCGCGCGGGAAAGCATCTGACAGCCCGGCTGACCACGCTCACGCGAGCAGGCGCGTTACACGGCCGACGGGGACTTGCGCTGCTATCGTGGCCATTGACGATCTGGTGAGCGAGGTGGGTGCGTGAATTCCCGTTGCTGCTCACGTACGGCGTGCAAGCAGCCCCCCGTCTACACGCTCACGTTCGTGTACCGGGACTCCACGGCCGTGCTTGGTCCGCTGTCCGCTTACGAGGAGCCGAATACCTACGACCTGTGCGAGAAGCACGCTGCCCGGCTCGTCGCCCCGCGGGGCTGGGATGTTGTCCGGCTGCCGCCTAGCCCGGAGCAGGAACGCGCCGACGACCTAGAGGCAATCGCCAACGTCATCCGCGAGCCGAAAGTCGCCGCCGACCAGTCCCGGCCCCGTCCTGTCGGCTCCGTAGGCTCAGCCAACGGCGGCGACCCGCGCGCCGCGGGCAGCTCCCGGCCCGCCCCGGCTCCAGAGCCCGTCGGCCAGGGCGTCGAGGTCGGCCGCCGCGGCCACCTGCGCGTCCTGCGCTCCGCCCCCACAGCCCAGCCCGACTGACTTTCCCGCAGGGTACCCACCACCCCCCGGACCCCCCACTCGCACGGGTGCCCGCCGTAATTCCCGGGGCGGGTCCCTAGGAGAGGAGCCGGAAGCACCCGCGGAATCCGCGCGGGTCCTTCACGGCTCTCCTGAAGCGCGAAGCTCCGCCGCGCAAAACCGCCTCGCCGTAGTGTCCGCCGGGGGTACCCGCCAGCCCCCAGACTGGTTACGTCAACGCGGGGCACGGGAAACACCCACGGGATGCCAGGCCCGGTTGGCATGACCGATAGGTTTGGTCTTGACGGGATTTACCAGCGGGCGGAAGCATCCGGACGGGACACGAGCGGAGCGACATTGAGCGACCTGGACAAGATCTTCAAGGCGTACGACATCAGGGGAGTCGTGCCTGACCAGCTTGACGAGGGTGTCGCCGAGGAGATCGGTGCGGGGTTCGCGAGGCTGACGAACGCCGACCAGCTCGTCATCTTGCACGACATGCGGACGTCCAGCCAGCCGCTAGCCGACGCGATCGCCCGCGGCGCGGCGAGCCAGGGCGCCAACGTCATCAGCGGCGGCCTCGGGTCGACCGACATGGTCTACTACGCCAGCGGCTTCCTGAGCGTCCCCGGTGCGATGGTCACCGCGAGCCACAACCCGGCGAAGTACAACGGCATCAAGCTGTGTAAGGCCGGCGCCAAGCCGGTCGGCATCGAGACCGGCCTCGCCGACCTCAAGCAGATGGTCGCCGACGGCGTCCAGGGAAGCGACAGGCCACAAGGCACGATCACCAGCCATGATCTTCTCCCCGGTTACGCCGCCTACCTCAAGAAGATCGTCGACCTGTCCGGGATCCGCCCGCTGAGGGTCGTGGCCGACGCCGGCAACGGGATGGCCGGCCACACGGTGCCGACCGTCTTCGAGGGCCTGCCCATCGACTTGATCCCGCTGTACTTCGAGCTGGACGGCACGTTCCCGAATCACGAGGCCAACCCGATCGACCCGGCGAACCTCCGCGACCTGCAGAAGGCGGTCATCGAGCACCAGGCGGACATCGGCCTGGCCTTCGATGGCGACGCCGACCGCTGCTTCGTCGTGGATGAGAAGGGCGAGATCGTCAGCCCCTCCGTGCTAACCGCGCTCATCGCGACCCGCGAGCTGGCACGCGAACCGGGCGCGACCATCATCCACAACCTGATCACGAGCCGCGCCGTCCCCGAGATCATCACCGAGCACCAGGGAACCCCGGTGCGCACCCGCGTGGGCCACTCGTTCATCAAGGCGAAGATGGCCGAGACCAACGCCGTCTTCGGCGGGGAGCACTCCGGGCACTTCTACTTCCGTGACTTCTGGTTCGCCGACTCAGGCATGCTCGCGGCGCTGCACACCCTGGCCGCGCTCGGCACCTCCGATCAGCCGCTGTCGGAGCTCCTGGCGGAGTACTCCCGCTACGCGGCGAGCGGCGAGATCAACAGCGAGGTCTTCGACCAGGCCGGCGTAACAGCCAATATCAAGGCTTTTTACGCCCGGCGCGCCTACGGAGTGTCATCCGGAGTGCCATCCGGAGTGTCATCCGGAGTGTCATCGCTGACCTTTGATGAACTTGACGGCCTCACCATCGCGGGCGACACGTGGTGGCTCAATGTCCGGCCGTCCAATACCGAGCCGCTGCTTCGGCTGAACACCGAAGCAGAGACCCCCGGGCAGATGGCTGCGATCCGGGACGAAGTGCTAGGGCTCATACGTGGCACGACAGAAGGATGACCGTGAATATTAACGACTGGCTGCTGGAAATCCTGGCCTGCCCGAAGTGCCGCTCGCAGCTGCGCGCCGATGAGGCGGCCAGCGAGTTGGTGTGCACGGGCTGCGGGCTGGCCTACCCGGTGCGCGACGACATCCCGGTGCTGCTGGTAGACGAGGCTCGGCAGACCGCGGGCGGCAGTTCGGCGGGCGGCGCGGCCGGCGGGGCGGGGTGAACACCCCCCATGGCGGGGCGGCATTCGCCGCCTACCGGCTCGATGACCCCGAGCTCGTCGAGGCGGGCGATCCGGGGGGAATGCTGCGCCAGGTCGCGTCGGCGGCGGCGCAAGTGCGCACCGCGTTTCGGGCATGTGACGAGGCTCCGCTACTAGGGCACCGCCCAACGCTAGGGCCGCACCCAAATTCCGCGCTAACCGCCGACGCCAGGCCCCGCGCGATCGTCGTGGCCGGCGCCGGGACGGGTGTGCTGGCCGGCGAGATACTGGCCGCTAGCGTCGGGGCTCGCTCGCCAGTGCAGGTGCTGACCGTCAGCGGCTACGTGCTGCCCGGCTGGGTCGGCGCGACCGATCTCGTGGTGGCCACCTCAACCTCGGGCCACACCGTCGAGGTGCTGGCCCTGGCCCGGGAGGCCGCGCGACGCGGCTGCCAGCTGATCGCGATCGCGCCGGCGGCATCGCCGCTGCACGAGATCATCACGCAGGCACGGGGCACCCTCATCGCCGTCGCGTCGGCGGGCCCCGCGCGATCCTCGCTATGGACGCTGGCCATCCCGCTCCTGGTGATCGCGGAACGGCTCGGCCTGACCGCCATAGGAAGAGACGGCTTTGAGTCTGCGGCAAGCGTGCTCGAGGACGTGTCGCACCAGTGCCGCCCCTCCAGTGAGTCGTTCGTTAACCCGGGAAAGTCGCTTGCCCTCGACCTCGTCGGCACGCTGCCGGTGGTGTGGGGCGGCACGCCGCTGGCCAACGTCGCCGCGCGCCGGCTCGTCGCGCAGCTCGCGGCGAACGCGAAGTACCCGGCGCTGCTGGGCAGCCTGCCGGGGATCGGCCGGGACCAGGTTGCGGTGTTCGACGGTCCGTTCGCGCCGGGACCCGAGCCGGACTTCCCCTCAGTGGAGGACCCGCCCGACGATGAATTCCCGCTCTCGCTCGAGGACCCGGAGACGAGCGGTGCCACGCTGCGCCTGGTCCTGCTCGCCGACGAGGGAGACGAAGACCCCAGGGTGACCGCGAGCCGTCACGCCGCCGCGTCGCTGGCCGGCAGCCGCGGCATTGACGTCTCGGAGCTGGCCATGGATGGCGAGCAGCCGCTGCGCAAGCTCGCCGCGGTCGTGCAGCTGGCTGACTACGCGTCGGTCTTCCTCGGTATCGCCAGCGGCATTGACCCGCTGGCGATCGCCGCGATCGATGACCTGAAGGACCTTACAGAACAGGCGGGGTAGTACCGGCATATGAAGGCCGTCGTCGCGGCGCTCGCCGCCAACCTCGGTATAGCGATCGCGAAGTTCATCGCCTTCCTCGTCACGGGGTCAGCCTCCATGCTGGCCGAGTCGGTGCACTCGGTCGCCGACACTGGCAACGAGGCGCTGCTGCTGATCGGCCACGGCCGCTCGCGGCGCGCCCGGACCACCGAGCACCCGTTCGGCTTTGGGCGGGAGCGCTACTTCTACGGCTTCGTCGTCGCGGTGATGCTGTTCACCGTCGGATCGGTGTTCTCGCTGTATGACGGCATCCACAAGATCATCTCGCCGGAGCCGCTGCAGTCCCCGATCGTCGCCTACATCGTGCTGGCCCTTTCGTTCGTGCTTGAGGGGCTCTCGCTGCGCACCGCGGTCGTGGAGGCCAACCAGCACCGCGGCGAGCACGGCTTGCGGGCGTTCGTGCACATCACCAAGACTCCTGAGCTGCCCGTCGTGCTGCTGGAGGACACCGCCGCCCTGCTCGGCCTGGTATTCGCGTTCCTCGGCGTGCTGCTGTCCCAGGTGACCGGGCACGACGAGTGGGACGGCGCCGGGTCCGTCGGGATTGGCGTGCTGCTGGCCTGCGCCGCCTTCATCGTGGGCTATGAGACCAAGAGCCTGCTGATCGGCGAGTCGGCGACGGAGGAGGACTCCAGAAAGATCGTGGCGGCGCTGGAGACCGGGCCAGAGAGCTTCCGGCTGATTCACTTGCGCACCTCCCACATCGGCCCGGAGTCGCTGCTCGTCGCCGCGAAGATCGCGGTCCCCGGCCAACTGACCGCGGCGGACCTGGCCGCGGGCATCAACGCGGCCGAGGGCCGGATCCGCGCGGCCCTGCCAATCGCGGAGACGATCTACCTGGAGCCAGACATCTATGACCCCGAAGAGGCCGACGGCACCGACCCGTCCATCCAGGTAGTTAGGCGCAGCCGCAGCCGCCTGCGGCGCGGGGGACGCGGCCGTGTGTGATCGGTGCTGCGTAACCGGCGCGGCGGGGGAGTGCCGAGCCAGCGCAGGGCGCGTTCCTTCTCGAAGTCCAGGGCACGGCCCGGTGTCGCGGGAACGTGACCGGTGCGCCGGCCCAGGTCCGCGACGGCAGCCCGGACCGACGACTCCGTTAGCACCCGCAGGCCGAAGGCCAGCGCGGCCGGAGTGATGTCATACCGCTGCTCCAGCCGCATCGCGGCGGCGACAGCGGTCAGGTCCTCCTCGGTGAACTGGCGATGTGCCGGGCCGCGTCCCGTCGGCCGGTCCCGCAAGGCCGGCAGCAACCCGAGGTCCTCCCGGTAGCGCAGCATCCGGGGGGACATGCCGAGCCGCCGGGCTGCCTCTGAAATGCGCATACCCAAGATCCTAACAATCTTTTGTCAGAAATGACCATCAAGGCGTGCGGGATACCACCGCCGTCCCGTAGTCTCAGACTGGTTGCCCGCTAGCAAGTCATCCAGGCCGCCAGGCAGGCACAGAGCCGCCCGGTCATCAGGCCATCCAGCCGTCATCGACGAAGGAGTTAGTGCGCATGAGCGCTGAACCGTACAAGGTCGCCGACATCAAGCTCGCCGACTTCGGGCGCAAGGAGATCCAGCTCGCCGAGCACGAGATGCCCGGCCTGATGTCGACCCGCGCCGAGTACGCGCAGTCGCAGCCGCTGCGCGGCGCCCGCATCATCGGCTCGCTGCACATGACGATCCAGACTGCCGTCCTCATCGAGACCCTGACGGCGCTCGGTGCGGAGGTCCGCTGGGCCAGCTGCAACATCTTCTCCACGCAGGACCACGCCGCGGCGGCGGTCGCGGTAGGGCCGGACGGGACCCCGGATGACCCCAAGGGCATCGCTGTCTTCGCCTGGAAGGGCGAGACGCTGGAGGAGTACTGGTGGTGCACCGAGCAGGCGCTGACCTGGCCGGACGGCCAGCTGCCGAACATGATCCTCGACGACGGCGGCGACGCCACCCTCTTCGTGCACAAGGGCGCCGAGTATGAGGCCGCCGGGGCGGTCCCCAGCCCGTCCGAGACCGACAGCGAGGAGTGGCGGGTCATCCTTGACCGCCTCCGCAACTCCCTGGCCGACGCCCCTGGCAAGTGGACCGCCACGGTGCAGAGCATCAAGGGCGTCACGGAGGAGACCACGACCGGCGTGCACCGCTTGTATGAGATGCACCGGGACGGCAGCCTCAAGTTCCCGGCGATCAACGTCAACGACTCGGTCACCAAGTCGAAGTTCGACAACAAGTACGGCTGCCGCCACAGCCTCATCGACGGCATCAACCGCGGCACCGACACGCTGATCGGCGGCAAGGTCGCCCTCGTGGCCGGCTTCGGCGATGTCGGCAAGGGCTGCGCCGACTCGCTGCGCGGCCAGGGCGCCCGGGTCATCATCACCGAGATCGACCCGATCTGCGCGCTGCAGGCGGCGATGGAGGGCTACCAGGTCATCACGCTTGAGGAGGCCCTGCCTTACGCTGACATCTTCGTCACCACGACCGGCAACAAGGACATCATCACTGCCGCGGACATGGCGCAGATGAAGCACCAGGCGATCGTCGGCAACATCGGCCACTTCGACAACGAGATCGACATGGCCGGCCTGGCCGCGACCCCCGGGATCAAGCGGGTCAACGTCAAGCCTCAGGTCGACGAGTGGATCTTCCCCGACGGCCACACGATCATCGTGCTGTCCGAGGGCCGCCTGCTCAACCTGGGCAACGCCACCGGCCACCCGAGCTTCGTGATGAGCAATAGCTTCACCAACCAGGTGATGGCGCAGATCGAGCTGTTCACCAAGACCGAGGAGTATCCGATCGGGGTGTACACGCTGCCCAAGCACCTGGACGAGAAGGTCGCCCGGCTGCACCTGGACGCGCTCGGGGTCAGGCTAACCAAGCTCACCAAGGAGCAGGCCGACTACATCGGCGTCCCGGTCGAGGGTCCGTATAAGCCGGACCACTACCGCTACTAGGCCCGAAAATTGCCGCAGCTACCTCCCGGGGGGTCGAACTCCCGCACCCCCCGGGACCAGTACATCGCCGACCCCGGGCTCGCGGAGCTCGGGGACCGGCGGATCAGCTACGCCGCCCGCGCCATGCCGCTGCTGTCGCACCTGACGCGGCGGTTCGCGGCGGAGCAGCCCTTCGCGGGCCTGACCATCGTGGCGTGCCTGCACGTCACCGCGGAGACGGCGGTCCTCGCCCGCGCCCTGCGCGCGGGCGGGGCCAGCGTCTCGCTCGCCGCGTCTAACCCGTTGTCCACTCAAGATGACGTCGCCGCCGCGCTGGCCTCCGTCGACGGCATGGCCGTTTACGCCCGCGCCGGGGTGGACCGCCGCACGTACTACGAGCACATCGCCCTCGCCCTGGACTGTGTACCCCCGGGACCGGACCTGCTCATCGACGATGGCGGAGACCTGATCCAGACCCTTTACACCGAACGCGCCGCACTAATTCCTCATGTCAAGGGCGGCTGCGAAGGTACGACGACGGGCATCCTGCGGCTGCGCCGGATGGCCGCCGAGGGCGCCCTGGCGTTCCCCATGATCGCCGCCAGCGAGACGCCGGCCACGCGGCTGATGGAGAACCTGCGCGGCACGGCCCAATCGGTCATCGACGGCCTGCTGCGCGCCAGCGGCGTCCTGCTAGCCGGGAAGACCGTGGTGGTCGCCGGGTTCGGCGCGTGCGGCACGGGCATAGCCGAGGCCGCCCACGGGCTTGGCGCGCGGGTGATCGTCACCGAGGTTGACCCGGTCCGCGCGCTGGACGCGGTGCTGCGCGGCTTCCGCGTGCTGCCGCTCGCGGACGCGGCGCCGCTCGGCGAGGTGTTCATCACCGCGACCGGCTCGGCGGCGGTGATCACCGCCGAGCACATGGCCCTGATGCCGGATGGGGCGATCCTCGCCAACGCCGGGCACTTCGACGTCGAGATCGACGTGCGCGGCCTGGCCGACCTCGCCGTGGCCGTGCACCCGGACGTCCGGCCGCACTGCGACGCCTATGAGCTGCTCGATGGCCGCCGCCTGATCCTGCTGGCCGAGGGCCGCGTGGTCAACCTCGTCGCCGCCGAGGGGCACCCGCCCGAGGTGATGGACCTGGCGTTCGGCATCGAGGCGCTGGCCCTGGCCTGGCTCGCCGGCAACGCGGGGAAGCTAGCGCCCGAGGTGCACCCGGTACCACCAGAGCTGGACGCGGAGGCCGCCAGCATGGTCCTAGTCGCGCTAGGCGCCCAGATCGACACCCTAACCCAAGCCCAGCGCGAGTACCTGGCCTCCTGGCGCCTACGTTTCTAGCGTCCCGCGCCTAAGTTCGCGGCGCAAGTCGCAAGGCGGCGCCGTCGCCCGCGCTCATGGCCGCTACCGGACGGTAACAGTGGCTCTCTCCGTGACCATCACGGATAAAGCCAACAGTTACCCGCCAGTAACCAGGGTCGGCGGGGAGCGGCGCCCCCGAGGGCCTGGCGCTGCGCCCAACAGCTGGAACGCGCATTCGCCTTGTCCGGTAACGAGTCGGTGGCGCCCGCGGCTTGCTGACGGCGCCTGCGGGGATGCGGGTGATACTCCGGGTGAATCCCCGCGGAGTCGCCCCGCCAGGCGACGCGGGGGTCGCGGACCTGGCTGCGTACCTCGGCCGGGGCCTGGGCGATCAGCGCCCACAGGCGGGCCGCTCGGATGCCGGCGGCCCTTCCCGAGGGGCGCTCGCGCGGGATAGCCAGCTGGAGGCGTTGGGCGGGAAATCGGGGCTTGAAGTTCGTCAGGACCAGCCAGCCGAGCAGGCACAGCGGGTAGGCGAAGTACCCGAAGCGGGTGGCGGGAGCGAGGACGAACATGCCCGCGTAGCCGACGGCCAGCCGCCAGGCGACCGACTGGTGCGTCTGGGGCGGGCGCACCAGGAGCCAGGCGGCGAACGCGACGGCGGCCACGCCCATCAACGCGACCGCCGCCATGTGGCCGGTCGGGCCGAGCTGGGACAGCAGGTGGCCGGGCAGCGGGCTGGCGGCGGGAGTCTTGTGGTGCGTAAGGCCCAGCGGGAACGCCACGGTGTTCTGCACCAGTGAACCAGGCTGGGCCATCGCGTCCGGCGCGGCGAGCAGGGCCAAGATGGCCGCCGTGCCGACCGTGGTCCCGACGAAGCCCGCGGCCGCCTTCGCCTTGTAGCGCATCCACAGCATGACGGCGAAGACCGGCAGGACGGGCCATGCCGTGTACTTCATCGCGCAGGCGATCGCGACGGCCAGGCTAGCGCGGCCCACCCAGCCCCTGGAAGCGCACGCGAGGGCCACGCAGATCAGCGCGATGACCGGCGGGTCGGTGATGCCGAGGGCCAGCGGGAACGCGATAACGGGGGAGGCGATCGCGATCACGGTCAGCCGGGTGACCTGGCCCCGGCAGTTCGCGCACCGGCGGAGTCCGTGCGGCGCCATGATGGCGAAGGCAATGACAAGCAGCGCGAGCGTGGCCAGCGACGTCCAGACCCGGGGGTCGCCCGCGATCCCGTGCAGCCCGGCCGATCGGGGCAGCCCGAAAACCTCCATGACCGGCAGGTACGGGTTGTAGGACCGCCAGTCTTGCAGCTGGCTGGTGGGCAGGTACGGGGTGCCGTACCTGAGCACGTGCCCGGCGGCGCGCCCGATCACCCGGACCTCGGCGGTGTCCTGCTCCTGGGTAGCGAGCCAGGCGAACGGGGCGATGAGGGCGCCGGCGATCGCCACGGTCAGCCCCGGCCACCAGCTCTTGCCGAAGCGCAGCAAGATAGCCGTGAGGGCATAGCAGCCGAACGCGAACACCGCCCACGCCCGGTCCTCGTGCCCGGTGAAGGCTGCCACCGCGCCCGCGTAAATCGTGAAGACCCCGAACCAGGCTGCCACCAAGTGGCGGCCTGGCCAGGTCCCCTGCGCCTGGTTTTCGTGCGCCCGGCTCACCTGGCCTGATGCCTGGGCGCCTCTACCCCCTGCCACCTAGACAGTATCCATGCTCCGCGGAGTAAATAGTCAGCCAACCCGCCAGTTGAACCCGGATCGGCGCAGGCTGAGCGCGGATCTGCGCAGGTCAGGCGCGGCTTGGGGCGTAGCCGAAACGGGCCGGCAGAACCCGGCAGAATACCAAGCCGGGCTAAGGAAGCTTCCAATCGACGGGTGTCCCGCCATGAGCCTCAAGCAACTGGTTTGCCCGGCTGAACGGGCGTGACCCGAAGAAATCCCCGTTGGCCACCATCGGGCTCGGGTGCGCGGACTCGATCTTCGGGACGCTGCCCAGGAGCGGCGCGAGGTTGCGGGCGTCGCGACCCCACAAGATCGCGACGAGCGGGTTCCCCTGGTCGTTTCGCTCCGCGAGGGCCCTGATGGCCTGCTCGGTGACCGCCTCCCAGCCCTTGCCCCGGTGCGAGCCGGGCTTGCCGGGCTGCACCGTGAGCACCCTGTTGAGCAGCAGGATCCCGCTCTCGGTCCACGGCGTGAGGTCGCCGGTCGCCGGCCGCGGGTAGCCGAGGTCGCTCGAGTACTCCTTGAAGATGTTGAGCAGGCTGCCGGGCAGGCGCTTGACCGTGGGGGCGACAGAGAAGCTGAGGCCGATGGGGTGGCCGGGCGTCGGGTATGGGTCCTGCCCGACGATCAGCACCCGTACCTCGTCGAATGGCTGCTTGAACGCACGCAGGACATGATCGCCGCTGGGCAAGTATGTGCGCCCTTGGGCGATCTCCGCGCGCAGGAAGTCGCCCATCGCGGAAATCTGCGCGGCGACGGGCTCCAGGGCCCGCGCCCAGCCTGCCTCGACAACGTCGGTAAGAGGTCTCATCGCCACATCCGGAACTGTATCGCTTGCCCGTGAGCGGTGGGCGTTTGCGGCGTTGGGTAGTGCGGAGCTGGTAAAAAGGGGTAACCTGCGCATGCTGGGCGTGGGATGGGTGGCGGGCGTTACAGTCAGTCGCCACAGGTGCTCCTCTTGGAGCCGGATACATGGAACGATGGGGCTCATGAAAGGACGCGTGCTAGTCGTCGATGACGACGCGGCGCTTGCCGAGATGCTCGGGATCGTGCTTCGAGGAGAAGGGTTCGAGCCAACCTTCGTTGACAACGGAGACAAGGCGATGGACGCTTTCCACGAGACGCGCCCTGACTTGGTGCTGCTTGACCTGATGTTGCCCGGGCTTGACGGTATCGACGTGTGCCGTCAGATCAGGAGCGAGTCAGGGGTTCCGATCGTCATGCTGACCGCGAAGACCGACACCGTTGACGTGGTCCTCGGGCTGGAATCCGGCGCGGACGACTACATCAACAAGCCGTTCAAGTCAAAGGAGCTGGTCGCCCGGATCCGGGCGCGCCTGCGGCGCACCGATGAGCCCGCGCCGGAGATGCTGCAGATCGGTGACGTCTCCATCGACGTGGCGGGTCACTCGGTGAAGCGGGACGGCGAGGCGCTGAGCCTGACTCCGCTTGAGTTCGACCTGCTGGTCGCGCTGGCCCGCAAGCCCCGCCAGGTGTTCACCCGCGAGGTCCTGCTCGAGCAGGTATGGGGGTACCGGCACGCGGCCGACACCCGGCTCGTCAACGTCCATGTGCAGCGACTGCGCGCCAAGATCGAGAAGGACCCGGAGCACCCGGAGATCGTCGTCACGGTGCGCGGCGTAGGGTACAAGGCCGGACCTGGCTGAGCACGGGATGGAGCGGTCAGCGGTTACTCCTGACGCGGCCGGACCTGCTCGACCGACTAGCACTTCTAGCACGTCAAGTCCTGCGCCCGCCGCCCCTTCAGGCGTGCCCGGCACTGGGGCGGGCGTGAGCGTGGGCAGTTCAGCCCCAGCCAGCTCGAGTGAGGGCGACACCGCTCCGGACATCATTGCCCGCGGCAACATTGCTCCGGGCAATCCAGCCGCCATCTCGCACCGCGAGTACCGCCGCGAGGCCTGGGAGATGGCGATGCGGCGCAACAAGGTGGTCCGCTGGTTCGTCTCCTGGCTACCGCACCGGGTGACGATCATCTTGCGGGCGGCCCTGCGCTGGGAGCATGCGCTCATCGCCAAGGTCGCGCGTCGCTGGCATCGTTCCCTGCAACTGCGGGTGATCGGCACCACGCTCGTGATCTCCACCATGATGATCGCGGTGCTGGGCTTCTTCCTCACCTATCAGATCGCCGACGGGCTGCTGGCCAACGCGGAGAACGCGGCCCACTCCCAGGCTTCGACGGGACTGAGCACTGCCCGCTCGCTGTCGGACCTCAACGTGGCGCCAAAGAGCAACTCGGCCGCCGAGGACTTCATGTTCACCGCCGCCCAGACCCTGCAGCAGCAGACCGGTGCGGGCGACAACAACTACTACGTCATGGTCGGCCTGCGCTCGGATTACCAGCTGGGGCTTACCCACTTGGTCAGCCCGACCATCGTCGACAGCGGCACGACGCTGCCGGCCCAGTTGATCAAGTACGTCGAGAAGGAGCAGCTGGCCACGTCGGCGGCGGGCAGCGGCGACAACACGCTCTACTACACGCCGACGACGCTGGCGTTCACCACCCCAGGGCAGCCCAGCGAGCCCGCGATCGCGGTCGGCACGCCCCTTGGCAAGTACTACGAGCTCTACTTCATCTTCCCGCTGGACGCCGAGCAGCAGTCGCTGCACATCGTGCAGACCACGCTGATCGGCGCCGGGCTGGCGCTCATCGCGCTACTCGCGGCCATCGCCTCGCTGGTCACCCGCTGGGTCGTGGTGCCGGTCCGGCACGCGGCGCAGGCGGCCCAGCGGCTGCGCGCCGGGCACCTGGGGGAGCGCATGACGGTGGGCGGCCCGGACGACCTCGGCGCGCTGGCGACGTCCTTCAACGAGATGGCCGCCACCTTGCAGGGCCAGCTGCGAGAGCTTGAGGAGCTGTCCAAGGCGCAGCGGCAGTTCGTCTCCGACGTGTCGCACGAGCTGCGCACCCCGATGACGACGATCCGGATGGCGGCGGAGATCCTCTTCGACGCCCGGGAGAACCTGGACGCCGCCGCCGCGCGCAGCGCCGAGCTCCTCCAAAGCCAGATCGAGCGCTTCGAGGTCCTGCTGTCAGACCTGCTTGAGATCAGCAGGCACGACGCCAACGTCGCCACGCTGGACGCCGAGCCGATCGACATCTGCGACCTGGCCCGGCGCAGCGCCGACGACGCGCAGCAACTCGCCGAGCGGCGCGGCTGCCGGATCGAGTTCCGGCTGCCCGCCGAGCCGTGCATCGCGGAGGTTGACCGGCGAAGGGTCGACCGCATCTTGCGCAACCTGCTGGTCAACGCGGTGGAGCATGGCGAGGGCAAGGACGTCTACGTGACCGTCGCCGGCGACCGTGACGCGGTCGCCGTGGCGGTCCGCGACCACGGCGTCGGGCTGGCGCGAGGAGAGGAACAGCTGGTCTTCGAGCGGTTCTGGCGGGCGGACCCGGCGCGGGCCCGCACTACCGGCGGCACCGGGCTGGGCCTGGCGATCGCCCTTGAGGACGCGCACCTGCACGGCGGCTGGCTACAGGCATGGGGTGAGCGAGGCCGCGGCTCGGTCTTCCGGCTCACCGTCCCGCGGTTCGCCGGCGAGCCGATCGCGGGAGCACCGCTGCCGCTCGGCCCCGATGAGGCCGACGTCCTCACGTCCGCGATGGAAGCGGGCCTCGTCCCAGGGGCCGGCCATGCGTAGCCACG
>Ga0137407_10001898_pt1 | contig 13693 bp, 12 predicted proteins | sample CZOMad2_2_16fung_FD_108410 | JGI IMG/M metagenome (GOLD analysis project Ga0137407, IMG submission 108410) | Vadose zone soil fungal communities from Angelo Coast Range Reserve, California, USA - CZOMad2_2_16fungal (Illumina Assembly) | ecosystem: Environmental > Terrestrial > Soil > Vadose...
TAAGACCTGTTACGGCCATACGGATTGTTCTATCAATTTCATTGATCGCTACACCCAGCAGACCCGCTTTATCTTTGTTCACACTTACTTTGATATCAGTTTTTAGTGTGGTGAGATCATTATTTACATACATTGTCCCCGTTGTTCTTCTTAACAGGTCCTCCACGCGGAATGATAAGGCGCGCAGGGTGTCCAGGTCTTCACTGAATAACCGGATGGCAATCGGTGCTTCGACAGGTGGCCCCTGTTCAAAATCTTTCACTTCTATTTTTGCATTGGGATAATCCTTAAACCTCGACCTTAATTCGTCAATGAGTTTTCTTTTTTTATCGGGGGTAGTTTCTTTGAGTTGAACAAACAGCTGTGCGCTGTTGTCTGCATTGCCCACCGGAACAACATTATAATAAATGCGTGGATTGCCATGCCCGACATTGGTTGTATAATTTTTCAGATCGGGAATGTCTTTAATATTGGCTTCTACATATCTCGATACAGAATCTGTGGTTGCAAGACTTGTTCCCAATGGCGTTTCAATATTTACAAGGAACATCGGCTTCTCAGACGCAGGAAATATACTGAATCCAACCACAGGAACCAATGCAAGTGATCCTGCAAAGATGGCGAGTGCTATAAATAATGTAAGTACTGGCCTGGCGATAGCCGCATGTAATAATTTTCTATAAGACCCGCCGATCAATTTTTTCAATCCGCGCAAAAAGAAGTTGCCATTGGGATTTTCATGATTAGTTAATATCCTGCTCGATAAAAATGGAATTATTGTGAGAGAAACAAATAATGAAGCTAGCACAGTGGCAACAACAGCAGCCGGCAGACTCCTGATAAAATCTCCCGCGCCTTCGGGTAAAAAAAGCAGTGGCAGGAATGCAAAGATCAGTGTAGCTGTGCAACCCAGTACCGCCAGTCCTATTTGTCGGGTTGCGGCCATTGCGGCTTCACGTCTGCTATAACCCAGTCGCAGGTATCGTTCGATATTTTCAACAACAACAATACTGTCGTCTACCAGCAATCCCAATGCTACAACAAAACCTACAATACTTAACTGGTTAATTGTAAACCCGAATATATCCAGCAAAAATAAACCAATCGCCAATGATAATGGAATGGATACCATTACCACGATACTGGCTCTCGCACCTAAGGGCAACAAAGTAAGCAGCACTAAAAAAATTGCAATTGCAAAATCTCCTGTAAAGCCGTTTAATCTGTGCCGCACACTTTCTGCGTTGTTAAAGCTTTGCTCAAACGAAATATTATTGGGTAATTCCTTTTTAAACTGATCCATCACCGCCTGCATTTCTTTTTCCACATCAAAAATATTGGTGCCCATTTTGCGGCTCGCCGTAACAAATACAGCTCTCCTGCCATTTAACCTGGCGATATAATTCTGTTCTTCATAATCAAATTGCACTTCAGCAATATCTTTTACATAAACCAGTTTGCCATTGATGCCGGTAACAATTGTATTCCTGATCTCATCAACTGTTTTATAATCACCACTTGTTTTGATATTGAACTTTTTTGTGCCCATCTCTACGCTCCCACCCGGAATATTTACATTTTCATTTTGAATAGCGCCCAATACCCGGTTTAATGGAATTTTATTCTGCGCCATTTTTTCAATATTCAGGCTCAATCTTATCTGCTGTTGAGGGAAGGCCCAATTATCAACGTTCTTGAGTGACTTTATTTTTTCCAAACGTTTTTTTAATTCCTTGCTCCATTCTTCCATATCCTTGTATGGCATTGTTTCGCTCATCAATGCAACCTGTGCGATATTCACATCACTCGGACTGAATTTAAGAATATCAATGCTCAGGATATCTTTCGGCAAATCGCCACGAAGCGCATCCATTTCCCGAACAAGGTCCTGGTATTTTTTTTCAGGATCTGTCTGGTATTTGAATTCAATATTCAGCACTGCTAATCCATCATCGATACGCGACCTGATTCGCTTGATATCATCCAGTTCATTTACTTTTTTTTCGATATTGTCTACAACAAGTTGCTCCAAATCCTTAGGACTCGTTCCCGGGTAAATCACAACGACATTGAATGTTGGCGCCTGGAAATCAGGATCCTCACCACGGGGCATATGTAATAATGAGTTTACTCCTATCGCAATCAACATCACGAATACTATAAGCGTGAATTGATAATTCTTTACTGAGAAATCCGTTATTTTCATCGTAAAAAGTTTGCGCTCCTGTTTTAGAAAACTGTTGAAGCATTATTATTATTGATTGTTTTAATTGTAATATGCGTTGGTGAGCTAAGGTTTATCTGATTGCAATTTCACGCTTGCGTTTTCTGTCAAATAGCTCACTCCTTCTTTAATAACTTCATTGATATTGTCTAATCCGCTGACAATTCCTACTGAATCCTTATCCATAAAAGCGATCTGTACTTTATGTTTAGCGACTGTTTTTTTATCTTTATTGAGGGTGTACACATATCCTGTTTTGCGATCTGCTTCAGCGAGGGCTTCAATCGGTATCATACTAAGTTCTTCCTGCGCATGGTTGGTTTGAATGTGTACTGTGGAGAATAAACCAGGCGCCAGTTTTTTGCCACCAGGAAAAATTTTCACCTCGATTTCATAAGTCCCGTTTGCAGGATCGGCAGCCTGTTCAATTTTACTAATGATGCCGGTAAATGCTTTCCCGGGATATGCATCAACATAAACAGCTGCTTTGTCTCCTTTCTGCAATATTGCCCAGTCTTTATCGCTTACTCCAAAACGAATAACCCAATCATCCGCAGAAGTTCCGTTTAATATTAACACTCCGGAACCAGTGCTTGCGAGTTCGCCTTCATTCATCAACTTCTTATTGATGATACCATCTGCGGATGCTTTTATCTGCGCATATTGCTGGTTGAACTGTGCTATCCGTAAATTTTCTTTGGCAACGCTCAACTGCGTTTGTACATTCTGGTATTGTTCCAGGGTAGCTGCAGTATCCTCCAACAGGTTTTTTACACGATGTTCATCACGGCCTAGTTTTTCTGCATTTTGCGAGGCTTGTTTCACCTGTGCATTGATCTCAGTGAGATCAAGCGTTGCAAGCAATTGCCCTTTTACGACATGATCACCTTCCTTAACAAAAATCCTGGAAATAATTCCACCTATTTTGAATGATAATTTTGCCTCATTGGTTGTTGCGATCATTCCTGAGTATTCCAGTTTTGGAGAATAATTTGCGATAGATACGGGAACGGTTTTTACAATGATGGTATCCCCGGTTACCAATACAGGTTTTTTCTTTTCACCACAAGCGACAAATATCAATATGAGTAAACTCGCCGATAATATAGTTTCAATAGATAATCTTTTCATAAAACAGTTTTTATTTCTTTTTTGAATATGTTTGATTTTAAAATCATTTCATTATCGTTTGTTCAATGTTATAAGTCGCCATTGCTCTTTCCAATTCAGCAGCTTTTGTTAATACTGCCAGTTGAGCGAGCGAATACCTGATTTCCGCATTGGTCATTTGTGTACGTGCATCTATCAGTTCAATCTGCAAGGCCTGTCCTTCCTTATAGCGGCTTTGCGCTAACCGGAATACTTCTTTTGTGCTGGTTACCTCATCGTATGAACTATGCATTGCTTCCGATGCCGACCGATAAGTATTATAGGTGGTGGTTACCTGTAGTAATATTTGTTTTTCGATATTGTTATATTGATTTTTTATAGCTTCAATATCAACCTGTGCCTGTTTCGCTTTTAATTTATTGTCGTTCCCTTTAAAAATATTCCATTGCAATTGCAGACCTGCTAACTGGTAAAATTGTTTATCATTGAATTTATAACCATATCCCTGGAAACCTATATTGTAAAATCCATTAATCACCGGAAGTTTGTAAGTTTCATTCAGCTTCAGGTTTATCTCCAATGCTTTTTGTGAACTTTTTAATTGTTGCAATTCTTCCCGGTTAGCCGGAACATCAACAGTAATTTGCATTTCATTTTCCAATGATTGAATAATCACAGTATCGAAAATGATTGATGTTTCAAATGGACGATTGAGTAAGAAATTGAAATAAGCGGTAGCATTATTTTGATTTTGCGTTGCACCCGTCAACGAGGTTTGTACCTGGCTTACTTCTGCCTTTGCTTTAAATATTATTTCTTTGGTGGCCGCATTATTTTTTACAAGTTTTTCAGCAAACCTGAGATTTTCATTTACAGTGGCAAGCGCATTATTATAAATTGAAACAGCTTTCACTGACTGCAGATATTGATAATATGCCTGCCTGATGCTATTTACCAACTCACGTTTATATAAGTTTACCTGCTGCTGCTGATTATTGATCAATTCTTCTTTGATCTTTTTATTATATCCCAATGAAGGGTTGTAAATCGGGAGACTTACTTCAACCTTTGTATCGTGATAATCATTTGGTAGAAATTGAATACTCTGATTTTGTACCTGTGGAAATTTTGTTGAAGATGTGAGTTGATTCAATGACGAATACACATTATTCAAAAGATCACCGATAGGTACATCTATTGTTCTTCCACCACTGGCCAATGTGTATTGAGCGTTTAACCCTACCTGTGGGTAAAAAAGCGACTTGGCACGCTCCAGGTCAAGTTTCGCTTTTTGTAAGTCAAATGATTTTTGTTTCAATGCAAGATTGCTATCCAGGCCGGTTTTCAGGTAACTGTCGAGAACGGTTTGTGCGGCTGCTCTTTGCCATAATGCATATAACAAGAGCATGGATAACAGAACGATTAATGTCTTTTTGTTCATGAGCTTAATTTATAAATGGTGTTCAAATACTTAACATTGTTAACCAACAAGGCAAAAAAAATCATTTCCTTAAAGAGAGATCAATTGAACTCAATAACCAATTCAATGATTGATGCATCAATCCTTTCAGGTCCAGGTTTTGTCCTAACTTTTCAAAACGACCACGGATTGCCAGACTCACCAGACCATGTACCATTCCCCAAATACCCATTGCGACGGCTTCTGTATTCCCGGTTTTGATTAAGCCTTTATTCATTGCCTCTTCAATAGTGAGTTTGAGTGCATTTAAAGCACTTTCGCCATAAGTCCAATCACAGTTTTTCATTTCGGCCAAAACCTGCATAGGTGCGTTCTGAATAAACATTACATCATAGAACTCAGGGTTGGTGAGGCCAAACTCGATATAGTTTTCTCCCATTTTATGCAGCCTGGTGATGGGATTTCCGATTTCCACCAGGCTCTGGTTCATCGCATTCAGTTTCTGAAAACCCAGTTCATGAAGATTGTATAATATTTCGTTCTTGTCTTTAAAATAAAGATAAACAGTGGTGGGACTATATTCAATCAGATCAGCAATCCTACGGATAGTAACATTATCAAAACCCTCTTCCACAAAGAGCTTCATGGAGGCGTCGAGTATCATTTTTTTGATCTCTAACTTCTGTTTCACCTTTCTTTCTACTATTCCCATATAAATCAATTACGATGTAAAAATACTTAACATTGTTAATATTCCAAATTATTTTGGAACTTTTTCTAAAAAATTTTCCCCAAGACGTAAATTATCGAGTTTATAACGGAATTCCTCCAGCCTGTTCCGGGGAACAGCAATGACCATTCTGCAAAATAATTGTATCTCCTGTGTTATGATCCGGCAATTGCATTGCCTGATAATAATCATCATCTCATTTAGCCTTGTATAATCAAACTGAGTAACAAATTCTTCTTCCACGGCTTTGCGCATAACCGGGCTTAGCTGCAAAACCATTGCTGCGGAGGACTTATAGGCGCTGATCAACCCGGGAGTTCCGAGCAGTGTGCCGCCAAAATATCTTACTACAACAACGACCACGTTGGTTAACACTTTGCTATCAATTTGGCCGAGAATCGGCCTGCCGGCAGTACCCGATGGTTCGCCATCATCGCTCATCCTGAAATTGTTTCCATCAATACCGAGCCGATACGCAAAACAGTGATGCGTGGCCTTTGCGTGTTCTTTTTTCAGTTCATTAATCCTTTGCCTGCATTCATCTGAGTTTTTTACCGGGAATGCATAAGCGATAAATTTACTCCCCCTGTCTTTGAATTCAGTCGAAGCACTCTTTTCAATTGTATTATAAAAATCATTTTCCGGCATGTCAGAGATGTTTGTAATAACGGATTGAATCAGAAAAATAATTTTCTCCAGATATCAGTTTTGCTTCGTCCAATTCAGGCCCATGAATACCGTCCGGGATCTGTAGTGTTTCATTGGTGATGACTCTTGCCTCATCCCATATGCCCACATCAATAAAAGATTGTAACAATGCGGTTCCTCCTTCAATGATTACACTCTGAATTTTCAATTGATACAGGGCATGGACTATCTGCTGAACAAGTTGCTCATCGCGCTTTATCTTGTAATATGAAATATTATTCTGTTCTTCATGTTTCCTGCTGTTGAAAACAATTGTCCTTGCCTGTTGGTTAAATATTTTCAATGATTGAGGCAGGCGCAGTTCCATGTCAATAACCATCCGGGTAAGATTTGATCCCTGCCAACCTTCTCTTACTGTAAGCGCCGGATCATCATAGAGTGCCGTGTTTGTACCAATCAATATCGCTGCTTCTTCGCTTCGCCATTTATGGACAAGCCGGTTTGAAAATTCATTGGAGATAAATACTCTCGAAAAATCTGCATTGGCCAATTTGTGATTGCCACTTTCCGCCCATTTCAAAATTACATATGGACGATGCTTAGTATGGAAAGTAAAAAACCGTTTATTCAATGCAATACATTCTTCTTCCAAAACTCCGAATATGGTTTCTATTCCGGCTGCATTTAATTTTTCAATTCCCTTTCCATTCACCTCTATAAAAGGATCACGGCAACCAATAACAACTTTTGGAATTTTCTTTTTGATAATCAGATCGGCACAGGGAGGTGTTTTCCCATAATGCACACAAGGCTCCAGTGATACATATAATGTTGATTGGCTGATTAACGGCTGGTCTTCCGCCTGAACGGAGGAAATACAATTTACTTCCGCATGAGCTTCTCCGTAATATTGGTGATAACCTTCACCGATTATTCTCCCATCATGGATCATCAACGCTCCTACCATTGGATTGGGAGCAGTATGACCTGCAGCCAGTCGCGCGAGTTCGATGCAGCGATGCATATATGTATTGTGAGAAATAAGCGGTGAATGGTGAATGGTCAATGGTGAATTATTCTGCCACAAAAATAACTCATTCGTCTTTAATTCTATTATAATTGCCTATTGCCCATTGTCTATTGCTCATTGACCATTCACCACCAAATTGTATGTTTGCTGTATGACGATCATGGAAGCGAAACAACAATTACTGCTTAGTCTTAGCAACATATATGATCAGACGGAATCAGCTACCATTGTAGACCTGGTTTTGGAAAATATCACCGGGTTGAAAAAAATTGATCGTATCATTCATAAAAACAAAACATTTTCTCCGGCTGATAAAGTATTGCTAAAAAAATATACAGCAGAACTAATCGGTCATAAACCGGTTCAATATGTATTGCAGGAAGCCTGGTTTTATGGAATGAAATTTTATGTGAATGAGCATGTATTGATACCGAGGCCAGAGACCGAAGAACTTATTCAATGGCTGCTTGATGATTTGCAAATTTCCAAATCACAAAATATTCTCGACGTAGGCACAGGAAGCGGATGCATTGCCATTGTTCTGAAAAAAAAATTGCCACTATCCACAATTGATGCCTGTGATATCAGTAAAGATGCACTTGAAGTAGCGCGGCATAACGCAGGATTGAATGAAGTTTCAATTAATTTTCTTGAACTTGATTTTTTAAATAATGCTCAAGCGCTTTCAATGTATGATTATATAATCAGTAATCCCCCGTATATCCCATTGAAAGATAAAATAGCTATGAAAAAAAATGTTCTTGTTTATGAGCCGCACACCGCTTTATTCGTTGAAGATAATAATCCCCTGATTTTCTATAAAGCAATTGCGGACTTTGCAATGATAAAACTACTCGAAGATGGGAGGATATTTGTAGAGCTGCATGAAGAATTGTCGCCAGCTGTGGAACAATTATTTCTTTCAAAGGGCTTTTCTTCCGTCGAAATAAAAAAAGATATGCAGGGAAAAAACCGCATGATGAAAATAACGAAAGAACCTCATGCCACCAGCGGTCACAGGCCCTGACGACGTGATCACTAAAAAAGCAACGATGTTGCCATAATTTATTTGTCCCGTTTTCCCTGCCATTCTACTTTTGCACCACATTTCATACCAATGAAACAAACCAGTCATCTGCTTTATACTTTAAGCCTGTTATTATTTTTTTTGCCGGTGAAGGCGCAGCAAAATAATGCCCTGCTCAAGGATTCAGGGTGGACTTATCATTTTCAACTGACTGGTATCATACAGGGGAGACCATCTATCAATGCACCCTATAGCGGGCAAAATAGTTTACAAACCGGCAGTGAGAAAGCTTTTTCAGTAACATCCACACTTTTTGCGGGCAGAAAATTATGGAAAGGCGCATCTCTCTATTTCAATCCGGAAATGGCGGGTGGCAGGGGCATTAGCAGTACACTAGGTATTGCAGGTTTTCCAAATGGTGAAACCTTTCGCATCGGTGATGCGGAACCTGTTGTTTATATCGCAAGGATTTTTTTCCGGCAATATATATCTCTTGATAAGGGGCATTTGATATCTCTGGCTGATGATATGAACCAGGTAAATGAAAAAGTTTCTGTTTCCCGGATATGCTTTACACTGGGTAAGTTCGGAATAGCAGATTTTTTTGATGATAATAATGTAAGTCACGATCCACGGAACGATTTTATGAATTGGGGGTTGATGAATAATGGCGCTTATGATTATGCTGCAAATACCCGGGGCTATACGTACGGATTTGTTGCAGAATATATTAAACCGAGGTGGACATTACGCTTCGGCACTGCCCTGATGCCAACATATGCAAATGGTCCTAAGCTTGATTTCCATTATTTCAAAACGAACAGCGAAACGATTGAGCTGGAAAAAAGATATACCCTGCATCAGCATAAAGGCACGGTAAGATTATTGGGATATTATAACGTTTCCAAAGCGCCGAGGTACGAAGACGTAATTGCTGCAAAGATGAATGGCACGGATACAAGTCTTGATGTTATTATTGGAAAAGAATATGGCGGAAAGAAAATCGGTTTCGGGATCAATGCCGAACAGGAATTGTGCGATGCAGTAAGCGCTTTTTTACGTCTTGGCTGGAATGATGGTAAAACAGCTACATGGGCATTCGCAGAAATAGATAATTCAGTGAGTGCAGGTATAAGGATATATGGAAAGGAGTGGAAGCGTGTCGAAGATAATATTGGAGTCGCCATTTTGTCCAATGGGATTTCCTCAGGGCATCGAAATTTTTTGAATGCGGGCGGATATGGATTCATGATCGGTGACGGAAAATTGCCAAATTATTCAAGAGAAGATATTGCCGAGATTTTTTATCAATCAAAAATATTCAGCAATTTATGGGCGACGATTGATTACCAGTTTGCGGGTCATCCTGCGTATAACCGTGACCGTGGCCCAGTACACGTATTTGCCGCAAGGATATCTGTGAGGTGGTGATGGAGTTTGTGCAGATATAGGCGAGTAGTAAGTGGCAAGTAATTTTATAGATTACCTTTTTTTAATTCGCTTACAGCATAATCGCATGCACGGGCTGTAAGTGCCATATAAGTGAGGGAAGGATTCTGGCAGGCTGCGGAAGTCATGCAACTTCCATCTGTGATAAAAACATTTTTTACATCATGCATCTGGTTGAAAGCATTTAAAACAGATGTTTTCGGGTCTCTGCCCATACGCACTGTACCCATTTCATGTACAGCCGATCCACCGGGCAAGTTATAATCATTGGCTCCTGGATTTTTAAATCCTGATTTCGAAAGCATTTCGACGGCAGTTTCTTTAATATCCTTCCGCATCGTTTTTTCGTTCTCGTGGTATTCAAAATTTATTTTCACCAGGGGAAGTCCCCACTTATCTTTTTTGTCGTTATCCAATGTTATTTTATTGTCGTAATATGGAAGCGTTTCTCCCCAGGCTCCGATCCACAATACCCATGGTCCGGGTGTCGTTATTTTGTTTTTATAATTTTTTCCGAATCCTTCCGTTGCTAAAAGAGCCTGCCAGTCTTCTCTTCCGCCACTTCCCTGATAACCAAATCCACGTACGTAATCTTTGCGTGCCGTTTGTCCATTCAGGTTGCGGAACCTTGGCACATAAATGCCTCCTGGTTTTCTGCCAAAATAATAATGATCGGCAAATCCATCAAACACTGCTTCTGCGCCAGCTCCTACAAAATGATCCATCAGGTTATGGCCTACCTGGCTGCTGCCATTACCCAATCCCTGCGGAAAACTTTTTGAAACAGATCGCAATAATATTGCGGCCGTAGCTACTGTGGAAGCATTCAGGAAAATAACTTTTGCGAAATATTCTGTGACTGCATTCGTATGCGCATTCATCACACGCACGCCAGTAGCTCTATTTTTTTGTTCATCGTAGATGACTTCGATTACAATAGAATCAGGCAATAAAGTCATATTGCCTGTAGCCGTCGCAGCAGGAAGTGTTGCTGCATTGCTGCTGAAATATCCACTGAACGGACAACCCCGATCACATAAATTCCTAAACTGGCAAGGTCCCCTGCCCTTCCATCCCTGCGTTAGGTTTGCAAGACGGGCCACTGTAACAATTCTATCGGTATAGAGTGAACGAACTTTTTTTGAAAAATGATCTTCAATACAATTCAGCTCCATCGGTGGAAGAAATTTTCCATCCGGCAATTGCTGCAAACCTTCGGGATTGCCGCTGATGCCTACAAAATCTTCAACATAATCATACCAGGGAGCAATGTCTTTATACCTGATTGGCCAGTCTACACCATGACCATCTTTCAGGTTTGCCTCAAAATCAAGATCACTCAAACGGTAACATTGGCGACCCCAGGTGAGTGATCTTCCCCCTACCTGGTAACCGCGAATCCAGTAAAATGGTTTTTCCTGTATGTATGGATGCTCCACATTTCCTGCAAAAAATTGCCTGTTGCCTTCATTGCAATATCCTGCAAGCAATGGATCTTCTTCTTTAAGTTTTGTTGTATTGTTGAGATGATGAGGAAACTGCCAGGGATGCATAAACGCCGTTGTATAATCTTTAACGTGTTCAACATTTCTGCCACGTTCGAGCACCAGTGTTTTCAATCCCTTTTCACACAATTCTTTAGCGGCCCATCCGCCGCTGATTCCCGAACCTACAACAATTGCATCGTAGGTCTGCTGTTCCTTTCCTTTTAAATTCTGATTAACCTGTTTCGGGTCACCCATATTAAATTATTTAGTCGCCCATACTTTTTGGCCGGGCTGCATCGGAATACATCCAAGATATTTTCCGGGAATATGAATATATGCAAGCCCGCGCGTGGCACCCATTTCAGAAGTGCAATAACCCTCGACGGTATATTCTTTGAGTGTGGTAAAAAAAGATTTTCCCAGGAATCTGTTCTGCGCTTTGCCAAGGATACCTTTAAAGTTCTTCCCCCTTTCTTCAAAAAGAGTCAGCACAAGTTGTTTCTCATTTTCGTTGCATTGTCCAAAGGGTTTGTTAAATGCAGCAATGCAATAATGTTCAAGATCTTTCAGGCCTCCGATAAATTTATTCTGAGATTTGATATCCGTGCAATCCTTAATCATCATAATAATAAAATCACCTACTCCCGCTTCCTTTGCACCCGGAGTATCAGTAGCAGGAATAATTGCGTCCGCAAGATCAGCGATGAGATTTCTTTGCTGATCAAGATAAACAAGATCAGGAGTTTTTTTCAGATCATACCATTTATAACCGGAATATGCGGTTACAGTGGCTCCGCCTATAAGTACAATGCGCCCGATGGCCTTGCGTCTTTTCATAGAACCACGATTTTTAGGATTGAAAAGGATTAGGATGAAATAAAAAAAATAAAATTGTATCCCAATAAGGCGTGCTCTAAATTATAAAAAACTCCTGAATCATAATCCCTGGAATAAGAAGAGATTTCTTTAATAGTAATAGTATGCATCCGAAATTTCCTCCAAATCATAAAAAATCCTGTTAATCACCGTTCTTCTACTGCACCCCGTTTTTATCCACTGCCAGCACAGTTCTTGCACCTAATTCCCGGGCAACACGCATTACAGCAACAACATCTTCGATTGGCACTGATTTATCTGCATTGATAACAATGGAAGGCTGATCGGTTTCTTTGGCAAGAAATGGTTGAAGCCTGGCACGTAATTCCGCCAGGGTGACTTTTGTAGTGCCAACATAGAATTGCTTGTTGGCGTCTATGGAAACAACAACAGTCTGCTTGGCCTTGGTATCACTTTTTGATTTGGGTTGTGAAAGTTTAACAACATTTGGATTTGCCAGGGTTGAAACGATTAAAAAGAATAACAGCAAAATGAAAAGGATATCATTCAAAGGCCCGGTGTGCACTTCCCCACTTTCCCTGTTATGTCGTTTTCTTAAATTCATTCAATTTTGATTTCTGATTTCGAGATTTTGGGATTTGTTGATTTTTGAACAAATCATTTTGTTCAGCATATTTCTTCTCACACCTTATACCTTCCACCCTCTACCTTCTTCCTATCTCGTTGGCTCCTGCAAAATATCAATGAATTCTGCACTGGCGCCTTCTATTTTATTGATGGTTTTGTCGATCTGTGAATTCAGGTAACGAAATCCCACATAGGCAATGATCCCGATAATCAACCCGGAAGCAGAAGAGATCATCTTCACATAGATACCTCCTGCAATATTCGCAATACTGTATTCACCTGTCGAGGCAATACTGTAAAACAGCTGGAACATCCCGATAATCGTACCCAAAAAACCAAATAACGGGGCGATATAACCGATTACTGATAAAATGGAAACATTTTTTTCCATCTTGTACAATTCCAGCTTGCCGACATTTTCCATGCTCCGTTCAATCGCGTCAATGGGTTTGCCGATACGCTGAATGCCTTTGTCAATAATACGCGCAATTGCGTTATTGGTATTTTTTGCAAGGCTGCGTGCGGCAGTAACATTACTGTTTACAATATGGTCGCGGATGATATTCATGAAATTCTCATCCACTTTGGAAGCTTTGTTGATGGCTATTACGCGTTCAATAAAAAAGAAGATGGCAATCAGTAATAATATGCCTAACGGAACCATCAGCGGACCGCCCCTTTGCAAAATATCCCATAAATTTTCTTTTTGCTGTGCAAGCAACTGTCCGGCGCGTGCCAGGCTGTCCTTGATCTTTGCGGAATCAATGATGACCTGCAGAAAAAATAAATTCATCCAGTATGTGGTTTAATGTGGTAAAAATAAAGATTATCACTATAACGGAGCGGGCGAAGTTCTATTTATTAACAAAATGCTAAATATGTGAATAAATAATGTGCGGATGTGCAGATATGCAAATGTGCGGATGTTTGAACCTTGATTGAAGGATTTTAGATAGTTTGTAACCCCATCATGCTAATCCCTCAATCAAGGTCAAATTCGCACATGTGCAGATACGAAAATGTGCGGATGTTTGAACCTTGATTGAAAGATTAAATGATTGAAGGATTTTACATAGTTAGTAACCCATCATGCTAATCCCTCAA
>Ga0137407_10001899_pt1 | contig 13688 bp, 9 predicted proteins | sample CZOMad2_2_16fung_FD_108410 | JGI IMG/M metagenome (GOLD analysis project Ga0137407, IMG submission 108410) | Vadose zone soil fungal communities from Angelo Coast Range Reserve, California, USA - CZOMad2_2_16fungal (Illumina Assembly) | ecosystem: Environmental > Terrestrial > Soil > Vadose zone...
ATGATGTTGGTGGCGCCGAGCCAATAGAACGTGGCGATGATCGCATCGCCGTGATGCGGGTTCTGGGGATTGAACCCCTTGATCAAGACTCGGCCGCTCTCGTTCAGCGTGCCGTTGTTCTGGCCGAGCGTGATGCCGCTTGGCGATAATGAGAACCTGGGGCCGCCGGGCTCCGCCGTGCGCTCGGGGCCGAGGGACTCCGTACAGCTGAGGGCGAACAGCGCGGCGGCCACCAAGCCCGCGCGAGTCACGATCGTCGTGCGCTCGTCCACGGTCCTGTCTCCGTCGTCAGAACGCGCCGATGTTGAACGGCGCACTCTCGGCGCTGGTCAAGCCCGCAGCGCTGACCACCAGGGTGTAGCCGTTCCCTGGCTGATCGATGCTCAAGTCCGAAAACGTCGCGACGCCGTTCACGGCGGTCACGGTCTTCGTGCCGGACAGCGTGCCGGGCGTGATCAAACCGCCGTTGTGCCCTATGGCGATCGTGACGGGCCCGCTGAAGGTCGCGGCCCGGTTGCCCAGCGCGTCCAGCACCGTGACCTGCACGGCGGGCTGGATGGTCAGGAGAGGCAACGTGGTACTCGGCTGCACCGTGAACGCGAGGTGCGGCGGCGGGTTGAGCGTGATCACGCTGGCCAGCCACGCGCTCGGCGAACTGAAGTTCCAGGTCCATTGCGGATCGACCGAGCCCACGCTCGACGACACGAGATACTGACCATCCTCTCTCATATACGCGTCTGATCCCGCGCCGCCGATGCTCGTAAAGCCGGACGGCGGGTCGGTGGGGACCACCCCGTCCGACATCGTCACCGCGTACGCGAGCGCCCCAGCGCCGATGGCGACCGCGCCGGGCGCGGCGACCGTGGGCGTCGACCCGGAGCCCGAAGCCGACCGGTGCGACCCCACCGGCTGCGCGGACACCGCATCCACCCCGCTCCAGGCGGAGATCTTCACCCCGCCGTCGAGGACTGGCTGCGAGAGGTTCGCCCGCACCGCCAGCACGATGTCGCCCGGGTTCGGATCGGGAAAATTCTGCACGTTCGTCGCCACATACGTCGCCATCGAGATGCCGCCGGCCGTGACGTACTCGACCAGCGTGTACTTATTACCGACCGGCGTGTAGGTCGCGTCGGTCACCACGTCGGTCACGGAGTCGATGATGTTGGTCGAGCCGAGCCAGTAGAACGTGGCGATGATCGCGTCGCCGAGGTGGGGGTTCGTGGGATTGAACCCCTTGATGAGCATGGTCCCGCCCTCGTTGAGCGTGCCGTTCTGCTGGTCGAGTGTGATGCCCGCCGAGCCACCGACACCGGCCAGGGCGAGCATCCGGGAATTCGCGAGGTCCGGTCCGACGGACTCACGGCAGCCCGCCGCGAGCAATGCGGCTCCCAGAAGTCCTGCGACCGTCGTCCGTCGGGACATGATGCCACCTCCGTCTTGGGTCTGCGCCACCCACCCGGCGCTGCAGTCGCTTTCCCGGCAAAGTTCGGGCCAAGCCCCCCGTGCCTCACGTCCAGCGCAGCCGCGTACGACACACCTCAGCGATTGCTGCGTGGGCTCCTCGACGGCGTATGGCCCGGCTGCAACGATGTGTGCGCCCGCGATGCGTGGCCTAGCCGCCCGCGCGACTGAGAGCGCCCGCGAGCGCCCGCACGCAGCGCTCGATCCGCGCGTAACTCTGGTCGAATACCTCGACCGTCTGGTTGATGGGATCGCGAATCGTCCGCCCCTCGACTGGAGCAGGGTCCAAGTCGCCCAGCACGACCACGTCGCGTGGCCAGCGCCCGAAACGCTCGCACACGATCCGCTGTTGCGTAGGGTCCATCACCATGATGAGGTCGGCGGCGCCGACCAGGTCGGCAGTGAGCAGACGCGAGCGGTGCTCTGAGAGGTCCACCCCGCGCCGCGCGGCCGCCGTTACGGCCTCGCGCGGCGCGTGTCGGTTGGGCCCGATGAAGCCGGCGGACTCCACCTCGATCGCGAACGGCGCGAGCGCACGCCCGAGCAGCGCCGCGGCGAACGGACTGCGGCAGATATTCCCGTGACACACGGCCAGCAGCCTGGCCGGTCGGCGTCGTCGGCGCAACGCCCCGAGGGCCTGCCGCCGGCGCAATTGGTGCAGGATCCGTTCGGGTGTGCGGCGCACGCGCATGAGAAGGTCGGCTACCACTCGTCGCTCCCATCCGAGGAGGAACGCCGCGCGCCCGCCATGGCGAAACACCTGTAGCCGGGGCGCCACAAGGGCGGCCCCCGTGGGCGCGGGCGCGGCGCCCCACACGGGGCAAGAAGCGCGCCGGGTCTCGTGGCCCGGTTCGTGCCTTGCCTGCCGGCATGCGATACCTGGTCACTGGCGGCGCAGGGTTCATCGGCTCGCACCTGGTCGAGCGCCTCGTCGCCGCCGGGCAGGACGTCGTGATCCTCGACGATCTGTCTTCGGGCCGCCGTGAGAATTTCGCGGCCGTCCGGCGGCGGGTCAGCTTCATCCGCGGCAGCGTCACGGATTTGAGCACCTGTCGCCGCGCCGTGGAAGGGGCCGACTACGTGCTGCACCAGGCCGCGGTCACGTCGGTCCAGCGCTCGGTGGACGAGCCGCTCGCCACGCACGAGGTGAACGCGACCGGGACGCTGAACGTGCTGCTGGCGGCGCGCGCCGCGCGTGTGCGGCGGGTCGTCTACGCCGGATCCACGTCGGCCTACGGAAACCCCGCGACGCTCCCCAACGCCGAGGATCACGTCACACAGCCCTTGTCGCCGTATGCGGCGTCCAAGCTCGCGGGGGAGGAGTACTGCTCCGCGCTCCACGCGACCTACAGGCTCGAAACCGTGGTGCTGCGGTACTTCAACATCTTCGGGCCGCGCCAGGACCCGAACTCCCAGTACGCCGCCGTCGTACCGCGATTCATCGCCGCGGCCCTGCACGGCGAGCCACCCACCATTTACGGTGACGGCGGCCAGACCCGCGACTTCGTGTATGTCGCCAATGTCGTGCATGCGAACCTGCTCGCCACCCGCGCGCCGGCCGCGCGGGTCGCCGGTCAAGTGTTCAACGTCGGATGTGGTCAGAGCGTGAGCGTCAACGACCTGTGGGAGCGGATCCGGGAGCTCGCCGGCGTGCCGGTGCTGCCGAAGTATGCGGAGGGCCGGCCCGGTGAGGTCCGCAACTCGCTCGCCTCGATCGACAAGGCGCGCGAGCTCGTGGGATACCAGCCGGTCGTGGATTTCCGCGAGGGGCTGCGGCAGACGGTCGCGTACTACCGGGAGAGCTTCAAGCAGCAGCGGCGGCGGCGCCCGCGGGCGGTCGTGCGGGCGGCCTGAGACCCCGTCCGACCGTCAGCCCGATGCCACACGCTCGAGCATCTCACGCAGTTCGTCGAGGCTGAAGGGCTTCCGCAGCACGGGCCGGTCGGCGCGCTCCAGCGCGTCGCGTGTCTGCGTCGAGATGGAATCCCCCGTCGTGAACACGATGCGCTGCTCGAGCCCCTGACCTTCGGTCCGCAAGTGATCGAACAGGTCGAACCCCGTGTGCGCTTCGTCCAGGTGCACGTCGACCAATAGCGCATCGTAGCGCGCGCCCGGCTGGGCGAGACGCGCGGTCGCCTCGGCGAACCTGCCTACCGTCGTCACATCGTGGCCGAGCCGCTTGGCGAGCAGCGCCATGGCGCGGCGCTCCGCTTCTTCGTCTTCGACCACCAGCAGGGAGAGCCGCTGCGCGGCCGGCCGCCCCGCGGCCCGCGCCGCGGTGTCGGGGCTGCCGGCGTCCACGGGGAGCTCGAACGAGAGCCGTGCCCCGCCCCCTTCGACGTTCTGCATCCACATGCGACCGCCCATCCCCCGCACGAGCCCAAAGCTGATCGCCAGACCGAGCCCGGTGCCGTGCTCCGCTTTGGTCGAGAAAAACGGCTCGAACACCCGGTCGATGATCTCGGGCGGCACGCCGGGACCCGTGTCGTCGACCGTCACCAGGACGTGGTGGTCGGTCGAGCGACCCACGATCACGATCTGGCCGGGGCGGCCCGTGCCCTCGATCGCCTGCCGGGCGTTCACCACCGCGTTGAGCATCACCTGCTGGAGCTCCTGCGGATCGCCCGCCACGGCGGGCACGTCGTTCGGGACGGACACCGTGGTCCGAATGCGCGCTTTCTTGAGCGCGCTGCGCTGCAGCGCAAGCACGCGCTCGGCGATCTCCCCGAGATCCACGGCGGTCTGCATCCGCGGCCGCTGGCGGGCGAAATCGAGCAACGTCTGGACGATGCGACCGGCCCGCATCGCCTCGCTCCGGATCACCTCGGCGCTCTCCTGGAGATCGGCCTGATGAGGGTCCAGCGCGAGCGCTTCCCCGAAGGCGGCGATCGCGGCCAGCGGATTGTTGAGCTCGTGCGCCACACCCGACACCAGGGCTCCGAGCTGCGACAGCCGGTCGGCCTGGAGCAGCCGTTGCTGTAAGAGAATCTCGCGCGACACGTCCAGGGCCAGGAACATGAGCTTCGGCGCCGCGCGTACTGGATCCACGTTCACCACGACGGCCCGCACCTCCCGCGCCGGCTCACCGGCGAATTCGAAAGAGAGCGCCACGTCCTGCCGCCGCGTGACGGCGTGGCGCAGCGCAGCGGCCAGCATGCCCTGCTGCGACGCGGGGGTCCACTCCGCCAGCACACGGCCGCGCAGCGCCGCCGCGTCCGCCCCGCCCAACAGCTTCGCTCCCTCAGGGTTCGCATCGAGGATCTGACCGTCCGGCGTGAGCACCAAGGCGGGCGTGGGCAGCGAGGTGAACAATTGCAGATACAGCCGGCGCTCGGCCTCGAGCGCGCTCAACAGCTGCGCCGCCCGGGACTCGGGCGCGAGCTCCTCGTGCACCGGCCGGAAGGTCAGGGTGAGATGATCCGCCGGCCCGCGGGTGACTCGGGTCTCCAGCACGATCCCCGCGACCTCCGGCGCTCCCGCGGGCGCCAGGAACGTGCGGGGCTTGCCGTCGGCCAGTACCTCTCCGAACACCCGTTCGAGCTCGGTGCCCTTCGCGGCCGGGAAGGCCATCCAGATGCTCCGACCCAAGACCCGGTCCGCCGGCAGCGCGGTGATTCGAGCCGCCGCCGCCGACCATTCGGCGATGGTCCAATCGGGAGCCATCGCCAATACCCCGACGTCGAGACTGTCCAGCAACTCTTTCGCTTCCATAGATGCGCTCCTACGACACACGGTTCCCCGTTGGCCTGATCGCGGGCGCAACGGGGCCGGGTGAGTTTCGACGAAGCGATTGTCGTTTGCTGGTACCAGGGTGTGTGCGCCCCCGTTCCCCTGTCAAGCAGCGGGGGGCGATGCGTCGCCGCAACAGGGCTGCAAGGGGCGGGCCGGTAGCCGCAGCCGGGGGGGTCTCGTACCTTTAGCGCCCCATAAGACCTTGCTCTTCCTCCACCGGAGCAGCTTCATGCGTTGGCCGCTTGCCGTGAACGGCGTTTTGCTCGTCCTCGCCCTGCCCGGGAGCTCGTTCGCTCAGCAACCCTCGGCCAAACGCCTCGCGCCGCCGGCGCGACTCACCGCGCTGAAGCGCGAGGCCGCGAGCGACATCGATGCCCACGCCCGGCTGACGCAGCAGATCGTGGATCAGATCTTCAGCTACGGCGAGCTCGGCTATCAAGAAGTCGAGACCTCGCGCTACCTCGTGAAGTTGCTGCGCGATAGCGGGTTCTCCGTGGAGGAAGGGATCGCCGGCCTGCCGACGGCGTGGATCGCCTCCTGGGGCTCCGGCAAGCCGATCATCTCACTCGGAGCCGACTTGGACGACATCCCGCAGGCCTCCCAGGTGCCGGGCGTCGCCTGCCACCTGCCGCTCGTCGAGGGTGCGCCCGGTCACGGTGAGGGGCACAACGCCGGACCGGCGGTGAACGTCACGGCCGCGCTCGCCGTGAAACGCATCATGGAGCGCGACCATCTCGCGGGAACGATCAAGCTCTGGCCCGGGATCGCGGAGGAGCTCCTCGGCGGCAAGGCGTTTCTCGTGCGCGCGGGCTACCTCAAGGACGTCGACGTCATGCTGTTCGCGCACGTCGGCTCGAATCTCGGGACGTCCTGGGGCGACACACCGGGGACCGGCACCATCTCTGTCATCTTCGGCTTTAAGGGACAGAGCGCGCACGCCGCCTCCGGGCCGTGGCGCGGCCGCAGTGCCCTCGACGCGGTGGAGCTCATGGATGTCGGCTGGAACTTCCGCCGCGAGCACCTGCGCACCGAGCAGCGGTCGCACTATGTCATCAGGGACGGCGGCGACCAGCCGAACGTCGTACCGGCCACCGCGTCGGTGTGGTACTACCTGCGCGAGCTGGATGGTCCGCACATCGCGGAGCTCTTCCAGATCGCCGACTCGGTGGCGCGAGGCGCCGCCATGATGACCGGCACGACACTCGCCTCCGAGCGGATCGTCGGCTCGGCGTGGCCCGGCCACTTCAATAAGGTCGTGGCCCAGACGATGTACGAAAACATCAAACAGGTGGGACTACCGCGTTGGAGCGAGGCTGACCAGGTCCTTGCCAAGGCCGTCCAGCGCGAGGTCCACGTCGCCGAGCGGGGGCTCGACACGACCCTCGACGCGCTGCCGCCGGCGCCGAGTGAAGCGGAACGTCGGGCGGGGTATTCCGACGACATCGGCGACGTGTCGTGGACGGTCCCAACGGTGGTGCTCTGGTATCCGTCCAACATCCCCAAACTGCCGGGGCACAATTGGTCCGACGCCATCACGATGGCCACGCCCATCGCACACAAGGGCGCCACCGCCGGCGCCAAAGTGCAGGCGATGACCATGCTCGATTTCCTGCTCCGGCCCGACCTGGCCGAGCAAGCGTGGGAGTACTTCCGGAACGTCCAGACCAAGACCATCCGGTACAAGCCACTGATCCGTGCCGAGGACCAGCCGGCGCTCGAGCTCAACGCCGCCACCATGGAAAAGTACCGGCCGGCGATGCGGCAGTACTACTACGATCCGGCGAAGTACGCGACCTACCTGGAGCAGCTTGGCGTCCCCTACCCGACGCTGCGTCAGGCGGACGGGGGAGGACGCTGCGCCGGCCGCTAGACCCGACGCAACTTCCAGCGGCCGCGTCGGAAGATCAGAGCGCTCACGACTGCGACCGTCGAAAACGCGATCGTGACCGCGAGGGCTACGCCGCGGGGCCCAAGCCCCGCGTGGCGCGCCAACAGGTACGCGAGCGGGATCTCCCACAGCCAGAAGCATCCCAGGTTGATCCACGTGGGGGTCCAGGTGTCCCCGGCGCCATTGAACGACTGCGTGAGGACCATCCCGTAGGCGTAGAACAGGAACCCATAGCTGATGGTCCGCAGGGTCAGCACCGCGATCGGGGCGACCGCCGGGTCACGCGTGAACACGCTGACGATCGGCCCGGCGAACGCCACGAACAGGGCCCCCACGGTGCCGAGGAACAGCATGTTGTAGAACCCCGCGAGCCAGACGGCTCGTTCGGCGCGCTCCGGGTTCCCCGCGCCCAACCCCTGCCCGACGAGCGTCGCCGCCGCGTTCGCGAGTCCCCACGAGGGCAGCAGCGCGAACACGATGATCCGGATCGCGATCTGGTACCCCGCGATCGCGTCGGTCCCGAAGCTCGAAATGATCCGTACCAAGAAGATCCAGCTCGCGGTGCCGATCAGCACCTGGAACGTGCCCGTGCCCGAGAGCCGGAGCATGGTCCGCATGACCGCGGGTCGCAGCCTGAGCTGCGGCCGGCGAATCACCACCCGCGCGTCGCCGCGCCACAACCGGTACAGCTGATACAAGACGCCGGTGCCACGCCCGATCGTCGTGGCGATGGCCGCGCCGGTCACGCCCAGACGGGGGAACGGCCCGAGGCCAAAGATCAGACAGGGGCCGAGCGCGATGTTGATCCAGTTCGCGAGCCACAGCACGCGCATCGCGATCGCCGCATCGCCCGCACCGCGGAAGATCGCGTTGATCAGGAAGAGCATGACGATCACGACGTTCCCGCCAAGCATCACCCGCGCGTACGTGGCCCCCATGGTCTGCACCGCGGGGCTCGCGCCCATCACGGCCAGCAGGCGGGGCGCGAGCGCCACACCGACCACGCCGATCACGACGGCTACGATCAGTCCTAGGGCGATTCCCTGCACCGCCGCTTCCGCGGCTCCCTCGGCGTTCTTTTCTCCGATGCGTCGCGCCACCACTGCCGTGACGCCGATCGACAGCCCCATCGCGGCTGTGTAGATCAGCGTCAGGAGCGATTCCGTGAGTCCCACCGTGGCCACAGCATCCGGGCCGATGTGGGCCACCCAGAACACGTCCCACACGGCGAACACCGACTCCATGATCATCTCCGCGACCATCGGAATCGCGAGCAGCACGATCGCCCGGCCCAGGGGGCCGGACGTGTAGTCGTGGTGCGAGCCGCGCAGCGCTTCCCGCACCGTGGCCCAAAAGCCGTCGGCCGATGGCTGCGCCTGCAGTGGCTGTGTGGCGGGTTCCGTCACGAAGACTTGCCGCGATCGAGCTGCGGTTGCACGTACTTGGTGTAGCAGTCGGGACAGATGCCATGACTGAGCAACTGCTCGAAGTGCTCTTCGATGTATTTCTCCAGCGGCTCCCACTCCTCCTTGTCGTTGCGGATTCGCTTGCAATACGAGCAGATGGGGAGCAGGACCTCGAGCTGCTCGATCTCCTTGCGCAGGCCGAGGATGCGCTCCGCGACCTTGAGCCGGGCGCGCAGCTCGTCCGGGTCCACCGGCTTGGCGATGAAATCGTCCGCCCCGGCCTCCATGCCCGCCAGGTACTGCTGCTTGCCGCCGCGCGACGTGACCAGGATGAAGTAGATGTATGGCTCCCGTGTGCGAGCGCGGATGCGGCGGCACAGCTCCGGGCCGTCCATCTCCGGCATGTACCAGTCGGAGATCACGATGGGCACACGCGCTAGCTGGAGCAACTCCCACGCCTCGCGGCCGTTAGGCGCGCTCCGGACCTCGTATCCGGCCGCTTTCGCGAGCGCGCCCAGCTGTGCGCTCACCACCGGGTCGTCGTCCACCACCAGCACGGAAATCAGGTTAGCCATCCTGGCCGCCTTTCGTCGCCGTCCGAAGATAGTCGAGCGCGGCCCGCGCCTCGCCGCGTACGTGCTCAAGTTTGTCACGCGCCCCGGCCAGATCGCCATCCCGCGCCGCGCGCTCCATCTCCTCGAGCAGCGCGGCGAGGTGGCCCGCGCCGATCGTCCCGGCGGCCGACTTGAACGCATGCGCCGCTCGGTGCAGCGGCTCGGCCTCGGTACCGCCCGCCGCCGCCACGAGTGCCTCCAGGCGCTGCGGCAGGGTTGCCACGAAGGTCTCGAGGATCCCGTCCACCGCTTCGCCCGCCCCCGCCTCCTCCATGGTCCGACGGAACGACGCGAGGTCTACCGCGGGTGACGGCGCAGCGTCGCTGTCGGCCGGCTGGGCGCCCCGTCCTTCGACGGCGGCGAACAGGTCGTGCGCCTTGAACGGCTTCGCGAGATACCCACTCATCCCGCGCTCCAGACAGCGCTCGCGCTCCCCGCTCAGCGCGTGGGCCGTCAGGGCGATGATCGGGAGCGTCCGGCCCTGCGGCAGGGCACGGATCTTCTCCGTCGCCTCGAACCCGTCCATCTCGGGCATCTGGATGTCCATGAGGACCACGTCGTAGCCCTCTCGGGCGACGGCATCCACGGCTTCGCGACCGTTGCTCACGACGTCCACCTGGTGCCCCCGCTTCAAGAGCATGGCCGTCGCCACCTGCTGGTTCACCGGGTTGTCCTCCGCCAGCAGGATCCGCAGCGCGTGGCGCGATTCGGCGATCGAGTGGCGGGTGACGAGGTCGGCCCCCCCTGGCGCCGATGCGGTACCAGCCAGCACCGTCCCCACGGCTTCCACCAGATCCGCCCGCGCGATGGGCTTGGTGAGATACGCCTGGATGCCCAGCTGCCTGCATCGCTCGCCGTCGCCCCGCTGCCCCGCCGAGGTGAGGATCAGGAGCCGTGTCTTCGCCAGCGCGCGGTCGGCGCGGATGGCCGTGGCGAGCGTGAAGCCGTCCTGGTCGGGCATCTGAGCGTCGAGGATGGCGAGGTCGTACGGCGCTCCCGCTCGGGAGGCGCGACGGAGTGCCTCCATTCCGGTGTCGGCCCGGGAGGCTTCGTGCACGGCCATCCCCTCTGCCCCCAGCATGTCCCGGAGAATGCGCCGGTTGGTTTCATTGTCGTCCACCACGAGGAGCCGGCGTCCTCCGAGGGATACGGCGGCGCGAGCCGTGGCTTGCGCCGCCTCGAGCGGGAAGACGAGGGTGAAGCCGAACTCGCTGCCGCGGTCCACTGCGCTCGTGACCGCGAGCTCGCCGCCCATCAGCGCCACCAGGCGCCGCGAGATCGCGAGGCCGAGGCCGGTACCGCCATAGCGGCGCGTCATCGACGCGTCCGCCTGTGTGAACTCTTGGAAGATCGTACCCAGCTGCTCCTCCGAGATACCGATGCCCGTGTCCCGCACGCGGAACTGTACGGCCGCCCCGACGCCGTCGCGCTGAAGCACGCTGGCCGATACGTCCACTTCGCCTTGCTCGGTGAACTTGATCGCATTCCCGATCAGATTCATGAGGACCTGCCGCACCCGGGTCGGATCGCCCCGCACCATCTGCGGGACGTCGGGCGGCACGTCCACGGTGAGCTCGAGGTGCTTCTCGCGCGCCCGGACCGCAAGCAGCGTGGCGGTGGCGTGCACGACCTTGGGCAGGTCGAACGGGATCGATTCGAGCTCCAGATGCTCGGCTTCGATCTTCGAATAATCCAGGATGTCGTTGAGGATGGTGAGCAGCGCCTCGGAGGAGGTACGCACCAGCTCCAGGGCGCGCCGCTGCTCCGGGGCCAGCTCCGTGTCCAGCACCAGCTCGACGAAACCGAGGACCGCGTTCATGGGCGTGCGGATCTCGTGGCTCATGTTGGCCAGGAACGCGCTCCGCGCCCGGGCCACGCGCTCCGCCAGGTCGCGCGCCGCTCGCATCGCCTCTTCCGCCGCCTTCCGATCGCTGATGTCCTCGTACAGCGCGACCAGTGCGCCGTCGGCGGCGGCCTTCACGGCGGCCGCCGAAAGGCGGACCTGGATGCGTCGGCCGTCCTTGCGCATGCGCTCGACTTCCACGCGCACGGTCTCGCCACGCCGGACGCGCGTCTCCAGGTCACTCGACTCGGAGCGGAGGGATTCCGGCACGATCAGCCCGTCGATGGCGGCGCCGACGACCTCGGCCGCGGCGTACCCAAACAGGTCTTCGAACGCGGCATTCACGCTCCGGACGGAGCGCTGGTCGTCCAGCACCGCGATGGCCACCGGTGTGCTGGCGAACAGGGCGTCGAGGTAGGCGTGCTGGCGTGCCAACTCCTGCTTGGAGAGCTCCAGCAGGACGCCCCCGCGCACGCGGGCCGCGAAGGTGCGATACCCGCGGCGGTGCACGCGGTCCATCAACCCGGCGAACAGAACGATGAGTAGGATCGCGATGACATGGGGGCGGGAGTGGCCCTGCAACATGATACCGATCGGGAGCGGGGCTAAGGCGGTGATCAGCAAATAGCGGAAGCTCCGCCGGTCCCCGACCAGCGTGCTGGTCGCGCCGGCGATGATGCCTGCGAGCACCACCAGAATCAACGCCCCCTCATCAAGCTCGAGCGCGGGGATGGCTGCGGCGGCGCCGACCCCCCACGCCAGCCCCACCCCAGCCACCGTCAGGCGCACGCCCCGCAGCGCCTCCTCGGCGGACTGCACGCGTTTACCCTGGCGCACCCGCCACCAGGTCCGCAACCCGGCGGCGGCCGCGACCGCGCCAACCCATCCGATCGTGACCTCGATAGGCAGGGAGTTCCACACCAGCGCGGCGACCAGGAGGACGAGCACGACGTGCAGCACTTCGGCCAACGGGCCGCCCGCCAGCAGTTGACGGAGGGCTGCGCGTTGCACTTCGGCTTCGACGCGGGGCTCCTCGTCGGCGACGAGCGTCGCCGGATCTCGCGACATGACTCTATTTGAAAGGTTCACGGTCAGTTGCGCAACATCGCGAGACCATGGAGGCCGCGATAGGGCGTTTTTGCGGCACGGACGGGTGCCCGTGCGACACTTCAGGCGCTACGCTGCTCCAGCAGATTCGCTTGGCCGAGCAGCTGCAGCGCGTTCCGCAGGTGTTCGCGCGGCGTTTCAATGAACGGACTACGACCGGACCAGCTACGCCGGTCCCGGCCGCTGCGCTGCTCTGGACCGCGGCGGCGATCCACCTTGCAGCGCCGCTCGACTGACGCCCTCGTCAGCGTAGCCCGCCGGGGAGCTGCGCGCCGATCGACACCACCACGACGGTCCCTGAGGAGTCGACCGGCTAGCGGATTGACCGGGGGCGCGGGCTGAGGAGACATGCTCTAATCTGAGGGACGCTGTGCGAGCGCGTAAGTGGTGATCGTGTCGCATTTTGACCCTCGGTGCCGCAAGAACGCCCTAGTCCCCCTCGACCCGGCCACCATGTTCCTTCCCAGGGCTCGCAGAGCGGGTAGTGATCACGCTCACTTCCACACGCCCTCGAACCCTCAAGTTGCTGGGCTGGCGGGACAGGGTGGGCGGCGGTTGGCGGAGCAGCTCGCACGAGTACGGCCGGACATGAAGGTGCTGTACGCGGGCGAGGTGCTGGACGCGCCGGGTGGAGACTCGTAGGGCTCCTCGCTTCATATTTCGGTCCGCCCACAACCCTCGACCGGGGATCGAGATGCTCTTCTATCTGCCTATCGCCCTGACCGCGCTCGCCACCACGCTGTACCACATCGCCCAGAAGTCGATCGCGCCCGGCGTGCATCCCATGGTGTCTCTGGTGATCACCTATACCACGTCGCTCGTCGCGTGTCTGATCGTAGTGCCGTTCGCGCCCGGCGGCGCGACGTTCGTGCGCTCGCTCAAGGACTTGAATTGGGCCACCTACGTGGTGGGATTGTCGATCGTGGGCGTGGAGCTCGCCATTCTGCTCGCCTACCGTGCGGGGTGGCGCATCAGTCTCGCCTCGGTGGTCGCCAACGTCGCGACCGCGCTGCTGTTGGTGATCATCGGGGTTCTCGGCTACCGGGAGCACCTCGCCGCGCGCCACGTGGTCGGGCTGCTCATGTGCCTCGGGGGGTTGGTCCTGGTCGCCCGGCCGTAGCGACGGGGCCGGCAAGCCCTTGGCGGCATCCCCTCCACTCGACATCGTAGGGACACGGTGACCTCGCTCGTACCGGACCGCCCCACCCTGCGGCTCTCGCCCAGCGCCCTGGCGCTCGTGGCGGCGAACCTCGTCCCGCTCGCCGGCGTCCTGTTCCTCGGCTGGACTGTGTTCGCGACCCTGCTGCTCTTCTGGGTGGAGAACGTGATCGTGGGCGCGTTCAACGTCCTGCGCATGCTCGTGGCACAGCCGCAGATCGGGGCGATGTGGGCGGCCAAGCTGTTCATGATCCCATTCTTCACGTTCCACTACGGCATGTTCGCCACCGTGCACGGAGTCTTCGTGCTCACGCTGTTCGGGGGTGGGTTTGCCGGAAGAGGACTCCCCACCCCGGCGACGTTCGCACACGCGGTGCAGGTCGCGGGGATCGCCCCGGCAGCCTGGGGGCTCGCGTTAAGCCACGGGGTGTCGTTCGCGTTCAACTACATCGGCACTGGAGAATACAAGTCGGCGCTGG
>Ga0137407_10001901_pt1 | contig 13686 bp, 7 predicted proteins | sample CZOMad2_2_16fung_FD_108410 | JGI IMG/M metagenome (GOLD analysis project Ga0137407, IMG submission 108410) | Vadose zone soil fungal communities from Angelo Coast Range Reserve, California, USA - CZOMad2_2_16fungal (Illumina Assembly) | ecosystem: Environmental > Terrestrial > Soil > Vadose zone...
CCCACGGTGAGATCGACATCGCCTTTGGGTCTCGCGCGCTGGACCGGAGTTTGATTGGGATTCGTCAACCGTGGCGGCGCGAGCAGGCTGGCCGCGTCTTTAACCTGCTTGTACGCGCCGCCACCGGTCTCCCATTTTGGGACACGCAATGCGGTTTCAAGGCATTCCGCCTCAATGTTTGTCGCCCGATTATCGAAGCCGCTCGCATCGACGGTTTCGCTTTTGATGTCGAGTTGCTTTATCTGGCGCAGCGCGCCGGATTGCGTATCCAGGAAATTCCCGTTCGCTGGAACCATTCCGAGGGTAGCAAGGTGCGCTTTTTTCATGATAGTTTGGGGATGTTGCGCGAGGTGATCGCACTGCGTGCGCGCTTGTAGGGAAGCCGTCAGCTCCGCTACAAGAATTTCGCCAAACTTTTCTTTCTCATGGCACTGTCTAAATTAAAGCTTCCGCGTTTCGCGGTTTCGCATTCATGCAGTCCTTCCAATTTCATTCTGCGGTCGAGCGGTGGTTCGATGAAACCTTCGGCTCACCGACTGAACCGCAAGCTCGCGGCTGGCCGGCAATCCAATCCAGCCGGCATGTGCTGATTTCTGCTCCGACGGGTTCGGGCAAGACGCTGGCGGCGTTTCTTGCATCGCTCGACATCCTGTTCCGCGAAGGGATGAACGCCGAATTACCGGACGAAACGCAGGTCGTTTACGTCTCGCCACTCAAAGCGCTGAGCAATGATATTCGCAAAAACCTTCAGGAGCCGCTCGCGGGAATTCGTGCATTGCTGCAGGAAACAGAAGGCCGCGAGATTGATGTGCGCGCTGAAGTTCGCACGGGCGACACAACTGCCGCACAACGGCGGGCACTGATTAAGATGCCGCCGCACATTCTTGTCACGACGCCGGAGTCTTTATATCTGCTGCTCACTTCCGAGTCCGGCCGGCGGATGTTGAGCACAGTGAGAACGCTGATCGTGGACGAAATCCACGCGGTCGTGGACGACAGGCGTGGCGCTCACCTCGCCTTGAGCATTGAACGTCTGGTGGCGCTAACGAAACATCCACTCCAACGAATCGGTTTGTCCGCGACGCAAAAACCGATCGAGGAGGTTGCCCGTTTTCTGGTCGGTACGCGTGCAGTGGACGATGCCGGCAACCCCGATTGCGAGATCATCGACATCGGCCATCGCCGCGAATTGGATCTGGCGATCGAAATTCCCAAGTCGCCGCTTGAAGCGGTGATGTCGAACGAAGTTTGGGAGGAAATCTATCGTCGTCTCGCGGAGTTGATTGAAGCGCACCGGACGACCTTGGTTTTCGTGAACACGCGCCGAATGGCCGAGCGCGTCACGCATCATTTGAGCGAACTGGTCGGCGCGGATGCGGTGACGTCGCATCACGGAAGTCTTTCCGCGAAGCTGCGTCTGGACGCGGAGGACCGATTAAAGCGCGGCGACTTGAAAGCGCTTGTGGCCACGGCTTCGCTCGAGCTGGGAATCGACATCGGCTCGGTTGATCTCGTCTGCCAGCTTGGTACCACACGCTCAATTGCGACGCTGCTGCAACGCACCGGTCGCGCGGAGCACAAACGTGGCGGTATGCCAAAAGGCCGTATCTTTCCGTTGAGTCGCGATGAACTCGTCGAATGCGCTGCGCTGCTGCGTTGTGTTCGACGCGGTGAGCTTGATCGTCTGCTGATTCCGGAAAAGCCGCTGGATGTTCTCGCCCAACAAATCGTCGCCGCCACTTCCACCGAAGATTGGGATGAAAATGCGTTCTTCGAGCTCGTTAGTTCGGCGTGGCCCTATCGAAATCTGACGCGCGAAGAATTCGACAGCATCGTCAAGATGCTCGCCGATGGTTTTAGCACCAAGCGCGGGCGACGCGCGGCACTGATTCATCACGATGCCGTAAATCATCGTTTGCGCGGCCGGCGCGGTGCGCGACTGGTTGCTCTGACTTCCGGCGGCGCGATTCCGGACAATGCCGATTATCGGGTCATCGTCGAACCATCTGAAACTTTTGTCGGCACAGTCAACGAGGATTTTGCGGTTGAAAGTTTGACCGGCGACATTTTCCAACTTGGCAACGCCTCCTGGCGAATCTTGCGGATCAACTCCGGTGTCGTGCGCGTCGAAGATGCCAAAGGCCAGCCGCCGGGAATTCCATTTTGGCTGGGCGAAGCTCCGGCGCGCACATCGGAGTTATCACAGGCTGTGTCCGATTCGCGAATCGAGATCCAAAAGCTGCTGGCCGGCGGACAAGATGTTTGTGAATGGCTCGTCCAGGAAATGCACTTGCCATCCGAGGCCGCGGAACAAATCGCCGATTACTTCGCGGCCACTTATCGCGCGCTGGGCGCAATTTCTTCGCAGCAAACTTTGGTGATGGAACGTTTCTTTGACGAGTCCGGCGGAATGCAACTCGTCCTGCATTCGCCATTTGGCAATCGAATCAATCGCGCCTGGGGACTCGCGCTGCGAAAACGTTTTTGCCGATCTTTCAATTTCGAGCTGCAAGCAGCGGCCACCGATGATGCGATCGTGATTTCGCTCGGAACGCAGCACTCCTTTCCGCTCGAAGAAGTTTTCCGCTACCTGAATGCAAAGACCGTTCGCGATCTGCTCGTCCAGGCTTTGCTGGATGCGCCGATGTTCACGATTCGCTGGCGCTGGAACGCGACCCGCTCACTTGCAGTGCCGCGTTTTCGTGGTGGCGCAAAAATCGCCGCGCCATTGCAACGCATGGAATCGGAAAATCTTCTGGCCGCAGTTTTCCCGGACCAGCTTGCCTGTCTCGAACACATCGTGGGAGACCGCGAGATTCCCGATCATCCGCTGGTGAAGCAAACGATTAGCGATTGCTTGACTGAAGCGATGGACATTGATGGGTTGGAAGGAGTCCTGCGCAGAATTGACAGCGGCGAGATCCGTTGCGTCGCGCGTGACTTGCCTGAGCCGTCGCCGCTGGCTTCGGAAATTCTCAACGCGCGACCTTACGCGTTTCTGGATAACGCGCCTCTGGAAGAGCGGCGTACCCAGGCGGTTTACACGCGGCGCGCTTCTGAGCGCAACGGCAGCGAGGGTTTGGGAATTCTCGACGCAGCGGCAATCGAGAAAGTGCGGCGCGAAGCCTGGCCGGAAGCGACCAATGCGGATGAATTGCACGATGCGCTGATGCTCCTCGGAGTGATGGCGCCAGAGGAAGCCGCAATTTCTATTCATCACGAAGGAAACGGCGCAGCTGCAGAACATTTGCTCAAGGAACTGGTTGCTTCCAATCGAGTAACGCGACTTCGATTTGCAGAAAAAACTTTTTGGGCGGCTGCCGAACGTTTGCCAATCCTTCAAACGATTTATCCGCAGGCCATGCTCGAACCTGAGCTAGTTGCAGCCGAATCCGCGCGACAACAAACTTGGGAACGCGCCGATGCGATTCGTGAATTGGTTCGCGGCAGAATGGAAGTTGCCGGTCCAGTCACCGTGGGGGAGCTAATGGGTCTGCTGAGCTTATCGCGCTCCGAGATCGATGCCGCATTGCTGGCGCTCGAAGCGGAAGGCTTTGTTTTGCGCGGCAAATTTCAGCCCGACGCGACAGAACAGGAATGGTGTGATCGCAGATTGCTGGCCCGAATCCATCGACTTACGATTGACCGGCTGCGCGCTGAAATTCAGCCGGTCTCACCCCAGGATTTTTGCCGTTTTCTTTTGGCATGGCAGCGCGTCGATCCGCAACATCGCGTTGAAGGTCTGGAAGGCTTGCAGTCTGTGCTGGAACAACTTGACGGCTGCGAGCTACCGCTGGCGGCCTGGGAACCGGCGGTCCTCGCCGCGCGCGTTAACGACTATGACCCTGAATGGCTGGATCGGCTTTGCTTTTCAGGTCGTGTCGGGTGGGGCCGCTTGAGCTCACCGCAAAATCCAAAAGCTCGTGCATTTGCGCCGCTCCGGACCAGTCCCATCGCGCTCTACGAGAGGGAAAATCTTGATGACTGGCTGCATTTAGCTCAAACAAATTCGGAAGCGGAACTTTCTTCGGATACTCAAACCGTGCTCGATGCGCTAAAACGCGGTGGCGCACTCTTCTTCTCCGTAATCGTGCGCCGAACAGGCTTGTTGCCGTCCCAGGTTGAAGAAGCGTTGTCTCAGCTGGCTGCGCTCGGTTTTGTCACCTCAGATAGTTTCGATGGATTGCGCGCGCTCCTCGTTCCGTCCGACAAACGGCCAACGTTTGGACGTAACGAAGGGAAACGTCGCCGCAAAACAAATCTCGCGAGCATCGAGTTTGCGGGACGATGGTCGTTGTTGAGAACGCAGCTCGCATCCGACTCGCAACCGTCTCAGAATGGCGCGCTCGCAAATTCACGTGAGGCGGCAGTCGAGAAATTCGCGCGCGTATTGCTCCGCCGCTGGGGTGTTGTGTTTCGTCGTTTGCTTGAGCGCGAGGGTATTGCCGTAACGTGGTACGAGTTGGGTCGTATTTATCGGCGTTGGGAAGCGCGCGGCGAGATTCGCGGCGGTTATTTCGTCGGAGGAGTTAGCGGCGAGCAATTCGCGCTGCCCGAAGCGATCGGCTTATTACGCTCCATTCGCAAGGCGCCGCCAAACCGGGAACTGATTACGCTGAGTGCCGCCGATCCGCTGAATCTGCAAGGCATTCTAACGCCCGGACCACGAATTGCCTCGCTTACGACAAATCGCATTTTGTTTCGCGACGGCTTGCCAATGGCGGCGCTGGAGGCAGGCCAAATTCGGAAGCTGACCGATGATTCGGCTTCCGATCCGCAAATCGAAACGGCTCTTAAAGTCGGAAAGTTGCGCGCTTCATTGCGGCCGTACTACAAGTGAAATAAAGGGCGCGGGCCTGTGGCCGCTTCGCTATGCGAAGCACGGCGCTGAGCTGTTTGGCACGCGTGCGCTACACGTCTCACCCGCCTTCGCACAGCTCCGGCGCGGCAGGCAGAGACGCGGCTGCAACTATTTCTTTACGATCTCGGCGTTCTCGATCATCGCAATACCACCGCGATCCGCCATTTTGCCTTTTAGAGTGACGGTTTTACCGCAATAGTCAGCGAGTTGATCGTTGATCGGCTTGTGTTCGCCAACGACGAGATACGCTTTTCCTTCGCTTACAACACCGACGGGCCCACCACTTTTAATGCACTTGGCCCCGCAAGACTGGCCGTGCTTTTCGCCCACGGCATTATGATCGACGTAGCACATCAGATCGACTACTTCGCCGGTCACTTCTTTCGAAGCGGCTGCATCGCTGCCATGTTCGTGCTCCTGCGCAATGGCGAGCGGAGAAACTGCCAACGCGGCGATGAATGTCGCAACGACCGCGATCCCAAGAACCGTGGGTTTGTTTGTTGTTGAATTAGACATGAGACAAATGTGGGCGGCTTAGCGAGTTGGTCAATCAATCGTGAAATGAAATGATGAATGAATGACAAGCACTAACGGTGATTCAGCTTGCTCATTTGAGCATTGTTTCGACATTCGGCATTCGGATTTCGTCATTATTAATGTCGAGCAGGGACTGCCTGGTTGGATTACTTCTGCTTCTCGATCAGATCGGCGAACTGGTCGAAGAAATAGGTGGCATCATGCGGTCCGGGCGCGGCTTCGGGGTGATATTGCACGCTGAAGATCGGCAATTCTTTGTGCCGCATCCCCTCCACTGTGCCGTCGTTTAGATTGATGTGCGTTACTTCCACATTCGAGGGCAACGACTCTGGATCGACAGCAAAACCGTGATTCTGCGCGGTGATCGCAACCTTGCCGCTCCGCAAATCTTTCACCGGCTGGTTCGCGCCGCGATGCCCGAACTTCAATTTGAAGGTCGATCCCCCGAACGCGAAGCCGAGAATTTGATGCCCAAGACAAATTCCGAAAATCGGTTTCTTGCCCATCAAATCGTGCACAGCCTTGTGCGCGTAGGGCAGCGCGGCTGGGTCGCCGGGGCCGTTGGAAAGAAAGATTCCGTCAGGATCGATAGCCAGCACTTCGGCCGCGGTTGTTGATGCCGGGACAACAGTAACGCCGAAGCCTTTCTGGCGCAGCAGGCGCAAGATGTTTTCCTTCATCCCATAATCGTAGGCCGCAATCCGGAACCGAATCGACGGCAGCGCACGTTTGCTTCCGCCGTTGCCAGACGCAATCGACCATTGCGCGCTGAGTTTATCGTCGGGGTCCCATTGGTAAATCTCGGGTGTCGACACTTCGCGCACGTAATCCATTCCGATTACGCCCTCGCCTTCGATCGCCCTTCGGGTCGCATCCTCGGGCGAAATTTCTTCGGTCGTCAAACAAGCTTTCATTGCGCCGCGGGTGCGCAAATGCCGGGTCAGAGCGCGGGTGTCGATTCCCTGAACGCCGGGAATCTTCCATTTTTGCAAATATTTACCGAGCGACATTTCGGAGCGCCAATTGCTCGGGACTTCAGTCAACTCTTCGATGACGAATCCACGCACGTGCGGCGAGCCACTTTCCTGGTCGAGCGAATTGGTCCCATAATTTCCAATCAAGGGATAAGTCATCGCCACGATCTGGCCGCGATAGGACGGGTCGGTCAGGATTTCCTGATAACCGGTCATGGCGGTGTTGAAGCAGACTTCGCCCACGCGGGTGCCAGTTGCCCCAAAAGATTCGCCCTCGAAAAATCGGCCGTCTTCGAGAGCTAGCAGGGCGCGCATGTCACTGCGCACTGTCGATCTTATCGGCGGATTTTCAATTAGCGTTGAAGCGATTCGTGATCCGAGAATCGAGAATTAAATAGTGGTCTGCCGATGCAACAAATTACGATTTAACGAATCACAAAAACCCGGATCGAAATTCGATCCGGGTTCTTTTGAAATTTTACCCCGCCGATGCCGTTTAGGCGGATCTCCCGTTCCCTTTCAGTAACGGGCGGATGACCGTCGCCGCAGCGTCTGACTTCCAATTAAGGCCTGTCATTTTCTCCGCGCGACCGAGCCTCCTCAAGTTAGTCAACTATCGGTTCGGGAATCCCACCTGTAATCTCGAACATCGCAGGGTAAATTAATGAGAGCCGTCAATTGAGAGTTGAGAGAAAAGCACTGGTTTCCTGCCCAACCCTCAACGAACGGCTCTCACGCTATCAAAGAACTATTCCCGCAGGGTGACGCCGAGCTCGCGTTTTAATCTTTCGCGAATCCTGGCGTGCACCTCGGTCACTTCTTCATTTGTCAGTGTGCGACTTCGGTCCCGATATGTCAATCGATATGCGAGCGACTTTTGTGTCGCTCCCACTTGTTCGGTGAATAAGTCGAACGGGTCCACGCTTTCCAAAAGCGGCTCGCGCGGTTCTCCAATTGTGCGCAAAATCATCTCGTGTGACACTTCTTTAGGCACAATCATCGCGATGTCGCGGGTGATGCCGGGAAATCTTTCGATGTCGCGAAATGTTTTTTCGGCTTGTCCCAACACAACATAGGCCTGCAATTCCGCAAAGAAAATCGGCCCCGTTACGTCTATTTCCGCTGCGCGGGCTGCGGAAAGTTGTCCCGCGAAACCAACTACCAAGTTGTTGGAGAGAATTTCAGTGGCGAGAGCGAAATCGCCATGGGCTTTCTGGCGAAACACCAAATTTTTTATCAGTAGCGATTCGATCACACCTTTTAAATCGAAGAAGTCCAGCGTGCGCTTTTCAGTCACTCGCCAATGTGGCGTGCTCATTACATTACCCCAAACCAAAAGCCCGAGATGGCGTTCTTCGTTCCCGTACGGTGGCACGAACACGCGTCCAACCTCGAAAATTGCCACACGCTGCATGCCAGCGCGTATATTTAGGTCAAGCACACTTAGGAGTCCCGCAAGCAAACTCGATCGCAGTGCCACATGATCTTCACTTAAGGGGTTGCGCAAATTGATCGCCTTTTCGCCAACCGCGATTGCTGTTCGCGAAATTAGTTTCGATGTCCGCACTTCCCAAAGGCCACGCGTAACTAATTGATCGCGCAACGACGATTCAAGATCATGGGAACGATCCGCAGCACTCGATGGGCCGGACCGGCTTCGATCAGTTCCCGGGATTTTGTCAATGCCGTGTCCACGAACAATTTCTTCAACCAGATCGACATCGCGCTGCAAATCCCGCCGATAACTCGGAATCTTCCAGGTTCCACCCTTGCTCGTGCTCTTGGTTTTCTTAAGCCCGAAGTGCGTGAGAATTTCGTCAACGGTTTTTGGTTTAATTGCGACGCCGATTACGCGATCACATTTCTCGTAACTTAATGAAACGTTAGCTGGATCGGCCGGAAGTTTACCGGCAACGTGAATTTTTTTTGCGGGTGTTCCGCCAGCGGTCTCGCGGATCAATTCGGTCGCGCGATGCGACGCTCGCAAAATCATGTCCGGGTCCACGCCGCGCTCGAATCGATAACTCGCGTCACTCGATAAATTTAAATTGTGCGCGGTCCGACGAATACTTGATGGCAGGAAATAAGCGGCTTCGAGCAAAATATTTTTGGTCGAATCGGTCACTCCCGTTTCTTCGCCACCCATCACACCGCCGATTCCAATGGCACGCTCTTGATCGGCGACGACACAGTTGTCCTGCTTGAGCGAGTATGTCTTTCCATCAAGCGCGAGAAATTTCTCGCCGTCGCGGGCAAGCCGCACATTGATGCTGCCCCTTAATTTATCGGCATCGAAAGCGTGCGTCGGTTGGCCGAGCTCCAGCATTACAAAGTTCGAAATGTCGACGATGTTGTTGAAGGAGCGAATGCCAACGCTCTCGATCTTCGCGCGTAACCATTGCGGGCTCGGACCCGCTTTCACATTGTCGATCTTGCGCGCCGAGAAAAATGGACATTCGCGCGTCGCGGCGATCGTTACGCCTGATCCCTTGATGTCGATGTTCACTTCTCGCGGCATTAACTTGAGCTTGTTCCCGGTCAGTGCCGCGATTTCGCGGGCGAGACCGAAATGGCTCAGCAAATCGCCACGGTTTGGCGTGGTCTCGACATCGAGAATCGTGTCCCTTGGGAAAAGATCACCGATCGGCGCGCCGATTTTTGCATCTGGCGACAAAATCAACAGGCCGGATGCATCTTCGCCGAGGCCGATCTCGATTGGGCTGCAAAGCATTCCTTCCGATTCGACACCGCGGAGTTTGCTTTCTCGAATCTCAGTTCCGTTCGGCAACTTTGCCCCCGGCAACGCAAGCGGAACTTTGTCGCCAACTTTGTAATTCGTCGCGCCGCAGACGATTTGGCGTTTCGTGCCGCTGCCATCGTCCACTTCGCAAACTGTGAGCCGATCGGCATTCGAATGGCGCGACGACGCGGTGATTTCCGAAACGATCACCTTGTCGATCTTCGCACCGCGCGTCTCGATCTTTTTGGTTTCAATGCCGGCGCGAGTCAGCAATTCGGCGATCTCTTCCGAAGTTTTTGGAAGATCGACAAATTCGCGCAGCCAATTGACGGAAAATTTCATGCGAATTGGCGCAGAAAGCGCAAATCGTTTTGCGCGAACAGGCGGATGTCCGGGATGTCGAACAGAATCATCGCCAGGCGATCCATTCCCAGGCCGAACGCGTAGCCGGTCCACTTTTCGGGATCGTAAGCTTTATCGCCCCGTGCTCTGTTGACCGCTTCGAAAACAGCCGGGTGCACGATGCCGGACCCTGCAACTTCAATCCATCGTTCGCCACCTTTGAGCGCTTTTGATTTCACATAAACTTCAAGACTCGGCTCGGTGAACGGGAAATAGTGCGGACGAAATTGAACTTCGGTTCCCGGCCCGAAAAGTTCGCGCATGAAAAACTCCAGCGCACCTTTGAGGTCAGCGACGCTCACATTTTCATCCACGTAAAGACCTTCAATTTGATGAAACTGTGCGCTGTGGGTCGCATCGACCTCGTCACGGCGATACGCGGCGCCCGGGGCAATCACGCGGAGCGGAGCCGGCGCGGATTCCATTGTGCGGATTTGCACTGTGGAGGTATGAGTTCGTAACAATCGGCCGTCCTCCAGATAAAATGTGTCCTGCTCATTGCGCGCAGGATGTTCGGGCGGAGTATTGAGTGCGTCGAAACAATGCCATTCATTTTCAATATCGGGACCGTCGGCCAACGCGAAGCCCATACGCCGAAAAATTTTGATCGAGCGTTCGAGGATTTGTGTTAGCGGATGCAACGCGCCGCGCTCAAGCGGTAAATACCCGGAATATCCAGTGAGGGCGATCGAACCGGTGCCATACCCCGAGTACCCAGAGTATGCGCCGGGCACTGTGACGCCCGGCAGCGATATGTCAATCCCAGCCAGCGCCATGCTTTCTTTTTTCGAGTGAAGTATCTCTGCACGTGTTTGGATCGCCATAGTGACGGCGTTGCGAACCTCGTTGAGTAGTTTACCAACGACTGGCCTCTCTTCCTTCGCGAGCGTCTTCATCTGCTCGCCCCATGAGGAAACGCTGCCGCTGCGTCCGAGATATTTCACTCGCGTGGTTTCGAGCGCTTGCTCGTCAGTCGCGGATTCGATCTCGCGCAGCGCTTCGTCGCGGAGTTGTTCTAGCGGATGGGACATAGCCGAAAGGTTAAATTGTTAAAAAAGTTACATCGTTACAACGGAATACGTCGGCGGCGCGAACGTCGTGCGCGCCATTTTAACGTTGTAACAATTTTAACCTTTTTAACAGCGACGCTACGCTGCTTTTTTGGCCTTCTTCTCCAGCGCGCTCTTTGCTTGATCGACAATTGACTTGAATGCCGCTTCATCCGTAACGGCGAGATCGGCCAGAATCTTTCGATCGAGGCCAACGCCGGCGGCTTTCAGTCCTTCTGCAAAACGACTGTAGCTAATTCCGTGCCCACGCGCGGCCGCATTTAAGCGCTGGATCCAAAGATAGCGGAACGTGCGTTTGCGTGTTTTGCGGTCGCGATAGGCCCAGTATTGGGCCTTCATCGTCGCGTCTTTTGCGTAGCGGAAAAGTTTCGAACGGCGTCCTCGGTAACCCTTCGCTTTTTTTAGGACCCGTTTGCGGCGCGCCCGGCTGGCCGGGGCGTTGGTGGCTCTTGGCATTGTGTTTCGTCCCGAATCGCTTCGGAACTCCTCGTTCAGCGAGCTGTTGTTCCATTGTCGATCTTCGCGACCTCACTCGCTGATGCGGCCCCGCAGCGCGGGACCAGGTGCGCAGATCGTCACGACGCGGAAGCGTCGAGCGGGCAACATAAGGAGCGACTCGAGAATGACAACTGAAATTCCCGGGAAGGTCGAAAAGGCGCCATCTCTGGAGGTTCCGATTCCGACAACACTGAATGGAATTTCATAATCGCGCGGTGCTGGTATAATGCGCGCGTGCATTGGCTTGGTCGCTACCGCCTGTTGATTCTGGCCTCAATTTGCGTTTTTTGGACGGCCCTGATTTTTCTCGGCTATTTTTTTCCGGCAACACCGTTTCTTTCGATTCCGTGGCGCGGCGAATTAAGCTTCGAGGATTTGCTCCGGCGCGAGGGCCGAAAAACTGCAGCACCAAAGGATTTCGTTTTTCTCGGGATCGATCAGAGCACATTGCAACTGCCGCCGCTGACGCCGGAAGAAATCGCGAACAACCGCGCGTTGCAGCTAATGACCGAGCGGCCATTCCCGTGGTCACGTGAAGTCTGGGCCCTTCTGCTCGATCGACTGTTCGCGGCGGGTGCCCGCGTCGTCGTGTTCGACGTGCTTTTCAACCCCCTGAACGATGGCGATCCGGCATTTCACGCCGCGCTCGATCGCTATCGCGACAAAGTAGTGCTCGCCGCCAATTTCGATATGGAAAATGCCGCGCAGGCCACTACCCCAAACGATACGCTAATTCCGCCCCCGCAACTGCTGGATGATCGCGTCGGGTTCGCGAACTTCTGGCCAGATCCCATCGACGAAAAAGTCCGCGCTGTGACTTATCGCGTGACAAATCGCCAGCTCGCCGGGCTGCCGCCGCATCCAAGCGAGGAAATCTATGAATCTCTGTCCGCGCGTGCTGTCACGAAGATCGGTCACGGAAGCGACGTGCCGAATGATTTTCGTGGCCATATGATTCGCTTTACGGCGCCAGACGCTTTCGAGCCACGCCCGCTCTACGAAGTTTTCGATCCGAAATTTTGGCATGCCAACTATGCCGACGGCCTGTTTTTCAAGGACAAGATCGTAATGGTGGGACCCTCTGCGCAGGTTGAGCATGACGTTGTCGATACACCAATGAGCCCAACGACACCGGGGCCGGCGCTTCATTTACAGGCGATGGCCGCGGCGCTTCGCCATGAATTTTTGCACGCGACTCCGCAAAAACCCGGGCTTGTGCTTGTCGGCGCAGCCGGAGGGATCGCATGGTTGCTCATTGCTTTTCTGCGCCGGCCCTTGCTTTGCCTTGGCGCGCTCATTGCGATTGCCGTCGTGTATGTTGGCGCGGCGCGATTCTTTTACGATAAATCGGGGCTGCTGCTTCTCACCGTTCCGGTCCTCTCTGCTCTATTATTAAGCGGGTTATTTTCGCTCAGCTTCGAATACGTCTTGGAACGGCTGGAGAAAGTGCGCACACGACGCACGCTCGAACGCTACGTTTCGAAGAATCTGGTCAAGGAGGTTCTCGAAAATCCGGACAGCTACTACAGCTCCCTCCGTGGCGCGCGTGTGCCCGTGACGATCCTGTTCTCGGATTTGATTGGTTTCACTACGCTGTCCGAAAAGGCAGATCCGGAAGCGTTGGTCGCGCAGCTCAATCAGTATCTCACGCGCATGACTGCGGTTGTTTTCAGCAACGGCGGCACACTCGACAAGTTTATCGGTGACGCAATTATGGCCGTATGGGGAAACGTGCGCAGCTTTGGCGTGGCGGGGGACGCCAAGAATTGCGTCCGTGCGGCGCTGGGGATGCGGTATGAGCTGCGGCAGCTAAATGAAAAATGGCGCGAGGAAGGCCGAATGGGACTAGGAATGGGAATTGGCATCAATCAGGGCGAAGTGATTGTTGGAAATATCGGATCGCAGGAACGCATGGATCCCACTGTCATTGGCGACTCGGTTAATCTGGCCTCGCGGCTCGAAGGGCTTACTCGAATTTACGGTGTCGATATTTTGATGGGCGCGACAGCGGCTGAGTTAGTGCGCGACGAATTTCATCTGCGCTCGGTGGCGCGCGTGCAGGTGAAAGGCAAAACGAAGCCAGTGGACATTTTTACCTTGATTGGGCCACGCAATGAAGATGTTGATCAAGAATTTCTGAAATGGCTCGAGTCTTATGAGGAGGGATTGGAGAAGTTTAGGGCACGCGATTTTACTGAGGCGAAGATTTCATTCTCGCGTTTCCTCGAATTCTATCCGGATGATTTCCTTGCCAAACTATATCTCGATCGCGCGCTCGAATACGAGCAACAACCGCCGGACGAGGCCTGGGACGCGGTCGAGGTGTTTCAGAAAAAGTAATCAACCGCGGATCGCACGGATAACACGAATAGGAATACAGGTATTTTGTCGCTCTTTGCCTGTGCAGCCATCGGATATTCATTCTGTCCAGTCTTTGTAATGCAACGGAGTGCGACTCCGTTCACGGCATAGATTAGAAGCCTCTGTTCTGATCTCGCCTTATCCGTGCAATCCGTGGTTTCTTTTTCTGCCGGCTGGCGTAGAAGAGTCGCGTGAAGGACGCGCCGCGACAATTTCATTTCCTCGGGATTTGCGGGACCGCCA
>Ga0137407_10001902_pt1 | contig 13686 bp, 6 predicted proteins | sample CZOMad2_2_16fung_FD_108410 | JGI IMG/M metagenome (GOLD analysis project Ga0137407, IMG submission 108410) | Vadose zone soil fungal communities from Angelo Coast Range Reserve, California, USA - CZOMad2_2_16fungal (Illumina Assembly) | ecosystem: Environmental > Terrestrial > Soil > Vadose zone...
CGGCAATGCGCGGCCCGTCGAACATGACCGCCAGGGCGCCCCGCTGCGCGTCGCCGCCCATGGAGGTCCAGTGGTGCGGTTCGCCCTTGGCGATCGCGGTCACGAAACGCCCCTTGATGCTCGGCAGCTTTGCGCAGAGTTTGGATCCATCCGGGTTGACACAACCCACCAAATTTTTCTCCTGGTCGGTCATGATCCACGGGCCGGAGCTGCTCCCGCGATACCAGCCGGTGGCGTTGCCGTAGTAGGTGGTTTCCATGGTGCCGTTGTCGTCGTCGCGGCTATCGATCTCGGCGTTGCCGTAGTCGAAGCAGCAGCCGGAGTTGTAGTGGTGGCCGTTAATGACCCAATACTGCCCCTCCGCCTGGTCGTCGACGGCGGTGCCCTTCACGTCGTTCTGGCGGAGGCCCATGCCCGGCGCGATGAAGACGCCGTAGGCCTTGTGACCCATGATCGTAATCGGCGCCATGTCGGCGATCGGGAGGTTGTTAAACCCGCCCATGGCCGGGCCGCTGAATCCTCCGCGGGGCGCATGGATGAGGTCGTTGTGCTTGGGGGATTGGTCGTAGATGGTGGTGATCCAGCAGTACGTGTTGGCGCAGAACGCGTCCTGCGCGGCCGCGGCGGCGTATCCGCCCGAATCCGGGACGGGCGACGCGACGGGCTGGACGACGCTGATGTCCACGGTCTTGCCGTCCGACTGGCGCAGGACCTGGTAGAGCGGGCCGTTGTACCCAGCGTACAGCGCGCGCGTGGTGCTGTGGGCGGCCCCGCAGGGGTCGCCGGCGGCGGCGTAGATGTCACATGGGCCGCGCGGCATGGGCGGAGGAGCATTGGGTCCCGCCCCGGCTTGTTGCGCCATCGTCAACGCGGCGCCAATCAACGCGAGCGCCAGTGCGAGCATAACTACATGATCGATTCTCGTTTTCATGTTTATCCTATTTGCCTTGCCGGGTTTATTCCGGCATCTAGAGTTCTCACGGTTCCGGGGATGTAACCCAAGTAAATCAAAGCGGAAAGGCCATCTCGAAGTCAAGACCGTAGGTGTAGCTTCCTGTTCCTTCCCGGAGGTAGACGTCATTCAATACCCATGGCCTGCCGCGTCCGCCGCAAACGCCAGCGGCTTAGTTCAAACGCCTCAATCGAAAGTGCCCGGCCCCGCGAATCAGAAAAACTCCGGCCTTTTCCGGCCCGGGCACTTCCGATTGAGTCATAGCGTTAGGCGAGAATAATCTGCGAACGATGAACCGAGAAGCCTTCGGCATGCGCAAGCTTCTTGCCCAAGGCGTGTAGATTAGAAAGCTGGCTTGTTCACGGGCGTTCAATACTTCGCCTGCCTCGCAATCATCAGCATTTTTCTGCCGAAAATCCACATCCACATCAGCGTGGCTCCGAGAAGTATGCGCTGCCCAAGGCCCCCAAGGCCCATTTGCGCGAACCGATCAAAGGCCAGGAAGCAGACGACGACCGCCACAGACAGGAGCATTGTGGCAGGCCATGCTGAACGCCACCCCTTCTCCCAGCGCAGGGCCAATGATAACAGAGGAAGTGCAAGAGTGGCGCTCGGAAACGCGATCATTCCCATCTGATCGTGGATCTTGCCAATTTGAGTCCGTGGCGTACCTTGGAGATCCCCTGTGTAGATTCCTGCAAGAAAAACAGCGCACGCCCAAATCAGCCACAACAACAGGCCTGGCAAGAAGCGCAGCTTTGACGAGACAGACCGCCACAGGCCAAGCGATAGTGCCAGAGATCCTGCACTCAGGGCGAAGAACGTTGAAGTCATCAACGCGCCGTAGGGCCCGCGGGCATATTCGCTGAGATAGCGGTACCCGGGATCGAAATCAGTCCTGAGAACATGAAGCAATACGATCGCGGACGCATAGTAGACCACACTGGACAGCGTGATGTACGACGCGACAGCATTCAGCCGTGCGGTTGTCTCCCGCTTTTCGTCTCCAGTCTCGGAGGACATTGGTCAGCCACTTCTTTCGGCAGACAGTCAGTATCTCACGGTTGGTAACGTTTCAACTCCACAATCATGCATGAACCAGTCTGCGCGGAGTCTGCGGCGCTTCACCAGTTAACCCGCCGGTAGTCGCGATATGGCGGGTAATCCTCGTTCCGAGGCCGGCATCCGCACGTAAACCCTTCGCCGTCAGGGAGGATCTGACCAGTGGTAGCTCGGTCAAGGTTTGGATTGCGCGTATTCCGCCCGGAGCCAGCACATCGGTAAACACTGGGCGACTTGATCGGCATAGGGGCGGCGGTCAACCGCCGACCCCTGCCACACCACCGTGCGTACGGGTCCGAGGCGGCATTGCCCGCCCCCCTCAGCGCCGGCGCCGCGGCCAGGCCGCTGGCCAGGAACGTTCGCCGGTTCACCACGTCAACCTCAAAGTAAGCTGAAGCGTGCGCGGCGAGTTCTGCGAGTTCTGCGTGCTCAGAATACCGTTGCCGCCCGGCAGAGGAAGACCCGGATTGTTGAGAACCTGGAAGAAGTCGGCATTAAGCCGTAGTTTGACCGCTTCCGTCAGCGCCACGCTCTTGAACGCCGACGCCGAGAGATTGAACGTCCACGGCGCCGGCTCGAACTGATTCCGCCACGGGTGGAGGTTCGTGTTATAGGTGGTCCGCACCACGCTGCCGTCCTGAAGCTTCACCCAGGCGGTTTGGCTCTCCCAGAATGTCGAAAGACTGGTGTTGGAGGGAGCGTTGGCCGGCAGAGCCGTCGCGCCGTAGGGAATCAACGGCAAGTTGGATGACGTGTAATTGGCCGGTAGGCCGCAAATCCCCGTGCAGTTGCCCGTGGCGTCGGTTCGGTTGATGAGCGGCGGCGAAATGTATCCGTTCCAATAAAGGAAGCCGGGAACGCACTGGCCGCTGCTGCAGTCCTGAATCGGGTACTTGTTTCCGTAAAGCTGCACTTGCCCCATCGGGCCGAAGTTTGAGGTCGGCAGGGACCAATACCTGCTCTGGTAAGATCCGGTGCCGGCGACCTGCCAGCCGCCGATCACCGCGTTCAGAAGCTTCCCCGCGTGCCTGCCCAGCGGTTTGCCCCGCCCGAAAGGAAGATCCGCCACCCAGTTCCATTTCATCTGGTGGTGGGGGATCGCCGTATCGCGGACGTAATTGAGGAACCGGTTCATCGCGTCCAGATCCGTTGGAACCGCGCCCGGCATGTAAGTCGAGGCCGGCGTCAGGGTCGTCCCACCCCCATTGCCCACCAGGGTCGACTCCGTGAACGCGTTGGTCATTACGTAGGAGAACTGGAATCCGTAGCCGTGTGAATATCTCCGCTGCACTTCCAGGATGGCGCTGTTCGCGTTGGAGTAACCCCTCTTAATGTAGTCCGTGAGGCTGCCGTACGTGGTCTTGTCATAGGGATTCTCTCCCGTCGACGCAAAGAGGCCGCTGGGCTTCGCCTGGCCCGTGACCGTGTACCATATGTAATCGTTCGGCGCGGCGTTGAAATTGTATTGCTGCGGAAGATGCGAAGCGTACGTGCCCACGTAGCTGGCCGTGGTTACGATGCCGGGCAGCAACTCGCGCCCTATCGAGAAGTTCCACTGCTGGTCGATAGTCGGCGGTTGCTCGGGGTCCAGGTACTGGAATGCGCAACATCCCGGCGAGATTTGCGCCAGCGCGGGGTTGTCGAGAACGTTCCGGGTATTGACACCCGCGATGTAATAGGGCGCCGACCGCACTGCAAAATTCGGCAGGCCGTCATTCACGGGAACACCCGGGCCCGCCACCACTCCCGCCAGCGCCTGGTTGCTTACGAAGTATTGAACCGGATAACCGTACGGTATCCCGCTGCCCACAAGGTTGTCCCACGTGCGCAAGGCTGTCTGGGCGTCGTAGATGCCCCAGCCTCCGCGCAGCATCAATGGCCTCACCCCATCGCCCAGCCGGTAGGCGAATCCAACGCGCGGCTCGAAGTGAAACGGTTTGCCGTAGATCAAGCCCGCTGGAAGACCGGCCTGCTGCGCGGTCTCGAATTTCACGCCGATGCCGGGACCTCCAATGTTCTGCAGTGAGTTGATCAGGGCCGGAGTTATCATCTGGGCTGCGTACATATCCTGGAGCGGGCGGGCCAGCACCATCGAGTCCGTCTTCTTATCGAATCCAACCGCGAAATTACCGGCCGTGGTCTGCGGCGGCATCCACTGGTAGCGCAGGCCGAGATTCAGGGTCAGCCGGGAACTCACTTTCCAATTGTCCTGAACGTATCCGGCGGCCTCCCGCTCGCGCAGCTCAAACGCGGGCCGCTTCACCGTATCCTTGAACGTGCCCACGTAGCCCAGGAAAAAGCTTGCTCCCGAAAAGCCGGTGCGCGCGGCGGCGCTGTACGCCGATCCGCTCGCGGGGTCGAACAGCGACGTGAATCCGGTGTCGTAAGAGATCGTGGATGTGGGCTGGTCGATCCACACGTTCAGAAACTCCAGGTGCAGCCGTCCGCCGAACTGGATCTGGTGCCGCCCATACGTGCGTGTAAAATTCTGGTTCACCACGAAAATGCTCGAGGTGTTCTGGCGCGCCTGCTGCATCGAAAAGTTCACGCCGAATCCCATGCCGCTGGTCTGGTACGCCGTCAAAGGGTCGTTCCCCAGGTTCGGCATGTTCAGATAATCGGCCATGTTCGGGATGTTCGGGTCCTTCGGCGAGCCCGTGAACTTGTACTCGTGCGAGTACGAGACCTGCGTCTCGCTGAGGAACGCCGGCGAAAACGAATGGGTCCACGACCCGGCTGCGCTCATGTCACCGTAGTAGTTATAGACCAGGTTCAGAGGGCCGCTCAACGCCGCCACGCTGTTTATTCCGTTCGTGTTCCGGTCCCGGTCGAGCGAGAACCGGCCGAACACCTGGTCCCGGTCGCCGATACGCTGGTCGATGCGGCTGGTGCTCATGTAGTCCGAAGTCCCGTTGCTCAGCAGCCCGAAGTAGTTGTTGCCGATGTTCGGGTTCACATTGGGGAATGTGGGCGCCGGCATGATGCTGTTGAGGTACTTGGCATTGGGACTCTCGCGGACCGATGGGATCGTGTTGCTCGGGAAGGGCGTGCGCGTCCACGTGGGGCCCGGTCCCGTAGTCAACGGATCGTAGATCGTGGTCAGCCGCCCGAGGCTGTCCACCAGTCCGCTGTAGTCGCCGTTCCGCATCGCCATCGTCGGCATCGTCGTGCTCGAGGTCGAGGCGCTGACCTGGCGCAGGAGCTCATAGGAGGTGAAGAAAAATGTGCGGTTCTTTCCATTGTAGATTTTCGGAACGAACACCGGACCGCCCACCGATCCGCCGAACTCGTTGCGCACATAGTGCGGCGGCTTGGCGAAAAAATCCTGGCGCCGGCGGGCCACCCCCATCCCGCTGTTCCGGTTCGTCTCGAACAGGCTTCCATGGATGCTGTTGGTCCCGCTTCTTGTCGAAAGGATTACCGACCCGGGCCGGTCGAACTTCGCCGACGAAAGGCTGGTTTCCACGCAGCTCCTGCACGCTGTCCACGCCGGGCAGCCTTCCGGCCCAGTCCCCCACGTCGCGGTTCTTTTTCACGGCGCCATCCTGGTAGAGCTCCACCGCGTCGCGCAGACCGGTGTTGATTGGATTGATGGCGCCATCCTGTCCGCCGACCAGGCCCGGCGTGCTCAGCAGCACCAGGTTCGCAATGCTGCGCCCGTCGATCGGCAATTGCTCGATGCGCGCGCGCTCCAGGTTCCGGGAGATGGTCGCTTCGGTGGTCGTCAGCAGGGGAGCGGCATCGCCCACGGTAACCTGTGTGGTCACCGCCCCTGTTTTCAAAGCGGCGCGGATTTCCGCGGTCTGCCCAACCGCCAACAGAAAGGCGCCCTTCCAGGTCTCCATGCCCGGCGATGTCGCGATGATCTCATAGTTGCCGGGCTGGACCGGCGGAAACACGAAGAACCCGGCCTCATTGGTGGTTGTCGAGTACTTCCTCATCGTGTCCGTATGAGTAATGCTGACAGCCGCCCCGCGACTACGGCGGAGCTGGCGTCCGTGACAACACCTTGAACCGTGCCGCTTCCGGTCTGAGCCATCACGGTCAGAGCGGAAATGGCGGTCAGAAGCAGGAACCGGAATAATCGTTGAGAGTTCACAATACGACCTCGTCCGAAATTTGCAGTTAATCGTAATGCCCGGCGACGAGCGTGTCAATGAGCGGCTTTTTGTGCGGAGTGCAATAAGACTGAAACAAGCGTTCCTTTTTCGGCGCGCGCGCAGGACGCCATGAATCCCAGTGAAGTCAATCTCCGGCGCGCACCCGCAGGCAAGGTCTTTTATCAAACCTATTTTCAGAGGCGGGAGTCGCCGAGAAAGAATTCGAGGCAGATCCCGCGGCGAACATTCCGTCTCATCCTTGGTTCGGTCCCGGAGCCGAGTAAGATGCGATACCTCTTAGGCGCGAACGAAGGCTTCTTTGCGGGCTGTGAGGAACCCAGGCGACTGCCGGCCTGGCTGAAGGCCGAAGATATCGACTACTACGCGAGGGAGTTCGCCCGGACCGGCTTCCGCGGTGGTTTGAACTGGTACCGCGCACAGGACATTACCTGAGCAAACGGCCTTCCTCGCGGGACGAAAACTACTGCAACCTACACTCTTCATTACCGGGACATCTGACCTGGTTTACGAACTTGCGTGGGCCGGCTGGACAACCTGGAGAAGAGTGTTCCGAATCTGTGGAAGAAGGTCCTGCTTCCGGGTGTTGGACATTGGACTGAGCAGGAAGCTCCCGCCGAGGTAGCTCGTGTGTTTATTGAATTCCTTCATCATGTGGACCTCGCTGGAGGCATCCGCTAAGGGATACAGGTGAGTCGCCCGGACAAAGCAGTATCCATGGGCTCCGTAATGCGACCGATGTAACTTGCCGACGTGGAGTCAGGGAACGGATCGTCGGGCATACGGAAGTTGGGTTCCCACGCTGTGGCATTGGATAGCTCCTCGCTGGTCGTTTTAAACCGGCCAATCTTTAATTTGAGGTCGTCCGTTGAACGAAGCACTCAACGTCCGATGGATAGGCCCTCATTTCTTTTTTTCGTTCGAGCTGTCGTGCCAGAGAGAGCCCCCGAAGGCCCGGTCTGGGCGCCTCCCGAGGTTGGTGGTCAGGTTCTAACAAAAACCTCTTGCCATGCCTGCCCTTCACTGTGCAGAATGGTCGTGCGTGGTTCTGAGTGTCTCGCCGCGCCGCCACAATGGATCCGGCAGAGATTGGCCGGATAAGTCGCGCAGCGTTTACCAACGCGGGCCAAGTGGGGCCTGCCAATGGGATCGGGGCTGTGAAACCGGCTTGTCGTACAGTGGCCCGGCGTGTGCCCCGCCCCGGCCCACTCTACGAGATGCCCACTTCACGGGAACTTATCGAAATCTCGGGAACGAAATTGCGGTCGTATGGTTTGTGGCGGCGTTAGATTGACGCACGGTTCTATTCGGGGTCGTTACTGTAGCGGCCTGCCGAACGTCCGCGCTCGGGGCGAGCGAACTCGACAGAGTTGTTCGCCGACGTCAACGTCGCAGGGCAGTTTCCAGAAGACGATATTGGTTCCGTACAGTCAGACACTCGAGAACGCGAGATCGCCAGATTATGCGCCGCGGTGCACGATGCCGGCGGCGTGGCGGCGGGCCGGCGCGTCGGCGATCTGGACCGTCAGGCGCAGGCCCTGCGGTTGATCAGAAGATCAGTTTCAACCCGAATTGAATCTGCCGGGGCGTCGTCGCCAAGGTCGTGATCAATCCGGCCGAGGCATTAACCGACGTACCCGAGAACACCGTGGCGTTGGGGGTGCCCAGGTTCGTGTGGTTGAGAACGTTGAAGAACTCCGCACGAAATTGCAGGCTGGCCCGCTCGGTCAAGGCCGCGCTCTTGAACAGGGACACGTCCAGATTGGCGAGGCCCGGACCCGTGAATACTCCTCTTCCCAAGTTCCCATAAGTGCCGAAGGCCGGCAGAATAAAAGCGTTGGGATTGAACCACTGCGCCTGCTTCCCCAGCACCACCGGCCCGCTAAACGCCGGGTTCAAGGACGGACGGTCGGGATTCCTGGTATCGCCATCGCCCGAACGATTCGCGCCGATCACCGGAGTGAAGCGAAAGCCGCTCAGCAGCGTCGTGATGCCATTGAGCTGCCATCCGCCGAGCACCTTATTCTCAATCCCGCTGGCATTCCTCATCCAGTGTTTGCCGTGGCCGAATGGCAGTTCGTACCGCGCCGAAATGCCGGCCTGCGAGGTCACGCCCAAAGCCGACGGTCCCCAATCCCGCCGCAGGTCGTTCCGATCCATGATCATCTGCGACTGGTTCTGTGATTGCGCACCCGTCAGCCCCGAGTTCATATCCATGTTCTTCGCCCAGGTATAGTTGGCGCGGAACTGCAGGCTCGAACTGAACCGATGAGTCACCTCCGTTTGCAGCGCGTTATACCGGGTGTTGCCTTCGGTGTACCAGAAGAAGCCGGCGCCCAGGTAAGGATTCGGACGGGTACTCACGGGGATATAGCGCGCGCCTTGCGGCACGTGGCTCTGACTGGCCGCCACCGCTGGAGTGCCGCTAGCCGCGACACCGCCCGCCTGGCAGCCAGCCGGGTCCGCGCAAGTCTGTGCCGCGATGTCGTTGGGATCCACACTCAGCAGGCCATGGTAGCCAAACGATCCCACGTAGGCGACGCGCAGTGCCGTAGTGCGGTTGAGTTGCTGCTCCACCGAGAGGTTCCATTCCTGAACCGTAGGCGTCTTCGCATCCGCCTGGACCCCTTGCGGAGCATAGGTGCTGCAGGGTGTGGGGACGCCGGGGCCGCACGACGGCGGGACCGCCGCGCCCGGATTCACCGGCGTGATGCTGAACAACGGCCCGGATGCGGTAAGCGAGCCGTTATAAGGCGGCAAAGAATTCAGCAGGAAGCTGAGATCGTCGATCAGCGAATAGTAGGTTCCGAATCCCGCGCGGACCGCAGTTTTTCCATTGCCAAATGGGTCCCACGCCAGGCCCACCCTGGGGCCGAACAGTTTGGTTGCATTGTTCTTGGTGTAGACGGAAGTTCCCACCCGCGGAGCGGTCACCAGCAGACCATTGGCATCCGTGATGTAATTCGCAGCCCGCCCGGCCACCTCGTTCCAGCCCGTGGTGAACTCGTGCCGCAGGCCCACCCGGATTATGAGATTGCGCCGGACCTTGATGGCGTCTTCGAAGTACCACGCCCCGAAGAGGCTCCGCCAGCCTAACTCATTGGCGCTGGGCACCACTTGAAAGGTGCTCACGGTACCCTGCAGGAATGTCGTCAGGCTGGCAAATGTGGCCTGTCCGAGTTGGCGCGAAGCTGAGTTTTCATTGTCCTGCACCCGTTGAAACCAGACTCCGGCGCTGATTTGGTGACGTCCCTTGCTGATCTGTAAACCGTCCGTAAAGGTGAACAGATTGCGGCGGTTCCACACCCCGGCGGCGTTGTTCGGTCCCGCCGACGTAATGCCCGAAAGCCCGGTGGTGGTCACACCGCCATTGACCACAATCCCTCCGAGCCCGCGGCCCGCCACAAAAGAGAGATTGTCCGGAAACGAGGCCAACAGAGCCGAATCCAGATTGAATCCCGCACGGGAGAAGCCGGCGCGGAAGGTATTCAACATTCCCGGCGAGATGATATGGGTTTCCTGCACGCTGGCCACCTGCATTCGTAGCGCACTGTAGGATCCGAACAAAGGATCGGCCAGGGGAATCAGGCTATTGCCGTCGTCGATCGTGTAAGTCGCCGAGAGCGTATCCCGATTGCGGATGGTGTAGTCCGAGCGCACGGTGGCGAAGTCTTCCCGAATGCTCTGCTTCGGATTGTTGTAGGAAAATGCGGTCCCGCTGGGCAGCCCGTTCGACAGCAGTTCCGGACCGTTGGCCTGGGGCCAGAACGAAAAATAAGGAAGCATCGACCGGTTCAGGTTGGCGACCGGCGTGTATACTCCGCTGGCGTTGGGAAACGCGCCCTGTCGCACCTGCGCGTCCGGTACCACGCTGACGCTGCTGAGCGTTTGAGCCTGCCGGAATCCTTCGTAATTGCCAAACAGGAACAGTCGATCTTTCTTTAGGGGCCCGCCCAGCGCTCCGCCGAACTGGTTCTGCCGGAAGGGAGGCACGTGCGGCGTCTGCGCGAAAACGCTCCTCGAATCGAGCGAGCTGTTGCGCAGAAATTCGAACAGAGATCCATGCAGCGCGTTCGTCCCGGACTGCGTCACCACGCTGACCTGCCCTCCCGATCTCTTCCCATATTCGGCGCCGTAGGTGTCCGTCTGCAAATTGAATTCGCGGACCGCGTCGATACCGAGCAGGTTCCCGCTGACCCCGCCTGGCGTGATCGCGAGTTGGCTCGCCCCCGTGTATTCGATGCCGTTAAGCAGGACCACGTTGTCCATCGGCCGGCGCCCAGCCACCGAAAACGTGTTTCCATTGCTGGTGCTCGTGTTGGCGCTCTTCAGGCCGTAATTGATCGCCCCGGGATTGAGCGTGATCAGATTGTCGAAGCTGCGACCGTTGAGCGGCAGGTCCTTGATCTCCCGCTCGCCCACTATTCCCGCAACCGAGGATGTCGTAGCATTCACTACGGGAATCTCGTCCGAAACGGTCACTTCCTGGGCGATCTCGCCGACCTCGAGGCGCAGGTTCACCACTGCGTGCTGCCCCACCTCCAGATTGATGCGGTTCCGAATCTGCGTCTTAAAGCCAGTCTTGGATGCCCTCACCTCATGCGGCCCGATCCCGAGGGACAGTGCCCGATAGTTGCCCGCTTCGTCTGTTGTGACCACCCGCGTGGCACCGGTCTCCAGGCTCTTTACCGTGACCGTCGCCTTCGGCACGGCGGCGCTGGACGCGTCCTCCACCTTTCCGGAAATCGCAGCAGCCACTTGAGCCGGTGCCGGAACCACCACCGCCGCTACCGTCAATACGCACACCATGGGCAAGATCTTCATTTGGGGACCTCTGATCTCCCCTGAGTGTACACGAGGACAGGATTGGAATTTCTCGGCATGACACCGCCATCTTAGCCAAACTATTGGTTTTCAAGAATCACTCCTGCCACGGGCGGGCGGGAAGAGGCGCGGCGAAGAAGGCTCGGATGAAGCGCGCTGCCCGCCAAACGAGTTTGGGTATAAATGGGGCACGATTCAGCCGGGAGTAGTGCGCCGGCAGGCGCTCCGCAGTTGGCGCTTTCCGGCGGCTTGGCGTGACAGGGCGATCCGGCGCCGCACGTCCTCCCGCGGTGGGCGGCCCCAATGGAAACAACGCCCACTTCACGGCCGGGATCGGCATGAGTGGCTGACAGTGCTGGTTCGCGGGACGCGCTAACCAACCACGACGTCGCGATTCAGCTTGGTGCCGGTGCCCATGCCGCCTTCGCCGAGTTTGGCGGTGAGGCGGTAGTGGCGATGGTGGATGGCTGGCACTTCCGGACCAACGGAGCGGGCCGGGCACGCCGTAAAACCGTAAGCTGTAATTGTCGCAGTGGTAGTGGTATCGCGCCCCCATCCACTGTAAGTCTCGGCGCCGGGAGTTTAGCGCAGGACGATATGGTTTCATGTGAGTCAGTTCCCCCGCTTCGGGAACAGACTCCAGGTTCCACACCGCAGAAGGATTCTGGCCGGACGTTACTGATACGTCGACGAGGCGCCGAAAGTGAACACACTTCCAATGCCGCCGAATTCGATGCCGGAGGCTTGAATTTGTGTCACTGTAGTTCCGACGTGAGACACGGAGAGGGTTCCCGGAATGGCGAAGGTAGCGCCGGGAGCCGCGGCGGTGGGTGGCATCGCAAGCAAAACGACGGGCGGCACGGTGAAGGTGCCATCGGTGACGCGGGCCGTACAGGTGAACGAGACAGAAACGGTGGTCGCCGCGGTGGCGCCCGTAAGATTGCTCTGGCCGGATATGGTGACGTATCCCGCCGGGTCGCCTCCGGTGAAATTGACGGTGACGCCGTTGGCTCGCACGATGGTGGCGGCGGCCGCAGGATTGGTCCAGGTGAACACGGGAGGCATTGTATAGCTGGCGGTGAAGGATCCCACATCGGGGCCGCCAGATCCCGTGAAGTTGTACGTGCCAGCCGCAAGTGTGGTGGCTGTGTTATCCAGAAGGAGGCTGTAGAGAAGAATTCCTCCGCCAGGACTCGACTTTGCAATCTGCCGGCTGCCGGTGATCCCTGGGCCCGTCACGGTGATGGTTCCAGCGTCCAGATACTGCACCGTCGCGCTCGAGGGTGCAGCGGGCTGTCCACTCACGCGCGTACTTACCACGCAGGAACCGTAAGAAACGACATCGATTTCCGAGCCCTGAGGAGGAGTCGCGGACGTCGTAACCTTCTCAAACACGCCACCGATGAGATCCATTTTGATGGTCTGTGCCGGAACCGGTCCAATCGCGGAGATAGTAGTCGAATGACGGACCAAGGACAACCCGCCGAAGGAATGGGTTCCCGGCCCCAGGCCGCCACTCGTCTGCTGCGGGGCAATGGGCACGCAATTCCGGCCATTCGTGCCGATGGGAATCGAGGTCGCGTTGCTCACCAGGTTCCCGATCTGCATGATCACAGAGTTCGCGCAACCTGTCAGCCCTTGTGGAACCGTCACGTAAATCGTGTCGACGCCGGAGCAACAGGCGTTACGGCCGCGAAACAACACGTTGGCTGGCTGGCCGCCGATGAAAACCTTTAGCGGAACGTTGGTCAAGTCGGTTTGTTGCGCGGGCTGCGATTCGTCCCCGGAGACAGCGCCGAGTCCGGTGGCCCACAATGTGACGATTTCGCCGGGATTGGGCGCATTGCTCGGCGAGACGACGGTGTTGGTGGCCGGCAGCGTTGCCACCGCGTCTCCGGAACCGGTGGTGTTCAGAGTAAAGATGCCGATGTTGCTGGCCACGACGACGATCTGCGCCGTCGCGCTGGCCAGGCCATTGTAGGTGACGGTAAGAGTTCCGGTTCCAGCCGGCGTTTTAGAAGGGAGAATGGCGGCGATTTGGGCAGCCAGCGAGTAGTACATGATCGCGTCCACCGTGGTTCCGCCGACGGTTATCTGAATCGAGGTGCCGCCGATGGAGGTGGGTAGGGGAAAGGCGCTCGCGACGACCGCATTCGCCGGGCCGAGATTCTTGCCTTTGACGACGAACAGCGCGCCTTGGGCGATGGCGGCATTGGGAAGTCCGGGCGGGATGTTGGTGGCGGCGTTTTCAATGGCGGTAATCATGGGTGCGCTCGCACCGCCGCTGGCGGCGCCAAAGGTTGTGTATTGCAAGCCCAGGGAGCCGCTGCTATAGGAGGTGATCAGTACCTTGGCGTAATAGCCGCCGGTGGTGTGCACGGCGAAGACGTCTCCCACGACCAGCGCGGCAGTGTTCAGCGTCGCCTCCGAATATGACGCAGCCGGTATGGCGGCAAGCGCCTGCTGGGTAAGGCTGTTGTACTGCGTGGTGCCGGCTGCACCGGAGGTCTTGTAATTAAAGATCCCTACCGAGGCTTGTGGAGCCAGGCTGGTGCCGCTAAACCGGACATCGCCGGTGGCGACGTTGGCGCTGGTGGTCACGCCCGTATCGAAGCTGAATCTGTCGCCGGGCGCCAAGGTCACGGTCCCGACCAGGTCCGCGCGCGCGGCGAACGGAAACGCGAAGGCAACAATTGCGAGAACGGCAACGATGAATCGATGACGCATGAC
>Ga0137407_10001903_pt1 | contig 13685 bp, 11 predicted proteins | sample CZOMad2_2_16fung_FD_108410 | JGI IMG/M metagenome (GOLD analysis project Ga0137407, IMG submission 108410) | Vadose zone soil fungal communities from Angelo Coast Range Reserve, California, USA - CZOMad2_2_16fungal (Illumina Assembly) | ecosystem: Environmental > Terrestrial > Soil > Vadose...
CGGCAGGAGATCGGGATCCGGGAAGTAGCGATAGTCGTTGGCCTCTTCCTTGGAGCGCATCGAGCGGGTTTCGTCCTTGTCCGAATCGTACAGCCGTGTCTCCTGCACCACCGTGCCGCCGCTCTCGAGCAGCTCGATCTGCCGCGCAACTTCGTAGTTGATCGCCTTCTCGACGAATCGAAAGGAGTTCAAATTCTTGATCTCGGCGCGGGTGCCGAATTTTTCTCGGCCTCTGGGGCGCACCGAGACATTGGCGTCGCAGCGAAACGACCCCTCTTGCATGTTGCCGTCGCAGATCTCGAGGTAGCGCACCAAGGTATGGATCTTCTTCATGTACGCCACCGCCTCCTTGGCCGAGCGCATGTCGGGCTCGGAGACGATCTCGAGCAGCGGTGTGCCGGCGCGATTCAAATCGATGCCGCTTGCATGGGCAAGGCCCTCATGCAGCGACTTGCCGGCATCCTCCTCGAGATGCGCACGGGTGACGCCGATGATCTTGACCGCGCCGTCATCGAGCATGACCGCAAGCTTGCCCTTCTTGACCACCGGCAGCTCGTACTGGCTGATCTGGTAACCTTTCGGCAAATCGGGATAGAAATAATTCTTGCGGGCGAATACCGAACGGCGCGCCACCTCGGCGCCGATGCTCAGCCCGAATTTGACCGCCATGCGCACGGCTTCCGCATTCAGGACCGGCAGCACGCCGGGATACGCCAGATCAACCAAGCTGGCTTGGGTGTTCGGCGGTGCGCCATACGCCGTCGCGCTCCCCGAGAATATCTTCGACTTCGTGGCGAGCTGCGCGTGTATCTCGAGCCCGATGACTACTTCCCAGTCGCTCATCACTCATACCCCCGCGGCGAACGAGTGTGCCAATCGGTTGCTTGCTGGAAGAGATGTGCCGCGTTCAAGAGTCTCGCTTCGGAAAAATGCGGCCCGATCAGCTGCAAGCCCATCGGCAATCCCTCGACGAACCCGCAGGGCAGCGACAACCCGGGCAGTCCTGCAAGATTGGCGCCGATGGTGTAGATGTCATTCAGATACATGGTGACCGGATCATCGATCTTGGCGCCGATGTCGAAGGCCGGAGTCGGCGTGGTCGGCCCGATCAAGAGATCAACCTGCCCGAAGGCGGAACGGAAATCGTCCGTGATCAAGCGGCGCACCTTCTGAGCCTTCAAATAGTAGGCATCGAAATACCCGGCCGACAAGACGTACGTGCCCGTCATGATGCGGCGCTTGACCTCGGCGCCGAAACCCTCGCCTCGCGAACGCTTGTACAGATCCAACAAATCCGCTGGATTCTCGCAACGATAGCCGAAGCGCACGCCGTCGAAGCGCGACAGATTGGACGAGCACTCGGCCGGCGCGACCACATAATAGGTGGGCACCGATAACGGCAGGTGCGGCAAGCTGACTTCCAGGGTTTCCGCCCCGAGGCTTCTGTAGATCTTCAACGCGTCGTGGATCAACGCCGTGTTGCGAGCCTCCAAGCCGTCGAAAAACTCTCGCAGCAGGCCGATCCTCAGGCCCTTGAGCGGCTCTCCCAGGGTGGCGGAGTAGTCGGGGACGGGAGCATCGATGCTGGTCGAATCTCGGGGATCGAACCCGGCCATGGCCTGTAGGACAATCGCGGCGTCCGCGGCGCTGCGGGCAAAGACTCCGGCCTGGTCGAGGCTCGATGCGAATGCGATCATCCCATAGCGCGACACGCGTCCATAGGTCGGTTTGACGCCGGTCACGCCGGTCAATGCGGCGGGCTGACGGATCGAACCACCGGTATCCGTGCCCGTGGTGAACGCAGCCAGGCGCGCGGCCGCCGCCGCCGCCGACCCCCCGGATGATCCGCCGGGGACCTTGCTCGTATCCCAGGGATTTTTGACGGGTCCATAGAAGCTGGTCTCGTTGGAGGAGCCCATGGCGAACTCATCCATATTGGCTTTGCCCAGCATGACAGCGCCGGCCGCCTTCAGCCGCGTCACGACCGTGGCGTCGTAGGGTGCGACGAAATTGTCCAACATACGCGAACCGCAGCTGGTGCGTATCCCGTCCGTGCAGAAAATATCTTTATGAATGAGGGGGATGCCGAGCAACGGACCCTCATCGCCGGCGCTGCGGCGGCGATCAGCCGCAGCCGCTGCAATGAGCGCCTGCTCGGCCGTGAGGGTGATCAGCGCGTTCAAGGCGGGATTCAGGCGCTCGATCCGGGCCAGAAACGAGCGCGTGAGCTCTACGCTCGAAACCTGCCCCGAACTTAAGCTTCGGCCAAGCTCGCCGATTGATAGGGTGTGCAACATCGTCACTCAAGAATAGCAGGCCTGACCGGAATCGCGGACCCCTACTCGATCACTCGCGGCACGACATACAAGCCGGCTTGCACGGCCGGCGCATTGGCCTGGTACTTTTCATGGTTGTCGCTCTCCGACACCATGTCGGGGCGCAGGCGCTGATGCTCGCCATCGAGAGGATGTGCCATGGGTTCCACATTGCCGATTTGCGCTCGCGATAATTCGTCGACGAAATCGACGATGCTCGAAAGGCTGGTCACATAGACCGGCATCTCTCGTTCGGTGATCGATAGGCGCGCGAGGTGCGCGATCTTTTCGACGTCTTGACGGGTCAGGGTCATAGGATTGCCCAAAAGTGCGGGCCATCTCACGCAAAATAAGCGTCACGAATGATACACGTTGCCTTGCTGAATGTCGTGTCGGTTGTTACATTAGCCCAACTTTTTTTACCCCCTTTCGCAAGAAAAATACCCCATGTTCAAACGCCTTAGAGGTTATTTCTCCAATGACCTCTCAATCGATCTTGGAACCGCCAACACGCTGATTTACGTTCGCGAGCGCGGCATAGTTCTCAATGAGCCGTCGGTCGTCGCGGTGCAGGACGAACCCACCCGAGGCGGCAAAATCATCGTCGCCGTCGGGGTGGAGGCCAAAAACATGCTGGGGCGAACCCCGGGGCACATCACCGCCGTTAGGCCGATGAAGGACGGGGTCATTGCAGATTTCACCTACACCGAAAAGATGCTGCAGTACTTCATCAAGAAGGTGCACGGCAATCGGTTCCTGAGCCCGAGTCCCCGGGTCCTGGTGTGCGTGCCCTTTGGCTCCACCCAAGTGGAGCGGCGCGCTATCAAGGAATCGGCTGAGGGCGCGGGTGCGCGCAGCGTGGATATCGTCCCTGAACCCATGGCTGCGGCGGTCGGCGCCGGTCTTCCGGTTCAGGAGGCGCGCGGCTCGATGGTGCTCGACATCGGCGGCGGCACCTCCGAGGTGGCGGTCATCTCACTGAACGGCATCGTCTATGCGGCGAGCGTTCGCATCGGCGGCGACAAGTTCGACGAAGCGATCACCAACTACGTGCGGCGCAACTACGGCATCTTGATCGGTGAGGCGACGGCTGAACGGATCAAGTTGGAAATCGGCTCAGCCTATCCGGGCCAGACAGTGCGGGAAATTTCGGTGAAGGGCCGCAATTTGTCCGAAGGCGTGCCCCGTAGCTTCACCTTGAACTCCAACGAAATATTGGAGGCCCTGCAGGAACCGCTGCAAGGCATCGTCGGTGCGGTCAAACAAGCCCTCGAGCAAACGCCGCCCGAGCTCGGAGCCGACGTCGCCGAACGCGGCATCGTGCTCACCGGCGGCGGCGCCTTGTTGCGCGACGTGGATAAATTGCTCATGGAAGAGACCGGCCTGCCTGTGGTGGTTGCGGACGATCCGCTGACCTGCGTGGCGCGCGGCGGCGGGCGGATCCTCGAGCTCACCGAGGAACATGGTCCGGGCATATTCGGACTGGAGTAATGCAAGCGACAGGAGCCTGCCTGACTCATGGGCGCCGTCGCCGCAGCAGGCGCACAGGAGTCAGGCAGGCTCCTAGGGATACTTCCGCCCATGGTCGCCTTTCGTAGCACCGACACTTCCGGTCGAACAACGGGACTTCTGCTCCGCTGCGTGCTGTATTCCCTGCTGGCCTTGGGATTGATCATCGTGGACAAACGCTACGATCACCTGGGCAAGATTCGCCGGGTGCTTTCGATCGTCGCCTACCCCGTGCAAATCGCGGTCGCCAGTCCCTTCGAGGGTTGGGACTGGTTTCGCGAAAGCGTGTCGTCCCGTGGAGCCCTCCGCGCCGACAAGGTCAAGCTCGAGGCGGAGCTGCGTCTGGCGCAATTTCGCCTGCAGCGCTATGAGGCGCTGGAGGCCGAGAGCCAGCGCCTGCGAGCGCTGCGGAACAATACCGCGGGGATCACGGACCGGTTCCTCATCGGCGATGTCATGGACCTCGATTTGGACGCCTTCCGCGAACGAGTGCTGGTCGACAAGGGCGCGCGGGACGGGGTATTCGTCGGGCAAGCCGTATTGGACTCGGGTGGGGTGTTCGGGCAGGTCGCCCGCGTCGGTCAACTGACCGCAGAGGTCATTCTGGTCAGCGACGCGACTCACGCGATACCGGTGCAGATCAATCGAAATGGATTGCGCACCATTGCCGTGGGCACGGGCGATATGGGCCGGCTCAAGCTGCCCTACCTTCCGACCAGCGCCGATGTGGTCTCAGGGGATCTCTTGGTGACCTCCGGACTCGGCGGTGGATTTCCGGCCGGCTACCCGGTGGGCACCGTTGCGGAGGTCAAGCGAGATCCCGCCCAGTCCCTTGCGGATGTCGATGTAAAGCCCGCCGCCGCGCTTGATCGGTCGCGCGAGCTCATGTTCGTCTGGTTGAAGCCGCAGGCATCGTCGCCCGTGCCCGCCACTTCTGCCGCACCCGCTGCGTCCGCCGGACACGTCGCGCCCATGCCGGCGCCGGCGCAGTCGCAAAGCGCGGCCGCAATGCCTGCGAAGACTCCGCCTCCTGCCAAGACTCCGCCGCCCGCGAAAACTCCACCACCTGCGAAGACGCCGCCGCCTGCGGGAGCGAACGACGAATGATGCGCGATACTCGCATCCGTCGGCTGCCCATGTCCCTGTCGGCGCTCGTGGCTCTGGCACTGGCGGTATTACCCCTGCCTTCGGTGCTGGAAGCATTTCGTCCGGACTTTCTGGTGCTGGTGGTCTTTTACTGGTCCATCGAGTCGCCTCGGGCCGGGGGACTCTCGCTCGCGTTCATGGCGGGCCTCGCGCTCGATGTGATCCACGGTGTGGTGCTCGGTCAGCACGCGCTCGCGCTCACGTTGATGGCCGCGTGGGCGACGCACCTGCGGCTGCGCTTGCGAGTATTCTCGATTCTTTCGCAATGCCTGACCATATTCGCCTTGTTGACCGGTTATCAGTTCATCCTGTTCTGGGTCGACGGCGCCACCGGCAATCCTGTGACGACGTTCGGCCGCTGGCTCGCGCCCATCATCGGTGCGTTGCTGTGGCCGGTGCTGGCCGGCATATTGAGCCGTCTGCATGAACGCTGATCCCATCCGGAGCAGGTAGCGTGGTTCGCCGCGTTCGCATCAAAGACCACTGGGGTGAACAGCGGATCTTTACGATTCGCACCATCGTCGCTGCCGTATGCGTGAGCGTGCTGCTCCTGACCGTCGCCTCGCGCCTCTTCTATCTGCAGGTACTGAGGCACGACTACTACGCGGAGCTTTCGCAGGGCAATCGCGTGCGCACCGATCCGATCCCGCCCAGCCGCGGCCTGATCCTCGACCGGCACGGAGTGGTCATGGCCGAGAATCTGCCGGCCTTTCAGCTGGAATTGATCCGCGAACAAGTCGGCGGCGTCCCGGAGATCGACGCCACTCTGGCGCGCCTGGTGGCCATCGGTTTGCTCGATGCTGAAGACACCAACAGCATCAAACGAACCATCCTGTCGCATCATGTCTACGAAAGCGTGCCGATCAAGCTGCAGCTCGACGATGAGGAAATGGCCCGCTTCGCGGTGCATCGCTACGAATTCACGGGGGTGGACATCCGTACTCGCTTGTCCCGGCACTACCCCTTCGGTCCTATGGCCGTGCATGCGCTCGGCTACGTCGCTGCGATCAGCGAGCAGGACCTCAAGCACATCGATTCAGCGGCCTACGCGGGCACCACGCTGATCGGCAAATTAGGGGTCGAAGGCGCCTACGAGAATCTGCTGCACGGAACCCCGGGATACCGAGAAGTGTTGGTCAATGCGGCCGGCCGGCCGGTCGAACGCCAGGGGGCCTTCACGCCCAAACTGAATATACGCCTGCCCGTCGCCGGCGCGGATTTGATCCTGAGTATCGACATGCGCGTGCAACGGGCCGCGGAGGACGCCTTGACGGGCAAGCGCGGCGCGGCCATCGCCATCGATCCGCATACCGGCGACGTCGTCGCCCTCGCCAGCACGCCGGGATTCGATCCCAACGCGTTCGCGCGCGGCCTCACTACCAAGCAGTTCGACGCCCTGCAAAGCGATATCGACAAGCCGCTCATCAACCGCGCGCTGCGCGGCGCCTACCCGCCCGGCTCGACCGTCAAGCCGTTTTTCGCGATGGCAGCGTTGAAATACGGCGTCATGACCCCCGAGCAGACCTTATTCTGCCCCGGCCACTTCAGCCTTCCCGGCAGCAGAAACGTATTCCGCGACTGGAAGCCGAAGGGCCACGGGATCGTCTCGATGCGCCACGCCATCATGCAGTCCTGCGATGTGTATTTCTACACGGTCGCGAGCAAGCTCGGCATCGATCGCATGCATGAGTTCATGAGCATATTCGGTTTTGGCGAGGTCACGGGAATCGATATTCCGGGCGAAAAACCCGGCTTGATGCCCTCCACAGACTGGAAACGCCATGCCTACAAGCGGGCCGCCGAGCAGGTATGGTTCCCGGGCGAAACCATCAGCGTAGGCATCGGTCAAGGCTATATGCTGGCGACACCCATGCAACTCGCCCACGCCGTATCGGCCATCGCATCGCGCGGTGAGATCTACAAACCAAGACTGGTATCGGCGGTGCGCGCCGCCGGCTCGACGACGCTCGCACCGCGTCCGGTTCAGCCTGAGCCGACGCTGACCGCGGTCAGCCGCGATCAGTGGCAAGTCGTCGTGGACGGCATGGAATTGGCGACCGGTCCCGGCGGCACGGCGGCGGTTGCAACCGCCGGAACGCCGTACAAGATCGCCGGGAAAACCGGTTCTGCGCAGGTTTTTACCATCGCTCAGAATGAGAAATATCACGAAAAGGATCTGGCCGAGCGCTTACTCGATCACGCGCTGTTCATATCCTTCGCTCCCGCCGAAGACCCGAAACTCGCGGTGGCCGTATTTGTCGAAAACGGCAAGCACGGCGGCAGCACCGCCGCACCCGTCGCCCGCAAGATGTTCGACGCCTACCTGTTGCCGGACAATGGGCCGGCCGCGGACAAAGTACCCGCTCTTGGAAAGATCCTATGATTTTCGATGAGTTCTCGCCGTCCAGAACCCGCCGCACCCTGACCGCCGGCGGCCGCACCTTGCGTGCCTTGGGATTGGACGGTCCGCTGACCGGGGTACTGGCCATCATCGTGTGCTTCGGGATTCTGGTGGTGTATAGCGCCTCCGGGCAAAACGTGAAAATGGTCGAACATCATCTGGGGAATATCGCCATTGCGGTGACCGCCATGATTGCCCTCGCCAGGCTCGCGACACCGCAATATCTGCGCCTGTTTGCGCCCATCGCCTATGTCATCGGGGTGCTGCTGCTGGTCGTGGTCGAGGCGACGGGTCATATCGGGAAGGGTGCGCAGCGTTGGCTCGACATCGGCTTCATGCGCTTCCAACCTTCCGAGATCATGAAACTTGCCGTCCCTATGATATGCGCCTGGTACATGCACGAGCGTCCTCTGCCGCCCACTTTCAAGGATCTACTGGTGATGGGGCTGCTGATCGCCATTCCTACGGCGATGATCGCCAAGCAGCCGGACTTGGGCACCGCCCTGCTGATCGCGGCCTCCGGCCTCATCGTGATGCTGCTTGCCGGGATGCAGTTGCGGATCATATTGATATCGATACCGTTGCTCGGCGCCGCCGCCGTGGCGGCCTGGCATTTCATCCACGACTACCAGCGACAACGCATCCTGACGTTCTTGAATCCCGAAAACGATCCGCTCGGCACCGGATACCACATCATCCAGTCGCAAATCGCCATCGGCTCCGGCGGGATGTTCGGCAAGGGCTACATGATGGGCAGTCAGGCTCAGCTGGAATTCCTGCCGGAACGTTCCACCGATTTCATATTTGCGGTCATTGGCGAGGAACTCGGTTTGTTGCCGTGTCTGGTGCTCCTGGTCCTGTACGGCGTCGTCATCGGCCGCGCCTTGTACCTCGCGATTCAGGGGCAGGACACCTTTGCGCGCCTCACGGGCGGTGCCATCGCGCTCAGCTTCTTCGTCTACGTGTTCGTCAACTCCGGCATGGTGAGCGGCATTCTGCCCGTAGTCGGCGTGCCGCTGCCGATGATCAGCTATGGCGGCACGTCGATGGTCACGCTGTTGGCGGGATTCGGCATTTTGATGTCGCTGCACTCGCATCGCAAGCTCATCGGATCTTAGCGGCGTGCGCACCCGGCTCGGCTTGAAGCAGATGTTCCTGGTCGCCCTCATGCTGTGCGCGAGCCTTGAACCCGCGGTCGCGATCGACGTCAAGCGCGCCGACGTCAAGGATTTCATCGCGCACATGGCCGAGACCTCATCATTCAAGAAGCGGCAATTGCGCAAGTTGCTGAAAGCGGCCCAGAGTCAACCCGTCATCATCGAAGCCATGGACCGGCCCGCCGAAAAAGCCAAGCAGTGGTTCGAATATCGTCCGATCTTCGTCAGTGAAAGACGCATCCGCGAGGGCATGGATTTCTGGATCGCGCATCGCCAAGCGCTGGATCGTGCCAGCGTTCGCAGCGGAGTGGCGCCGGAATACCTGGCGGCAATCCTCGGCGTCGAAACCTATTACGGCCGCCTGACGGGCTCCTACCGCGTGCTCGACGCGCTGTCCACGTTGGCTTTCGATTACCCGGCCCGGGCGAAATTTTTTCGCGATGAGCTCGAGCAGTTTCTCCTGCTGACCCGCGATGCGCGTCTCGATCCCTTGAGCGTGAAGGGATCGTACGCCGGCGCGATGGGTGCGCCGCAGTTCATGCCGTCGAATTACCGGCGCTATGCCGTCGACGCGGATGCGGACGGACATATCGACTTATGGACCAATTGGCCGGACGTATGCGCAAGCGTCGGCAACTACCTCAAGGAACACGGTTGGAATGCCGGCGAGCCCGTGCTGAGCGAAGCCACCGTGACTCCCGACAAGGCGTCGGATTTGGATGGCCGCAAGCTTGCGCTGTCCGACACCGTGGGGTCGCTGCGCACGAAGGGCGTGAGTTTCGACAGTTCCCTGCCGGAGGACGCGCCCGCTCTCTTGATCGCCGCCGACGACACTGACGGCGTTCATTGGCGTGTCGGCTACAACAATTTCTATGTGATTACCCGCTACAACCACAGCGCCCTGTACGCCATGGCGGTGTATGAACTGGCGGCGGCGGTCAAACAACGGGTCTTGTTGAATGATGCGGCCGGCGGCATCACGCCGGCCGTCGCCGCTCAAAAGATCGCTGCGCCGGGAACCATGCCAAGCGCCGCCGCGCCAAGCGCCGCCGCGCCGAGCGCCGCCACACCGAGCGCCGCCATACCGAGCGCCGCTGCGCCGAGTGCCGCCGCGCAAGGCGCCTCCACCGTGCAACCGGCCTTGCAGCGGTGAATGTCGCCCGCCCACTCGCCCCTCCGCTCGGACTGGCTGTCGCGGTCGGGCTCACCGCATGCTTCAGTGCGCCGCCGCGGCCCACCCCCAATGCCACCGTACCGCCGGTGCCGGTGACACCGCCGCCGAAACCGGACTCCATGCCGGATGCCATCCCACGGATCGAACCTCGCGCGCGCAGCGGCAATCCGCCGTTTTACGATGTGTTCGGCAAGCGCTACTACGTCCTGTCCTCGAGCATCGGCTACCGTGAACGCGGCGTCGCGTCCTGGTACGGGCCCGGTTTCCACAACGTGCGAACCTCGATCGGCGAGCCCTACGATATGTACGGCATGACGGCTGCTCACAAGACGCTCCCGTTGCCCGCCTACGTGCGCGTCACCAATTTGCAGAACGGCCGCAGTGTCGTGGTCCGGGTCAACGATCGCGGTCCCTTCGTCGGCAATCGAATCATCGATCTCTCTTACTCGGCCGCCGCGAAGCTCGACATGCTGCGCAATGGCACCGCCATGGTCGAGGTCCGCACCATCGATCCATCGGCGCCGCCACCGGTGATTACGGCATCGCGCACGCCCGTTCCCGCCGCAGCGCCCATCGCGAGCACCGCGGCCACGGCGCTCAGTGTCGTGCCTCCTGCCGCGGTGGCACCTGCAACGGTGCCTCCCGCGCCGGCGGCACCAGCCGCCGTGCCGCCCGCAGCGGCGACACCGGCTGCAGCGCCCGGCACCGCCGCCCCGGCGGCCGCCGGCTCAGGCGTGACGAACCCCGCGGCCGCCGCCCCCGCACTCTTCGTGCAAGCCGGCGCGTTCTCCGACCCCGCGAATGCGGAACGCCTGGCGGAGAAATTGCGCAGCGGCGGCTACGGCAAGGTCACCGTGCGCGACGACCAGATCGCGGGCCGCAGAATGTACCGAGTACGCATCGGACCCGTGCCCAACGTCGCGGAGTTCGACCGCGTGGTTGCCGCGCTGGAGCGGGCCGGCATCAACGATGCGCATCTCGCGCTCGATTAGCGTCCGTACCACGGGCGCCGTGCGATAATCCTCGACAACCATTACGATGATCTTCAACACCCATTAAATTTACCAAGGTATTCATCCACTATGCTCCGTTCCCGTCTGGCCTGCGTTTTTCTCACTGCATTCGCGACCTTTCCCGGCCTTGCCGAGACGCCCGCGCCGGCCGCGGCACCGATAGCCATACCGACCGCGCCGCAGGTCGATGCACGCGCCTACATCGTCGTCGACTATCGCACCGACAAGATTCTGGCTGCGAAGGATGCGGTGGCGCGAATGGAACCGGCGAGCCTTACCAAGCTCATGACGGCCTACATCGTGTTCCAGGAGCTGGCGGCCGGCAAACTCAAGCTGGATGAACAGGTGATGGTGAGCGAGCATGCCTGGCGCTCGGAAGGCTCGCGCACCTTCATCGAATTGGGCAAGCCGATATCGATCCAGGATCTGATCCTGGGGATGATCGTGCAATCGGGCAACGATGCCACGATCGCGCTGGCGGAACGCATCGCCGGAACCGAAGAAACGTTTGCGCAGATGATGAACGCCAATGCGAAGCGCTTGGGGATGGTGGGCAGTCATTTCGACAACAGCTCGGGACTGCCTTCACCCCAGCACTACACCACTTCGCGCGATCTGTCGCTGCTGGCCAACGCCATGATTCGCGAGTATCCGCAGTACTACAAGTGGTTTTCGGTGCGTGAATTCGAGCACAACGGAATCAAGCAGCAAAACCGCAACGGCCTGCTCGAAAAAGATCCCACGGTCGACGGTTTGAAGACCGGTCACACGGACTCGGCCGGTTATTGCCTGGTAACATCCGCGCTGCGCGACGGTATGCGGCTGGTGTCGGTGGTCATGGGATCGACCAGCATGAAGGCGCGCGAAAACGCGAGCACCGCCCTTCTCAACTACGGGTTCACGTTCTACGACACCAAATTGGTCGCCAAGGGCGGCGCCGTTCTTGCGACCTCGCGGGTCTGGAAGGCGCAGTTCCCGTCCGTCGATCTCGGCATCAAGGACGATCTCTATATGACGCTGCCGCGCGGCCAAGGCGACGTCAAGACGGCCACGGACGTTCCGCCGCGATTGATCGCGCCGCTCGGCCTGGATGCGGCCGTGGGCGCTTTGCACGTGTCCGCCGGGGGTCAAACGGTGGCCACGCTGCCCTTGCATCCGCTGAAGGGCGTGCCGGCCGGCGGTTGGTGGCGTCGATTGATTGACACCATTCGGTTGTGGTTTGCGTGAGCATGGCCGCGCCGCTGCCGATTTGCTACTTGAGCGGCCACTACCTGCCGTTGGCGGAAGCGCGGGTGTCGCCGCTCGATCGCGCGTTCTTGTTTGGCGATGCAGTCTACGAAGTCCTGCCGATCTACGCGTCGCGCCCGTTTCGCTTGCGCGAACATCTGGATCGGCTCAACCGGAGCCTCGCGGGCATCCGCATGCCGGCACCCCTGTCGCACGCCGAATGGGCGCGGCTCTGTCAGGAGCTGATTTCCCGTAATTCAGCCCACGATGCGTACCTCTATCTCCAGGTCACCCGCGGCGCCGAGCCCGGCCGTAATCACGCATGGCCGACAGATCTGAAACCCACCTTGTTTGCCTACGTCACGGCCTTGGAGCCCCTATCGCCCTCCATCTTGGAACAGGGTGTTTCGGCGGTGACGGCAACCGACACGCGTTGGGCGCGGCGCGACATCAAATCCACGGCCCTGCTGGCCAATATTCTGCTCAAGAAACTCTCCGCCGATGCCGGCGCATTTGAAACCATCATGCTGGAGAACGGCGAACTCACCGAAGGCTCATCGACGACCGTGCACGTGGTGACGGACGGCGTCATCCGCACGCCGCCCAACGGTCATCACATTCTTCCGGGCACGACTCGCGACGTCGTTACCGAGCTCGCGGGCCGCTTGAGTGTGCGCAACGAAAGCTGCCGTGTGAGCGAAGCCGCGCTTAGAGCCGCAGACGAGATTTGGCTGGCGTTTGCAACCCGCGGGGTATTGCCGGTCACGGCCCTCGACGGCGCTCCCATCGGCGCCGGCAAGCCCGGGCCGTTGTTCAAACGAATGAGCGCCGCCTTTGCCGGCTACATACGCGAACTCGCGGGAACGCCGGCGCTATGACCGGCGCCACACTTCAGGAGTTTCCAAGTGAATTCCCGATCAAGGTGATGGGGCGTCGCGACAGCGACCTGCGAGCCCTCACGCAAGCCATCATCGAGCGCCATGCGGGACCCCAACTCGAGTCCAGCATACGCACACGCACCAGTGCGGACGGAAATTTCCTGGCAGTGACCTATCTAGTGCAGGCAACCAGCCGCGCTCAACTGGACGCGATCTATCGCGAGTTGACCGCCTGCAAATCGGTATTGATGGCGCTGTAGTCCGGGGTGCCGTGCCCGGGTCCGAATTCGAGTCCGAATTTGAGCTGCCGCAATAAATGCGGCGTCAATGCATGCGCCACGGTGTCCACGGCGCCCGAGCCGGAACCGGCAAAGCAGGCGACGTGATCCGCAAGCCGCGTGACGATGAGTCCTCGATGTCCGCATACATTGATCCGCTCGAACGGCTTCAGATCGAGCGATACGTTGAGCGCCAATCCGTGATAACACGCGCCCCGGCGAATCCGCAAACCCACGCTCGCGAGCTTGGCGCCGTCGACATACACCCCAGGGTTGGCGCGCGAGCCCTTCGCCGTCACGCCGAGCTCAGCAACACAGGCAATGATGGCATTCTCGAGCGCCACGACCAGTTCGCGCACGCCCAAGGCGCGGCGCCGCAAGTCAATGAGCGGATAGACCACCAGCTGCCCGGGACCGTGGTAGGTCACCTGGCCGCCGCGGTCGATCTGCACCACGGGAATATCGCCGGGCGCCAACAAGTGCTCGCGGCTGGCGTTCAACCCCAGCGTGAACACCGGCGGATGCTCGACCAGCCAGATTTCATCCGACGTGGACTCATCGCGCTCATCGGTGAAGCGCTGCATGGC
>Ga0137407_10001907_pt1 | contig 13675 bp, 15 predicted proteins | sample CZOMad2_2_16fung_FD_108410 | JGI IMG/M metagenome (GOLD analysis project Ga0137407, IMG submission 108410) | Vadose zone soil fungal communities from Angelo Coast Range Reserve, California, USA - CZOMad2_2_16fungal (Illumina Assembly) | ecosystem: Environmental > Terrestrial > Soil > Vadose...
GCCGACATGGGCGCGCGGCTCCGCAACGTGGGGGACCACCGGCGCGCCCTCGAAGCCAACCAACAGGCGCTCGACATCGCCAGCGAGCTGAGAGATCCCGCTCTTCAGATCGAAGCGAAATACCGGCTGGCCCAAGCACACTTTGCCGTCGGCGACCTCAGGCAGGCCACGTCGATCTTCCTGGAGACCGCCCAGGCTTTCACGGACCAGGGCGCGGCGCTCGAGCTGCGGGGTCGAGATCCTGCTCTCGACCCAGGCAAGCTGCCCAGCTTCTTCGAGGCGTGGCCGCACGCGTGGTTGGGGCTCCTGTTCTCCCGTCTCGGACGGTTCGGCGAGGCACTCGAACACGCAGCGCGGGCGATGCAGATCGCCGAGGAGGCGAATCATCCGCACACGGTGATCGAGTCCCACGGCGCCCTCGGAGGCGTGAGCCTCGAACGGGGCGACCTGGACACCGCCCAGCGCGTGTTCGAGCGCGGAGTCGCCCTTCTCCGAGCCGGCGGTGTTCGCGATGCGAACCTGCTGTCGGGTCTGGGGTACGCGTACGCGCTCTCCGGGCGCCTGTCCGAGGCCCTGCCCCTCCTCGAAGAGGCGGTCCGCAGCGAAGGGTCGATCAGCGCGATGGGGCTTGGTCTCGCCGTTCGCCTGAGCCGTCTGGCCGAAGCGTATCTCCTGGCCGGCCGCTTCGACGAGGCCCTGAGGCGCGCGCGAAGCGCGGTCGAGCTGTCAAGGAAGCACGCGGAACGTGCGAACGAGGCCATTGCGCTCAGAGTCCTCGCCGAGGTCACGGCTCTCGGCGATTTGGTCGACGCGACCAGCGCCGAAGATCAATTCGCGTGCAGCCTTGCGCTGGCAGATGAGCTCGGCATGCGCCCGCTCGCTGCGCACTGCCACCTTGGCCTCGGCAAGCTCTACCGTCGCCTCGGCAAGCCGCAGCTGGCGGACGAGCATCTGAAGCTCGCGCTGACCATGTACCGGGAGATGGACATCCGGTTCTGGCTTGGACAGACGGAGGCCGTGCGGCTAGGGAGCTTTCTCTGACGCTCCGAGAGGCTGGCGGTATGCCGTCGCCCGATCCTGCGAGCCGAGATAGCGCCCCAGCACGATCAGCACCGCGAGCATGTCCACCGCTCCGCCGACAGCCCACATGACGAGCCCTCCCAGCGACTGATCCTCGGCCTGCGGATAGGCGCGATACCAGCCGGGGCTCATCGTGAGCAGGAGCCCGAGGAGGCTCGCCTGCAGGGCGGCGAGCACCAGGAAGACGACTCGGGCGCCGTAGCCCGCCGGTGGTCGCAGTCGCGGCGCCGGCTCGACGACCGCCCACCAGAAGAGGACGGCCGTGCCGAAGAAGACGAGGTGCTCGAGGTCGTGGAGCGCGCGATCGGCAACGGCCGCGTCGTAGGCGATCGGCAGATGCCATAGCCACATCGCCGCGGTGTGCGCGAGCCACGCGACCGACATCAGGGTGAGCCCGCGCCAGAGCCGGCGTAGCGGCGACCCGGGTCGAAGCCACCGACCGACGCCCCCGCGCACGGGCGCCGGAAGCGCCCACACGAGCGCGGCGAACGGATTCGCGAGCAGGAGAAGCGGGGCGGCGACGACGATCAGCAGCAGGTGCTGGGCCATGTGCGCCGCGAAGCTCGCGTGAGCCAGCTGCTCGAGCCGCGCCGAGAGCGCGACCGCCAGGCTCACCAGCCCGCCGGCCGAGGCGGCGACGCGCCAGCCCGGGACCGAGCCGCCACGACGGCGAAGGCGCCACCATCCGACCGCGTACGCGCCCGCCAGGATCAGCAGTGGCGCGACAACCTCGGGGCGCGCGCTCCATGGGCCGGATGCCAACGTCGAGACCGACCAGACGTCGCCGGTCGACGCGGGGCTGAATGCCGATGGGGCTCCGTGGGCCACGGCGCTACTTTCGGGCGGCGAGGACCGCCACCCAGACGAAGAAGGCCACCGTGCCGGCCAGGAACGTCGCGAGCGCGATCTTCTCGACGACGCTCACGCTACGTGATGCCCAGGAGATCGGCGACCAGGTTGAAGAGGACGCCGAGCACGAGCGCGAGCAGATTGAGCAGCGCCAGCGGAATCAGGATGCGTTCGGCGCGCATGCGCTCTCCTTACTGCGGAATGCCCAGGCCGGGCCCGAGCCCTCCCCAGTACTTGATCAGATAGTAGATCCCCCAGACGGCGAGGATCGCGTACACGACCAGGAGCCACTTGTTGACGATGCCCCGGTAGCTGCGGATCTCCCCCTGCGCGTACTCCTCGACCTCTCCGTACTGCGGATGGCGCTCAGGCTTTGGGTCGCTCATGTCCAGCCTCCGGCTCCTCGCCGGTCAATCCCTCGGCGCGCAGCACCTGGTGCTTGATCGATTCGCCGCCGCGGAAGGCGCCCGTCGTCGCGCCCCACAGGAACGCGCACAGCGCCGCCAGGCCCATCGACAGCGCGACCACGAATTCGCCCAGGGTGAGATGCTCGATCACTCGCGGATTCCTCGATGGAAGACGCGCGGCCTGCCGGCTTTCTCCGCGGTCGCCGGCTCGAGGCGGGCCGGATCGAGAGCCGATTCAGGACGATCGGCCGCCGCCTCCGGCCGGTCGAGCGCCGCGCGGGCGTCGGCCGGCACGGTGAGAGGCCGGCCCGTGCGCGGATCGCGCCAGGCCGAGAGCGACAGGATGTAGTACGCGATCGCCCAGCGCTCCTCGTCGCTCAGGGCGTCGCCGAACGAGGGCATCGGCGTCCCGTCGAGCCCCAGGGTCATTGCGCGATAGACGTCGGGCGCGGTCGAGCCGCCCTTGAGCTGGCCCCGGGTGAAGTCCGTGGGCCTGATCGGGAACTTGAGGTCGTCGGACAGGTCGGAGGCCGACTCGCCATCGCCCTTGCCCCCCTGGCCGTGGCACTGGAAGCACTTGGCCGACTGATAGAGCGTCTTGCCTCGTTGCACCAGCGCCGACGTGGCCTTCGGCGGATCGCCGATCGCCACCGGCGGCTCCGGCGTCTCGTCCTTCCAGCGGCTCGAGAAGGTCTTGATGTACGTGACGGCGGCGAGCCGATCTTCGGCCGGAAGCTCGTGCCACGTGGGCATGGCGGTCCAGCGCACGCCGCGCGTCACCGTGCGAAAGAGATCGCCGTCGGTCGGCAGCGATCCCGACGGCGTCGTCCGGAACTTGAAAACGCCGAGCGTGAAGTCGCGAGGGCGCGGGAAGAGAAACGTGGCCGCGAGGCCGTTGCCGTCGCCCTTGGGCCCGTGGCACCCGACGCAGCGCGTCTTGTAGACGAAACGACCGCGCGCCGTCAGATCTTGCGCGGGCGCCGTGCTGGCGTTCGGAACGTTCAGCTGCGGCTCGAACACTTCCCGCCAGGCGCCGCGGTCGGTTCCGAGCTTCTGGGTGTACGCGACGAGCCCGATCATGTCCCGGGTCGGGATCACCAGGGTCACCGCGGTGAGCGCGGGCGCCTCGGAGCCGAATCCCTTGAAGTCGATGGTGGGCGTGCCGTCGATGGGCCAGCGGCCCTCCGGCGGCGGCGACACGAACGCGAGGCCCGCGGCGTTCGGGTAGAGCGGAATCAGCTTGCCGCCCTTCATCGTGAAGAACACGCGGAGCACCTGGGCGGGCGGCAGCGCGGGGCCGGCGTCCGTCTTCACGAGCGGCAGGCGAACCTGCGTATAGAGCCACTTGAAGCTCGGCATGACGGAGTCGGGCACGACGACGCGCGGGTCCCAGTGATGGGCGTAGTGCCAGTCGTCGCCGTACTTGAGCCCGACGCGCGCCAGATCGGGTCCGATGCGGCGGGTCGAGAGCAGATGGGGCAGGTCGAACGCGTATTCGCCCGCCTCGGAGACCGGTCCCCAGCGCTGGTCCTCACCGGCCACGGGACGGACGTACTGGCTGTGGCAATACCAGCATCCTTCCCGGATGTAGACGGAACGGCCCCGGCGCTCGAGCGGCGTGTAGTCCGACGCGTCGTACCTCAGCCATTTCACGTCGCCCAGATCGGTCCGCACGGCTCGGGTCACGCGGGCCGTGCGCGATTCGGGGATCATCATGGGCAGGAAGCCCTGGACGAACATCGCCACCGTCACGAAGAAGAAGCCGGCGCCGACGGCGACCGAGCCGATCGACTTCATCGCGCCGCACCCGTCGTCGACCGCAGCGACGTCTTCATCAGCGTGTAGACGACGAGCGAGATGCCGATGTCCATCGCGGTGCCGGTGAACGTCCGCACCCACCAGTACGGCCGCATCACGTTGACGGAATGGACCCACTCGGCGCCGGCCATCAGCATGAAGCCCTGGTGCAGGCCCTGCACCACGAGCAAGAGGCCCATCGACGAGATGCCCGCCGTCATCAGCCAGAAGCCCCAGTTCCCGACGCGGAAGCTCCAGAGCGGCTCGTCGTGGGCGAGCCGGGGCCAGACGTAGACCGCGCCGCCGACGGCCCACATGATGAAGGTGCCGAAGACGGTGAGGTGAGAGTGGGCGATGACGAAATCGGTGAAGTGGGTCGGCTGCTGAACCGACCGCAGCGCCGAGATCGAGCCCTGGAAGCAGCCGATCAGGTACATGAGCGAGCCCACGACGAGGAACTTGGCGGGCAGGTTCTGCCCGAGCTCACGCCAGCGCCCCGTCACGGTCCCGAAGAAGTTCTGGAGCACGGTCCAGACCGGGATGATCAGCATCATGGACGACACGATCGCGATGGTCTCGGCCCAGTCGGCGATGGGCGAGTAGAGATAGTGATGGATGCCCACGAACGGGTAGAAGAAGGCGAGCGACCAGAATCCGATCAGCGAGAGCTTGTGACTGTAGATCGGGTTCCTCACGCTGGCCGGCAGGAAGTAATAGATGAGCACGTAGCCGGCCGGCGTGATCCAGAGCCCGACGACGTAGTGGATGTAGAGCCCGTGCCAGGCCGCGTTGTTGATGCCGGGAATGTTGTAGGGGCCGAGCAGGAGCAGGACGAGGTTCACGTCGGTCCACACGAAGGCCGCGATCAGGTACCAGAGCGACACATAGAGCTCCGGCTGTCGCCGGTTGCGAACGGTCATCAGGAGCTGCAGCGTCAGCTGCGCGAGCCCGAGGAGGATCACGACCACGTTGATCCGCGGTAGCTCGCCCGCTTCCCAGCCCCGGTTGTGCCCGAGGGCCAGGAGCACGACCGCCGCCGCCAGGTTCAGGTTCCAGACCAGCAGGAGGGCGTAGCTCCAGCGCTCGCGCCAGAGGCGCACGCCCGTGAGACGCGGGACGATGTAGTGGCAGAGGCCGATGAAGATCGTGGAGAAGGCGCCCCAAATCACCCCGTTCACGTGGATGGGCCGGAGGCGGCCGAACGTGAGCCACGCCGTATCGCCCAGGAACTCCGGGTAGGTGAACTTGGTGGAGACCAGCGCGCCGATGGTCGGGAAGAAGAGCAGCCAGCCCAGGCCCGAGGCCAGCCACTTCCGGACCAGGTCGGCGTTGATCAGCTCGTCGTTCTTCGAGGACGCCTGACTCGCGGCGTCGGTGGCCATCGTCTCCGCGTCTCCCTGAGCGAGGATAGCGCGGCTCCACCGCGGGGCCGCCATTCGTCGTGCGCCGGGCCGCCTGGATTGTTGTCCGCTTGCACCGTCCGCTAGAATCGGCGCCAGCCCGGGGGCTCGGTGAGGCCCGGGCGCAGGAGGAGTCACGAGCACCATAGCGACGCCGCTGGACCCGATCCCGACCGCACCGCGCCTGGTGCGCGCCGAGCACGTCGTCATGGCCGGGTCCGTCCTGGCGCTGGCGGTGCTGGTCGTCCTGCCGCTCGCGTTTCTCGGCTGGGGTAGCGTGACCGCCGACGGCCGCCTCACGCTCGCGAACTTTCGCGACGCGCTGTCGAGCCGGCTCTACGTCCAGGCGCTCCGCAACTCGCTCGTCCTGGGCCTCGCCACGGCGGTGCTGAGCGTCGCCATCGGCCTGCCGCTCGCCTGGGCGGTCAGCCGGACGAACGTGCCGGGCCGGTCGTTCATCCATCTCACCGCCGTCGTGTCCTACCTCACGCCGCCCTTCCTGACCGCCATCGCGTTCGTCAACCTCTTCAGCCCGCGAGCCGGCCTGATCAACCGGTTCTTCCGGGAGACGCTGGGAATGCCGGGCCTCACCTTCGACGTGTTCTCGATGGCGGGCCTCATCCTGGTCACGGTGCCCCACACGTTCCCGTTCGTGTATCTTCTGGCGGCGAGCGCGCTCGAGTCGGTCGACGCGTCCATGGAAGAATCGGCCCAGATCCTGGGCGCCAGCCGGTGGCGGACGGCGCTTGCCGTCACCGGCCCGCTGGTGGCGCCGGCCATCCTCTCGGGCGCGCTGGTCGCCTTCGTGAACGCGATCGCGCTCTTCGGCTCGCAGGCGATCGTCGGCCTCCCGGGCCGCGTCTTCACGCTGCCGACGCGCATCTACGCGCTCTTCGACTATCCCCCGCAGTACGGGCTGGCCTCCGCCCTGTCGCTGATCTTCGTCGGGCTCACGGTCGCCGCGCTCTACCTGCAGCGCCGCTATCTGGCCCGGCGTTCGTACGTGACGCTCGGCGGCAAGGGGAGCCGCCCCCAGCTCGTCGATCTGGGCCCGGCTCGCTGGGGGGTGTTCGCATTCTGCGTGGCGGTCTTCGCGGTGACGGTGGCAGCCCCGTACCTGACGCTCCTCGCCGTGTCCGTCTCGCGATCGTGGGGGCTCCACTTCTGGGAGAACCTCACGCTCCAGCACTATCGATTCGTCCTGCTCGAATACGACGTTACGCGCCGGGCCATCTGGAACAGCTTGATCCTCGCAAGCGCCACGGCGACGCTCGCCGTGCTCCTCGGCAGCTTCGTCGGCTGGCTCGACCTCCGGACGACGCTGCGGGGGCGAAAGCTCCTCGATTACGTCTCGCTGATCCCCCTGGGCCTGCCGGGCATCGTCGTGGCCGTGGCGCTCATCCAGTTCTGGCTGCGCGTTCCGCTTCCGATCTACGGCACGCTGCTGATCATTCTGCTCGCCTACACCGGACGCTACGTGCCCCTCGGCGTGCGCTCGGCCAACGCCGCCTTCCGGCAGATCGATCCCTCGCTGGAGGAGTCCGCGCGGGTCACCGGCGCCGGCTGGCTGCGCACGTTTTGCAGCGTCACGCTGCCGCTGGCGCGCCCCGGGCTCTTCGCGGGCTGGCTTCTCGTCTTCGTGCCGGCGCTCCAGGAGCTGTCGGCCTCGGTGCTCCTCTTCAGCTCGGGCTCCATCACGCTCGCGGTCGCCGTCTACAATCTCTACGAGACCGGGGCGCTCGGGCCGGTGGCGGCGCTCGCGATCGTGACCATGCTGATCATCACCGCGGCACTCGCCCTCGCCACACGCCTCGGCCGCGGTCACGGCGGCGCCGGGATTCCGCGCGGTGAGCGGGGAACGGTGGCGCAGTGACGGCGCATGGGCGCGGTCGGCGTGGGGAGAGGGGCTAGCGTGGCCGGAATCCAGATCGAGCGGGTGACCAAGCGCTTCGGCGACGTCACCGCGGTGCGCGATCTGAGCCTCGAGATCCGTGACCGCGAGTTCGTCACGCTGCTCGGCCCGTCGGGTTGCGGCAAGACCACGCTGCTCCGTCTGATCGCGGGGTTCATGACGCCGAACGAGGGCTCGATTCGCGTGGGTGCGCGGACGCTCTCGACGCCGGCCGCCGTCGTGCCGCCGGAGCGACGGGGCATGGGCATGGTGTTCCAGAACTACGCCGTCTGGCCGCACAAGACGGTGTACCAGAACGTTGCCTTCGGTCTCGAAGTCCGCAAGGTCTCCCGGGCTGACGCCAGGGCGCGCGTGGCGCGGGTCCTCGAGCTCGTCAACCTCGCCGGGCTCGAGGGGCGCTACCCGAGCGAGCTGAGCGGGGGACAGCAGCAGCGCGTCGCACTGGCGCGGAGCCTCGTGGTCGAGCCGGACATCTTGCTCCTCGACGAGCCGCTGTCGAACCTGGACGCCAAGCTCCGGGAGCGCATGCGGTGGGAGCTGAAGGAGCTGCAGCGCCGCACCGGCATCACGTTCGTCTACGTCACCCACGATCAGTCCGAGGCGATGGCGCTGTCCGACCGGATCGCCGTCATGCACGGCGGCGAGATCATGCAGCTCGGCGCGCCCCGTCTCGTGTACACGCGCCCGGCGAACAAGACCGTCGCCGACTTCATGGGCCTGGTCAATCTGCTCCCGGGGCGGGTGCTGCGCGCGTCGGGCGACGACAGCCTGGTCGCGGTGGGCGGAGCGCATCCGATCGCCGTCGCGCTCCCGCCGGGCGCGGTCGTGGGGCAGGCGGTCCAGGTCGCAGTCCGGCCGGAGAGCCTTCGCCTGACCGCACCGGCGTCGGGCGCCGGCGCGCCGGGCACGGTTCCGGGAAAGGTGGTGGAAGTGACCTTCCTCGGCAACATCATCGACTGCCAGGTGACCCTCGACGACGGCACGCGCATCCGGGCCCAGGTCGATTCGGGCCGGACACTCGAGGTGGGCCAGACGGTCGGCGTCGAGTTCGACAGCCGGCAGAGCAGCGTGTTCAGCGCCTGAGCGAGGGCCGCATCCTCGCGTCGGCGTTGTGGCAGAATCCCGTAGTGCGAGCCGCAGGGCGTCGCGGGGCTGGGGCCCCGCCGCCCGAGGCGAGCTCGCGAAGAAACGAGGCGACCATGGCGGTCCAGACGACGCGAACGGGCGAGGAGCTGGAGGCGTACTGCGCCCGGCTGAGAGCCGCGGGACTCGACGCCCCGTGGTCCCGGCCCGGGCCGCTCATCCCGCCGAAGCCGACGGCGACCCAGCCGCGCCACTGGCGCTGGCGCGACATCGAGCCGTTGCTGCGCGAGAGCATCGAGTTTCTCAGCCCGCACCGCGGCGCGGAGCGCCGGGTGCTTCGCCTGCACAACCCGGGCGTGCCGGAGCGGACCGTCGCTCACAGTCTCGTCCTCGCCATCCAGTACCTGCTGCCCGGCGAGGTGGCGCCGGCGCACCGCCACTCGCCGACGGCGATCCGGTTCATGCTCCACGGCGAGGGCGCCTTCACGACGGTCGACGGCCAGAAGTGCGCGATGAAGCCCGGCGACCTCGTGCTCACCCCGGGCATGGCCTGGCACGACCACGGCAACGAGGGCGGAGCGCCCGTCTACTGGATGGACATCCTCGACTGGCAGATCGTCCGCTTCCTCGAGAACCTGACATTCGAGCCGTATCCCGACGACCAGCAGCCGGCGCTGCGGAGCCCGGGCCGCGACATCTATTTCTCGTGGACCGATGCCTACGCCGCGCTGCAGCGACGGGCGCAGCAGGAGCCCGATCCGTTCGACGACGTCCTGCTCGAGTACGTCGATCCGACCACCGGCTCTTCCCTGCGTCCGACCGTGGCCTGCTATCTCCAGATGCTGCGGCCGGGCGTCCGGACCCGCGCCCATCGCGAGACCAGCTGCGCGGTCTATCGCGTGGTGCAGGGACGGGGCACGACGACCGTCGACGACCAGACCTTCACGTGGGAGCCCGGGGATTTCTTCGTGATCCCGCCGCGCGCCCGGCACGCCCACGCGAACGCCGGAGCCGAGCCGGCCGTCCTCTTCACCGCGCAGGACGTGCCGATACTCAAGCTGCTGCGCCTCTATCACATGGAGCCGGCCGACTGAATCGCTGAGTGAACGGGAGAGAGCTGGAGCAGGGGAGTCCAGGGGAGGACCGCCGATGGCACGCGCCGGGTACCGCATCTTCGACGCTGACACACACATCATCGAGGCCGCAGAACCTATCGAGGCCTATCTGTCGGCCGCCGACAAGGCCCGGCTGGCGGGGCTCGGAGCCCTCGTCGGACGCGCCCCGGGCAAGGGCGGAGTCTCCCGCTACCGCGTCGGCAAGCGGCCCGAGCTCAATCGTTTGCTCGGCTCGCGCGACAGCGTCCCGCCGGCCGATGCGATCGCCCGCGGCCTGAAGGACGGCGGCACCCCCTGGGACGTTCGCTGGCAGGGACCGCCCTTTCCCGACGATCGCGTGAACTTCGACTCGCACGCCCGCGTGAAGGACATGGACATCGAGGGCGTCGACGTGAACATGGTCCTGCCGTCGGGAGGGCTGGCGGCCTTCAGCGGGCTGGACGACGTCGGGGTCGAGATGATGATGTACCAGGCGTATCACCGCTTCCTCAAGGACTACTGCGCGCCCTATCCGGACCGGCTCACGAGCGTGCTCCACGTCTCGGCGCGCGACGTCCCCGGATCGGTCGCCGAGATCCGCCGCTGCGGCAAGGAGACCTGGCCGGTCGGCATCTTCCCGGTGTGCCCGCCCGGGATGACCCTCGACGATCCGGACTGGAATCCCATCTGGGCCGCGGCGCAGGAGCACGACCTGACCGTGGTGATCCACTCGTTCACCATGTCGGTGCCGTACCCGCCGGGCATGTGGGACAACTGGAACAACATGTTCCTGGTCCGCTCGGCCAGCCACGTGTGGAACGCTCAGCGCAACATGGCGGCGCTGATCGGCTCCGGCGTGCTGGACCGTTACCCCGATTTGCGGCTCACGTCCCTCGAGTGCGGGCACGGCTGGCTCGCGTTCTGGGCCTCGCGCCTCGACGAGCAGGCCGAGATGAGCCAGCACGCGCTGCCGCGGCTCAAGCAGAAGCCGAGCGAGTACATCCGCGGCCCGCAGTACTTCCAGTCGATCCAGCTCCACGAGGGCGAGCTGTCGCTGCGTCAGGCCATCGAGGCGATCGGCGAGGACACCCTGATGTTCGCGACCGACTACCCCCACTCCGAGAGCTGGTTCCCGAAGTCGGTCGACGCGGTGCTGAAGTGGACCACGATTCCCGAGGGCGCTCGCCGCAAGCTCCTCTGGGAGAACGCGCTGCGCTGCTACCGGCGCTACAGCGGCGCGAGGTCCGCACGGGTCGACGCGGTGCCCGCCGCGGCGCGCTGACGAACGTGGCGAGGCTCGCGCTCACCCTCGCGTGCGGCGACTACGATCGCACGCGCGCGATCCGCACGGGCGAGGTGCAGCCCGACGGGGTCGAGCTGAACGTCGTGACGCTCGCCCCGGAGGAGATGTTCTACCGCATGGCGCGGTTCCGCGAGTTCGATGTCTCGGAGCTCTCGCTCTCGACCTATACCGTGCTCCGGGGCCGCGGCGCGCCCCTCGTCGCGATTCCAGTCTTCCCGTCGTTCAGCTTCCGCCACTCGTCGATCTTCGTGGGGACTCACGCCGGCATCTCGGTGCCCAAGGATCTCGCCGGCAAGCGCGTGGGTGTGCCGAAGTACCACATGACCGCCGCGGTGTGGATCCGCGGCATGCTCGAGGACGAGTACGGCGTCGCGCCGAGGGACATGATCTGGTTCGAGGGCGGCGAGGGATCGAAGGTCAAGGAAGTCGACGTGACGCTGCCGCCCGATGTACGGCATCAATTGGTCCCTGACGGACGGACCCTCGGCGACATGGTGGCGGCGGGTGATCTCGACGCCTACGTGGGCGCCCGCCGGCCGGCGGCGTTCGGCGCGCGGGTGACCCGGCTCTTCCCAGATTTCCGCCAGGCCGAGCGGGCCTACTACGAGAAGACCGGGATCTTTCCGATCATGCACACGCTCGTCTTGCGGGAAGAGCTGGCCCGCGCCCATCCCTGGCTGCCGCGAAGCCTCTACGACGCGTTCGTCGAGGCCAAGCGTCTGGCCTACGAGCGTCTGAACTTCACCGCGGCGCTGCCGGTGAGCCTGCCGTGGCTCGTGGCCGAGGTCGAGGAGACGCGGGCGCTCATGGGCGGCGACCCGTTTCCCTACGGCGTCGCGAAGAACCGCAAGACGCTCGAGACGCTGGCAGGCTACACGTTCGGGCAGGGCCTGGCGCCCCGCCGGCTCACGATCCCGGAGATGTTCTGGGAGTCGATGCTGGCGATCTAGCCGGTTATCGTGAGCCGAAGCGGGTCGCCGACCGGGCCCGGGCCTTCGCGGCTTCGGCGTCGCGGTCGCGCGCCGGGGCGCTGGTCACGAGCGAGTCGAGCAGCTCGCGTGCGGCGTGCGCCACCTGGTCCACGGCGCGGGCGAAGGCGACCTCGTTGGTCCTCGAGGGGCGATTGAAGCCGCTGAGCTTGCGGACGAATTGCAGGGACGACGCGCGAATCTCGTCGTCGGTGGCCGGCGGCGCGAAGTTATGTAGCGTCTTGATGCTGCGGCACATGCGACATTCTCCTGGCTTCGGTCAATGGTCGGCCGACGGGCCCGGACGGTGGGACATGACGTTGATGACGACGTCGTTGGGGTCGAACAGGAAGAACCGGCGCACCCCCCAGCTCTCGTCGGTCGGCGGGAAGAGGATGCGCGCGCCGCGCCGAACCGCCTCGTTGTAGACGGCGTCCACGTCGGCCACCTCGATCGTCATCTGAGGGAGCAGCCGGCGCGACCCGTCGCGCCGCATGAGGGTGATCTGCGCGGTCGGGTTGGCGGGCGACGCGAGCGTCACGACGGAGCCCAGGTCCATCGCGACCTCGAAGCCGAGCACATCGACGTAGAACGCCCGGCTCTCATCGAGCCGCTCGGAGCTGAGATCGGGCACGACGCGTCGGATGCTCATCGTGGCTCCTTGGTGCGGGTTACCCCAGGGCGAGCGGCTGCGGCTCCCCGCCGCCGTCGCCGAGACTCACGACCGCGCCGTCCTTGATGATGCACGCCAGCTCGCGGCCGCCGGCCAGCGAGCGGATGTCAGCGAGAGGATCGCGCCGGAGCACGACGATGTCCGCCAGCTTGCCCGCCTCGAGCACCCCCAGGTCACCCTCGAGGCCCACCGCGAAGGCGTTGCCCCGGGTGGCGGCGACGAGCGCCTCCATCGGCGTGAAGCCGCAGTAGGTGACGAAGATCTCCAGCTCCTTGGCGTGAAGCTCGCCGAAGGGCATGAAGGAGTTGTTTCCGGTATCGGTGCCGCAGAGGATTCGCCCACGTCCATCTGGATCATCTCCTGGCCGTAGCGGCCGCTCGCTTCCACCACCGTTGCCAGGAACGTCATGGTCGGCAGGATCGCCGCCCCCGCCCGCGCGACAACGTCCAGATCGGCCTCGCTCGCCAGGTCGCAGTGGATGATCCAGTCCACCCCGGCCTCGGCGGCAGCCCGTGTGGAGGCGCCGCCGCGCGAGTGGATCGCGACTCGCACGCCGCGACGGTGCGCCTCGTCGACGACCGCGGCGATCTCGTCCCTCGCCAGGGTCTGGAGATCGCCGGAGCGGCTGTCGGCCATCTTGACGAAGTTCACGCCGTGCTTGCACTGCCGGCGTACCTCGGTGACCATCTCCGCCGCGCTGTTGCAGAGGACGCCGACCGAATGATCCGGGGTGCCCACCCAGGCCGGCTCGTCGTCCTCGATGCTGCCGTAGGTGATGATCATGCGCCCGGCGCAGTGCACGCGCGGTCCCTCGAGCACGCCGAGCTTGATCGCGTCGCGCACGCCGACGTCGGTGAACCAGGTGCCACCGGGCACGGAGATGCTGGTCACGCCGGAGCGCAGCACCTTCTGGGCGCTCCACGCCGCCTTGAGCACGCCGAGCTCGGGCCGCATCGTGCCCCGCCCGCGGCCCTCGCCGCGCAGGTACGGAAAGCCGTACGAGAGGTGCGTGTGGGCGTCGATCAGCCCGGGCATGATCCACTGTCCCGACGCGTCGATCACCTGGACGTCGTCCCGGCCCCCGCTCGAACGGAGGGATTCGGGCAGGC
>Ga0137407_10001912_pt1 | contig 13668 bp, 16 predicted proteins | sample CZOMad2_2_16fung_FD_108410 | JGI IMG/M metagenome (GOLD analysis project Ga0137407, IMG submission 108410) | Vadose zone soil fungal communities from Angelo Coast Range Reserve, California, USA - CZOMad2_2_16fungal (Illumina Assembly) | ecosystem: Environmental > Terrestrial > Soil > Vadose...
ACGGGTCCTCCCGCCTGAGGCGGATAAGGATCCCATGGAGTTCGTCGCCGAACGCTTCATTGGCCCTTATGCCCCCGTAGGCGTCCAATGCACGTCGGCGGCATTTCTTGAGAATTATTGCGGTCTTGGCGTGCGAGCCACCCCGTAAGTCGCAAAACACCTCATTAAGGGCAGCGAACCTACATGGTTGGGTAGTTGTAGCGACTTGATTACATCCGCAGCTCTGCTTGATTACATCGCGCTTTTCCAGCTTGAATTCAGTGAGAATGGAGTTCCTCCCTGCTAGCATTAAGTGAGAATAACTTGATTACATGTGTCGCGACTTGGGTTAAGTGATAACAGTAGTGGCCATCAGTGGCCATGCCACCGCCCAGAAGCTCCTGAAAGCCGTCGAGGAGTGCCACACCTGCATTGCGAACAACAAGGGCTTCATTCCCAACTATGGCGAACGCTACCGCTATGGGAGCGGATCAGTACGGGTTTTGTAGAATCGACGGTCCACCAGGTGGTTAGCAAGCGCTTTTCCAAGCGCCAGCAGATGCAATAGACAAAACAGGGTGCGCATCTGCTGTTGCAAACGCGGGTCAAGACACTCAACGGTGAGTTAGGGGCGATGTTCAAGCGTTGGTATCCCGATCTGCAGCTAGAGGAGGAGCCCCAGGCAGCCTAACCCCCAGAGTCTTGATGCTCTCCATCTTCGAGCGTTTTGGCGCCGCGAGAAACAGAAGGCAAGGAGCGCTCTGCCTGCGCAAGTTCGGCACCGTTGATGTAATTGATGTAAGATGTAGCCATGGTCCGAGCACAAATTTGACTCGAACCAGAGGAGGTGAGCTGGCTCAAACGTGAGGCAAAAGCGCGCGGCACCAGTGTGGCGGGCGTGATCCGAGAACTGATCCGCGACGCTGCCGAGCGAAAACCAAAACGGCCGCACCCCTACAACGAACGACCGGTGCAATTTTGATGAGCACTTTCGGCAGGCCGGATTCGAGATTCTCGAGTGATCTTGGGAAGATATCGCTTCCTCCAGCGACCCTGTGCAGCGCCCGGGACGCGGGAACGCTGAGCGGCCAATAACATCAACCCACTGACGGTGTTGCTTCGGGCCGCAGCGTGGGCTGACGATTTTTGTCGCACAGCTTGAACAGCGGTGAGTAGAGTGTATATTGAGCGGATTTTCTACCGGTGACAACTGGTTTGGAGCGACCACGGCGGGCGCGGCTCGGAGGCTTTAAACAACAAGAGGAATTATGGCGATGATATCGGTGCGGTTCAGCTATCTTACCGGTCTGAAACGGCGGATCTTCCGCAACGCCCGCTTGTGCGGGAACTGGGACCAGAACGGACGCTTTTCGCAGCAGTTCTCGGAAACGCCTATGAGCGACATTATCGGCGAGGATGGCTGTCCCGGCTTCGCCGCGACGGTGGACTTCGACGAGAGCGAGCTGGGCAACACCTTTCAGTGGGGCGTCAGCCTCGACACGCCTGGGGCCACTAATTTATGGGGCATCCCGACGGAAATTCTCGACGCGGACAAAACCGACCGGATGCGCTTCTTCAGGCTCGGGCCGGCGGGGAGCGATCAGCGCGAGGATTTCCATTTCACCTACGCCCGCCGATTGGGGGCGCGGAAAGTCTTTTCCAACGGCCGATCAGCCAACCCCGGATTGCGTTTTGCCGTGTGGGCGCCCAACGCACAAGACGTCGAGGTGGTCTTCGGCACGACCGCCAGCGGCTACATCGCCGACGACGGCCACGGCATCGATCCTGCGCGGCCGGTCTTGGCGATGACACGCGGCGCGGACGGTATCTGGGAGACCGACGTGATCCCCGACTTCGCTGCGCACGAAGGGCTGCCTTACATGTACCGGATCAGAAACGCGCAGGGGCGTACCACCTTTCGGACGGACATCTTTTCGCGTAACCAGATCGGCCGGGGCTCGGACAATCCCAAGGGTCGGCATTTCGCCGGCGACCCGAGCACGCTCGACGGCACCAAGAGCTGCAGCCTCGTGGTGAGTCTGGATACCGTCGCGCGCGATGTCGAACCGCCGCCCGGCGCGCCGCCGGTGCGGATACCGGAGGAGGAGTTCTGGGCGCACGAATTCACGCCCGGACTGCCGGTGCCGACGCGCATCGAAGACATGATCATCTACGAGCTGCACGTCGGCGCCTTGGGCCTCGGCAACGCTCGCGCCGGCAATCTCGCAGACGCCATCGAGCTACTGCCACACCTCAGCGACCTGGGTGTCAACGCCGTCGAGCTGCTGCCGCTGGCGGAATTTACCGGCACCATCGGCTGGGGATACGGCGACTCGCACCACTTCGTCATCGAGTCGAGCGCTGGCGGTCGCGACCAGTACAAACATTTCGTGCGCGAATGCCACCGGCGCGGTATTGCGGTGATCCAGGATGTTGTTTATAACCATTTCGATCCGGACGCTGAGCGGGCAGAGTGGGCTTACGATTCCGACGCACCGGAGCAGAACATCTATTACTGGTACGAAGGCCGGCCTTCCGACTATCCGGCTGCTAATGGCGGCTATCTCGACAACGGCTCGACGGGCTTCTCGCCGCGCTTCTGGGAGGAGATCGTCCGCCATGTCTTCGTCAGCAGCGCGGCAGGGTTCATCGAGGAATTTCACGTTGACGGCCTCCGCGTGGACCTGACGCAGGCGATCCATCGCGACAACGTGCGCCACGCCGACGGCCGCAGTGTCGGCAGCGCCAACCTTTTCGGTGCAAAAATGCTGCGAGAGTGGAGCCGGACGCTGATGATGATCAAACCGACGGCAATGCTGATTGCCGAGGATCACTCCGAGTGGGACAAGGTCACGCAGCTTCCCGAAATGGGCGGGTTAGGCTTTGGCGCCACGTGGTTCGCGGCGTTTTACCACAACCTGATCGGCGATTCCGACATGGCCGGCGGCCGGGCCAGGCTCATCAAGAACGCCGGCTTCGGCAACGACGGCTCGCTCGATTTCGGGCAATTTGCCGGCGTCCTCTACGCCAGCAAGTACAACAAGGTTGTTTATCACGAGTCGCACGACGAAGCGGGCAACTCCGGCGGCTCCCAGCGGACGCTGCCGTGCGCGGTAAACAGCGCCTCGCTGATCGGAGCGACACGCGCCTTTGCTGAAGCCCGCGCGCATGTCGCCTTCGGGCTGTCGCTCTTCTCGGCTGGCACGCCGATGTTTTTTATGGCCGAGGAAGTTGGCGCACAAAAGCGATACACATTCAACAACTTCATCAATAACCGTGAAGACATCGCCGGCGAGCGCGCGGGCAACGGCGCGAAGCTCTTCCGCTTTTACCAAGACACCATCCGTTTCAGCCACCGGCACCCGTCGGTTCGTGTGCAGAACATCGACATCATCCACGTCAACGGCAACGGGCGCATGATCGCCTTCCGGCGCTCGGCGGGCGTGGACGAACTGCTGATCGTCGCCAGCCTCAACAACAACCCTTTTCTCGACGGATATGTCGTGCAGACGGAGCCCTCTCGGCTGCCAGATGGCAACTGGCGCGAAGTCTTCAACAGCGATGCCAGTCTTTACGGCGGGAACAACGTCGGCAATTTCGGCGCCGAGGTGCCTGTGACCAACGGCCGCATCCAGGTGCGTCTCCCGGCCAACGGCTTCGTCGTGTTTCAGAAGGCGTAGATAACAGCTGAAACTGGCCGAGCGTGCCTTCGAGCTCCACGGACCGGCCGCCCTGCTCTGCACTCGCCGCTGGACGCGGCGCTCCGTCGCGGCGCCGTCGGAGCCGTGTCCTCCAACCGGAAGGGGTTCTTGGGTGGCCCGGCTCCCAGCCGCTGCGTGCGATTAGCTAGACTCGCCGCTCTAGCCTTGGTATGTCCGCGGATCTTCTATACGGATTTGGATGTATCATGATGCAAAGTCATCGAAACCGGCACGGTGCTGAACGTGGACGGCGGCTTCGGCGGGTCATCCGTCCACGCCTCAACACAGCATCCGGCATTCGTTCATGCCCACATGACCACAAGGACACCTCATCATGCAAGCCTCGTCAAAATTTCCGTTACGTATACGGCTTGCGAAGCCAACCGTAGGCTGTGGGTATCCACTCAAACAGCAGAAATTGCTGACTGGGTAAGGCCCGACGCGCATGATGCCTCCCAGACTGAGGCCGATAGAGCACCAGGGACTCTTGGGGATCGAACGGGATCAACGTGCCTTGTGATGAGGTATAACGCGTGGGGTAAAACACGCCATCTCGGTTGTCTGTCACTTTGCGTGTAGGCTTCCTGGTAGCCTAAGGGAAAACGATCGCAAGCGAGTATATCAACGATCTATTGATGTGACAATCAGAACCTGCCGCCAATTCTTTTCTCCTTAGCCCGTTCCCCTGTTGCATACCTCTTTGTAATCCTTATAATCTCCCACCGATACCTTGCCATGCTTCAAGGAGCGCTTCCCATGCCTCTGCTGAACTATACGACCAGGGTCTCTGTCGAAAAGACCGTTCGCTGGATACCACCCCCACCCGCATGCTACTCGCAGAGAGCACAAATCCGAACACCATGAAAAACTGCATACTGCGCGTGGCCCCAGAGCTAGGCATTTAGGTCACCATCCGCAGAGTCCCCAGAGGCCTCGCCTTCTGGCGCTCGACTGACGAAGATCTGCAACAAGCCCAAGACGTTACCGCACGGCTGCAATCCGCTCGGCAGCCACTACAAGCGACCCGGCGAGGCCGCCGCCGGCATAGATAATGCGGCGCATCATAGCCCAACAGCGGGAGTTCTCGGACGATGAGACCAATCGCTGCGGTGGCGCACGTGGGATCATCAGGAGGGATGGAGCATGGCGACTGGATGGGAACTGACACCGCAGGAGAGAGCGGCCATCATTGCCAATGGTGTGGCCTTAATCCTCCTGCTGTGTCTGGCGTGGTTGAGTGCCTCTAAGGGGTGATTACTATTGCTGGCAGGGTCTGTCGGGGGGCTCGGAGGGCTCGTGCACGAGTTTGCCCAGAGTAAAGGCAAGATTGTGTTTTTCGAAAAGCACGAGGATGGTCTGCACTTGGGATCTCTGGCCGGAGTGTTCCTCGGTGTCGTCGCTGGCCTCCTGGCCATTCGCGGGTATGTGATCGACAGTCCCACGGGCGCCAGTATCACACAGCTCGGCTACGAAGCTTTCTTGGCGGGATTAGGCCTGAAAGGCATCGCAGAAGCCGCAGGTGGGACGGTAGTGCCGTCGCCTCCGTCGCCTTCGAATCTGCCGCAGCCGCCCGGCTCTCCCACGGGACCGTGGGGCACCGCCGGTGAGCATCTCACCATCACTGAGCTCACCTTGAACCTCTCCCCGGAGTTCGCGCACCATATCTTCAGGGGAGCCCTGCATCTACCACATGCCTATCGGACGCTTCTATCCCAAAACTAAGCCCGAGCGCTGCTATGCAACCGGAGAGGACGCCCAGAAGGACGGGTGCCGCCGATCAAAACGGTAAGCAGCAGCTCTCCCTACGCCTTTGACAAACGTCATAGCCATGGTATGCTTGCCTTATGAAAGATAGACACTCCATTCGCATCAAGGGGAAAGGCATGAAGACCTACATCTTCCGAGTGGTGATCGAACCGGATGAGGATCGGTGGTCGGCCCATTGCCCCGCCTTGCTCACATATGGCGCGGCCACGTGGGGCACTACCCAGGAGGAAGCCCTCAAGCATATCCAGGAAGTCGTCCAGATGGTTGTTGAGGAATTGCTCGAACACGGAGAACCCATTCCCGGATTCGTGCAGGTGTCTCAAGAGCCGCTGGTCGCTGTCACACTCTGATCTATGGCCATCGACTACAGCCAGCTGCGCAGCCTGACCGCTCGGGAAATTATCAGCGCCCTTATTCGCGACCGATTCTTCCTTTGCGCACAGGTGGGCAGCCACCAACGGTACCGTCACCCCGATGGCCGGCGCGTGCCGGTGTCCTTCCATCATCCCCGCGATCCTTTCCCCTTCAAACCGCTCAAGAGCATGATTGAGGATCAGGCTCGCTGGCCCAAGGCCAATCTCCGTCGCCTTGGACTCCTCACCTGATCTGCAGATGCTTCCTGTACTCAAAAGCGCCTCGCTAGATGTCAAGCGCTTTTGCCATCCATCACTTGATCACTCTTCATCACCAATCATCCAAGCGGGCACTCCCCTCTTCGTGCGCCTATCCCGGCCGAATGGTGGAAGTCACCATATCCATCTGCTCACGCATCATCCCTGCTCCGCCACAAGCGTCCACATTTTCATTGACACCAGTGAGTACCCTGTTATAAACGATGACACATGCTTCCAAAAGCGGCCTTCCCAATGGTTACGCCCGCACCCTGCACGGCATGAAGACGATTGTGCAGGAGATCGTGACCACCGCCCGGGGCGCGATTCGCGATGCGTAGAGGTGACGGTTGACCACACGCGCTCGTGCGAGAGCGGAAGTTGGTGATGGGATCGTAGACGAAGGAGTCTGCCCATAATACCGCGCAAAATAACTCTTCTCTTTTTGGGTGTCGGTGTGTGCGCGTTGCTCCTCATCGCCAGGGCAGCGCGTGCGGCCATACCGCATCTCCATCCTGCGCTCTCGACGTGGGAGAGCGCCCAGCGTCACCAGTCCGCTCAACAGTATGCTCCCCTGCCCCCTGCACAGGATGCGGTCGGGTGTTTTTGCCCTGCCGTGCTGTGTAGTTACGGCCGGATGGCGGGGTGCACCGCGCAATGTTCCGCGCCCAAGACGGCGCTTTGCCGCTGTGAGGCGACATGCGATCTTTACGCCAAACCGGTGGGAAGTAACCTCTGTGGCTGCGAATGACGAACGGGAGGCATACGCCACCGTCCCGCAGGCGTTTCTCTCCATCACTGCACCACGCTTCAGCACAAGACGCTCTCCAGGGACCACGCTGCTGTCTTGAGGACGTTTCGGCTCCACACCCTTTCCCCTTGTCCTGATCCTCACCTCATCGCCCGCGCCGTTTGACAAATCCCCCCACTCCCCTACACTGAACGTATGACCAGAAAGCATACGTTGCATCAACGGCTCAAGCGACGGAAAGGAGGCGATATGGAGAGTATTGACGTCCGCGACTTGCCGGAGGACTATGCGCAACTCGTTGCCGCCTTTGTTGAGTTCCTGAAACAGCGCAGACCACAGCAAGTGCAGCGAGAACAACCTCCAGCGAAAACGCCCACTGAGAGGCCCTTTGCCAGCTGGCCTCTCGGGGCCAAAGGGACGCTGAGTCAGGAGGACATCTATGAGCACCTCGAATGACCGCGCCCTGGTCGATACCAATGTCCTGGTATACGCCGCTGATATGTCTTCGTCCTTTCATGAGCGCTCGAGGCAACTCCGGGATCGCGGTTTCCGCAGAGAGATTCCCCTTGTGGTAACCCCGCAGGTCCTCATGGAATTCTTTGCCATGATCACAAGTCCTCGACGCGTTACCACCCCTCGCTCACCCGAAGAGGCTCGTGCGGAGGTGGAGAAATATCTTCACGCCGACCGCCTCCAGAACATCTATCCCGATCAGGCAACACTCGAACACACCATCGAGCTCTTGCAGCACCACCCACAGGTAACCCGCCGGTAGTGTCTCAGTTTGAATTTTTTGTCCAAATATAGCAATCCGTTCAGAGGCAAAGTGGGACACTACCGTTGGCTCTCTGAGGTGATGCATAATCTTCATAACCATCGGTGGCCTCGGGACACAGGCCGGAGTGGTGTCGCACACCTAAGCGCCCCCCGCCAGCTTGTCGCCGTGAGGATCGGCTCGAGGTACGCCCGCTGGAGGGTTTCGATGCGCCCGCCACCCCTCTGGCCTGCTCTCCCAGGCAGCAGCCTGATTGCCCCGCCCCGGCTCGCCTGGGCTTGCCCCTCGAAATGTGGTCAACACTGCCAGAGAGCGTATTGTCGGGCCAGGTCTCCTCGCTCCTCTCGTCATCACCAAAAACGACGATGACCCGGAATGTGAGCTGAAAATCAACGTTGTTTGCGAGTCCGGGTGCGGCGATTTGCAGGCCGTTACAGCTATCTGAGCGCAACAGATATGCGGACGGGTCCAACCACAATCGAAGACAAGGACCCTAGCTGTTCCAAAAGCTCACCAGCGGTTGGCATCGAGGAAAAGGTAACTGGTTTCGGTGAGCTGAAGGTGACACTCACCGGTAGCCTGTCGTCCGGCAACACCACGTACACAGTGAAGGCGTACTGATCGCCTCGGTTAAACGGCTCGAGTACGTCATCTAATTCAGACGACGCCTTGGTTGTGAGACGTCGAGCTTCCCTTTAAAGCCATGATGTCGGTCGGGGGTTTTGGGGTTGACAAAGATTGCCTTTTGACCATTGCCCAATGTCATTCCAAATGCGAATGACTTGCGATCTTGATTGCCTCGATTGACGATTTCGACTTCAAGTACATGCAGGTTGTCGAAGTTGTGCTCCCCGGATTCATCGAAGAGGGTGACGTTCGCCTGTGTCGGCGTCTTCTGTGAGGTACCATGAAACAGTGGAAGAGTGTCTACGTGATATCCAACCGGCTAGATGCGATTGCGATAAATGGCCACGGATGCAGTGATCAAAGCACCGACTGCACCACCTCCGAGAAGCGACGTTAGTATCGGAAGCCATTGAATTTCATCGCTCATGGATCTCTCCTCGCTCTCCCGGCAACGGCGGCCCAACCATAGAGTATCAGGCAGATTTGCCCTAATGCCTCGACTTCGCTCAAGCTTACCGTCTCCTGGGCGCCCGTGTCGAGATGCGCTCCGGCGTCACCGTGACGAGCACACGTGGCTCCGTTTTCCAGCGCGCCAGATAGTCGTCCACCTGGTCCGGTGCCCTATAGCGCTCGATGATGCGACGGGCCTCATCCCAGATGTCTTGGTCGTTGCAGGTCGCTGTCCCAGAGATGACGACGTAATTCGAGGCGGCAGGTGGATCGTAAATGCACACGGAGATGCGATGATCCCGTTGCAGGTTGCGGTATTTCAGCCGATCTTTGCGGGTGATCAAGGTCAACACCTGACCGTCGTACCGGTACCAGTTTGGTGTCAGATGCGGATGGCCATTCCGGTTAACCGTTGCCACCACCGCCATGTGCGACGCGGCGAGATATGCCGTGATCTCCTGTGGATTCACCGTGGGCCCTCCTGGCAACCCCTGCAGGGCTGATAGATGCCAATATGAGGTGTTCTAGTGTATTTCCTCCGACGAAGCCCCTAACCGTTGAGTATCAGGCAGATGTGCTCTGATACCTCCAAGCTATGCTCCAACCTCGCGGACGACGCGGCAGGCAATCCCTGCCGCGAATACTCCTTGCGGTCTGCTGCGTAGCCGCAGGGCCGCGTCGGCTCCACCGATGTGTTAACGGCGCCGGCCATGTGATCTTAGGCCTTGAGGAATGCTAGCAGGTCGGCATTGACCTGGTCCTTCAGGGTAGAGCACAGGCCGTGCGGCCCGCCCGGATAGATTTTCAGTGTGGAGCCGCTGACGATCTTGGACGAGAGCAGGGCCGAGGCGCCGATCGGCACGATCTGATCGTCGTCGCCATGAAGGATCAGGGTCGGTACGTCGAACTTCTTGAGATCTTCGGTGGAGTCCGTCTCGGAGAAGGCCTTGATGCAGTCAATGACGCCTTTGAAACCGGCCAGCATCCCCTGGAGCCAGAACGAGTCGCGAAGGCCTTGCGAGACTCTGGCGCCCGGCCGGTTGGCGCCGTAGAACGGTGCGCTGAGATCCATAAAGAACTGCGAACGGTCGGCGAGGACGCCGGCGCGGATCTGGTCGAACGCCTCCATCGGCAGGCCGCCGGGATTGGCGGCCGTCTGCAGCATGAGCGGCGGCACCGCGCTGATCAGCACGGCCTTGGCCACACGCGTGGTGCCGTGGCGGCCGATATACCGGGCGACTTCGCCGCCGCCCGTGGAGTGGCCCACGTGGATCGCCTTCGTGAGGTCGAGCGTGTCGACAAGCGTCGCGAGGTCGTCGGCGTACGTGTCCATGTCATTGCCATGCCAGGGCTGGCTCGAGCGCCCATGGCCGCGGCGGTCATGGGCGATGCAGCGGTAGCCGTGGGCGGCAAGCAAGACCATCTGGTCTTCCCAGGCGTCCGCGCTCAGCGGCCAGCCATGGCTGAACACCACGGGCTGTCCGCTGCCCCAGTCCTTGTAATAGATCTGCGTGCCGTCTGTCGTCGTGATAGTGCTCATGGTGTGGCCTCCTTGTGCATGGGCAGGCGTCGTCGACGTGGTCACCCGCGCGGTGTCCGCACCCCTCTCAGCTTCAGGGTAGCATATCCGGGTGACCCCGCTCAGCAGCCTTGTGGCTTGTCTCCACAATCTCTTTCACTCTTCCCACTTCACCTGTTTCGAGCCGGACCTTGATGCCATGGGGGTGGGAGGCAGATTTTGTGAGGATGTCTTTCACGATGCCACCGGTGAGTCTCCCACTCCGCTGATCGTGCTTCTGCGTGATGTTCACCCTCAACCCTGGCGTGATGTCTTTGCGGTTCTTACCGTTCATTAAGGTGGCCTCCCGGGGTGGACGTGGTTTCCAGTTTCGCGGTGGGCGTCGTGACGACGGTGTTCGTCTCGCCATTGAAGCGCAGGAGGTATCCGTTGGCGTTCACCGGTCGATTCGTCAGCCACGCCTCATGGGTGCCCGGACGGTGCATGATGAGGTGCGGAAAGCTGATCCCGTCGGTGGTGGCATCAAAGCCTTTGACCGGCGTGGGATTGGCGCTCTCGAGGTCGGCCGCTCGATAGACGTAGACCTTACTGTCCTGGATGTTCGCCATCCAGACATTCCCATCGATCGCCGTCGGATTCCCCTGATAGATGAGGAAGCCCCGATATTCGCCGGTGCTGCCGGGCGCGGAAATGACGGTCTGCAGATACACAGGATTGGCGACGTCCGTCGTGTCCCAAATCGTGACCTTCCCGGTGCCGCCGGCGTAATAGCGCTGCTTGGACGGGTGGAATCTTCCCCACGCAGGCCTGATCATATCGGGGTGCGTCACCTTCTTGATGATGTGGTTGGTGCTCGTATCCAACACCATCAGCGTGCTCGACTGCTGGGACATCATGTACCCAAACTGTGGTGTGGGAAGGCTGCTGACCTGTGCGTGCGCGCTCACCCAGGTCAACAGGATGAGGAGTCCGAGAGGCGTTGACGCGTTCATGATTGCACTCCCCCGTGAAATGGTGGCCGTCTGCCGCCGAACCCTTGCGTCTCGGGAACATGTGCCATGATATCTGGATATTGGGTCGCTTTTCGGGCAATCCCACCAGCACTCAACTATTTATAATCGGAGCGCATTATATAGAAGAAGCGTTTACCTGTCACGATCTCCTGTTCCACGGTCACTTTAAGGCTCATCAGAACAGATGCTGACGTGGTTTGGCTTAGAAGCGGACCGAGACATTTTTCGGCAGAGTTATACCCTTCACCATGCCGGCGGCTTTCATGATTTCCGTGACGGGGACAGGACGGCCATCGAGGCGGAGAAGTTCGGACAGAATGATCCATGCCCATGACGCTCTCGTGGGCTTTTTCAAGAACTGCTGCATGTGTAGCGGGAAATATGGGGTAGTTCATCCGCGCAGGCCATCTGACCCCGGCGTGCAGGCGCTGCAATACGGGATGCCACGGCACTCGGCGAGCCCTCACGAGTCGGCCCAGTGAGAGCGACGCTGTCACCAGCGGCAATGTTATGCTGAAAACCTTGCTATAACAAGCACTTCTCCGGTGTATCAGTTTGCCTAGAATCCGTGAAGATGACAAAAAATGGGCAGATCATAAGCCATTGTTTTTACGTATATTGTGTTATCACTTTGCCTCTATGGTAGCTTCGCTCTCACTGGGCCCAGGCGCGGGAACCATTGAGAGCTCAGCAGCCTCGCATCCACGAGCGCCGTCCCGACCGGCGCTTCACTCGCGCTATGCGGCCGCCGAGCCATGGTCTTCCGCGCGCTACCGGCGTTGCTCCTTGAGCTTGAGGGCCATGGCGATATTGGCGACAATAACCTGCGCTTCTTCGTCTATTCCACCGCCAAAGGTCTTGCCGAGTTCAGTGTTCAACTCTTCCAGCGATGTGGTATCTATTCCATAATATTTTCCCGCGATCTTCATGACCGCGTTGACAGCCTCCCTCCACCCCCTGTCTTCATAATTGACCTCGACATCCTTGACCTGCCCACAGTCGATTGTGAACGCAGAGGTGACGACATCATCGCGAACGAATCTGAGGTAATGCGTAAACCGACCTTTGGCCGTGATCGTGCCGCCTTGTCTGGTCATCTCGAGTGGTTTCGGCGGCTCGAAATTCCAGCGATGCTTCGCGACCCGGTGTTCCTTCATTTTCTTGCCAGCAAGTATCCCCGCGACGGTCTCCTGGAGTCTCTTCTATTCATCTTTTGTGAATTCGGCCACTGTTTGTCTCCTTTAGGCTTTACTGCAATCACCGTTATGCATCATCCACTGAGCCACTCGGAAAAGACTCTTCTAGTCGTTCCTGGGCGGAAGCCTTTAGGTTCGCGGCATGAGGCACCTCCTTGTTCTTTGAGTGGTCTCCTTCGTGCCGTCAGCCCGACAATCGTATCTCTTCCAGCGCGAATTCCTTAGCCTCGAGCACCGACGCCAGATGCTGGACAAAGTCGCCAAGAGCCTGGTGGCATGGCAGCGTGAATTCCTGGACCATGGCTTGGCGCACCTGAAGCCGCTGGTGCTGAGGGATGTGACGAATGCCATCGGCATGCACGAGTCGACGGTAAGCCGCGTGATCACCAACAAATACATGTCTACGGCGCACGGGATCGTCGCGCTGAAGTCTTTCTTCCCCAGCGGCACTGAGTCCTACGGTAGCGAGAGGCTACCGTCGCTGACGGTCAAAGATACCCAAAAGTTAGTCGCAGCTGAAGCGGGCCTACGCCCGCAGCCGGCTTGGCCGCCGGGCGGTCTGCGGATGTCTCCCGACGAGGAACAGCTGGTGCGCCAGGCCATCGAGGAACAACGAGCCCGTCGTCCGCACTCGGAGCCTCCACCGCGGAGCGACAGCGTGGAGACCTCCGGGGTCCCACCGGAGGATGAGGAGCCCCAGCGCCGGCGTGCCGACGAGGCGGCGGAATCGCTCCACCAGTGGGTCGAGAAGATCTATGGCATCGAATTCTCGAGGCTGGCCGCGGATCCCGAGGTGCGCGCGGCCTACCGCGATCTGCAGACGGCCCTCGCCCACCCTCAGCTGCGCTCGGCGGTGCTTCTGGCCCTGCAGGCCTTCGTGCAGGCGGCGTCAGCCGGCGCGACCACCCCCCCGCCGCCTGACGCCGTCGAGCCGGTGCCGCGCCTCCAGGAGCGGCCCGTCGTCGAGGCGCTCTCCTCCATCCATGACCTTAACGACCTGCTGCACCTGGCGATTACGCGCGCGGTCGTACTGCTTGAGATCGAAAGCGTGTCCATTATTCTGCTCGATGAAGAGCGCCAGGAGCTGTACTTCAAAGTCGCCGATGATACCAGCGCAGGGCATGAGCAGCGGCTGCGCGAGGTCCGGTTTCCCACCACGCAGGGCATTGCCGGATGGGTGATTCGCGAAAGCCAATCGCTGATCGTGCCGGACGTGGACCAAGATCCGCGTTTCTATCGGGGTATTGACGTCCATACAGGAACGAAGACGCGCTCCCTC
>Ga0137407_10001913_pt1 | contig 13656 bp, 15 predicted proteins | sample CZOMad2_2_16fung_FD_108410 | JGI IMG/M metagenome (GOLD analysis project Ga0137407, IMG submission 108410) | Vadose zone soil fungal communities from Angelo Coast Range Reserve, California, USA - CZOMad2_2_16fungal (Illumina Assembly) | ecosystem: Environmental > Terrestrial > Soil > Vadose...
CCGCCTCCGGGCTCCCCTCCGGGCCGATGATGACGAGCGCCGGATCGCCGGGGAGCACGCGGACCACGACGAACACCAGCGCGGAGACGAAGAAGAGGGTCGCGGCGAACGCGGCGGCCCTTCTCGCGATGTACCGCCGCACGTGCCTACGCGGTCGTTCCGGCTACTTCGCCCACGCGACCTCGGAGAGATCGTTCGCCGGCAGCGGCAGGTCTTTCCAGACGCCCTGCAGGCCCTTCTTGGTCACCGCCAGCCGCGGGTAGAGGTACAGCCACACCACGGGCGCGTCCTCCACGAGCTTCCTCTGCATCTTCACGTACAGCGCACGGCGCGCCCGGTCGTCGACGGTCGTTTCCGACTCCTTGAAGAGCTTCTGGAAGTCCGCGTTGTCGTAGCGGAAGTAGTACTTCGGGTTGGCGTAGTTGCCGATGTCCCACGCCTCGGCGTGGCCGATGATCGTCAGGTCGTACTCCGCGTCCTTCCACACCCGCGAGAGCCACTGGCTCCACTCGATCTGCTCAATCCGGATCTTGACACCGATCTTCTGGAGCTGGTCGGTGAGCACCTCGCCGGTCCGGACGGAGTAGGCGTACTGCGGCGAGACGCGCAGGACCGTCTCGAAGCCGTTCGGATAGCCCGCATCGGCAAGAAGCCTCTTGGCCCGGGCCGGGTCGTACGGCACGGCGCCCGCCATGTCGACGAAGTAGGGATTGAGCGGATCGACATTGGTGCCGAGCACGCGACCGAGACCGAACATCGCGCCCTTCACCACGTCGGGCTTGTTGATCCCGTGGGTGACGGCGCGCCGCACCCGCACGTCGGCGTAGGGCTTGCGCGAGTTGTTCATCGACAGGATGACGTCGTTCGTCGTCTCGCCGAGGATCACCTGGAACCGCGAATCCTTCTGGAGCTCCGGGACGTGCTCGGGCCCGAGGCCGAACATCGTGGCGTCGATGTCGCCGGCCTTCAGGGCGGCGAGCGCCGCGTTGGGGTCCGCGATGAACCGGTAGGTGACGCGGTCGAGCTTCGGGAGCCCCTTGACGTGGTAGTCGGGGTTCTTCGCCAGCACGATGCGGTCGCCGCGCACCCACTCGGCGAGCTTGAAGGGGCCGGTCCCGATCGGCTCGCTCTTCAGCGTGTCGACGGCCTCGCGTGGATAGATGACCGATCCCTGCCGAGCCAGGTTCAGGAGGAAGTTGGCGGTCGGGGTCTTGAGCGTGAAGGTGATCGTGTAGTCGTCCTTCACGATGATGTCGCTGATCGCCGAGTAGTAGCCGGGATAGGGATGCTTCGTCTCGGGGTTCATCGCGCGATCGAAGACGAACTTCACGTCGGCGGCGCGGAGCTCGCGGCCGTTGTGAAACCGGACGCCGCGCTTGAGGAAGAAGGTGTAGTTCCGGTCGTCCGAGGTGTGCCAGCGATCCGCCAGCCACGGCACGATCTTGCCGTGGCGATCCACCTTGACCAGACACTCCTGCACGTTGTAGAGGACCACCCCCGCCGTCGCGGAGGCCGGCGTGGCCGTGAGATCGAGCCCGGGCGGCTCCGTGGTGACCTGGACGACGAGGTTCTGCGCGGGAGCCGCCCCGGGCGATACGATGAGGCCGAGCGCAAGCGCCGCCAGCACGCAGCCGGCGGCCGTTCTAGCCCTTGGACGCAGCCCTGAAATACTCAACGGTGCGCCGGAAGCCCTCGTCGAAGTCGACCAGCGGCGCGTAGCCCAGGAGCCGCTTGGCCTTCGAGACGTCGGCGAGCGTGTGCGGCACATCGCCGGCACGCGCCGGGGTGTGGTGCCGTTCCAGGCGCCGGCCCACGAGGACCTCGAGCCGGGTGATGATCTCGAGCAGGCTGACCCGGCTCCCGCAGCCCACGTTGAAGGCCTCTCCGCCTACCCCGGGCGCCTTGGCGGCGAGCAGGTTGGCCTCGACCACGTTGTCGATGTAGGTGAAGTCGCGCGACTGCGAGCCGTCGCCGTGCACCTCGAGCGGCCGGGCGCGAATCGCCCACAGGATGAAGCGGGGAACCACCGCGGCGTACTCCGACTTGGGGTCCTGGCGCGGCCCGAACACGTTGAAGTATCGCAGCCCGACCGTCTCGACGCCGTAGAGCCGGGTCCAGATGGCCGCGTACTGCTCGCCCGCCGCCTTCGAGGCCGCGTAGGGCGAGAGCGGCGCCACCGGCTGGTCCTCGCGCTTGGGCAGATCCGGCCGGTCGCCGTAGACCGACGACGACGACGCGTAGACGACCCGCGGCACGCGGCAGCGGCGCGCCGCCTCCAGCACGTTGAGCGTGCCGCTCACGTTGTTCTCGTTGGCGCCCAGCGGGTCCTTCACCGAGCGCGGCACCGACCGCATGGCCGCCTGGTGGAAGATGACGCGGGCCCCGCGCGCGGCGCGCAACACCGTCGGCAGGTTGCGAATGTCTCCGCGGACCACCTCGAGCTGGCGCCGGTATCGCGCCGCGAAGGGCAGATTGGCGCGCGCTCCGCTCGAGAAGTTGTCGAGCACGCGGACGCGCGCGCCAGTCATGAGGAGCCGCTCCACGAGGTGCGAGCCGATGAATCCGGCGCCCCCCGTCACGAGCGCGAGGTCTTGCACGCGTCGATTGTAACACCGCCGCGCGGTCGCCATGCGTGGTCCGTCACTTGACACTCCGGAAACTGCCGCGCTAGGGTTGGCGACGTTCAGATGACTCCGCGCGGCTCGGGCCTCCTGTCGGTGATCGTTCCAGTCCTCAACGAGGAGGACAATATTCCCGAGCTGGTTCGCCGGCTCAAGGCGGCGCTCGACGACGGCCTGCCGTTCGACACCATCTTCGTGGACGACGGAAGCACCGATCGGACGTGGCGCCTTCTGAAGTCGCTGCACGCGGAGGACCCCCGGATCAAGTCGGTCCGGCTGGCGCGGACGTTCGGCCATCAGGCGGCGATCTCGGCCGGGCTCCGGGCCGCCACCGGCGACGCCGTCGTCGTGATGGACGGCGACCTGCAGGACGCGCCCGAGGTGGTGCCGGAGTTCGTCAAGCGCTGGCTCGACGGCGACGATGTGGTGTACGCCATACGACAATCGCGGCAGGCGTCGTGGCCCAAGCGCGTCGCCTACCGCGTGTTCTATCGTCTGCTGGCGCGGATCAGCGCGATCGATCTTCCGCTCGACAGCGGCGACTTCTCGCTGATGGACCGCCGCGTGGTCGACGTGCTGAACGCGATGCCCGAGCGCCCGCGATTCGTGCGCGGGATGCGCGGCTGGGCCGGGTTCCGTCAGAGCGGTGTGCCGTGCGACCGCGGGGACCGCTTCGCCGGCCGGACCAAGCACACGTACCGGATGCTCGGGCGCCTGGCCCTGGACGGCTTCTTCGGCTTCTCGAACAAGCCGCTCCAGCTCGCGTCCGCGCTCGGCATCGCGGTGTCCGGCGCGTCCTTCGCCCTCGCGCTGGCGCTCGTATTCCTGAAACTCGCCGCCGGTGTCCCCTTGCCCGGAACGACGGCGCTCCTCGTCGCGGTCCTCTTTCTCGGCGGGGTGCAGCTGATCTGCCTGGGGATTCTCGGCGAGTACGTCGGCCGGATCTACGACGAGGTCCGCGCCCGCCCGCCGTTCGTCGTCGCGGCCATCGTCGGCGAGACACGGCTCCCGCCGACCGCCGGCGAGCCGCAGATCTGAATCGTCGCGCGACGGCGCAGTCTCCGTTTACAGTGGCGAGCCGAGCCCGTATAGTAGCGTTCGCTAGTAGCGTCCGCGATTCCGTCGACCCCTGATCGAGGAGAACATCGATGCCGTCCTCAGCGTTTGTCGCCGGCGACTTCAAAGTCTTCGACGTGAGCGGGTTCAAGCCTCGCATGAGCGAGATCCGTACCCGCGTCCGGCCGAAGCTCGACGCGATCGGCGAAACCCTGGCGCCCGCGGTCAGTCGCTCGATCGGCGGCGAGGTCTTCGTGCACGTGGCCAGGCACGCCCGGCGGACGGTGATCCCGCCGGACGACACGTGGGTCGCGTTCGGTCCCGACGCGCGCGGCTACAAGCAGCACGTTCATTTCAAGGTCGCCGTCTCGCGTGGCGGCGTGCGGTTCCTCTTCGAGATCGGCCCCGAGCACGCCGAGAAGCAGCGCTGGGCGTCCGCCTGGAAGAAGAACGCGCCGAAGGTGGGTCCTGTCCTGCGGCGGATGCGACACCTGGGGTGGTTCAAGAACGAGCACGACGACGAGCCGGCGTCGCCGCTGGCCGATCTCACGCCGGAAGGGCTCGCCGAGTTGGCCGACGAGCTGACCCGGACTCGCGACGGACAGTTCGTCGTCGGCCGCGCGGTGCCCGCAGACGAGGCGGCCCGCTGGACCGCGGCGCAGTACCGGTCCGCGGCGCTCGACACGTTCCGTGCCCTCGCGCCACTCTACCGCTTGCGGTAGGCGGTGGAGACCCGCGCCGTCATCTTCGACATGGACGGCGTGCTGCTGGACTCGGGGGCTCATCATCGTCAGGCCTGGCGCGCGCTCCTGGACGAGCTGGGCGTCACGCCGAGTCAGCCCGAGTTCTGGCGCCTCACCATCGGCCGGCCGAGCGTCGAGGCGGTACCGCTGCTCCTGGATCGTGCGACCCCCCTTCCCGAGGCCCGGCGGCTCGCCGAGCGCAAGCAGCACCACTACCGGCGGCTCTCCCGCGAGGGCTCGCCGCCGGTTCGTGGTGTCGTCGCGTTCGTCGACGACCTCGCGGCGCGAGGGGTGCCCCGCGCGGTGGCCACCTCGGCCTCGCGGGCCGACGCCGAGCCGATGCTGGAGCGAATCGGCCTGCGGGACCGTTTCGACGTGGTCGTCACGGCCGAGGACGTTCGACGGGGCAAGCCCGACCCGGAAGTCTATCTGCGCGCGGCGCGCGGCCTGGGACACGAGCCCGCGCACTGTCTGGTGTTCGAGGACGCGCTGGTCGGCGTGCGGGCGGCGCGAAGCGCCGGCATGCGCGTCATCGGCGTGAGCACCGCCCACACCCAGACGGAGCTCTGCGCGGCCGGCGCCGAGCGCGCGATCGACCACTTCGAGGGGTTCACATGGCCGGCGTGAGCACGCCCGAGTTCAGGACCGATCTCTACACGCGCGGAAGCGACGGATGGGAGCTGCGCCAGCCCTCGCCCCCGCCGGCGTGAGCGGAAGCCGGCCGCGGGTATGCTAACGTACGGCGAACCGGAGCAGGGCGGCGATGGCTGACAAGGAGCCCTCAAGAGAAGCGAAGGAGCTGGCGGCGCAGGTCGACCGCGACGGCGGCCGGGTGCTGGCCTTGTACCAGGAGCCGGTCGGCGAGCACTGGCAGATCTTCTGCCTGCTCCCGCGCGGCAAGTGCGAGGCGAGCCCGTATCAGCGCGACCTCTCGCCGACCCACGTCAAGCGCCTCACCGAATCGATCAAGCGGCTCGACCGCTTCGTGGACCCGATAGTGGTCATCTCGCCCCGGCCGGGAGTCTACTGGACACCGAACGGCAACCACCGGCGCACGGTCCTCGACAAGCTGAAGGCGGACTTCATCCCGGCCATCCTCGTCGTCGAGCCCCAGATGGTCTTCGAGGTCCTCCCGCTCAACGTCGAGAAGGCGCACAACCTCAAGGAGAAGTCGCTCGAGGTCATCCGGATGTACCGCGCGCTCGCGAAGGAGGAGGCGGACACCACTGAGGAGTCGTGGACGTTTCAGTTCGAGTCCCCGCACTTCGTCACCCTGGGCCTTCTCTACGAGGAGAACAAGCGGTTCGCCGGCGGGGCGTTCGCGCCCATTCTCCGGCGCGTCGACAAGTTCTTGAAGCAGACGCTTGCCAAGGGCCTCGAGACGCGTACCGAGCGCGCCGAGCTGGTCCGCGGGACCGACGCGGCGCTGGCGGCGGTCGTCGCCAAGGTCAAGAAGCGCGGGATCAATCACCCGTTCGTGAAAAACTATCTGCTCGCGCGCACCACGCCGCTCACCCGCGCGCGCAAGACGCTGCCGTCCTTCGAGCAGACCTTCAAGAAGCTGCGCGAGAACCTCGAGGAGTTCGACGTGGCGAAGGTCCGCTACGACGACATCCAGCGTTCCTCGATCATGGGCGCCCCCGCCGGAGAGTGACCGTGCCGGGACCGCTGGCCGGCCGCGTCGCCGTCATCACCGGCGGGACCGGCGCGCTCGGACAGGCGGTGACGCTGCGCTTCCTCGCTGGCGGCGCGGTCGTCGCCGTGCCGTACGCCGTCCCGGCGGAGCGGGACCGGCTCTACCAGCGGGTCGCCGCCGCCGACCGCGATCGCGTGGTCATGGAGCCCGTCGACGTCGCCGATCTCGCCGCGATGACCGCCTTCGCCGCGGGCATCGCCGCCAGCCGCAGCAAGATCGATGTCCTCGTGGCCGGCGTGGGCGGCTTCGCCGGGGGCTCGCTCCTCGAGACCGACGCGGAGACCTGGAAGCGCATGCTCGACCTCAACCTGACGACGGCGTTCAGCGCCGCGAAGGCGGTGGTCCCCCGCATGGTCGGGGCGCGCTACGGCCGCATCATCATCGTCGCGTCGCGCGCGGTCGTGCCCCCCGCCGCCGGCTTCATCGCCTACACCGTCGCGAAGGCGGGCGTCATCGCGTTCACGCAGGCGCTGGCCCAGGAGACGCGCGAGCACGGGGTGACGGTGAACGCGGTGCTGCCGAGCACCATGGACACGCCGGCGAATCGGGCGGCGATGCCGAACGCCGATCGTACGGGCTGGGTCCCCGTGGAGTCGGTCGCCGACGCGATCGCGATCCTCGCGCGCGAGGCGTCCGCGTACATCACCGGCACGCTGCTCGCCATTTGACGAAGCCCCGCTGACGAAGCCCCACGCCGGGCTTCCGGAAGCCCCCGTCCCCGTGTCCCCACCGGCCGTCTCCCGGTAAACGAACGGTCACCCGCTCCGTCCAATCAAACAGTGGTTGACGCGGTCAATACCCGATGCGGAGAAGACCGATGAAGCCTCTGACGACGGCGGCGGTGGTGGCGACGTCGGTAGCCCTGAGCGCTGGCGTCGCAGGCGCCCAGAACGGGCGGGAGATCAGACAGAACCGGCAGGACGCACGACAGGACCGGCGGGAGCTCGCCCGCGACGTGCGACAGTAGGGGGAGCTTGCGGCCCGTGAGCCGGGAGTGACAAGGTGGAAGGCGAGAGGACGACAGCCGAGTGGAGCCATCGGACGAAGCGCTCTGCGAGCGCGTGGCCAGGCGGGACGAGGCGGCGTTCGACCTCCTCGTATCCCGCTATCAGGAGCGGGCGTACCGCCTCGCCTGGTCCATGCTGCGCAACAGCGAGGACGCCCGCGATGTCTCGCAGGAGGCGTTCATCCGCCTCTTCGAGGCGGCCGGGAGCTTCGGCGGTCGGTCGAAGTTCTCGACCTGGTTCTACCGGATCCTGGTCAACCTCTGCCTGGACCACAAGCGCAAGCATCGCTGGTGGAAGCTGTGGGCGCGTGACGACAGCGACGAGCGGTCCGAGCCCCTCCTCGAGCGGCAGCCGGCGCCGGTCACCGACCCGGTCGACAAGCTCAGCCGGGAGCGGACGATGAAGGAGCTGGGCACCGCGGTGGATCGACTGGCCCCGCGCCAGCGGGCCGCCGTGCTGCTCAGGGTGCAGGAGGACATGGCGACCTACGACATCGCCCGGGTGCTCAAGTGCTCGGAGGCGACCGTGCGCGTCCATCTGCACCGTGCGCTCGCGACCCTGAAGAAGACGATGGAGAAGCGCTGAGATGGCGAAGCATCCCGATACCGATCTGGTGCCGTACCTGCGCGGAGAGCTCGCGCCGGCCGAGCGAGAGCGCGTCGCGCGACATCTGGAGGGGTGCCCGGACTGCCGGCAGGACACCGCAGAGCTTCGAGACCTGCTCGACCAGGTCGCTCGCTCGATCGGACAGCCGCCGGACGTGAACTGGGCCCGCTATCGGGCCGAGCTCCGCGAGAAGCTCGAGGCTCGCCGCGCGCGGCGCGCGTGGTGGTGGAGCCCCGTGCCGGTGGCGCTGTCGGCGAGCGTCGCCGGTGTCCTTCTCCTCGTCGCGGTGTGGACCGGATTCCAGATGAAAACGGGCGGAGAACCGTTCACTCCCGAGGAGGCGTCCCTCGGAAGCGAGCTCGGCTTGCTGCAGGAGTATCAGGTGGTCGAGCAGCTCGATCTCCTCGAGGACCTCGACGTCATCGGAAATCTCGACGGGCTCGCCGCGGGGCGCCCGAGCTAGCGATGCCGCGCACGCCGGTGTGGCTGGCGGTGGGGCTCCTGGGAACGATCGGCCTCTCGGCGGCGCGCACGGGGCGCGCGGCCGACGGCGCCCCTGAGCCGCCCGACGCCCAGCTGCTGCTCGACCTCGACCTCCTCACGGAAGCCGACCTCGCCCGCGACCGCGGTCTCCTGACGCGCATGCAGATGCTCGAGCGCATGCGCCTGCTCGAGGCCCTGCCCGTGCTCCAGGCGCCGCTGCCGGGCGAGGCGCCGGCGCCCAGCGAGGCGAAGGATCGATGAAGCGCCGGCTCCTGTCGACGCTGCTGATGCTGGCCGTCATCCTGGCGACCGAGGTCGCGTGGGGCCAGACGGCGCCCATCCAGGGATTCGACCGGCTCACACCCGAGGAGCGCGCGCTCGCCGAGCGGAACCTCGAGCGGTGGCAGAAGCTCACGCCCGAGGAGCGGGCCCGCGCGCTCGAGAATCATCGCCGCTGGAAGTCCATGACTCCGGAGGAGCGGGAGGCGGCGCGCCAGAACTACCGGAGGTTCCGCCAGCTCTCGCCGGAGCAGAAGGCGCGGATCCTCCAGGATTTCCAGCGCTGGAACGAGCTACCCGAGGCGCGGCGCCAGGAGCTGCAGAAGGCGTACGATCGATTCCAGCAGCTGCCGCCCGAGCGCCGCGAGCGCATCCAGCAGCGATTCGGGCAGTGGCAGTCGCTGTCGCCCGAAGAGCGCGAGCGCGTCCTGCGCAACCAGGAGCGCTGGCGCCAGATGACTCCGGAAGAGCGCGAGCGGATCCGGGAGCGCTGGCGCCAGATGCCCCCCGAGGAGCGCGAGCGGCTGCGCGAGCAGCGGCAGCAACGGAGGGGCCAGCCGTGAGGGCGAAGGGAGCGCTCGCGCTGCTCGCGCTGGCCGCCCTGGCGGGCTGCAGCGAGGCGGGACGCGGCGGCGCCACGGCGGCGCGGCCGGGAATGACCGACGCGGCGCCGAGCAGCGCGGCGCTCGCCGCCGATCGTCAGATCGCTCACACTCTCAACCGGCTCACCTACGGGGCACGGCCCGGCGACCTCGAGCGTGTTCGCGCGGTCGGCCTGTCGGCCTGGATCGAGTGCCAGCTCCGCCCCCAGACGATCGACGACTCGGCCACCGAGCATCTGCTCGCCGAGCTCACGACGCTCCGCATGCCCATCGCCGAGCTCCTGCGGGAGTACCCCCGGCCCGATCCGAAGCTCCGCGAGATGATCGCCGGCGGAACGATGACGCGGGCCGAGATGCAGGAGCGCTATCCGGCCGACAAGTGGCCGGCGCGGATCGCGGCCGATCTTCAGGCCGCCAAGGTCGTCCGCGCCGTGACCAGCGAGCGCCAGCTCGAAGAGGTCATGGTCGATTTCTGGTTCAATCACTTCAACGTCTTCGCCAACAAGGGCGACGTGCGCTGGTACGTGTCGGCCTACGAGCGCGAGGCGATCCGGCCGCACGCGCTCGGGACGTTCCCCGACCTGGTGCGCGCCACCGCGCGCCATCCGGCGATGCTCTACTACCTCGACAACTGGGTCAGCGCCCGCCACGACTTCGTCATTCCGGCGGGACCCAACCGCGGCCGGAAGACGGGGCTCAACGAGAACTACGCGCGCGAGCTGATGGAGCTGCACACCCTCGGGGTGGACGGCGGATACACGCAGCGCGACGTGACCGAAGTTGCGCGCGCGTTCACCGGCTGGACGATCGACCGCCCGCGGGTCGAAGGGCGCTTCATCTTCCGGCCGCTGATGCACGACCAGGGCGAGAAGGTCGTCGTCGGGCACCGGATGCCGGCCGGCGGCGGGCAGGACGACGGCGAGCGCGTGATCGAGATCCTCACGCAGCATCCGTCGACGGCGCGCTTCGTGGCCACCAAGCTCGTCCGTCGCTTCGTGTCGGATACCCCACCGCCCGCGCTGGTGGAGGCGGTCGCCGCCACCTACACGGGCACCGGCGGGGACATTCCCGCGATGCTCCGCGTGATCTTCGCGTCGCGCGAGTTCCACGGCGCAGACGCCGGCCTGGCCAAGATCAAGAAGCCGTTCGAGTTCGTGGCGAGCGCGGTGCGGGCGCTCGGCGGACGGATCGACGCCCATGGCGGCCTGGCCCTCGCCCGCGCCAGCGCCGAGATCGGCGAGCCGCTCTATCTGGCCCAGCCGCCGACGGGCTATTCGGATCGCGCCGAGGTCTGGGTGAACGCCGGGGCCCTTCTGGCCCGCATGAACTTCGGGCTGGCCCTCGCCACGGGACGTTACCCGCACGTCACGGTCGATCTCGCGCCCCTGGTCGCGGGCAGCGACCCGCGCTCGCCGGCGGACGTACTCGACCGACTGCTTGCCAACATCGTCGGCGACCAGGCGGGACCGTCGACCCGGGCCGTCCTGGCGGCGCAGCTCGCCGATCCGCAGATCACGCGGCTGTCGATGGACGACCGCGGGCCGGCGAACACGGACGTCGCCAAGCTCGCGGCGCTGGTTATCGGCTCGCCGGAGTTCCAGCGGAGATGAGTACGCCCACGGCGGATCCGCGCACGCGACGGACATTCCTGAAGGCCGGGGGATGCGCGCTGGTCGCCTACGCGGCGGCGCCGCGATTTCTCCTGCGGGCGGCGCGCGCCGCCGAGACCAGCGGCAAGGTGCTGGTGGCCGTGTTCCAGCGCGGCGCCGTGGACGGGCTGAGCATGGTGATGCCTCACGCCGATCCCGGCTACGCCGCGATGCGACCCTCGATCGGGCTCAGACCGCCCAGGCGGGGCGAGAGCGAGCACGCCGTGGACCTGGACGGCTTCTTCGCGCTGCATCCGGCGCTCGCCTCGCTGGTGCCGCTCTGGGAGAACCACGCGCTCGCCCTGGTCCACGCGTGCGGGTCCCCCGACACGACGCGCTCGCACTTCGACGCGCAGGACTACATGGAGTGCGGCACGCCGGGGGTCAAGAGCACACCCGACGGCTGGCTGGCGCGCGCGCTCCGCACGCGTTCGAAGAGCACGAGCCCCTTCCGCGCCGTCGCGATGGGCCCCACGCTTCCGCGAACGCTCCAGGGCGACGTCGGCGCGATCTCGATGCAGTCCATCGATCGCTTCGACGTCCGGGCCGGCGCCGACACGAGCGCGCGACAGGGCTTCGAGGCGCTCTACGAGCCAGGCGTTCGCGACCTCCTGCACGGGACCGGGCGCGAGACGTTCGAGGCGGTGAAGATGCTCCGGAACGCGAACGCCTCGCGCATCTCGCCCGCGAACGGCGCCGAGTATCCGCGCGGGCCCTTCGGCGAGGCGCTGCGGCAGATCGCCCAGCTCATCAAGGCCAAGGTCGGCCTCGAGGTCGCGTTCGCGGACATGCCGGGCTGGGACACCCACGTCGCGCAGGGCGCCGAGCGCGGCCAGCTGGCGCTCCGGTTCCGTGAGTTCGGGGGTGCGCTCGCCGCCTTCGCCCAGGACCTGGGCGACAAGATGGCCGACGTCGTGGTGATCACCATGTCGGAGTTCGGCCGGACCGTCGCCGAGAACGGCAACCGCGGCACCGATCACGGTCACGCCACCGCCATGCTCGTTCTCGGCGGCGGCGTGCGGGGCGGCCGCGCCTACGGACGCTGGCCCGGGCTCGCGCCGCAGCAGCTCTTCGAGGGTCGCGACCTCGCGGTCACCACCGACTTTCGCTCGCTCTTCACCGAGGTCGCGACACGCCATCTCGGCGCCGCCGCCGCGCCGCTCTTCCCCGGCTTCAAGGCCGCGCCGCCCTCGCTCGGACTCTTCGCCTGAGCCCGCGCACGGCCTGCCGCCGTTGCGGGCGGCGCGCGCCCTGTGGTACCGTCCGCGCGCATGAGCGACAACGTCACGCTCGCTCGCGACGGCGCGATCGCGACCGTCACGCTGAACCGACCGGACCGGCGCAACTCGCTGAGCGATCCGATGCTCACCGACCTTGCCGCGGCCTTCGCGGAGCTGCGCGACGACGGGGCGACGCGCGTGGTCATCGTCACGGGCGCGCCACCGGTGTTCTCGGCGGGGGCCGACGCCGGGCTCAAGTCGGGGATGTCGGCCGAGGAGCGCCGGGCGGCGTTCGGCCAGCGTAAGAGCCAGTTCCGCCGGCTCTTCGAGCGCGCCAACACGCTGCTCGAGAGCCTGGAGCAGGCGACGATCGCCATGATCAACGGCCACGCGGTGGGCGGCGGGTGGGGGCTGACGCTCGCGTGCGACTTTCGCTGGGCCGCCGCGGAAGCGCAGCTGTGGATCCCCGAAGTCGACCTCGGCGTGCCGCTCGGGGTCGCGTCGACGACCCGCTTCGTGCGCCTCGTCGGGCCCGCCCGCGCGAAGGAGATCATCATGGAGTGCCGGCGGTATTCGGCCGCGGAGGCCCAGACGTGGGGCCTCGTGCACCGTGTCGTCCCCGGCGCGTCGCTCGCGAAGGAGGTGCGCGCGTACGCGGACGCGCTCGCCGCCAAGCCGTTCAAGGCCATGGCCGAGGTCAAGGCGCGGATCAACGCCATCGCGCGCACCGGGATCCCCGAGGTCAACGCGATGACGGAGGGATTCCTCGATCGTGGCTGAGGGCGCGATGATGCTGGAGGGAATCCGCGTCCTCGATCTCTCGCGCGTGATCGCGGGTCCCTATTGCGCGACGCTCATGGCCGACCTGGGCGCCGACGTCGTGAAGGTGGAGCGGCCCGGCCGCGGCGACGACCTGCGCGCCTGGCGCGGCAGCGGGATGAGCGCGGCGTTCGCGGCGATCAACCGCGGTAAGCGCGGCATCGCGGTCGATCTCCAGCAGCCCGAGGGCAGCAAGCTCGTCTTCGAGCTGTCCCGGCGCGCCGATGTCATCGTCGAGAACTTCCTCCCGGGCGTCGCCGACAAGCTCGGGCTCGGCTATGCCGCCGTGAGCGCCGTGAACCCGGCGGCGGTCTACGTCTCGGTGACGGGCTTCGGCCAGACCGGGCCACACGCGCGCCGGGCGGGCTACAACACGATCGCCCAGGGCATGAGCGGCATCATGGCGCTGACCGGAATGCCCGGGCACCCGCCCACGAAGGTCGGCGGCTCCGTCGCCGATCTGGCGGCGGCCCTGCTCGCCTTCGGCGTCGCGAACGCCGCGCTCGCCCATCGGCTCCGCACGGGAGTCGGCCAGCACCTCGACGTGAGTCTGCTCGCGTCGACTCTCGCGCTGCTCCCGGATCCGGTCGCTCACTACTTCGATTCGGGCCAGCGGCCGCCGCGCGTCGGCAACCGGAATCCGTATCTCACGCCGGCCGAGGCGTTTCGCACCAAGGACGGCTGGGTCCAGGTCGTCATCATGAACCCCGACCAGTACGCGCGCTTCAGCCGGGCGCTCGGCGACGAGTCGCTGGCGACCGATCCGAAGCTCGCGACCAACGACAGTCGGGTGGCGCATCACGACGAGTTCCGCGCGCGCGTCGAGCGGGCGCTCGCCCGGGACACGACCGCCGCGTGGGTCGCGAGGTTCGAGG